>Ga0335075_10000870_pt1 | contig 51290 bp, 35 predicted proteins | sample Lox_Sample_24_FD_206723 | JGI IMG/M metagenome (GOLD analysis project Ga0335075, IMG submission 206723) | Soil microbial communities from Loxahatchee National Wildlife Refuge, Florida, United States - Lox_Sample_2.4 | ecosystem: Environmental > Terrestrial > Soil > Wetlands | place: USA... | reverse complement strand
AGTACGACCGCGTACCCGCAGCAAGCGCCGGCAAAGTAACGCTGACGATGAGATCGCCGGGCTCAAGAACGTTCTCGCGGTTGGGCGTGGATCCAGGCTTGAGATAGAAGTCCTGAATTGGAATGGTCCGCCTGCCTTTGACTCCTTCAACCTGAATCGTCGCCTCCAGCGCCGTCAGCGCGACATTCTGGTCTGAGGGATTCGAGGCGATGCAGTCCTTGCTCGTCCCCAGGATGGCCATCATGCGATTGTGCCCGCCGATGGCGGAACAGCCTGTGCCCGCCTCACGCTTGTTGCAGGCGTGAGCGGTATCGCGAAAGTATGGACAGCGTGTGCGCTGCAACAGATTGCCCGCCGTGGTTGCCATATTGCGCAACTGCGGCGATGCACCGGAGAGCAACGCCAGCGAGAGCACCGCATAGTCGCGCTGCACAACCGGATGGTGCGCCACAGCAGCATTGCGCGCCAGTGCGCCGATCAACAGGCCGCCGCCTGGAACAGCATCGATCCGGGCGAGCGACAGAGTGTTGATATCTACGACCTGGTTTGGCCGCTCGACATCGAGCTTCATGAGGTCGACCAGTGTCGTGCCCCCGGCGATGAAGCGAACATCCGCATACTGCTGCGCTGTCTTTGACCTGGCTCCGGCCTGCACGGCCTGGTCTACACTGGCCGGCTGCGTGTACTGGAACGTTTGCATTCTCTCCTCCGTTTCGCTGCGAACGGGATCAGGCTGTGGGTTAAGCTCGGCTGCGGACTGCCTGCACGGCGGCGATGATGTTGGGGTAGGCACCGCAGCGGCAGATGTTTCCATACATTGCCTGCTTGATGTCGTCGTCGGCCGGCCCGACGGGTTCGGAAAGGACGGCAACGGCCGACATGATCTGGCCTGAGGTGCAATAGCCGCACTGGTAGGCATCATGCTCGATGAATGAGGCCTGCATCGGATGCAGGTGGTCAGGCTGGCCGATGCCTTCGATCGTCGTGATCTGATCCGCTGAATGCATTACCGCGAATGACAGACAGGAGTTCACTCGCTGGCCATTTACATGCACGGTGCAGGCTCCGCACTGGCCGTGGTCGCAACCCTTTTTGGTGCCGGGCAGATTCAGGTTTTCGCGCAGGCAATCAAGCAGCGTAGTCCGGGGATCGAGCCTGAGTTTATAGCTCTTGCCGTTCACCGTCAGCGTTACCGGAACTGCGCCCGCGGCTGCGGTAGCCGCCGGTGCCTGCTCCGCAATGACTGGTTCCGGCGCAACCTTCGCGGCCAGGACGGGCGGAGCGGTTGCTGCAATGCCGGCTGCTCCGAGTTGCGACAGAAAGAGCCGCCGGCTGATCCGTCCCGTGACCGGCTGGCTCCCGGACTGCTCCTGCTGCTCCTGTTCGGTTAGCTCAGTTGCGGATGTGGGCTTTTGATCGGAAGCCACGAGGACACCTCCATCTGAAATTTGTCGACGGGCGCGCGGCCGATAGATCAGCCGCGCAGGCTTGCAGGTGGAACATCAACCGCCGCCAGCTGATCGTATGCCTCTGGGGAAGCTCGAGAGCGGCAGCAGCGAGATTCTCTTCAAGGTGCTTTACTGACGAGGTCCCGGGAATCGGCAAAATCACTTTGGAGCGCTTGAGCAGCCACGCCAGAGCGACCTGCAATGGAGTTGCGTGAAGGTCGGTCGAGACTTTCTTGATGGCCTCATGCGCTTCCCGTGCCTGTCCAAGAGGCGCCCAGGGCAGGAACGCGATGCTGTTTTGCTCGCAGTAATCCACAATGAAATCCGACTCTCGATCGGCGAAGCTGTAGCGGTTCTGCACCGAAACGATCGGCACAATCCTGCGAGCGCGCTCAATATGTTCGCGAGTTACGTTTGACAGCGCAACATGACGGATCTTGCCCTGCTCGCGCAGCTTAGCGAGCACGCCCACCGAAGCCTCGAACGAGACCGCGTTATCGGGCGTATGGAGCTGGTAAACGTCGATACGTTCGAGACGCAGGCGCTTGAGGCTTCCTTCCAGGGCTTCCGTGAGATGTTTCGGACTGGCGTTGTGGGTCCACATACCGGGCCCAGGCCGCTCCCATCCGCCCTTTGTGGCAATCACCAGCCCCGCAGGATACGGATAAAGTGCTTCGGCAATCAGCTCTTCGGAGACGTAAGGACCATAAGAGTCTGCCGTATCTATCAGATTTACGCCAAGTTCGACCGCCCTGCGAAGCGTGGCGAGCGATGCTGCTTTGTCCGCGGGAGGTCCCCAGATTCCCGGCCCGGTTATGCGCATCGCGCCAAATCCCATTCGATTTACGGTGAGATCTCCGCCCAGGGTGAAACTTCCGGCGGCGGCTGCGGGAGAAAGGGTGAGTTCAGGCATACATGGACTCCTTAACATTTATGACGCAGGTTATCGATGTAAAGCTTCGTGCGCTTTCGTTTTCCAAAAGTCATCAGGAAGATTCACTACGATTGGCTCGGGCGTGCTCCTTACCACAACCCAACGAAACAGCTTGTCTTTTGAGGGATTCACTTCCTGATGGGGCAACCAGGCAGGCACATGCAAAAAATCGCCCGCTCCTACTCTGGCCGAGTGTTCTCCGGAGTCGCCCCAGCGCACAACCGATTCACCCTCGAGGACATAGACCACGGTGTCCTGTTCGCCGTGATGGTGAATCCCGGTTCTGGCAAGAGGCTCGACCACAAATGTTCCGGCCCATAGCGAGGAGCGTATGCCGTGGCTCGGTGAGATAGCTGACATTCGCAGCGATCCCGAGGTCTGAAACGTCTCAGAGCTTTGGTCTTGTGCGTGCACGATGCGAATCGTTGCACCTGGCTCACGCTGCGAGCGGGTTGCCATGGTTGGGTTCTCCTAACAGATGCCCAGGTCGAGGGAGCTTCGGCTCGTTCGCTTGCGTGCCCGGGGAAACCCTCCTAGGGCCGGATATCAACCTGTACTGTACAGTACAGTATACTAGAGGCCAGATCATTGCAAATCTACTCGCGCCGGATTGCCCTGTCGCAGGACTCCGCGAGGATCTACACATGGGCATGGCCTCGATCGGGCAGTATTGAGTTTAAAGAGGATAAGAATGGCAGAGAAACGCTCGCGAGCAGAAATCCGAAGCAGCAAGCTTCAGAAGGTCGCAGCAAATCTTTTTCTGAAGCACGGCTACGACGGAGTGAGTGTCGACCGGATTGTGGAAATGGCAGGCGGCTCCAAGAGCACTGTCTACACTGAATTTGGCGGAAAGTGCGGCCTGTTCATTCACAGCATTGAGAATCTCTGCCGCGAGTCGAACGAATCTCTTGGGGAGATCGATTTCACCGGCCTGAATCTCAGACAGAGTCTGAAGAAACTCGCATTCCACATACTGAAGCTGATCACTTCAAAACGATCCATCGAGCTTCACCGGCTGGCAATCGGAGAGGCAGCTACCTGCCCTGAGGTGGGCGAGGCCTGGTACATCCACGGTCCTGCACGCACCGCATCCTTTATAACGACCCTGCTGGAACAGCATCGAAAAGAACTTCGGCACACGACGATCCCGCTTCAGCGGATTGCGGTCGTTCTGCATGACACGCTCACAGGAGATATTCTTGATCGCCACCTGGCGGGGGTTGCCCGCCAGGAAACCGATGCGGAGTTGGAGAAACTCGCTGAGACTGCCGTCGATCTCGTCTTTTCTGGCCTGTGCATCGATCATCCTGCTATGCGGGGCACTGATTCGACGCGCGATGTTCGCAATCCTCTACGTCGAGGCGGGCGAAAACACCGGAGACGATCTGCGAATGCGTCAAGCGATGGAATTGTGTCTCAGAGTGAGGTTCCAGAGCGCCGTGACGAGCGTGTCGATGTCCTCGTAGGTGTTGTAGAGTGCGAGTGAAGCGCGGACCGTGCTCTCCAGCCCGAAGCGGCGAAGAATCGGCTGTGCGCAGTGATGGCCGGAGCGAACCGCGATGCCGTGGCGGTTCAGGTAATCGCCGATTTCTTCGGTGCGAAATCCGTCGATGATAAACGACAGTACCCCGGCCTTCTCTTTCGCCGTACCGATGATCCGGAGGCCTGGGATTCGCTGCAGCGATTCCGTGGCGTAGGTGAGAAGTCCATGTTCGTGGCGCGAGATGTTGATCATCCCGACGCGATCCACGTAATCAATAGCGGCTCCCAGGCCGACGGCATCCGCAATGTTACCTGTGCCCGCTTCGAAGCGTTGCGACGGAAGCTGGTAAACGGTCTTCTCAAAGGTGACATCCTGGATCATGTTGCCGCCACCCTGCCAGGGTGGCATGTGTTCCAGAACCTCCTGCTTTCCGTACACCACGCCGATGCCGGTTGGTGCGAAGACCTTGTGTCCGGAGAAGACAAAGAAATCGCAGTCGAGAGATTGGACGTCCACACGCATGTGCGAGACAGACTGCGCACCGTCGAGCAGCACTCTGGCTCCGTGGCGGTGCGCCGCTTCGATCATTTCTCCTGCGGGGGGAACGATGCCCAGCGCGTTGGATACCTGCGGCAAAGCTACGAGGCGCGTCTTTGGCCCGAGCAGCTTTTCATATTCATCCAGAAGAACCTGGCCGCTGTCATCGACAGGAGCAACGCGAAGCTTCGCGCCCTTTTCCGAGCAGAGCATTTGCCAGGGAACGATATTGGCATGATGCTCGAGCCAGGTAATGACAATCTCGTCGTCCTTCTGGATATTGCGCCGGCCCCATGCCTGCGCTACCAGATTGATGCCTTCTGTCGCACCTCTTACAAAGATGATCTCGCGTGTTGACGAGGCGTTCAGGAAGCGGCGCACTTTTTCCCGTGCGGATTCGTATGCGTCGGTCGCTCGAGCCGCCAACTCATGCGCGGCGCGATGCACGTTCGAATTCTCGTGCTCATAGAAATACTTGATCCGTTCAATCACACTCTGCGGCTTCTGTGTGGTGGCGGCGTTGTCGAGCCACACCAGCGGCCTGCCATTGACTTTCTCCCGCAGGATCGGGAAGTCGCGTTTGAGGGCTTCGGCGTCGAAGGAATAAGAAGAGAGATTCAGCTCGGGCGGAATCTCAGGCTCGATGCCAGCCGGTTCAGGCCTGGACTCGGACTCCGGTGATGGAAGCGGCCGCACATCTTTTAGAAAGCCGAATGAAGGAGCTTCACCCAAGCCCACCGGTCCGGCCGAAATGCTCGGAGCCTGAGGCGTGACCTCTGGCGTACTCTCCTGCAACGCAGGCACCGGTCCGGGAATTGTCGGCGGGTAAGAAAAAAGCGGTCGAGCTTCCTCGAGGAATGAAAATGTGGGGACAGGCGACAAATCCACGAAACCAAGCGACGCCGGCATTGTTGGCGAAGGCGGTTGCGCAATCTCGGCCAACTGCGGCACGCCTTCGGTTTCCAGTGCAAAGGGAAAGCCGCTCGCCATGCTTGCTTCCGGCGAAAACTCTGCCAACGGTCTTGCTGGAACGTACCCACCCGTGGGAGCAGTATTCTTATCCGAAAAAATCGGCCGGACGTCCTGAAGAAAGGAGAATACAGGAACCGCGCCTGAAAGCCCGGCGAGATCCGTAGAACCAACCGCTCCTGGAAACGTAGACGAGGGCGGAAACGCAGGCGGCGTTGCCGGCGCCGAAGCCGTCACCGGAGATTCCGTCGCGCCGCCGGCACTGGCGGGAACTCTGGGAAAATGCGGATCGGAAGGAAGCGATAACTCTGGCGGGGCGGCCGGCACCGTCATCGGAGGCGAATCTAACCCCGAAGGCGGCTCGATCGGCAGACCGCGAACTGATGCAGTTTCCCCGCCCGGCAACGCCGTAAAAAATTCGTTAGCCATCCGCGCAAGCGTCCGCACATCCGGTAAGCCGGCGGGGAGAGGCTCCGCTCCGCCTGATGGAGTTGTCGGCCTCGAACTGGGTTCTGGCGCAAGTACCAGCCGGCCCGGATCACTTGTAGTCATAGTACTGTCCGACCTCGACGTCATCGAGTACGGCGATTGCATCGTCTGCCAGAACCGAAGCCGAACAGTAGAGCGAAATCAGATAAGATGCGAGAGCCCGATCGCTGATCCCCATGAAGCGCACCGACAATCCGGGGCTCTGCTCGCCGGTCAACCCAGGCTGAAAGAGTCCGATCACTCCCTGCTTTCTTTCACCGACACGCAGCAGCAGAATCTTTGACTTCGCTACCTTGCCCGTTACGCGAATTTTGTCTGTGGGAATCAGTGGGATTCCCCGCCAGGTGAGGAAAGGACTGCCAAAAAGCGTGACTGTGGGCGGCGGAACTCCACGGCGTGTGCATTCGCGTCCAAATGCAGCGATGGCGCGGGGGTGCGCGATGAACAGCGATGGCTCTTTCCAGACCTTTGTCAACAGCTCATCGAGGTCGTCCGGAGTTGGCGCGCCTTTGCGGGTCGAAATCTTCTGCGAGTCGGGCACATTGTTCAGCAGGCCATAGTCCGCGTTGTTCAGCAGCTCGTTTTCCTGGCGTTCCTTGACGCCCTCAATGACGACTCGAAGCTGCTCGCGAACCTGATCGTAAGGATTGCTGTACAGGTCGCCGACCCGGGTCTGCACATTCAGCACCGCATTAATACTGCTCAAACGGTATTCGCGGGGCTTCTCTTCGTAGTCCGCATAGGTACCCGGAATTGTCGACTCGTCATTGTGACCGCACAGGACCTCGATCACTTTTTCCTCGACCACGCGATTTCGGCGGAAGGTCCCAGCTTCCAGTGGCTTCCAGTCCAACAGGCGAACCAGCCATCGAGGCGTAATTGCGCCATAAATCGGGGCAGTCTTGGTTACATTGGCGAGTTGAAATGCAGCCTGTTCGCCCAGAGATCCACGCACCACTGTGTCAGCCACTTAGAGGCTCCTTTACTACTGTGATCGCGCAAATTGTAGACGAAGACACATAGGAAATGCACCTGGCGGCCGCACTCCCCCCAAAAAACTGCCATGCGCCAAGAACGAATACGCGATGCCAATTCGCCGGCGCCGCCGATTCAATACTTGCGAACTTTTCGGTCGACGCGATCAGACCATGCGTGGATGCCGCCGCTTAGATTGTGGACCTTCTTGAAACCCTGCTGTTGCAAAAACTCGACCGCCTTCACACCCCGAGGGCCCATCTTGCAGACGGCGACGATCTCCTGCCGCGCATTCAGTTCCTTGTAACGCTTCGGCAACTCGGGGAGCGGAATAAGATGGCCTCCGATGTTTGATATCTCGTATTCATATTCGTCACGCACGTCCAGTAGAAAAAGCTTATCGCCTCGATCGAGACGCTGCTTTAACTCCTCCACCTGAATTTCCGGAACGCTCACTTGCTTTCTCCTTTTGGCACCAAAAAACGAAACCCGCCTGCCAGTGCGTTCTGGCGGCGGGCTATTTCAAGTTAATTGCTGAAAGCGAATCCGCTAAGTCTGCAATCTCCCATGGCCAGAAGACACATGCCCGAAGCACATGCAGGTGCTACAACAGGCGGTAGTCTTCCGGGCACTCAATCTCATATGGAAAGGCTAGCATAAACCATACTTCCCCGTCAGCCAGACGCCGAGTCGTCTCGGGGGTCAAAGACGCGGCGACAGCGACTCATATCGTCTCGGCGCATCGGTTTTGTCACCCGGCTTCGGCCTGCTTATGATTGGGAATCAATATAGCCACCGCACGATCAACCGAACAATGGCTCGCAGCGAGTCGACATGCCACATTCCTGACTTCACGGCTGAAGCATGGCATGTCGCTGTTTGGTCGGAGCCAGGCGGGTCTTCCGCAATCGAATGTGATCCATTTTCGGTTGCATTCGAATTCATCATGATTGCTTCCACCATCTCCGCACTGATATAGGGAAGCATCATTGCTATTTGTGTGTCCAATTCTTCAGGGATCGGCATCGCGTTAAAGGCGCTGCTCCATGCGTCTCGCAGTAAAAAACACAATGAGAGCTGGCTTATTCCCCGTGGATTTGGCTGCGCAGGCAACATTCCATTGAGCCCACACATAAATTGGCCCGCAGCGGACCACCACTGCTCCCAGGCTGCTCAGCAGGAACGTCTATTTCTTCGCGACACAATCGGGAACTTCTACGTCGTCGAAGGCGGGATCGACATAGAGATGATGACTCTTGGTCGTTTACATTTCGGACACGTCATGCAGAGATGCAAAGTCAGTGCTTCTGTAACCTGATTGCCACAAGATTGTCAGAAGGATGGCGAGATGAAACATCCCCGATATGAAAAATACGTCTCACATCCGGAGCGCGGAATTTTTTCCTTGTTCGCGTGTTCTAAAAATGCATACGCTGCCTTTTCAATAAAACGCAAAACTCAGGTCGCTAGCAAGGTTCATAACACACTCGTACGAATGAAATGCTTGGCTCGTCTCTGGTCGACTTCACCCCAATACCTGCACAAGGAGTACAGATGTCAAGTAAGCAACACATAGGTGTCCGGGAGGCACCGACTCATACGCGGAGAAAGAATTTGCTAATCCTGGCTGAAGAATTCGGTATCACGATGCCTGGTTCCACCCACGCCGCCGGCAGTTGCGCAGGCAAGAAACAGGATCAGGAGCTTTCGCCTCTCCTATTTACTACTGCTCGCAATTAACCACTACCGACCTGATAAGCGTCCGCATCAGGATCTGTGCGCACACCTGTGTTGCTGCCGAGAGTCATTCGTATGTCGTTAAAATCCGGTCGAGCGAGCTCTGACGCCGATATGCTCATCCAGCACATCGACAGCCTTTTTAGCTATGCTCTGACATTGAGCCGCAACCGCAGCGATGCCGAAGACCTCGTTCAGGAGGTTTATGTCCGTGCCATACCGGCACTCGAACGGCTGCGGAGCGGGAGCAACGTAAAGAGTTGGCTTTTCACCATTCTGCGGAACATATGGCTCAACCAGCTGCGGCAGCCGCGTGTAGCAGTCCAAGTGCCCGGATCAGACCTCGACCAGTATGTGACGGATACTCCGACAGTCTCTTTCAAAGATCCCCACTCATTGCTGCAAAGCAAGATCGATCGCGAACTCGTCCGACACGCCATCCAGCAGCTATCTTTGGAAGCTCGCGAAATCATTTTACTTCGAGAATTTGAGGATCTTTCTTATCAGGAAATTGCCACGATTCTGCGTTGCCCTATCGGTACGGTGATGTCTCGCTTGGGACGGGCGCGCTCCAAATTACGCACTCTCCTCTCGGCCGCATTAGCGGCTTCTGATCGTAAAAACCAATCAATCTCCTGAATCGTCGTAACAACGATCCAGGAGATTGTTCCGGGGAGGCGCTATCCGCTGGATCGCGTTTGGACGAAATGGAATCACCGAGGTCATTGAATATGATGTCGGAGGCTATGCGGGGACAATGCCCGATGCGCGATGCCTGATCATCGCGTCATTCCTTCTCTTTTGCAGGACAAGCAACGCCTCGTCGATCAGAATTCTGATCAGCCAGGATCGGAATGCACCCTCGTTGGCAAAGCGCGACGGGTTATAAGAAGCCCTGAGAAGACAATTCTGTAATGCCTCTTTCGCCCCTTCGCAACCATTCAGTACGAGGCATGCCGTGGAGTAGAGCAAGCGACGATATTGTCCAGGCCTTACGCGAGACTGCATCAGACGCGTTTCGTCGTAGCGCCGTGGTGCGAACTGACTCGGCTGTGTACTGCCTTGGTTTTTCTCAGTATGTGTTTTAACCTTTACTCCTACTTTTGCCAAACCCATCTTCTGCTCCTGAATATTGTGATTCGTCTCGGGGGATAACTGCTAATTGACGCGACTGACGTTAGTACTATTGGGCGCTTGCTTGAGCGTGAAGAGCAGCCTTTTACCTGCAAACAATATCTGCGATAAGTTCCGGCTTCCGTCGTGATTAACGATAATCACAACAGTATCGCCGGCCGACACATCGTTCAGGATTGTGACGCTCGCAGGCACTGTTTCCAGTATCTTTTTGCCTTTGATAATCTTCAGTTCCACGTTGACGCCGGTGTCTTCCCAGCGCACTCTGTAATCACCTGCAGGCAGCCGCTGGTGCTGTATTTCCAGAGGCGAATTCACGTGCAGCTCACCGCTTTGGGCGGCAAATGCTCCGGACGCCAGCAATATAGCCAAGCTCCCGAATAGGCCTGTGAAAATCTTGGATGTCCTCATGAGTTCTCCGCTTCATCCCTGACTGCAGTAAGTCGCCTCACAGCTTGTTAGGCCAACTCCTGTCTTCGCATGCATAACACCCAACAAGGGCGCTTATTCCAAGGGATGAAGCAGGACTGCATAGGATCAGAAGTAAAACCTACCGCGCACTCCTGAAGTCCCCATGGTCTGCCATATTCTGATGACAAACCAGACACGATGCCTGTGCAGAGCCGGACACGTTGGAAACAAGGGCGTAAGACAAGCCGTGGGTGGTCCATGTGATCACTTTGAATCCTGAAGAGTTGCAATAGTGGAATGTCAGTTCACCAGAATGAACCTCTTCCCCGCCGGCAACAACAGCCGAGTGGTTGGAAGCTACCAAAAGACTGATCGTGTCCTTCGTGATGATCCCTTTGTAGATCACCAATGCAGTGGGGCTCCCCTTGTAGACGACCAGTCTGGCACCGATGAGGCTGTAGGCTGGTTTGCCTCCCTGAGTTAACTGAGAGTCTGGCAATCGAAAAGGGAAAGGAACTTTGTTTGCCAGCCATGCGGTTACGTCCTCTGAAGAACTTGATTGAATTGCGAGCGGAAGATTCCCGGCAAGATAGTTGCGGTGATTCGACACGGCAGTCTCTATATAGCTCGCGGCATGCACTTGTCGTACTACATTCGGAACCAGCGCAACGCCGATCATCATCACAAGAAGAGCAGGCAGCAAGACTTTCAAGCGTGGTACAAATTGCGACATATACGGCAGATGCGGCCTGAGAATTCCTTCAAAACGCTCGCGAAAATGCTGGCTTTCTCTCTTCGATCCGCCGAGGGGGCTGAGGATTTGCTCGAGCCGAGCACGCAGATCGGCGGAGGCTGAATACAAAGGACGAGATTGACGGAGAATATCGGAAAGCGCTCGCTGCTCTTCGAGCCAGGCACTGCAGCCTGCGCAACTTCTTAGATGGACCAGGAGATTCTTTAGCTTCTTACCGCTGAGTGTATTGTCGAGATGGCGTAGGATAGCGTCGATATGTTCATGACATGGTTTCATTTGAATTCCCCCCGTTCCCCTTGGTTCGGAGTGAGCTCTGATTCGGCAGAAAAATAGTGCAGCTTTGCTTAACTGCAATCCACGCAGCAGCATTGTGTTCGACCGGAATCGCAAATAACCGCATCGAGCATCCATTTTCGTAGCCAGCCTTCTTGTGGAGTTGCGCCAAGAGGTGATTCATCGACGTAACACCAAAGTGGGAGAAATATTCCATCAACATGGGAAATACCGCCGGAAGCGAAGGGCCGACACGGCGCTGGGCTCATCCACCTGCCGCGGGATCCTCTGAATTTGATTCTTTCTAACGTATGGGGTGCCCGACGGACGTTGACCGTGCCCACGCTGATGATGGCCATTCAGGTTGGGATAAAACCCTCCCAATCGGACCAGGTGCCATCAACGAGGACTTATGGCTTCGGGCCGTTACTCGATAGCGGAGTGAATTCAAATCGTTCAATCACAGCTTCAGCAGGCTGCCGAGAGGGGTTCTCGGAATGATGGAAGTCATATAGGTCAATGTGTACTTTCTCGTTTGCGGGAGTCGGAACACCCGAGGTAAAGGTGTGCCCGCTGATTGGCTTTTCTCCGGAATCGTTCCCGGAACCTCTGGTTGCTTTGAACGATACAGCTCCCGGTTCCCAGCGAAACATATAGGTGAGAGGACCGGCGGGCGCATGAAAGCGAGACAGATTTTCCGCGGCGAAGAATGGCTGGACTACATACTGCGCATTCTTACCGTTCGGATCGCCCCAGCGGCTAAGTTCAATATCCAACTCATTGCGGAAGTTCGTCGATCGAACATCGTCCCAGGTGAATATTCCCAGAACTGCGGATGGCCGCAGGTGTTCACTATCCTCCACGACAAATTTATACGTGCCGTATCCGAGGCTTTGATTGAGACTCACCTCGGCGCAGGACCACCGGCCATTGCGCTGCGTCATGCGCAAATGTAGATATCCTTTCCCGTCGGTCCATACGTTCTCAGGATCGTATTCGTTTGGCTCGCCGCCATGGTCGCTGACCGTGCCTCGGGTGGTCCAGTCGTAGCCGCTGAAGTGAATCGCGGTCGTGGCGACTGGCGCTCCGGTCTTTCCTTTGGCAATAGCAATTGCCGCCACACCGTTCCCCTCTTCCGGCAGTCCAGCGAGCTTTGCCGGCGGACGATAACTGGGCTCCACCAGCATCGCTGCATACTCGGTCCCAAGGTGAGTTAGATTCCTCCATGTTGAATCGGATTGGATCTTTGTGTACGGCTGATTCGCAAGGGGCTGAATCCACCAGACACCGCTCCGTGCGTATAAGACTACCTGCTCGCCCGCTTTCGCGTTGTTGACGCGCCCCTCGATCGAGTCCATCTCTCCTGGACCTCCGAGGCTCGCTATGGGTACCCGAGTGATTTCGACCACCGGCTTGGCCTGTCTGCCCTGCTCCCTGCATCCGGCTAGCAGGACAACGGCCATGGCCAGCACATTCAGTAACCGCGTCTGCTTCGAACTAAGAGCTCTGGCCCTACTCATGTACCGTACCCTCGATGGGGAACTCAGCCGTAGCCAGTGTCCCCTGGCCGGGCGTGGAACGAGTGCGGAAGTCACCTCCCAGCAAGTGGGCCCGCTCCGCCATTCCGGTCAATCCGAATCCGCTCTTTCCTCCCCTGGAGGGACGGGTCGCGGGATTGAATCCGCGTCCATTGTCGCGGATCGTGAGGATGATTCGCTTTTCATCACGCATCACGCGCACCTCTGCTTCTGTCGCGTGGGAATGCTTCATGACGTTATTGAGCGATTCCTGGACAATCCTATAGAAGTTGATACGCAGATCCTGCGGAAACGCATTGTCGATGTTGTCCAATTTCGAGATGATGCGAATCCCCGACGCTGAACCGACTGTGCGCACCATTCCTTCCACGGCCTTGGTCAACCCGAGGCGATCCAACTGGAACGGCCGCAGGTTGTACGATATCTCGCGCGTTTCCTGCATTGCCAATGCCGCTTCAGCGCTGATCTCTTCCATAGCGCCTGGCTCCTCACCGGGGGCTGCGGCTTTGCCCTGGGCGCGAATGGCGAAAAGCGCGAGATTATTGATCACCACCAGGCGCTGGCCAAGGCTGTCGTGCAACTCGGATGCGATACGCTGGCGTTCGTTTTCCTGCGAAGCGATCAACTGCTGCGAGAAGGCCTTCTGCATCGCCTGCGCTCGTTGAAGCTGCAACAGGCGGTAGCGAACGGCGAGCGTAATCAGACCCGCTGCGGCCAGCGCCTCGAGAGCGATGAACCACCAAGTACGGTAGAAGGGCGCCTGCACGGTGATGGCCATTCTCTGCCCTTCGTTGTTCCATACGCCATCGCTGTTGGCGGCGATTACATGGAACTCATACTCCCCGGGAGGCAGGTGGGAGTAGTAGGCAGTGCGTCGCGAGCCGGCGTCGATCCAATCCGAATCCAGCCCTTCCAGCTTGTACCGGAATCGGATCTCTTCCGAGTGGATGAAGCTGAGAGCGGTATATTCAATCTCCAGATTCTCTTTGCCCGGAGCTATCGTCAAGGAGTCCTGGATGGGGATCGGTACGCGATCAACAAGCACTTTTTCGATGACAACGGGTGGGGATTGCGGGTTGATACGCACACTCGCTGGATCGATGACGGCCACGCCGTCCTGTGTGGGAAACCACAGTCTGCCATCGCTCCTCTTGATGCCGGCGGGCCACATTCCACCATTGCATTCCACGTTCAGCATTCCATCGGCTTTTCCGTAAGCGACCGACGTGATGCTCGCGCGCTTCCCCTGCGCGAAGTCATTCAGTTCCTGCTTGGACACGCGATAGATGCCGCGGTTGCAGCTCATCCAGAGATTACCCCGCCCATCTTCAAAAATCTGAAAGACGCCATTATTGAAGAGCCCATCACGCTCGGTATAGCGCGTAAACTTCCCATCCTTGAAACGTCCGAGGCCTCCATCGTAGGTTCCAATCCAGACCACACCATCGTGATCCTCATAAATTGTCCTGATGTTGTCACTGGGCAGACCGTCTCGTTCGCTCCAGTGAGTGAATTGCCCATCGTGAAGCCGCGTGAGGCCGCCGTACCCGCCGATCCATAGATCCCCTGAAGCGCTCTGGATGATCACCTTCACGTCGTTGCCGGCAAGACCATCCTGCACAGTCAGGGTTCGACTGGGCCCGTCTCGGTACGTTACCAACCCGTTCGTCGTACCGATCCACATGGTTCCGCCTCTATCCTGTACGATGGCCTGCGCCACGGCCCGTTCGGGCAGAGGCACAGGGGAACTATGGAACTGTCCATCGCGGAAGATCGCCAGACCTCCGTGCGTGCCTACCCAGAGATTGCCATCGCGATCGCCACCCAGAGCACTCACCAGTCGTCCGGGCAGCCCTTGAGCGGTGGTGTAATTCGTGAACCGTCCGTCGCGAAAACAACTCAGGCCCGCATCCCAGGCTCCCATCCATATCGCGCCCGTCCGGTCCTCATAGATCGGATACACATCCTGAGCGATCAAGCCCTGAGCTTTGGAAATAACATCGATCGATTGCTTCTGCAGCTGGTAGAGTCCATTCCCCTCCGTGCCGATCCAGACATTGCCCTCTTTGTCTTCGAGAAAGCGGGTGAAAGGGATGGAGGCCGGCTGACCCGATGACTCGAAATCGAGGAAGCGCGTCAAACGCTGGCTCACATGAAGGGTCCAGATATGCCCATGGGGATCACGGTAGGAAACAGCTCTTGGGTGAACGGGGTCGACCGGCTCAGCCGTCAGCTTGCCTGCAGGAATGATGCTCTGATGGCCGTCGTAGGTTTCGATCCACACAGTGCCGACTCGATCGACGGCCACATTCCAGATCGAACTGCCGGGGAGCCAGTTGGGCAGAGGATAGTCCAGAAATCGACCCTGGAAGAAGATATGGAGGCCAGACTTATCCACGCCCCAGAATCCGGAACTATCCCAGAAAAGTGGCTCGTAGTGGATCCTAAGACGATCCGGTGTGATGTCGACGAGTCCTCCCCCTCCCTGGTTCCACTTCATGATGTTTTCTTCTGACAACAGCCACACGTTTCCGGCGTCGTCTCTCGCGATCCCGCGAAGACTATTCGACGGAACGCCATCTTCAGGGCCATAGGTGCGGAAGGAGCCATGATGACAGCGGGTAAGATTTCCCCCTTCGTTGGTTAGCCAGAGGTCGCCGTTCTGGTCTTCTACCATCGAACTGAACCGGTTTGACGCGATTCCGGGCGTGTTGCTCTTGTTGAAGACGGTGAAGCGCATCCCGTCAAAGCGGGCGACACCGTCCAGCGTGGCAATCCAGAGATAACCATCAGGGGTCTGAGCGATACCACGAATCACGTTCTGGGGGAGACCGTTTTCTGCCGTCCAGGACTTAAGGCGGTACTGCGCAGCCATGGCTGTGGCGGAACAGCTCAATATGCAAAAGCCTGCAAGCCACGCCTGCCAGCCGAGACCAGCGAGCAACCGCAAGCACCCTCGAATGGCCCGCATTCGCTTCAGAGGCGGAACGGTGCGCCCCAAACACATCTCGTTGCTCCCGAGTCGAGGATTGCCGGCTTCGCCATCGGCGAGAAGAGAAGATCCGGAACTGATAAACAATAAATCTATCGCCGTCACACCAACCTTATACAGTGCCCGGAAAATCGATGAGTGCCTGCCCGCCGGAAGTGAGGTCGCCGCGCACAGCAAAACACTTATAGGATCGAGACCGCACTCAATCCTAAGCCAATTCGAGTTTTTCAAGAGCCACGACTGAAATCAACAATTGAGCTCGTGCTTGCCCAGCAGATTGCCCATGCGAGACACTTCTGCGAAAATCTCTCGTTGTCACGGCCAGCCGCAAGTGGCTTGCTTGCAAAAAGAACGGCCAGCCGGGCAATCGATGCAGGGAAGTGACCAATGAAAAGCCAATCGGTACTTCTGGCGACGTGGAGCGACGGTCTGTTCGCAGTCAGCGGCGATGGGCATAGTCACGAGATCGCGAACGTATCCGTCAGGGGGCTCGCGCCGGACGGACGGGGCGGCGCACTCGCTATTGTCGGCGGCCATTCGCTTTCGAGGCGTGCACCAGACGGCGACTGGACGACGCTCGTCACGAGCGACTTCGAGCTTTCGTGCTGCGTGGCTGTTGGAGATATTGTCTACGTGGGAACGGATGATGCGCGCATGCTGCGGCTGAGCGACGGGAGCGGCGTGCTCGAACCCATCGACGCTTTCAATAACGTCCCGGGGCGCGATGCCTGGTTTGCCGGCTCGGCAATCGTCAATGGGCAGCGTGTTGGGCCGCCGCTGGGGGTCCGCTCGCTCGCGGCCAATTCGACCGGGAGCATACTCTTCGCCAATGTTCATGTCGGAGGTATTCCGTGCTCCATAGATAACGGAAGAAGCTGGTACCCGACCATTGACATCAACAGCGACGTCCACGAGGTGTGCGCAGCCCATACGGGTCCCGAGATCGTCGTCGCTGCCGCCGCGGTTGGCCTTTGCATTAGTCGAGATTCCGGGAAAACCTGGACTATAGAGAGCGAAGGGCTCCACGCCCACAACTGTTATGCAGTGGCGATTTCGGGAGACGACGTTCTCTTCTCGGCGTCACAGGATCCTTTTTCTGCTCCAGGGCGAATCTATCGGAGGTCCCTTAGACCTAATGGGTCCCTCGAAGCAGTGGAAGGAGGGATGGCCGCCTGGACTGAGGGTATGGTCGACACCGCCTGTATCGCCACAAACCGTTCGTCCGTTGCCGTCGCTGACAAAGGCGGCAATCTATACGGTTCGGATGACTTCGGGCGGACCTGGTCATGCAGGAGAACCGGGCTGCCAACACCGAGCAGCGTTCTCATCTGTTGAGGAGGGAGTATCTGCCTTCTAGCGAAGAGCCGTGGCTGGTTCGGTTTGCGCGAAACCTCAATCCACCTCAATCGGGAACCGCATCCAGTACCGCTTTAGGATAGTTTGGGATCATCTGGGATGGTTCCTCCCGAGACTACTCCCGTATTGTCCCGGTATAGTCATGGAGACCAGCGCTGCCCCGCGAAACGTTCTAAGTATGCGTTTCATCGAGGTTCGATCATTATTGTTTCCTTCGCAGAGCGTTCCGGCGGCGGGAGTTTAGTAGTTATCGATCACCCAGGCGTTGTTATCGCCGGGAATTACCGCTGCAAGAATCCCATGATGACCGTTGGGGGACTGAAGCATAAGTCCGAACGGTGTGTTCGCGGAGCCCTCCAGGACAACCGACGCTTTCCCGGCTCTATTAACCTCCAGAATGACGGGGGTTCCTGCCGGAGTCGCGCTCGGGATCAGAAGGCCACTGCCATCTGCATTCCAGTCCCCGTTGTTAACCGGCCATTGATCCAGTGTGACCGTCCTGTCTTCTTTGCCGGCTCCATTCTCAATGGAAAAAAAGTGAATGCTGTGATCATGATGAAAATCGGCGAGAGTTCTGCCGTCAGGAGAAAGACTCCAGTCGTGAGCTCTGCCGCTGATTTTCATGAGTTCGGGGCCGATTCCGCGCTCGGGGTCGGTGGTGTGGTGTGGCTGCAGATGGACTGGCTCCAGGATATGAACCTCTTCCAACAGGTAGGGCCTGACGTTTACGCAAGGTGCAAGAGTCTGATGTTGGAATTATTCGACACCGGTTAATTCCAACTATAGAGGTTACCACGTCAAGAAAAGCTATGCTTGAATTGATGTCTAAGAATTCGAGAGCAGTTGAGAAGCGGGGAGTATTCCTCGCAAGCAATTCTGCTCTGGACTTTTTGAATACGGAATGGCCCACTCCTCACGGTAAAGAAGATTTCTTCGAAACAGATGAAGATGTCTTCATCTGGCTGCGTCAAGCGGGACTGGCCGCTGAAGGTGTTGAAGAAGTACGCCCTACAGGAGCCCTGTTCAAGGCTGCGCGAGCACTCCGCGCAGTATTGAGAAGCCTTGTCCAATCTCGAAAGGCCGGTAAAACCCCGGACTTTTCCGAACTAAACGCCTTTCTGGTTGCTGCCCAGAGCCATCCCCAACTGGTTTGGACCAGATCGAAGTCGGTCGCATTGGAGACGGTTCGTGCTGCCGACACTGCCGAAGAGATACTCGCACCGGTGGCTTTGATAGCAGCGGAATTGTTCTCGACTGCCGACTTTCGGCGAGTTCGTCGCTGCGGCGAGCAAACCTGCGTCCACTGGTTCTTGGATACGACCCGGCCCGGCCGGAGGCGCTGGTGCAGTATGGCGACTTGCGGCAATCGCCTGAAGGTGAAGTCATACCGCCAACGTCTAAAGAAATCGCGAAACCATCGATCCAGGAAGAATCGTGGAAACTGATCAAAAATTCGAGGGAGTTTGTCTAAACTCCTTGAGTAGGACGGCGTGAATATTCTGGCGGAAGCGCCTACGGAGGTATTGAAGCGTGACGATTCCCAACGACCAGTTCGACCCCGGTCATGACACGCAATCGAACGAGTCTCCACCGACCAAAGAGATTACCCCAGACTTTCGCCGCGATCTCGCCTTTCCAACTCTTTCTGAGGAAATGGTTCAACGGCTACGGGGCTATGGCCAGGAAGAGATCGTGCCTCAGGGTGCGATCTTGTATACCCAGGGTGACCGAAATAGTGACATGTTCGTTGTCCTGGATGGCGGAGTCGATGTGTCGCTGTCATCTTTGAATGGCGCGTCTAAGGTCTTCGCTCGTCATCGAAGGCATGATTTTAGCGGAGAGTTCAGCCTCCTCAACTCACAGCGGGCGGTTACCGAAGCGAGGGCGATCGTTGAAAGCCGTCTTCTGCGGATTTCCCGTAGTGAACTGAGGTTACTGATGCGAGCCGAAGGAGACATTGCCAACATCATTGTGTCGGCGGCGATCTGGCGGCGGATCGGCATCAACGCGGAAGCATCAGGTGGGGTGGTGCTGCGCGGCTACGCGGGAAATGCGGAACTCATGCAACTGCAACGGTTCTTCGTTCGCAACTATTATCCCCACAGGATCGAAGAGATTCGCGGCGGTGAAAACAGCGATGCCTCGAAGCTGCCCACTGTTGTGCTGTCAGACGGTCGTACTCTTGTTCGCCCCTCTATTACAGCGCTCGCTGATGAGTTGGGGATCACCGAACTGCCGGACGCGCACACGATCTACGACGTGGCTGTGGTGGGCGCCGGCCCATCTGGCCTGGCAGCCGCGGTATATGCAGCTTCCGAAGGCCTATCAACCATCGTGATTGAGGGAACTGCTCCCGGTGGTCAAGCTGGCACGAGTTCGAAGATTGAAAATTACCTCGGCTTTCCAACGGGGGTCTCGGGCCAACAGCTTGCGAGCCGCGCTCATTTGCAAGCCCTCAAATTCGGTGTACATTTCGCCATCTCCCAAGAAATCGTGACTGTCCAGCAGACCGATGGTATCCACAAGCTCACTCTCGCCGGCGGTATAGCAGTATGTTCGCGATCCGTCATTGTCGCTTCGGGTGCGCAGTACCGACGACTCAACGTCAAGAACCATAACGATTTTGAAAATCAAGGAGTCTTCTATGCGGCGACAGCGATGGAATCTCTCTTTTGTAGGGAGAAAGAGATCATCGTTGTCGGGGGAGGAAATTCCGCTGGCCAGGCGTCTGTGTTTCTATCGGGCGTCGCCAAACATGTGCATCATATTGTTCGGGGACCGTCGCTTGAAAGCACGATGTCGCAATATCTGATCTCACGTATCGAAGGATCTCCACGCATAACCCTCTACACAGAATCCGAGATCGAGAGCCTTGAGGGTGATTCGAGGCTTGAATTTGTTAGTTGGTCAAACAGCAGGACCGGCGAAACGATGAGAAAAACAATCGGGAGCGTCTTCGTCATGATTGGTGCGGAGCCAAATTCCGGCTGGCTCTATGGCACAGTCAAGCTCGACAAGAAGGGGTTTGTTCTAACGGGTGGCGCGGATGGATTTGAGAGCACACCCTACGCCACGAGTGTCCCTGGCGTGTACGCGGTCGGGGACGTGCGGGCCAATTCAGTCAAGAGAATTGCTTCCGCGGTGGGAGAAGGCTCGGTGGTTATTTCAGATGTTCATCGTTACCTGGCGGACCACCGGAATAATCTTGCGGTGCAACCGGACTCCGCGCTTGCCGCGCTTCGTGCGGCTAATGTTGAGATGTAGTTTGCCATGAATAGCGACATGCATCTCCGCTTTTCCGTCATCCGTCCCTGAAATCGCTGCGCCACCCAAGGCTAGAATCGCCGAATACAAACGCCTCCTCCATTTGTTGCGGCGGGCGTCGGAGATTCAGCGAAGAGGGTATCTATCTCATTGCCGATGATTTAGATCTCTAGTTAAGAGATATCGAAAGTGCGCGGGAACAATACGGTAAAATTTGTGTAAGTTGTTTAGAATCAGTTTCGATAGAGTTGAGAAAGGAAAGAGACGATAGTTATCGGGTCGTCTCGGCTCATCTAAGCTATCGATTCTTGAGTGGTGGCCAGAGACGGGATCGAACCGCCGACGCCGGCCTTTTCAGGGCCGCGCTCTACCACTGAGCTATCTGGCCTTGGGTTTGGATCCAAGGGCGATCGGAGTGACCGCTCACCGGTTATGTTTGAGGGTGGCGGGAGAGCCAAGGCTCGCCAGGCCACTGCATGACATCAAACAACCTCGCTCAGTATAGCAAACCACACCCTGAACTTCGATTCTCCGTCGCGGTTGTTGGCTCTTTGTTGCACAAACATAGCCTGTTGCCACGGAAGGTGTGCCCGCTCGCCATCCGATGCCATACACTGGGGAACACCGCTTTCCCGAGGACGAGTTCGATGATTCGCATACGGTGCCAATGGTCAGTACTGCTGCTGTTGATCGCATACGTATTTCTCGCCGCACCGCACAGCGCCGATGCGCAGAAGGCGCAGGGACCCAGATTGGTCGCTCAGCCATCGGCGGCATCTGCTGAGGCTCGCACGGCCAAGGCTTTTGAAGAAGCCCGCAAAGAGGGACCTCTGGCGCTCCGCGCATTCCTGTATCGCATGCCGAAAGGCGCCGACCTGCACAGCCATCTGTCGGGCGCGATCTACGCTGAGTCATGGATTCGTGCCGCCGGCGAAGACCATCTCTGCGTGGACACAAAAACACTGTCGTTCGTAAAGGCCGAGGCCGGCGAATACAAGGAAACCAATGAGCAGGGCAAGGAATTCGTCCCCATCTGCAAAACTGGTGAAATTGCCGCCAGCGATGCCCCTCAGAATCAGCATCTGTATGACGATCTGATTGACGCATTTTCCATGCGCACCTTTGTGCCGACGACGGCCGATTCAGGCCACGATCACTTCTTCAATACTTTCGATAAGTTCGGGGGAACCGATAAGCGGCATATGGGCGAGTGGCTCGATGAGGTGGCCGGCCGCGCAGCGGCACAGAACGAGCAGTACCTCGAACTGATGGATACGCCCGACTTCAAGAACGCCGCTGCGCTCGCCACGCGCATCGGCTTCGATCCAAATTTCGTCGAGTATCGCCAGAAGCTTCTCGAAGCCGGCATCAAGGACAGCCTGCCTTCCATCAGTGCCGCCCTTGATCGCGCCGAAGCCGACCGCAAGCAACGCGAACACTGCGGTGACGCCGATGCTCAGCCGGCCTGCAATGTCAAGGTCCGCTTCATCTATCAGGTCCTGCGCGGCCTGCCGCCGGAGATTGTCTTCGCACAGGTAGTGCTCGGCTTTGAGGCAGCAGCAGCCGATCCGCGCTGGGTGGGCATGAATTTCGTGCAACCGGAGGACGGTTACATCGCCATGCGAGACTATCGGCTGCAGATGCAGATGCTCGATGCCGTTCACGGATTTTATCCGGGAGTACATATCAGCCTGCACGCCGGTGAGCTGGCTCCGGGAATGGTGCCTCCCGAGGGCCTCACCTTCCATATCCGGCTCGCAGTCGAACAAGGCGAAGCTGAGCGCATCGGCCATGGCGTCGATGTCATGTATGAAGACCGGCCCTACGAGTTGCTCAAGGAAATGGCCTCGAAGCATGTGATGGTCGAGGTCAACCTGACCAGCAATGACGTGATCCTCAACATTAAAGGTGACGACCACCCCTTCGAGCTCTATCGCCGTTATGGTGTTCCGGTTGCGCTCTCTACCGACGATGAAGGCGTATCGCGCATCGATCTTACCCACGAATATGTGCGCGCTGCGGTTACATACCCGCTGACCTACCGCGACTTCAAAAAAATGGTGCGCACCAGCCTCGAGCACAGCTTCCTCCCCGGTGCGAGCATCTGGCAGCTGTCCACCCCGGAGACGTTGGATAAACCTGTTGCCGCATGCACCGGCCAGGTCGGGCAGGATGCTCCGGCCGGCGAATGTGCTGACCTGGTCTCCGGAAGCGAAAAAGCGCAACAACAATGGGAGCTTGAACGAAGATTTCACATCTTTGAGGCAAGCTTCTGATAGATGCGTATCGTCTTCTCAACATTTGGCACATTCGGTGATGTCAATCCTCTGATCGCGCTTGCGCTCGAACTGAAGCGGCGCGGTCATACACCTGTGCTTGCCGTGCCCGGCATGTTTCGCGAAAAAGTCGAGCCTTTGGGCATTGAGTTCGTCTCTGTGCGTCCCGACCAGGATCCCCATGACAAGCGCATGGTGGAGATGATCTGGGATATCAAAAAGGGCACCGAACGCGGCCTGCGCGAGTTTCTCTTCCCGGCCATCCGCGACAGCTATCACGATCTGCTCGAAGCCGTCACTGCGCACGGAGGCGCTGATCTGCTGGTCACCGGCGAGCTCGCCTACGCCGGACCCATTGTCGCGGAGAAGACGGGAATCCCATGGGCATCCTACGTGCTCGCCCCTCTTTCCTTCTTTTCCGGATACGATCCGCCGGTGCTTCCGCCATATCCAACCCTGTCCAAGGTGCCCTCGATCGTGCCCAGGATTGGCCACCTGGTGCCGCGCTTCGCGCGCGTCGTCACCAGAAAATGGTCGGAGCCGCTCTACGCTTTACGGCAAGAGCTGGGACTCAACGAGGGCTCCAATCCCATCTTCGACGCCAAACACTCGCCCCGGCTCGTTCTCGCTCTTTTTTCCCGCGTGCTCGGCGACCCCCAGCCGGACTGGCCGCCAAACGCCTTAGTCACCGGATTCGCTTTCTACGACGGCGACGCCGGAAAAACCGATCTCGCGCCTGAGCTGGAGCAATTTCTTTCCGCCGGACCACCTCCGTTGATCTTCACGCTGGGGTCGGCTGCTGTCATGGCTGCAGGTGATTTTTACGAACAGAGTGCCCGGGCGGCTGAGATGCTCGGTGCGCGCGCGATTCTGCTCGTGGGGAACGATCGGCAGAACTATCCGCGGCAGGCTTTGTCGGAGAACATCTGCGTGGCAGCTTACGCGCCATTTTCGAAAGTCTTTCCGCGCGCTTCGGCGATCATCCATCAGGGCGGAGTGGGAACGACGGCGCAGGCGCTCAGAGCCGGAAAGCCAATGCTGGTTATGCCTTACAGCCACGACCAGCCCGACAATGCACGCCGGGTGCGACACCTTGGCGTTGCCAAGGTCATCCAACGGAAGTCCTATACTGGGGAAGCCGCGGCAAAAAAAATCACTGCCCTGCTCGAAGATCACGGATATGCCCATCGCGCCGGCGAAGTTGCCGCCGTGGTCGCGGACGAGCAAGGCGTAGCTACTGCCTGCAGTGCGCTGGAGCGCCTGGTTCGATCGACGCCGTAAACTTCAGCCGTGAAAAAGAACGGGGACGAGCCCGAGCCCGCCCCTCCTGACTTTCATCTGCTAATGTTTTTTAACTGTCTGCGTCTATTGATTAAAGAGGCTGAACATCTGATGCTTGCCAGCCCTTAGGCCCCTTAACGACGTTGAACTGAACAGCCTGGCCCTCCTGGAGGCTCTTGAAACCAGAAGAGGCGATAGCCGAATAATGCACGAAGACGTCTTCCCCATTCTGGCGGGAGATGAAGCCGAAGCCCTTCGCGTCGTTAAACCATTTCACAGTGCCTTGTTCCATTTTGATGCTATTTCCTAGGTTGAATTGCGCTGAAGTGAATCGGAGCCAAACTGGCAGATTCTTGCTGGACGGCAGGACTGCTATTACCCGGTTCGGTTCTAACGCCTCTTCAGTCTAGCAGACTTTCCCAACCGGGCAGGAAAATATCCTCAAATTTTGGATGGACTTAAGGAAACCGCTTCCATCCAGTGGCCGCCCTTGCCGCCGTGTATCCTGTTGGGTTCATGAACTCCGACATACCCGATATAGCGGTCGCCCTCCTGAGCGAGGCATTGAGCCAGCTCAAATCCCGGTTTGCGGATCTTCCCAGGGCTCGATTTGAAGGCGGCATACGCTCCGAAGATACGGTCGCGATGGCTGCCGTGCTTCGGCAAGCAGCTGGCCGCATGGCGGATAACTATCCTTATTTCCACCCGCTGTACGCCGGCCAGATGCTTAAGCCGCCACACCCCGTTGCGCGGGCGGCCTACGCCATGGCCTCCTGGCTCAATCCTAACAACCATGCTCTTGACGGCGGCCGGGCCAGTTCGCTCATGGAAGTTGAGGCCGTCGGTGAAATCGCCGCCATGTTCGGCTGGCGGCAGCACCTCGGTCACCTGACCAGCGGCGGAACCTTCGCAAATCTCGAAGCATTGTGGGTAGCCGGACAGCTTGCGCCGGGCAAGACAATCCTCGCTTCTGAACAGGCGCACTACACCCATTCCCGGATCAGCTCGGTCCTGAAGCTGCCATTTGAAAGTGTCGCCACCGATTCGCGCGGCCGTATCGACCTGGACGCCCTGGAATCAGCACTCTCCGGAGGCAATGTTGGGACCCTCGTCGTCACCCTGGGCACCACCGCCCTTGGCGCCGTCGATCCGCTGGATCAGATACTCGAACTGCGCAGCCGCTATCACTTCCGCCTCCACGTCGACGCCGCCTACGGAGGCTACTTCAGGCTTGTGTCGAACCTTGGCCCTGAGGCCGCCCGGGCCTTTGGTCGCATCGCAGAAGCCGACTCTATCGTCGTCGATCCCCACAAGCATGGACTCCAGCCCTACGGCTGCGGCTGTATCCTCTTTCGCGACCCCGCCATTGGCCGCTTCTACAAGCACGACTCGCCCTACACCTACTTCACCTCTTCCGAACTGCATCTCGGCGAGATCAGCCTCGAATGCTCACGCGCAGGAGCCTCTGCCGTAGCGCTCTGGACGACACAAAGACTGCTGCCTCTCACTCCCGGCGGAGAATTCGCCGAAGGGCTGGAGCGCTCCATCGAGGCTGCGCGCAGCCTTTATGCAATGCTCGAGTCCGACGTCCGGTTTATCCCCGGCCCCAGACCGGAACTGGACATCCTGACATGGGCGGTAAATGCTGCCGACCCTGAAGAATCTTCCCGTCTCGCCCAGCAGGTTTTCGATCACGCAGCCGAGCAGAATCTTCATCTCGCCCTGGTGCAGTTGCCCATTCGTTTCCTGAGAAACCAGGACCGCGACAGCATCTGGCCCGATGCTGACGGCGAAGCCAAAGTCACCTGCCTGCGCTCTGTGCTGATGAAACCGGAACATCTTGACTGGCTCGACCGAATCTGGGAGCGTCTCGACCACGCAACTATCCGAGCTTGCAGATCGTCCTAAGAGCACGCCGGGCGGGTCGAATGAAACTGGCGACCCTTGTGTGCCGCTGCTATACTGCGGGCGATTTCCAGCATTTTTCAGAGGAGCATTTGACCGAATCTGTGGCTGCCCCCCTCGTCTTGCAAACGGATACATTCGTGGTGAATGTCCTGCCTGCGCTTGGCGGCAAGATTGCTTCCATGCGGAGCAACGGAGTCGAGCTGCTTCAACAGCCCCTGCACTCGTACGCCCCGCGCACCGCGACGATGGCCTTTGAAGAAAGCGATGCCAGCGGTTTTGACGAGTGCCTGCCGTCTGTAGCCGCCTGCGAGGTCAACACGCCATCGGGTATCGTTTCGATTCCGGATCATGGAGAGATCTGGCGCTTGCCTTGCGAAGTCAAATCGCAAAGCCGGAAGGAGATCCATCTCACCGCGGTTGGATCAACCCTTCCCTTGCGGTTTGACCGCAGGCTGCGCCTCTCGAAGTCGTCCGAAGGTGGCAGCGCCACGCTTTCGATCGCCTACGAAGTCGAGAACATGGGCCAGGACACGATTCACTACGCCTGGTCTGCGCATCCTCTCTTCGCGGTCGACCCTGGCGATCGCATTCTTCTGCCGTCGTCGGTCACCAAAGTGACGGTGGAAGGCTCGGCCGGGAATCGGCTGGGCGCAAAGGGTGCGGCTCTTTCCTGGCCGTTGGCGAAATCGGCCGCAGGCAACCGGGTCGCACTTGACGTGACCGGTGATGTAAGCGATAACATCGGCGACAAGATCTATGCGTCGGCGCCACCGGAAGGATGGTGCGCAATCGAGCGTAAGTCCGCCGGGCTGCGCGTCCAGGTGGAGTTCGATCCCAGGCTCTCTCCTTTTCTGGGATTATGGCTCTGCTATGGAGGATGGCCTGAAAACGGTACTCGCAGGCAGTATTGCGTTGCCCTCGAACCATGCACCAGTCCGGTCGATTCGCTGGCCGCGGCAATGGAGGATGGCCACGCGAAAAAACTTGCTCCCGGTCAATGCGACTTCTGGTGGATGCAAATTGTTACCACGGTTGTATCGTAAGTTTTGTTTTGATCTGCAACGATTTCCCTTTGTGAGGCTCCGCCATGCTCGATGTAAGCGCTAACAGGTCTCTCCACTTGGAGCGGTTTGGTCAGGAGCCTGTCACTTTCGCCGCGCCGGGACGCGTCAACATTATCGGCGAGCACACCGACTACGCCGACGGCTTTGTCATGCCGGCGGCTATCGACTTCGCTACACTCGCGGCCATCAGCGCACGCGACGACCGGACCGTTGCCATCTTTTCGGCAAATTTCGACGAGCAGGTCAGTTACTCGCTCGACCGTCTCCCTGCGCAGGCCGCGCATCACTGGAGCGACTATCCGTTCGGCATCATTTTCGTTCTGCGCGAAGCCGGCGTCGAGATACCGGCTTTCAGCCTCACCCTCAACGGCGACGTTCCGCTCGGAGCCGGGCTCAGTTCCTCTGCTTCGATCGAGGTAGCAACGATGGCCGCTATTCTCGGCCTGGCGGGCGCGAAAATGCCCCTTCCGCAGATGGCCCGGCTCTGCCAGCGTGCTGAGAACTACTTCGTCGGCGCATCGACCGGCATCATGGATCAATTCATCGCCTGCTGCGGAAAACAGGATCATGCTTTGCTTCTCGATTGCCGGAGCCTGGAATACCGCCTCGCGCCGATTCCCTCCCGCCTGAGCCTGGTGATCGCCAACACCATGGTCAAGCACTCTCACGCCGGAGGCGAGTACAACACCCGCCGCTCCGAAGTCGAAGAAGGCACCGCGCTGCTCCGGAGCCATCGCCCCGAGATCAAGCTGTTGCGTGACGCCACCCTCGACGACCTCGCGAAGTGGGGTCACGAGATGCGTCCCGAGGTGCTCAAGCGCTGCCGTCACATCATTACCGAGAACACTCGAACCGTAGCCGCCGCCGATGCCCTCGAAGCCGGCGACCTCAAGGCTCTGGGACGGCTTATGTATGAGGCCCACGCCAGCTACCGCGATGATTTCGAAGCCAGCTGCCCGGAAGCTGACATTATGGTAGAACTCGCCCGGAATGAGACCGGCTGCATCGGCGCGCGGCTGACCGGCGGCGGATTCGGCGGCTGCACGGTAAACCTGGTCGAAAACTCCGAGGCCAGGTCCTTTTCTGACCATTTACGCAACGGCTACCGCAAGGCTACCGGAATCGAAGCCGATATCTATCTCTGTCACGCTTCTGCAGGTGTGCATCAGGTTCTGGGCTCGGAAACAGCAAAACAGGCGTGGGAGCTGGCTGAAATGTAACCTATTGCAACAAATATATTTAGTCCGGTTTTGCAGAGATTCGCTCTCGTTTTTTATCTTTGCGGCGCTGGGCACTTGTTAAACTACCGGCACAGTTGGGAAGTCGTGGCACCTTCACTCTTGCCGATCAAAAAACAAAGCAGGGCGGGCGGCGCGACCAGATCGGCCGGCCGGGGTTAACCATCAGTGCTTGCTGGGCTCAGGCTCACGGTCCTGGTGTTCAAGTGGAGACCAACTTTCATGAGATTCGACGTCGTACCGCGATTGGCTTCGTTGCAATGTGACGGGAACAATGGCCTGGTCGCATATTTTTCAATGGAAATCGCCGTCAGCCCGGCGATACCCACATATAGCGGCGGTCTGGGCGTACTGGCTGGCGACACGCTGCGCGCTGCAGCCGACATGGGGCTGCCCTTAATCGCGGTAACGCTCGCGCACCGTCAGGGCTATTTCCGCCAGCACCTTGACGCCAACGGTGTGCAGACCAGCGAATCCCAGCCCTGGAGCCCGGAGAGCATCCTGGCCATCGAAGCGCCTGTGGTGACCGTGAGCATCGAAGGTCGCCCCGTGGCCATCCGCGCCTGGCGCTACGATCTCGAAGGCGTTACCGGCCACACCATCCCGATTTATTTCCTCGACACCAACCTCGAGCAGAACGACCCTCGCGACCGCGTGCTGACCGATCATCTCTATGGCGGCGACGGCGATTACCGCTTGCGTCAGGAGGCCGTCCTGGGTATGGGGGGGACGCGAATCCTGGCTGCGCTTGGGTACAAGCCGCTCGTCTACCACATGAATGAGGGCCATGCGGCTCTGCTCACCGTGGCGCTGCTCGAACAGCAGTTGAACGGGGCCCCGCTCGAAACCGCGACCGACCAGGATCTTGAGGCCGTTCGCCAGCTCTGTGTTTTCACCACGCACACGCCTGTTCCCGCCGGACATGATCGCTTCTCCGCCGAGCAATCGGCGCGCATCCTGGGCAGCGAGCGCACCACCCTTCTGGAGCGCGTTGGAGCGTTTCACGACAAGCTGCTGAACATGACTTATCTCGCGCTGCGTTTCTCCCGGTACGTCAACGGAGTCGCGATGCAGCACGGCATTGTCTCGCGCGAAATGTTCCCCGAGTACAACATCGAGGCCATCACCAACGGCGTCCACGCTGCAACCTGGACCTCCCCCTCGATGCAGATCACTTTCGACAACCACCTGCCGCGCTGGCGCCAGGACAATCTTGCCCTGCGCTACGCCATCAACATTCCCGAAATAGAAATTGAGGAGGCGCACCGCGAGTCCAAGCAGACGCTGATCGCTGTCGTCAAGGAGCGCACCGGCGTCGAACTCAAACCCGAGATCTTCACCCTTGGCTTTGCCCGCCGCGCCGCCACCTACAAGCGCGGAGATCTGCTCTTTACGGAGCCCGAACGGCTGGTCAAGTGCGCCAAAGAGTTCGGTGGCCTGCAGATTCTCTACAGCGGCAAGGCCCATCCCGCCGACGATCCCGGCAAGGCGATGATTCATCGCATCATCGAGCTCTCTCACCAGCTTGAGTCGGATGTGCTCAAGATCGTTTATCTCGAAAACTATGAGTGGACCCTTGGTGCGCTTCTGACCGGAGGCGTAGACCTCTGGCTGAACACTCCCAAGCGTCCCTACGAAGCCTCGGGAACCAGCGGTATGAAGGCCGCTCTCAATGGCGTGCCCAGTCTCAGCATTCTCGACGGCTGGTGGATCGAGGGGTGGATCGAAGGCGTGACCGGCTGGGCCATCGCCGATCATGACGAGGATCTGGGCGAGGCCCGATCGCTGTACGATCATCTCGACCAGGTCATCCTGCCACTCTTCTATCAGCACCCCGACCAGTGGCGGCGGATCATGCGCTCGACCATCGCGCTAAATGGCTCGTACTTCAACACGCAGCGCATGCTCGAGCAGTACGTGCAGAACTCGTACTTTCCGGAGCAGAGCGTGCAGTCAACGGCGCCCGCCCTGGAGCCGATTTTGGCCAACAAATAGCCTTTCGCGCCGCTCGTCCCCGAATTAACGGGGGAGCGGCGCAGGCCTCTTTGCTGGTACACTTAAGTGGAATTCAGTCCGCAGTTAGCTCCTGAGATACTTAGCTCGAAGGTCCCCAGCTTCAGGAACTCCAGACTAAATGGCAGCTGCCCACCCGCGGCGCCTGACGAAATAACAACAGGAGAATCGAGCGGTGAGCCAGGCGGTTATCGAGGAATCGGTGCGTGTCGCGTCCCGGCGGCCGCTTTGTGTCGATCTTGACGGGACGCTGGTAAAGAGCGACACCCTGGTCGACTCTCTGCTTCTGCTCGTTCGCCAGCAACCGCTGCGCGCCTTGCGTGCACCCCTGTGGCTCAAAGGCGGCAAGGCCGCGCTTAAGTCGCGTGTCACCACAGAAGTCCAGCTCGATGTGCCCTACCTGCCCTATAACCGGCCTCTGCTTAACTACCTCACCGAGCAGCATGGCGAAGGCCGCAAAATCTATCTCGCGACAGGTGCAGATACCGCCCTGGCGCACCGTATCGCCGAGCATCTCGGCATCTTCGAAGCGGTGCTTGCCAGCGACGGCACCACCAACCTCACCGGTAACCATAAGCTGGACAGCCTGCAGAAGCTCTTTCCGGATGAGGGCTTCGACTACATCGGCAATGCGCCCCCCGATGCTCCCTTGCTCCAGCATGCCGGGGAGGCCATGGTCGCCAACCCCAGTCTTTCTCTGCGCGCTTTGATCAAGTCCCGGGGAATCCGCGTCAGCCGTCAATTCGACGATCGGGCTTCCCTGCTTCGGGTCTACAGAAAGGCCATCCGTCTGCATCAATGGGCTAAGAATATCCTCATCTTCGTCCCGCTGCTGCTTGCCCATGCCCTGCACGTGCCTCTCTTCCTCAAAGCGCTGGTCGCTTTCTTTTGCTTCAGCCTCTGCGCCTCGGCTACGTATATCGTCAACGATCTGCTCGATATCGAGGCCGACCGCCGGCACCACAAGAAGCGCTTCCGCCCCTTCGCCTCTGGAGACCTTTCCGTTGGCACTGGCGTAGCCATTATCGTGGTCTTCATGGCCCTGGCATTGGGGGGCGCATTCCTTCTGCTGCCGAGCGCTTTCCTGGGATGGCTGCTTGTTTATCTGGCTACCACGCTTTCCTACTCGCTCTATCTCAAGCGTGTGGTGTTGATTGACGTCATCCTGCTTTCCGGCCTTTACACGCTCCGTATGCTCGCCGGAGGAGCAGCGGCCGGAGTCGAGTTCTCACCCTGGCTTGCGGCTTTCTCGATCTTTCTTTTCCTTTCTCTGGCCATGGTCAAGCGCTTCAGCGAACTGCAGAACATCCGGGCCCAGGGCAACACGCTGTCGAATGGTCGCGGCTATCTGCTCGCCGATATCGAGCAGATCCGCAGCTTCGGCACCGCCAGCGCTTATGCATCGGTCGTTGTCTTCGCTTTCTACATCTACGGCAGCGGCGCAACCGGCCTCTATCATCACCCCGCCCGCATGTGGCTCATGACACCGCTCATGATCCTCTGGCTCAGCCGTGTATGGCTCCTCGCTTCCCGCGGAGAGCTCGACGAAGATCCTGTTATCTTTGCCGTCACCGACCGCATGAGCCTTCTCATCGGTGTCTGCATCGCACTCATTGCCTTTCTTGCAGCGGTATAAGCCTGCTGCATGGCCCAAAGCGATATAAGAAAGAAAGAGGAGCAACCACACCTGCATGGCGCGATCATCTGCCCGTCCCCGTTTTGAAAGCTGGGGCCGTTATCCCACCCTTCAGGCCGACGTGGTCCCTTTGAGCTGGACAAGCGATTTCCCGCCTCCCAAGCTCCCTGCAACGCGTCTTCTTCCGGTTGGCGCCGGCCGTAGCTACGGCGATGTCTGCCTGCTTGAAAACGGCACACTGCTTCATACCCGCGGTATCGACCGGCTGCTGGCCTTCGATCCGGAAACCGGCGTTCTGCGTTGCGAAGCGGGCGTAACGCTCGCCGAAATCCTTGACTTCGCCGTGCCCCGCGGCTTCTTTCTGCCCGTCACTCCGGGCACAAAATATGTCACCGTCGGCGGAGCCATCGCCAATGACATTCACGGCAAGAACCACCACCTCGCCGGCACCTTCGCGCACCACGTTCAGCGCTTTGAGCTGGTCCGCTCCGACGGCACACGCCTGCTGTGCAGTCCGGCCGAAAATCAGGAGTGGTTTGCCGCTACGATCGGCGGCATGGGACTGACCGGGCTGATCACCTGGGCCGATGTCCGGCTGCGCCCCATCGTCTCGCGAAGCATCGATTACGTCGGTGAGAAGTTCGTCGGGATCGACGAATTCCTCGATCTCGCGCGAAAAGCGACTGCGGAATACACCGTCGCCTGGATCGATTGCGTCTCGACCGGCAAAAATTTCGCGCGCGGCATCTTCATGCAGGGCGAGCACTCGAGAGAGCCCGACAAGCTCGGGAAAAGCAAAGAGCCTTGGCTCACCTTCCCCATCGACCTGCCCGCATTTGCGCTCAACCACTTCAGCATGTCGGCTTTCAACACCGCCTATTACCACAAACAGCTTCCCAAGGTGAAAAGGGCCAAGGTCGACTACGAGCCGTTTTTCTATCCGCTTGACTCCGTACTCCACTGGAACCGCATGTACGGGAAAAAGGGCCTCCTCCAGTTCCAGAATGTCATTCCGCATGAGGGCGGCCGTGAGGGCATGGTCGAAATCCTCAAGGCAATCACCCGCTCCGGTCTGGCTTCCTTCCTCGCCGTGATCAAGTTCTTCGGAGATGTCCCATCCCTCGGCATGATGTCTTTCCCCCAGCCGGGGATTATGCTCGCGCTCGATTTCCCCATCCGCCCCGAAGTCAGCTTCGATCTTCTCGACCGACTGGCGCGCATTACCCTCGAGTACGGCGGCCGCATGTATTCGGCGAAGGATGCACGCATGACCGCGGAGCAATATCAGAGCTTCTACCCGCAGTGGCGGGAGTTTGAGCGCTTCATCGATCCGTCCTTCGATTCAGCCTTCTGGCAGCGCGTCACCGGACGAAGGCCGCTCGATGAGTAAAGAAGCGATTCCCTCGCGCGTCCTTGCCCTGGGCGCAACCTCCGCAATCGCCGAAGCCACCCTCCGCCTCTTCGCTGAACGCGGAGCCAGCTTCTTCCTTGTCGCGCGCAACGCTGACAAGTTGAACGCCGTTGCCGCCGATCTGCGCACGCGTGGCGCATCCAGCGTGGCCACGCATGTCATGGACCTCGACGACACCTCGGCGCATCCCGCCATGCTCGCCGCTGCTGCCGAAAATCTCGGCACAATCGAGCTGGCACTGCTCGCCCACGGCGTTCTCGGCGACCAGCAGCAGGCGGAGGCCGGCTATCCCGTCGCCGAAGCGATTCTCGGAACCAACTTCATGGCTCCCGTTTCGCTGATCACCTGGCTTGCCAATTACTTTGAAGCTTCGCATCAGGGGACTCTGGCAGTCATCTCTTCGGTTGCCGGAGACCGCGGCCGCAAGAGCAATTATGTCTACGGAGCCTCCAAGGGGGCCCTCAATATCTTCCTCGACGGCGTGCGCAACCGCATCGACCGCGCCGGAGTCCATGTGCTCACCATCAAGCCGGGATTCGTCGCTACCCCCATGACCGCGCACCTGCCCCAGAACGCCCTCTTTGCGCAGCCCGCCAAAGTTGCGCTGGGAATCTTCAATGCGATCAGGAAGCGCAAGGACGTCGTCTACGTTCCTGCTTTCTGGGCCCTGATTATGCTGATGATCCGCCTCGTCCCGCGCCGGATTTTCAAAAAACTCAATCTCTGAGTCCTGCCCGGGACCGCGCCAGAACTAATTCGTCATTTGGAACCTATTTTGGGGACTCCCTGCATCGGTGGAGCTTAGCCGCGCATCTTTAATGGCAATCGGGTCCAAAATCGGCCCTCAATCGTCTATCAGTTACACATTTGATACCGTTCGCGCTCACTGTAAACTTTTATTTCCGGGGATCTCACATCAGGTAAGGATGTGGTTTGTCCGTCGCGCTCTTTCGCTCCAGGGCGCACATCTGTTCATATCCCGATCTCCGCAGCCTAAGTCTTACCGCATACCTCATTCGCCGCCTCGCCGCCGGATGTTGCCAGGAGAAGCTGAAAAGATATGTGGATAGTACGACTCGCGTTACGACGGCCTTACACCTTCGCCGTCATGGCGCTTTTGTTGATGATTCTCGGCCCCCTCGCCGTACTCAACACGCCAACCGACATCTTTCCCAACATCAATATTCCCGTCGTTTCCATCATCTGGCAGTACAGCGGACTCTCGCCCGATCAGATGTCAAACCGCATCATCTACCAGAGCGAGCGGTCGCTTACCACCACCGTGAACGACATCGAGCACATCGAGTCCAACTCGATGTACGGCATCGGCGTCATCAAGATCTTCTTCCAGCCCAAAGTCAACATCGGAAACGCAGTCGCCCAGGTCACTGCCATTGCGCAGACGCAGCTCCGCCAGTTGCCTCAGGGCACCAACCCGCCGCTGATTATTCAATATTCCGCCTCCAGTGTGCCGATCATTCAATTTGGACTCTCCGGGCAGGGTCTCAGCGAATCGCAACTCAACGATCTTGGCCTCAATTTCATCCGCACGCAGCTTGTCACCGTTCCCGGAGCCGGCATCCCCTACCCTTACGGCGGCAAGCAGCGCCAGGTGCAGGTGGATATCGACCTGACCAAGCTCCAGGCCAAGGGCCTTTCCCCTTCGGACGTCGTCACCACCCTCAACTCGCAGAACGTCATCCTGCCCGCCGGCGTCGCCAAGATCGGCCCCTTCGAGTACCTCGTTGAAACCAACAGCGCTCCGACAAAAGTCGCCGAGTTGAATGATCTGCCCATCCGCTCCGTCAACGGAGCCATGGTTTATGTACGCGACGTGGCGCACGTGCGAGACGGCTTCCCGCCGCAGACCAACATCGTCCGCGTTGACGGCCAGCGCGCGTCTTTGATCTCCGTAATCAAGACCGGCGACGCCTCCACGCTCGACATCATCAAGGGACTGCGCGCCAAAATCGACGAGCTCAAAAGTCAGCTTCCTCCTGCGCTCAAGATCACCCCACTTGGTGATCAGTCCATCTTCGTACGCGCATCGATCGACGGTGTCATGCGCGAGGGCATCATCGCCGCCTGCCTCACGGCAATCATGATTCTGGTCTTCCTCGGCAGTTGGCGCAGCACACTCATCGTTGCCGTCTCCATCCCGCTCTCGATCCTCACGTCGCTGCTCGTTCTCAGCGCCCTCGGCGAAACCATCAACATCATGACTCTGGGCGGACTCGCGCTCGCCGTTGGTATCCTCGTCGACGACGCCACTGTCGAAATCGAGAACATCAACCGCAATCTCGAAATGGGCAAGGCCATCGAGCAGGCCATACTCGACGGCGCGGCGCAGATCGCCGTTCCCGCGCTGGTGGCGACCATCTCCATCTGCATCGTCTTCGTGCCCATGTTCTTTCTCAACGGCGTGGCGCGCTACCTCTTCGTGCCGCTCGCCGAGGCCGTCTGCTTCGCCATGCTCGCCTCCTACTTCCTGTCCCGTACCGTCGTGCCGACCATGGCCATGTACCTCCTGCAGGAGCACGACGACGAAGCTGAAGACAGAAAGAGGGCCAGCCGCAATCCTCTGGTCCGCTTCCAGATGGGCTTCGAGCATTATTTTGAGAAATTCCGCGGCAGCTATCGCCGCATTCTGGAGCTTTGCCTCGCGCACTCCGCCGTTTTCCTGATCCTGTTTCTCGTCTTCTGCATTGTTTCAGCCGCGGCGCTCTATCCGTACCTCGGTCAGGACTTCTTTCCCTCCGTGGACGCAGGCCAGTTCAAGATTCACCTCCGCGCCCACACCGGCACGCGTATTGAGGATGTCGCCGACCTCTGCGATCAGGTCGACAACACTATTCGCGAAACCATCCCGCAAAAAGAAATCGTCACCATCATCGACAACATCGGGCTTCCCTATAGCGGTCTGAATACTTCGTACTCGAACTCCGGGGCCATCAGCTCCGCCGACGCCGATATCTCCGTGCAGCTCGCGGAAAAGCACGGCCACACCGACGCCTACGTGCAGAAGTTGCGCACCATCCTCAACCACCGCTTTCCCGGCGTCACCTTCTACACGCTGCCGGTGGACATGGTCACGCAGATCCTCAACTTCGGCCTGCCCGCTCCCATCGATATCCAGATCATCGGCAGGGATATGTATGGCAACCGCGCCGTCGCCGAACAGCTGCTGAACAAGATCAAGCACGTTCCCGGCGTCGCCGATCTGCGCATCCAGCAGCCCTTCAACGATCCCGAACTGATGGTCGATGTGGACCGCACCAAAACCGCCCAACTCGGGATGCGGCAAACCGACGTTGCCGGCGCCCTGCTTACTGCATTGAGCGGCAGCTTCCAGACCGCTCCGAACTTCTGGCTTGATCCGACGACGGGCGTCAGTTACGACATCGCCGTGCAGACGCCGCAGTACCTGCTCGACAACATGCAGGACCTCAACAACATTCCGATCACCTCGGCCACCAGCGGCGGCGCCTCACTCTCGCCTGCCCCTTCGCCGAACGGCGTCGTAGCAACTCCGGCCAGCGTGCCCATGGGCGGCCGGCCGGTGCAGATTCTCAGCAACACAGCGTCCATTACACCGCTGACTGAACCCGGCACCGTAACCCACTACAACATCGCGCCGGTCATCGACATCTACGGCAACGTCGTCAATACGGACCTCGCCAGCGTGGCCGCGCAAATCGACAATATCCTCGCCGGGGCCAAAAAACAGCTCCCGCGCGGTTCGCAGATCGTTGTCCGCGGACAGGTGCTCACCATGCGCAAGTCCTTCATCGGCCTGCTGGGTGGACTGGTCTTCTCGATCCTGCTTGTCTACTTGCTCATCGTCGTCAACTTCCAGTCCTGGCTGGATCCACTCATCATCGTCTCGGCGCTGCCGGCCGCGATCTCGGGAATCATCTGGTTCCTTTTCCTTACGCATACCCGCCTCAGCGTTCCGGCGCTCACCGGCGCCATCATGTGCATGGGAGTCGCCACTTCCAACTCCATCCTGATCATCAGCTTTGCCCGCGAGCAATTGGAGGAAACCGTCGGCGACGCCCATGCCGCGGCCCTTAGTGCCGGCTTTGTACGCTTCCGCCCCGTTCTCATGACCGCTCTCGCCATGATCATCGGAATGTTTCCGATGGCCCTTGGTCTCGGAGACGGCGGCGAGCAGAACGCGCCTCTTGGACGTGCGGTGATTGGCGGCCTGCTCTTCGCCACCATCTCCACTCTCTTCTTCGTTCCGACCTTTTTCAGCGTCATGCATGGCAGGATCGAGAAGCGTCGCCGTAAGCGCGAGGACCGTCCAGACAAAAATCAGCCAGAACCGGCGGAGAACTAAACATGAGCGAACACAACTCTGCATCAACTTCCGGCGCTACCAAGCCCCCCATCTCTGGCAGCAAGGCCATCGTCCTGCTGCTCGTTGTCCTCGTGGTCGCGGTCATTCTTGCATTGACGGGAATCATCCCCCGCCTCCGGGCGCGGACCACGCTCCAGCAGCAGACCGACTCGCTGGCCGCGCCCGACGTACTGGTTCAGAAGCCTACCCTGGGGCAGCCGACCCAGGAACTGATTCTGCCCGGCACCACCCAGGCTTATACCGATTCGCCCATCTACGCCCGCACCAACGGCTATCTCAAGAAGTGGTACTTCGACATCGGAGCGCACGTGAAGCAGGGACAACTGCTTGCCGTCATCGAAAGCCCCGAAATCGACCAGGAGCTCGCCCAGGGTAAACAGGACCTGGCCACGGCCGAGGCCAACGCCAGCTACGCCAAAATCCAGGCCGCTCGCTATCAGGAACTGCTCAAGAGCAATGCCGTCGCCACCCAGGACACCGACAACTTCACCACCCAGCAGGCCGCCACCACCACCCAGGTCAAGTCCGCCCAGGCCAACGTCGCGCGCCTGGAGCAGCTGGTCGGCTTCGAAAACATCTACGCGCCGTTTGACGGCATCGTCACCGCCCGCAACGTCGACGTCGGAACCCTCATCAACTCCGGAGCCGGAACCTCCAACAGCGCCGAGCTCTTCCACATGGTGGCAGAAAATGTTCTGCGTATTTATGTAAACGTGCCCCAGGCCTACTCCTACTCGACAGTTCCGGGAGTTACGGCCCAGCTCACCCTCAGCGAGAGGCAGGGCAGCACCTACCAGGGCAAGATCGTCCGAACCGCCAAGGCCATCGACCCCACCTCACGCACTCTTCTGGTCGAGGTCGATGTGGACAACCGCAAGGGCGAGCTGTATCCCGGTGCCTACATGCAGGTCCACTTCAAGCTGACGAATGCGCATCCAGCGATGATCATCCCCGTTTCGACGCTCATGTTCCGCTCCGAGGGTCTGCGCGTTGCCGTCGTGAATAACAACATAGCGAAACTGGTGCCCATCACCATTGGGCGCGACGATGGCAGGTCGGTCGAGGTCTCTTCCGGGCTCCAGGATTCGGACGAAGTCATCCAGAACCCCCCCGACTCTCTCATCGATGGCGAGCAGGTACACATCGTCCAGCCGCAGAAGACAGGCGAGCCGTCATCCCCCGGCAGTTCCCAGCCCGCTCCGCCCTCGAAAGCTGGGGGAGGCAAGTAAGCATGACCCTCCGTAGCTCAGCTCAGCTTGCCGCGCTCTCGCTCCTGGCCGGACTCGCCCTTTCCGGCTGCACCGTCGGACCGAACTACCAGCGTCCCGCTGCGCTCGCCACTCCGGGAGCGCCCGCCCTCCCCACTGCCTACAAGGAGCTGCCGCCGCCGAATCCTCCCAATGGGACCTGGAAGCAGGCCCAGCCCAGCGACGGGGTGTTGAAAGGCAAGTGGTGGGAAATCTACAACGATTCCCAGCTCAACGCGCTCGAAGAGAAAGTCGCCGTTTCGAACCAGACCCTGAAGGCCGCCTACGAGCAATACCTGCAGGCGCGCGAGCAGGTCCGTGTCGCGCGGGCCAGCTATTACCCCACGCTCAGCGCAGGCCCCTCGATCTCGCGCCAGCGCACAACCGATAACTCGCCGAGCGCCACCAAGGGATTGACCTTTAACACCTTCGCCATAACCGGCCAGGCGCTCTGGGAGCCCGATCTCTGGGGACAAATCCGCCGCACCGTCGAGCAGGCCCGCGCCAACGCTCAGGCCAGCGCCGCCGACCTTGCCAACGTCGAGCTCAGTCTGCGCTCCGAGCTGGCCGAAGACTACTTCGAGATGCGCGGTCTGGATCTTCAGAAACGATTGCTCGACAACACCGTCCAGGCGGACAGCGATTACCTCGATCTGACCAAAACCCGCTTCACCGGTGGAGTCGCCACCGACGTCGACGTAGCCCAGGCGCAGACCCAGCTTGAGATGGTAAGAGCGCAGGACATCGACGTAGGCGTAGCCCGCGCCCAGTTCGAGCACGCCATCGCCACGCTTATCGGCACCCCGGCGTCCTCGTTCTCCCTGGCCTTCGCCCCACTCACCCTCGATCTGCCTGCAATTCCGGCCGGAGTTCCCTCAGAATTGCTGGAGCGCCGTCCCGACATCTCCGGAGCCGAGCGCCGCACCCAGGCCGCCAACGCCCAGATCGGCATCGCCATCTCCGCCTACTACCCCAACGTCACACTCAGTGGCGGCGGCGGATTTCAGAGTGCCAACGCGGGCACTTGGATTCAAGGCCCCAGTTCGCTCTGGTCGTTAGGCGGCTCGGCGGTGGAACTGTTATTCGATGCAGGCCGCCGCCACGCCCTGACCAACCAGGCACGCGAGGCCTACGAAGGTCAGACCGCCAACTACCGGGAGAGCGTCCTCAACGCGTTTCAGGAGGTCGAGGACAACCTCGCCGCCCTGCGCATCCTGAACGACGAATCCGTCACTCAGGCCCGGGCTGTCGACGCCGCCCGCCACTCCCTTCAACTCAGCACCAAGCGCTACAAGGGCGGAGTCACCACCTATTTAGAAGTCCTGACCGCACAGACTACTCAACTTTCCAACGAAGTCACGCAGGCCAACATCACCACTCGCCAGTTCGCCGCCAGCGTGCAACTCATCAAGGCCCTCGGTGGAGGATGGGATACCTCGCAACTGCCGCAAATGTAACCTCGGCAGTCACGATAGCCTGGCACGATGGCCGACGGACCCTGTGCTGGAGAAAAACAGCCAATTACTTCTTCGTCATTCACCCGCAGCGCAACCTGCGGCTGACGTCTTTTGGCGTCTATCGATAAGCGTATCGCCTCAACTATGTGGCGAACTTGCCCGTCCAAATCGATAGACCTCCACGAGGGAATCCGTTTTGGCTGCTTCCCCTGTCCTGACCAACCCGGTTGCCGTCGATCAACCTTCGCGCTCCATCGCGAGACTCACGGTCCGCACCCGCTCCCTGCTCTCGCTGATTGCGCTCACGCCTGCTGTGCTGCTGGTGCACGGCTATCATCCCTATTCCGAAGACGCGGGAATTTATGTCGCCGGAGTCCGCAAGCTTGCTGCGCCTTCTCTTTACCAGACTGACGCGGCCTTCGTGCTCGCGAACACGCATCTGTCGCTTTTCGCTCATCTGCTGGCTGCAGTCCTGCACGTCACCCGGATGCCGCTCAGTTATCTGCTGCTGCTGACTCATCTGGTGTCGATCTTCGCCTTCCTGCTTGCCTGCCGGAGCCTCGCCCTCCGCATCTTCGCCTCGCCGGCAGCGCAGTGGACGGCAGTCACCCTTGCCGGAGCATTTTTCACCCTGCCCCTCGCCGGAACATCCCTGCTGCTGATGGATCCCTATGTCACGGCGCGCTCTTTTTCCACGCCTCTGGGGCTCTTTGCTCTCGCCGCCGCTATCGATCGTCGCTGGCTGAACACCGCGCTGCTTCTGCTGGTTACAGCGCTGATGCATCCGCTCATGTTCATCTATGTGGCGGCCTTCGTTTTCGTCTTTATCCTGATCGATCTGGATCGCGCGCGCCTGGCCTGGACCCTGAGCATTCTTGGCGTCGCTGCCAGCGCCGCCATCTACCTCGCCACGATGCATACTCCGGTTTCCGCCGCCTGCCGCCAGGCCGTCATCAGCCGAGGCTATCTCTTCCCCTCACAGTGGGCCTGGTTCGAATATCCAGGCCTCGCGGTGCCTTTGCTGATCTACGCCCTGGCCCTTCGCCGTCTCAGTGCACACACCTTGCCCGGCAAGCTGTGCCTTGCGGCGATCATGGTCGGAAGCTCAGCCGCCTTGTCAGCCTTTCTTTTCGTCCATCCTTCGGGATCGTATTTTCTCGCGCGCCTGCAACTGCTCCGCAGCTTCCACTTGATTTACCTGGTTGGCATCATCCTCCTCGGCGGGTTTATCGGCAGCTATCTCACGGACCATCCGGGCGAAATCCTCCCGGCTCGGGTTCGCCGCTGGACAGTCTTTGCTGTATTGGCTGCGGCAGCCCTGGCCATGTTTTTTTCCCAGCGACTCACCTACCCGCTCTCTGCCCACATCGAGTTTCCCCGCGCGGTTCCGCGCAATCCCTGGGAAAGGGCCTTTCTCTGGATCCGGGCCAATACACCCGCTGGCGCAATTTTTGCAGCCAACCCGGATCTTGTGTTGCTGGACGGTGAGGACGGACAGGGATTTCGCGTCATGACCGAGCGAAGCCTTCTCGGAGACTATAAGGACGAGGGAGTCGTCGTCGACTTCCCTCAGCTCGCCGAGCGGTGGGCCCTTCAGTACAACGCGCAGCGGGGACTTGACCGGATGACCGATGCCGAACGCCTGGCTCGCCTCCAGCCCCTGGGTGTCAACTGGCTTCTACTATCAGCAAAGTCCGCAACTTCATTCTCCTGCCCCTACCGCAACTCCGTCTCCCAGGTCTGCCGCCTCACGGCCGGAAAATAGCTTCCCGCACAGCCTTTTCCCGCCCCGAAGACGAGGAATGCCCGTTTCGGCTTCTGAATTTAACAATGCGGGGGTTGCTCCCCCTCCGCTGCCGCGCCTACCATTAACATCCTTACGCAGGTATCCGGAAAGCTCCGATTCGCGCCGTTTCAACGATCTGCATCTGACGATTCAACCCGAAACTGCGAGGTGCAACATGCAAGAGCTGACAGCCCCGGAGGTCACATTCGTCGAAGACGATCGCACAGCAATCGGCGTCGAAGTCCTGCGCCGCGCCATCCTCGACAACCTCTACTACCTTGTGGGAACCACGCAGCAGAATGCCACCGATCAGGAATTCTTCACCGCCATCGCCTACACCGTGCGCGACCGCATTCTGGCCAGGTGGTTCAAGACGCTGGAGTGCTACAAGAAGCATGACGTCCGCGTCGTCTGCTATCTCTCGGCTGAGTTCCTGATGGGCCCGCACCTCGCCAACAACCTCCTCAATCTCCAGATCGAGGCTCCGATCCGGCAGGCTGTCACCGAACTGGGTCGCGATTTCGATCACATCGTTGAGCAGGAGCGCGAACCCGGCCTCGGCAACGGTGGCCTCGGCCGCCTGGCAGCCTGCTATCTCGACTCCATGGCCACCCTTGCCGTGCCGGCCATCGGATACGGAATACGCTACGAGTTCGGCATCTTTCAGCAGCAGATCCGGGACGGCTGGCAGATTGAGCTCACCGACTACTGGCTCCGCTACGGCAATCCCTGGGAGATCCGCCGCCCGAACGAAGCAGTCGACGTCGGCTATGGTGGCCATACCGAGGGCTGGTCCGACTCCACCGGAAAATATCGTGTGCGCTGGATTCCGGCTTCCCTCGTCAGGGGCATTCCTTACGACACGCCGATCGTCGGTTACATTTCCGGTATAGCCAACGACCTGCGGCTGTGGCGTTCTGAATCGACCGAGTCGTTTTACTTCGAGCGCTTCAACAGCGGTGACTATCAGGGCGCCGTCGCGGGCAAAACATTCGCCGAGAACATCACCAAGGTCCTGTATCCAAACGACGAAGACATCCACGGCAAGGAGCTGCGCCTCCAGCAGCAATACTTCTTCACTTCCTGCGCCCTGCAGGACATGATCCGCCTGCATCTCCGCGTCGGACGATCCATCGATTCCTTCCACGAAAAATGGGCCATTCAGCTCAACGACACCCATCCGTCCGTCGGTATCGCCGAGCTCATGCGGTTGCTCATCGACGAGCACGGCCTCGACTGGGGGAAGGCCTGGAACATCACCTCGCAGACCTTCAGCTACACCAATCACACCCTTCTTCCCGAAGCGCTCGAGCGCTGGCCTCTGCCCTTGTTTGCCTCGCTCCTCCCCCGTCACCTGGAAATCATCTACGAAATCAACAGCCGCTTCCTCGATCACGTGCGCCAGCGCTTCAACGGCGACGACGCCAGAGTCTCCCGCATGTCGATCATCGACGATCACGGTGAGAAGCACATCCGCATGGCAAATCTCGCCTGCGTGGGCAGTCATCATGTCAACGGTGTCGCCGAACTGCACACCGCCCTCCTCAAGACCAGTGTTCTACGCGATTTCTATGAGCTGTGGCCGGAAAAGTTCATCAACGTCACCAATGGAGTCACGCCGCGCCGCTGGCTCGCCGTCAGCAATCCCGAACAATCAGCTCTGATGACGCGCGTCATCGGAGGCGGCTGGACCGCCGACCTCGATGAGCTCCGTAAACTTGAAGAGTTCGCCGAAGACGCGGCCTTCCGCGTCGATTGGCGTAAGGTCCAGTACGACGTGAAAACGCGTCTGTCGAAGTACATCCTCGAAGAGACCGGAATCTCGGTCGATCCCCGGTCGATGTTCGACACTCAGGTCAAGCGCATCCACGAGTACAAGCGGCAGCACCTGAACGTCCTCCACATCCTCACCCTCTATTTCCGCCTCAAGCAGAAGCCCACGCTCGACATCGTTCCCCGCACCTTCCTCTTCGGAGGCAAGGCCGCGCCCGGCTATGCCATGGCCAAGCTGATCATCAAGCTCATCAATTCCGTCGGCGAAGTGGTCAACAACGATCCCGACGTGAAGCACCGGCTCAAGGTGGTTTTCCTGCCTGACTACAACGTCACCTTCGGACAGAAGGTCTATCCCGCCGCTGATCTCAGCGAGCAGATATCGACCGCGGGCAAAGAGGCTTCCGGAACCGGAAACATGAAGTTCGCCATGAACGGAGCCCTTACCATCGGAACGCTCGACGGAGCCAACATCGAAATCAGAGACGCCGTAGGCCACGAAAACTTCTTCCTCTTCGGGCTGACCGCCGACCAGGTTGCGTCACGGCTTGCCGAAGGCTACCATCCGAGGGCGGTTTACGAATCCAACCCCTTCCTTCGCCAAATCATCGACAGCCTTGCCTTCGGCCAATTCTCACATGGCGATCGCAACCTCTTCCGTCCTCTCCTCGACCAGTTGCTGGGCGTCGATCCCTATCTGCTCTTCGCCGACTACCAGTCCTACGTCGACTGCCAGGATCGGGTGAGCGAGACCTATCGCGACCAGGAGGCATGGTCGAAGATGGCAATTCTCAATGCCGCCCGCATGGGCAAGTTTTCTTCCGATCGCTCCGTCCGCGAGTACTGTCAGAACATCTGGCATGTGGATGGACTTACAAATTGCTGATCGCCGGCAGCATCCAACGGTCTTGAAGACTACATCTGGCGCGCCGTGGAACCGGCGGACCCGATGTGGTTAACTATGTTTTCCTGAGAACGTGCACTCCATTACCCCTAGGAGCGTGCCATGGCGACCGAAGCGAAAGTGCAATCCCATATTTCTCCGCTGGCAGGCAAGCCCGCGCCGAAAGAGATGCTCATCAACCTCGATGAGCTCAACCGCCAGTACCTCGAACGCCGCCCCGACGTCAGCGACCCCACCCAGCTTGTCGCCTTCGGAACCAGCGGCCATCGCGGCACGCCTTTCAAAGGCACCTTCACCGAATCGCACATCGCCGCCATCACCCAGGCCATCTGTGACTACCGGCGCACGCAGGGCATTGACGGTCCACTCCTCATGGGCAAGGACACGCACGCCATCTCCGGGCCTGCCCAGAAGACCGCCCTCGAGGTGCTGGCCGCCAACGGAATCGAAACCATCATCCAGCACAACGATGGCGTTACCGCGACGCCGGTGGTTTCGCACGCCATCCTCGTCTACAACCGCGGCCGCAAGGAGCACTTCGCTGACGGCATCGTCATCACCCCGTCGCACAATCCCCCCGAAGACGGCGGCTTCAAATACAATCCGCCCAACGGAGGCCCGGCAGACACCGACGTCACCAAGTGGGTCCAGGACCGCGCCAATGATTTCCTTCGCGCCGGCAATGCCGAAGTAAAGCGCATCCCCTATTCGCGGGCGATCAAGGCGGCGACTACGCACGAAGAAGACTTCGTACTGCCTTACATCAAAGACCTGAAAAATACCGTCGACATGGATGCGATCAAGCACGCTGGCCTCAAGCTCGGAGTCGATCCGCTCGGTGGCGCCTTCGCGCCCTACTGGGACCAGGTCAATTCCGTCTACGGGCTCAACATCGAGGTCGTGAATCCCGTCATCGATCCGACATTCTCATTCATGAGCGTCGATCACGACGGCAAAATCCGCATGGACTGCTCCAGCCCCTACGCGATGGCCAGCCTTCTGCGCCTGAAAGACCAGTATCAGGTTGCCTTTGCCAACGATCCCGACTCCGACCGCCATGGCATCGTCACCCCTTCTGCCGGCCTGCTCAATCCCAATCACTATCTCGCCGTCGCCATCCAGTACCTGCTCACCCACCGTCCTGACTGGCCCGCGACCGCGGTCGTCGGCAAGACTGTCGTGAGCAGCAGCATGATCGACCGCGTCGTCAGCAGCCTCGGCCGCCAACTCTCCGAGACTCCCGTCGGCTTCAAGTGGTTTGTTTCCGGCCTCTTCGACGGATCATTCTGTTTCGGTGGCGAAGAAAGCGCCGGAGCCAGCCTGCTACGCCGCGACGGCACCGTCTGGACCACCGACAAGGACGGCCCCATCATGGACCTGCTCGCCGCCGAGATCGCATCCGTGACAGGAAAAGATCCCGGCCAGCACTTTGCCGAACTGGCGGAGAAATTCGGCGTGCCCTGGTACACGCGCATCGACGCGCCGGCAACCCCAGAGCAGAAAGCCCGGCTCAGCAAGCTCTCGCCAGCCGATGTAAAAGAATCACACCTCGCCGGCGAACGCATCACCGCCAAGCTGACCAATGCGCCCGGCAACAACGCGCCCATCGGAGGCCTCAAGGTCGTCGCCGAGAACGGCTGGTTCGCCGCCCGCCCCTCGGGCACTGAGAACCTCTACAAGATCTATGCCGAAAGCTTCAAGGACGAGTCGCACCTCGAAAGCATCATCGACGAAGCCCAGCATATCGTCGCCAACGCGCTGGGCTGAAGCGGCTCAGAGAGCCGCTCGATCCAGCGTCAGGTTCATCAGCGCCTGGTGCGTCCCAATACTCTCCGGACCGCTCCCTCCCTCTGTCGGATGGAGCTGCACATATTTGGCATCAGGGCCGAGCACCCACGCCTCTCGCTGATCGCGCAGGCAGATATCGAGAATCTCCCACAGCCTCTCCTTCGGAACTGACGCGAAGACCGGTGTCACCACCTCGATCCGTTTCGAGAGATTGCGGAACATCCAGTCCGCCGATCCGATGAAGTATTCCCCCGCTGCCGGATCTTCATTCCCGTTCGCAAAGTAGAGGATGCGCGAGTGCTCAAGAAACCGCCCGATAATCGACCGGATGCGAATATTCTCCGTATGTCCCGGCACACCCGGGCGCAGGCAGCAGAAGCCGCGCACGATCAGATCAATCGGCACCCCTGCCTGCGAAGCCTCGCACAGTGCCTCGATCATCTCCGGATCCTCAAGCTGGTTCATCTTCGCCACGATGCGCGCATAGCGTCCCTCGCGCTTGTTCTGAGTCTCACGATGGACCAGATCGAGCAGCCGTGGCCGCATCGTCAGCGGCGCGACCAGCAAGGTGCTGCAGTTGGGACGGTCCGCATGTCCGGTCAGATAATGGAACAGATTCACCGCGTCGCCCGTAATCCGCGGATCGCAGGTGAACAATCCACAATCGGCATAGAGGCGCGCCGTCTTCACGTGATAGTTGCCTGTTCCGATGTGGACGTAGCAGCGCAGACCGTTCGACTCCTTGCGCACCACCAGCGCGGTCTTGCCATGGGTCTTCAACCCGCTCACGCCAAAGGTCACATGCGCGCCCACGCCCTCGAGTACGCCCGCCCAGTGAAGGTTGCGCTCCTCATCAAAGCGTGCTTTGATCTCCATCACGCACGCCACCTGCTTGCCCCGTTCTGCCGCTCGTATCAGCGACTTCACAAACGGCGTGTCGTCACCGACGCGGTAGGCCGTCATCTTGATCGCTACCACCTGCGGATCGTCCGCCGCGGCACTGATGAAGTGCTCGACGGTCGCGTCGAAGCTTTCGTAAGGATGATGAACCAGGAAATCGCCCTCCTGGATCGACGAAAAGATCGAGCCCGGGCTGTCAGCAAGAAACGCCGGCACCAGCGGCGTCCAATCGGGATCGCGCAACGCCGGCAGCGGCAGCCCCATCAACTCAAAGAGCGGCGTGTAATCCACCCTTTCCGCCATGTCGTAAATATCGACCGGCTCCAGATCGAAGCGCTCCCGAAGCATCTCCTTGATGCCCTCATCTGCCTCCGGCCCGAACTCCAGCCGCACCACCGGCTCGTAGCGCCGCTGGCGAATCTGCTCTCTCACCTGCGCACGAAAATCGCCCTCGCCTTCATCATCGAGCTCGACTTCGGCATCGCGGGTGAGGCGCATCACCGTCACGCCGCTGATATCCATGCCGCTGTACAGCTTTTCCAGGTTGCCCCGAATCACGTCGGTCAGCGACACCAGCAGCTTCTGGCCGGCCTCGAGATCCACCGTCAGTGGCACCCACTGTTTCAGCACTTCCGGCACTTTCACCCGGGCAAACATCGATTCGCCCTTCGGCACATCCCGCAGCCGGAAGACCAGCGACTTCGACAGGTTCGAGAGGAATGGGAAGGGATGCACCGGATCGATTACCAGCGGCGTCAGCGCCGGTGACAGATTCGAATCGAAGTAGCGCCCCGCTTCATCCCGTTGACCGGCAGTAAGCTCACTCCAGTTGCGCAGAAAGACCCCGTGCTTGGCGAGGCCGGGAACAATCACCTCGCGGTAGCACTGCGCCTGCCGCTGTAGCTGGGGAAGCAGCTTCTCTCGAACCTGCTCCCACAACGCGCGTTGCGCATCGCTGTCCCCTTCACGCAGCACCGCCTGGCGCTTCATGAAAAACTCATCGAGGTTCGACGTGAAAATCGCGAGAAACTTCGCCCGTTCCAGCAGCGGAACCCGATCGTCGAGCGCCTCGGCCAGCACTCGCTCGTTGAAATCAAGCCAGCTCAGGTCCCGGTCGATCCATACCTCTTGCAAAACCGGGGGCAGGGCCGCATTGAGCACACCCTGGTCCCCGACAGATGCCAGCGTAGCAGTGGCCATAAAGCCTCCACGACTCTTTAAGTTGCGTAACGCCAGCGATTCTAGTCCTCCTCTGTCATTGCTATTGTGAAAGGAAGTTCAATCGCAAAAAGTCTCGCCAGCCAGCCTAGTACGCCAGCGCCACGCCGTCGGCCCGCATTTCGCTCGCCGCCGCGTAGACCCTGTCCACCCCCTGCTTGCGATTCTCGATGCACTCATACCTGCCAAAGCCGCCATCGCTCGCGCCCATCGGCCAGCCGAGCGCGATCAGCGCCTTGCGTGTATCTACCGGAATGCCCGCCTCCAGCCGTAATATTCCCTTCGGACCGAGTCCCGGCTGATCCTCACCCATCGTCTGCGACGATCCCTCATGGTGCCAGCGCGGGCTGTCCCCCGCCGCCTGCACGTCGAGGCCGTAATCCACGCGATTCAGCACGATCTGCGTCTGTCCCTGCGGCTGCATATCGCCGCCCATCACACCGAACGACATCCACGGCACGCCGTCTTTCATCGCAAATCCGGGAATGATCGTCTGGAAAGGCCGCTTGCCCGGAGCATAGATATTCGGGTGCCCGTCCTGCAGTGAGAACAGCTCGCCGCGATCCTGAAACATGAATCCCAGCCCGTCGGCCACCAGTCCCGACCCCATGCCGCGGAAATTCGACTGGATCTGCGACACCATCATGCCGTCCTTGTCCGAGACCGTGAAGTACGTCGTATCGCCGTGGCTCGGCGCCTGCCCCGGATAGACCGGCGTCAGGATCTGATCCATCCGGATCAGCTTTGCCCGCTCCTTGGCATACTCCTTCGAGTTCAGCCACTCGATCGGAATCTTCGCAAAGTGCGGATCGGCGTAGTACCGCGCGCGATCCTCGTACGCCAGCCGTTTCGCCTCTATCTGCACATGAAGCGCCGCCGGCGACTGAAAGCCCATCTCCCGCACATCGAACTGCTCGATGATATTCAGCATCTGCAGCGTAGCCAGCCCCTGTGTATTCGCTGCCATGGCATACACATCCACGCCGCGATAATTTGTCACCAGCGGCTCCAGCCACTCTGCCTTGTGTTCGCGCAGGTCTTCATACGAGAGCCACCCGCCGATGCGCTTGAAATACGCGTCGATGGTCTTCGCAATCTGCCCGTCGTAAAAGACCCCCGCTCCCCCCTCGGCAATCATGCGATAAGTCCGCGCAAGGTCCGGATTGCGAAACACATCGTACTCATTCGGAGCCTTCCCGCCCGGCATGTAGGTATGCTCCGCGTTGGCCGTCTCTTCCACGCCCGAGCCCGGCCGCAGAAAGATCGCCATATTGCGCTTGATGTACCAGCCGATAATCTGCGGCACCGGCACACCACTCTCGCAATAATGAATTGCCGGCTCGAACAGGTCCGCCCACTTCAGCTTGCCGTAGCGCTGGTGGAGCGCCCACCATCCTCCCAGAGCACCGGGCGTCGAAACCGTGACCGCGCCCAGCTTCGGCAACACGCCGTTCTTTGCCCGCGAGCGCGCCGTCGCCAGCGACAGCGATTTGGGAGACTTCCCCGAGCTCGCCATCGCCATCACCTTCCCGGCCTTCGGATCCCACATCAGCACATAACAATCCCCGCCCAGCCCCGCGCTCGTCGGCTCCATAAATCCCAGGCATGCATTCGCCGCCACTGCCGCATCGGCCGCCGAGCCGCCGCGCTTCAGCATCTCGATCGCCGCCTGCGTGGCGATGGGATGCGCTGTTCCCGCCGCGCCCGAACATCCCAGGGCAGGTGAGCGCGATGAGAAGCTCGCGCCCGAGGGCCGGTCGCCGGCGTGGACATCCGGCCGGATAAATCGCTCTTCCCCTGGAGCCTGATACTTCGGAAGCTCCGTCGCCGTGCCGGCTGCCTGGACGCCGCCGTGGGCCGCCCCATCGTTGAGATTTTTCGCGAAAGAACCGGTACCGGCCGCGGCCAGCGGAAGAGTGGCAAGAAAGGTGCGACGACGCAAGGCATTCTCCTTAACGAAAAAATTGGTGGCCTGAATCAGCAAACAAAGGCAGCGCCGAAGCGCTGCCCTCGTCCTTCAGAGCGGAGTCACGCTTAGAACTGGAAGCGTGCCGCGAATTGCAGTTGCCGCGACGAGCCCGCATCACCCACAGCGGTGCGCGTCGACGAGATCTGCCCGAACGTGCTCGTCGCCGAACCCGTTGCAGACAATGTGGGATTGCCAAAGTTCACGTGGTTCAACAGATCGAACGCATCCACGCGCAGCACCAGCGAGGTTGTCTCGGTAACCTTTGTCGTCTTCTCGAGAGAAAGATCCGTGTCGGCGAAGCCCGGCCCCGTAAGCGCATTACGCTGCAGATCGCCAAAGCCGGTCGGCTGCGCATAGAAATTGCAGCCGGGAGTCGTGGGCGTGGTGCACACAGTGGCGTGGATGTACGACACGTTGCCGTTGGCCAGCGTCGCTCCGCGCCCCGTACTGAACTGGTTTGACAAAAGCGTCGGTCGAATCGTGCCCGACCCGCCGTTGTATGTGGACGTAGTGACCACATTCAGCGGATTGCCGCTCTGCAGCTGCGTGATATTCGCGAGCATCCACCCCTCGACCAGCCGGCTGCTCAATGATGAATTACCGTGGAACGGTAGATTCCACGTGCCTGAAAAGACAAAGTGATTGCGCGCGTCAAAATCCGAAAGACCATAATCGCCCTTCGGATTGAAATTGTTCTGCAGCGTGTTTATTCCTCCCTGCGAACCAAGCGAGTTCAGATCCATCGACTTCGACCACGCATAGGT
>Ga0335075_10000869_pt1 | contig 51292 bp, 48 predicted proteins | sample Lox_Sample_24_FD_206723 | JGI IMG/M metagenome (GOLD analysis project Ga0335075, IMG submission 206723) | Soil microbial communities from Loxahatchee National Wildlife Refuge, Florida, United States - Lox_Sample_2.4 | ecosystem: Environmental > Terrestrial > Soil > Wetlands | place: USA... | reverse complement strand
ATTCCATTTGGCCTCGGGCACGAAATCTTCAGCAGGTCCCGCATGAATGAACCCAGCGACCGTGTTCGTGTCCGGGTGCCCGAGCGTCTGGGCGACTACTCGGTCAGTGTACGAATCGTTGCGATCAGTCTGCTCGCCTTGGCAGTCGGAGCCCTGGCCGCTCTGGTGGCCGATGGATTGCTGCGGTTGATCGGGCTGATCACGAACCTGGTGTTCTATCAGCGCGTCGCCACCAGCCTCGTCGCGCCGGGCTTCGGTCAGCATCACTGGTGGCTGATCGTCGGCGCTCCGGTGCTCGGTGGACTGATCGTCGGCATCATGGCGCGCTATGGCTCGGAGGCGATCCGTGGCCACGGCATGCCCGAGGCCATCGAGGCGATCATGCGCGGTGGCAGCAAGATCAAACCGCGCGTCGCATTGCTGAAGCCCATTTCCGCGGCGATCACCATCGGCACCGGCGGACCCTTCGGCGCCGAAGGGCCCATCATCATGACGGGCGGTGCGTTCGGCTCGTTGATCGCGCAAAGCCTGTCGCTGACGGCCGATGAGCGCAAGACGCTGCTGGTCGCGGGCGCCGCGGCCGGCATGGCAGCGACGTTCGATGCGCCGCTGGCATCGATCCTGCTCGCCGTCGAGCTGCTGTTATTTGAATTTCGCCCGCGCTCCTTCGTGCCGGTATCGGTCGCCGTGGTCGTGGCGACCGCGCTGCGCTGGCATCTGCTCGGGACCGCGGCGCTGTTCCAGACCTCTCACATGCTGCCGACCATCACGTCGACCGAGCTGCTGCTGTGTGGTGCGGCCGGCATCATCGGCGGATTCGTCGCCTGGGCGGCCACCTCGCTCGTGTACCTTTCTGAGGACAACTTTCGCAAGCTGCCGATTCACTGGATGTGGTGGCCGGCCATCGGTGGCCTCATCATCGGCATCGGCGGATTGTTCGAGCCACGCGCGCTCGGCGTGGGCTACGACGTCATCGGTACGTTGCTGGCGGGTCACGCCACGCTGAGCCTGATCATCGGCATTCTGGTGGTCAAGACACTCATCTGGAGCCTGTCGCTGGGCTCGGGGACCTCCGGCGGGGTGCTGGCGCCGGTATTCATGATCGGCGCGGCGCTCGGATCGCTGCTCGCCTACGTGTTTCCGCCGGTGGCGCCGGGCTTCTGGGCACTGATGTCCCTCGCGGCCGTGGTCGGCGGCGTGATGCGCAGTCCCGTGACGGGCGTGGTGTTCTCGATGGAGCTCACGCATCAGTGGGATGCCGTCATGCCGCTGGTGGTGGCATCCACGGTGGCATATCTATTGTCGGTGCTGGTGCTGAAGCGCTCGGTGCTGACCGAAAAAGTGGTGCGCAAGGGCACTCACCTGACGCGCGAATACTCCATCGATCCGCTGGAGATCTTCCTGGTCGGGGAGATCATGCCGGCGAGCTTCCTCGGTTTCCGCCTCGGCGCGAGCCTCGCCTCGGCCGTGCAATCCGCCGAGGCGAGCTGGCATGGCGCCAGGCAGCGGCTGGCTGGCATCCAGCGGCTCTACCCGATCCTCGATGACAGCGATCAGCTCGTCGGGGTGGTCACGCGCCAGCAGCTGCTCAGCGCGCGGCCGCGACTGGACACGAACTCAGAGGCGCGCATCGAGAATCTGATGGTGGCGCAGGTGATCGTCGGCTATCCCGATATGACGTTGCGCGAGCTCGCCAATCTGATGGCCGAGCAACAGGTGTCCAGTGTTCCGATCGTCGAGCGGAAGAATGGCCGGCGTGTCGTCAGTGTCATGGCGCTCGATCAGGTGCTCGAAGCGCGCCTGCGGGATGTGGACGAGGAGCACAAGTCCGAGCGCGTGATCAATTGGCTGCAGATCCGGCCGCTCGATCACGGCCGCGTGCTGGTACAGCACGAGACCGAGGACAGCCACAGCGGCGAGGCGGACTGAGGGCGGGTAGTTGCGCACGCGAGCGCAGCCAGCCAGCGCTCGCGCAGGCTCAGCCGTTGCGGGCCTTGGGCGGCCAGTCCGGCGCCTCGATACCGAATTGCCCGGCGTACTCGGCATTCAGTCGCGGCCACTCGAACTGCATGGCATCGCCGGCGACGATGCGTCCGAGCGGCTCGCCGCCGAGCAGCCGATCGAGCACATCCAGACAGATGTGCCAGCCGGCTGCACCCATGGAGATGTAGCGACGGTCGATGCTGTGCCAGAGCGTGAGGCGGGTACCGTGCCCGAGCGGCTCGAGTTGCCAGCGAATGTCCTGATTGCCCCAGCGATATTCCAGCAGCCGTGGCCGCTCGGCGCGGCTGATGGTGGTTTCCGAGACCACCGGCGCCGGGGCGCCAACGGTGGTGAGCCTCACCGTTGCGCCTGCCGAGGCAAGACTGCCGTCCGCATCGAACGGCGCCCACTCACGCAGCTGCGTCGGATCGGTCAGCGCTTCCCACACCTTCTCGGGTGAATGGCGCAGCTCGCGCGCCAGAACGAGCGTCCAGGCCTCGCCATTCTTTTGGATCCGGGCTCCGGCGGCAGGCCCCGGTCGGTACTCTTGTCGTGTGCTCATCGTTGCTTTCTCCGGCGTCGCGATTGGCTCTCGACACGATCCAGGTGACGCTCGAGCGCATCCAGGTGCGGCGCCCAGAAGCGGCGGAAGGGAGCGAGCCAGGCATCCACTTCCATGAACGGCTCGGGCCGGATGCGATAGAGGCGGCGCTGGGCCTGCACCCTCGCCTGCACGAATCCGGCTTCCCGCAGGATGCGCAGATGCTTCGACACCGAGGGCTGCGGCAGGCGCAGCTGCTGTTCGAGGTCGCCGACCGAGCACTCGGATGCCGCCAGCAGGCTCAGGATCGCGCGGCGGCTGGGCTCTGCGAGCACGGTGAAGGTAGCCGACATGGCCTTAATATACTTCTACAGGTATATACATGTCAAGGCATGTAATGGCGTGTTTGCAGGGGGCGTCCGCCGTTCAGGCGGGCACGGCCAGACGCTGCAGGAAGCCGTGCGGACGATCGAGCGCCAGCACGAAGTCGAATCGATCCAGCTCGGTGCAGAGCTCGAAATCCGTCTCCGGAGCCCAGGTGGCCTCGGGATCGAAGAACTTGCGTGCCTCGGCCGAGCGGGCAAGGCGCGCACGGATCTCGGCGATCGTCGGGGACGGCAGGCGGCGCAGGCGCGCCGAGAGCAGCTCTGCACACAGATCATCCGCGGCCGAACGGTCATGGGCAGCCACGCCCATACGCACCAGCGAGACGTGGGGGGGATCCAGGCGCTCGAGGTAGCGGCACAGCGCGGCGGCGTTCACCAGCGCACCGGTCAGGACCTGATCGGCCGCGCCGGCGGCCGTGAGCCCCTGGGTGCCCGCGTGCGTGGTGTGCACCAGCGTGCGGCCGCGCAGATCCAGCGCCTGCAGCTCGGTGGGTGAGTTACCGCAGTCAAATCCCGGCAGCGGACGTCCAAAACGCTCGCCAATCGCAAGCCACCCCGGCTGCTCGCGCCGCAGCCGCAACGCCTCGTCCGCATCGGCCATCGGCCGAATGCGTGCGACGCCGCCGGCGAAGGCATAGCAGGCCACCGAGAAGGCGCGGAACACGTCGATGATGACGGCGACGCCGCGCGCCGCGCGCGCCCCTTCCACGTAATCCAGGCACTCGATCTGCATCAGTATCCTCACGACCTCTGCGACCTGCGTCGCAGGCACATGATGCCGCGGCGCAGGGTCGGCGGGTAACATAGGCGGCAAGACGCCAGCGGCCGGAGGCGGCCGCGAGCACACGCCGCGGATCATCGAATCATCCATGAGCCAGCTGTTCGTCATCTCCGCACCCTCCGGCGCCGGCAAGACCAGCCTGGTGCGCGCCCTGCTCGAGCGCCGCGGGAATCTCGTGGTGTCGGTATCGCACACCACGCGTGCCCCGCGCGCACATGAGATCGAGGGACGCGATTATCACTTCGTGACGGTGGAGCGCTTCGAGCAGCTGGTCGCGGATGGCGCCTTCCTCGAGCATGCGCGCGTGTTCGATAACTACTATGGCACCGGCGCGCAGCAGGTGAGCGAGCGGCTCGCGCGCGGCAGCGACGTGATCCTGGAGATCGACTGGCAGGGGGCACGCCAGGTGCGCAGCGCCCTGCCGGCGTGCGTCAGCATCTTTATTCTGCCGCCCTCGCGCCAGGCGCTGCAGCAGCGGCTATGCGAGCGGCGCACCGACAGCCCCGAGGTGATCGAACGCCGCCTGCGCGATGCGGTCGCGGACATGGGGCATTACCGCGAATTCGACTTTGTCGTGGTCAATGACCGTTTCGAGCAGGCCGTACAGGATCTGGAATCCATTCTGGACGGCCACGGCGAGGCCCAGCGCGCCGACCGTCCGGCTCTCACCAGCCTCGTGGAGCAGCTGCTGCGGTGAAGCGGTGCGGCAATCGCGCCGCTCAGGGCGTGACGGGTTCTTCCGCGCGCTGGTAAGTCTCTGTGTGACCGGCCTCGAAGCGCAGCAGGAACTGCTGCTGCTTGGCTCCCAGATGCTTCAGCGCCGCAGGCACCGGATGCTGGTCCTGCAGGAAGGGCCGCTCGCCCGTCCAGGCGCCGGTGTACCAGGAATACTCGAGATAGACGCCGTTGGGATCACGGAAGTAGATCGATTTGCAGAAAAAGTGATCGATCACCTCGGAGACCTTGACGCCATGGGATTCGAGGTGTCCCCGGGCCTCGAGCAGCGCGGCTTCACTCGGCACGCCCAGCGCTACGTGATGTCCGAAGCCCTTGTCCTTGGTTTTGGGTGCCTCTGCGCCCAGATCGAAGAAGGCCACGCGATCGCCGTTGCCGATGTCGAAGAAATAGTGCTTTTTGTCGCCCAGATCTCCCCAGGTCAGACCGGCAAACGGATCCACCGGCGGCAGGTGCAGGGTGACGACAATGGGACAGCCGAGCACCTCGGTCCAGAACTTCACGGTCTTTTCCATGTCGTCGGTGACCAGCGCCAGATGGTGCATGCCCGCGTTTTGAATCGGCATTGGTTTCCCCCCTCTTTGCCCGCGCAGGGCGGCCGTACGTGGCGGTACGGTACGGTACCGTACCGCAACGATGGCGATTGTGCAAAGGCCGCGCGCGCCGTCAGGCAAGATAGCACCGCACAGGGGCGACGTCGGACTGGCGATGAGCGGCAAAACCACGAGGACAGCGCAGGCGTCATCCCGATCGCAGCGACGCGACCCGGATCGGCGCCGCGCGATTTTGGAAGCGGCCGGCAAAATTTTTCTCGAGCTCGGCTTTGGCGGCGCCACTGTGGATGAGGTCATCCGGCGCGTCGGCGGCTCCAAGCGCACGGTGTACAGCTACTTCTCCAGCAAGGAGGCGCTGTTCATCGCCGTCATCGACGAGGTGGTCGGGCAGATCGTTCAGCCCCTGCCGGACATCGATGCGCTCTCGCTCGATGTGCGCGAGACATTGATGCACGTCGCACAGCAGCACATGGAGACGGTGCTGTCCGAACGGCACATCGCGCTGGTGCGACTGGTCGCCTCGGAATCGGTGCGCTTTCCGCAGATCGGCCGGGCCTATTACGAGCACGGTCCGGCGCGCGGGCACGCAAAGCTCGAGCTCTATTTCGCCCGCCAGCACCGCCAGGGCACGCTGCAGGTACCCGACCCGCGGCGCGCCGCCGAGCACTTCTGGGGCATGCTGCTGCATCATGAGACCCTGCAGCGGCTCTATCACGTCGCACCCCCGCCCCGCGCGAGCGCCGTGCGGGCTGCCTGCAGCGCCTGCGTGGATGCCTTTCTGTCGCAGCACGCCGTGAGCACTGCCGGGGGGGCGGTGCGTTCCTGAGTATCCGTACCGCCGGCCACTCCCCGGCGGCATCGCTGGCGCGTGCCCGCGCGCATACAGTACACTCGCAGGTCAACCCCCGGTATTTTCAGGAATTCTCATGGCCCGCGTGACCGTCGAAGACTGTCTGCAAAACGTCGATAACCTCTTCCAGCTGGTGCTGCTGGCGAGCCAGCGCGCGCGTCGCCTGGCCAATGGCGCCGAGGCGACCGTGCCGGGGGAGAACGACAAGCCCACGGTGCTGGCGCTACGCGAGATCGCCGCCGGCAATATCACACCCGAGATGCTGCGCGAGCCCGAGCCGCGCCCCGAGCCGGTAATGCCGGAAGTGGATCCGGAAGCGGGCTTTCGCGCACCGCAGTTCGGCCTCATCGACCGCGAGCTGTAAGCACCGAGGTCGCGGCCAGCGCTTCCGCATCCGAGGATCGCTGTGGACTATGCGTCGTCGCTGTTGGGATTGTTGCCCGGCGCGCGACGCGGCCCACCCGGCGTCAAGGAGCTGCTGAGCAAGGTCGCGGCCTACCTGCCCGCCGAGCAGGTCGAGCGCGTACGCCAGGCGACCGAGTTCGGCGCCGCCGCGCATCAGGGACAGAAGCGCCTCTCCGGCGAACCCTACATTACCCATCCGGTCGCAGCCGCGGAGATCCTCGCCGAGCTGCACCTGGACGCCGACACCCTGGTCGGGGCGATCCTGCACGACGTCATCGAGGACACGCCGATCGCGAAGGCCGACATTGCCAAGCAATTCGGCAATGACGTCGCCGAAATCGTCGATGGGGTGACCAAGCTCGATCAGATCCGCTTCAAGAACCGCGAGGAGGCGCAGGCGGAGAATTTCCGCAAGATGCTGCTGGCGATGGTGCGCGATCTGCGCGTGATCCTCGTCAAGCTCGCCGATCGCACTCACAACCTGCGCACCATCGATGCGCTGCCGCCGCCCAAGCGGCGCGCCATCGCGCGCGAGACACTCGATATCTATGCGCCGGTGGCCGAGCGGCTCGGCCTGTATTCGATGAAGCTCGAGCTCGAGGATCTCGGCTTTCGCACGCTCTACCCGCAGCGCTACCGCGTCATCGAGCGCGCCCTGAAAAAGGCGCGCGGCAATCAGAAGGAATTCCTCGGCAAGATCCACAAGCAGTTCGAGCTGGCGCTGAAGAAAGCCGGCATCAGCGCGCGCGTGGAGGCCCGCGAGAAGCATCTCTACAGCATCTATCGCAAGATGCTGCGCAAGCGCGCGACGCTCGCGGAGATCGTCGATGTCTACGGGCTGCGCATCATCGTCGATGGCGTGGATACCAGCTACCGCGCGCTGGGCGTCGTACACAGCGTCTACAAGCCGATGCCCGGACGCTTCAAGGACTACGTGGCGATCCCGCGCATCAATGGCTATCAGTCGCTGCACACGACACTGTTCGGCCCCAACGGCGTGCCGATCGAGGTGCAGATCCGCACCGAGGACATGGACCGCGTGGCCGAATCGGGGATCGCCGCGCACTGGAAATACAAGGAAGGCGAGAGCGAGGGCTCTGCGCAGCAGGAGCGCGCGCGCAAATGGCTCTCCAATCTGGTGGAGCTGCAGGAGGGCGGCAACTCCGAGGAGTTCATCGAGAGCGTCAAGGTCGATCTGTTCCCCGACAAGGTGTACGTGTTCACGCCCAAGGGCGAGATCCTGCGGCTGCCGCGCGGCGCCACCGTCGTGGACTTCGCCTACGCCGTGCACACCGACATCGGCAATCGCTGTGTTGCGGCCAAGGTCGATCGGCGGCTGGCGCCCCTGCGCACGGTGCTGCGCAATGGACAGACCATTCAGATCATCACCGCCAAGGGTGCGCGCCCCAACCCGTCCTGGGTCAATTTCGTCGTCACGGCCAAGGCACGCTCGGCGGTGCGGCACTACCTGAAGGGCCTGCGGCGCGGTGAGGCCGAGGAGCTCGGGCGCCGCCTGCTCGGTCAGGCGCTGGCCGAGTTCGACCTGGAGCTATCGGACATCAGCGAGGCCGGCTGGGCGGCGGCGCTGCCGGAGCTGGGACTGAAGAGCGCCAGCGAGCTCTACGAGAAGCTCGGACTGGGCGAGCGCCTCGCGCCACTGGTGGCCCGACGGCTGCTGCCGCCCGAGCACGCCACGGAAACGGACGACGCTGCGCGTAACGAAACCGAAGGCGGCGGCACGAGTGCCGGCAGTGCCGCGCGCACGGCGGGTGCCGCCGGGGCATCTGGCAGCGGCACGGGCGCACCGCTCGCGGTGGCCGGCACCGAGGGCCTGCTGGTCACGTATGCGAACTGCTGTCATCCGCTGCCGCATGAACCGATTCTGGCCTTCCTCAGCAGCGGGCGCGGCATCGTCATCCACCGCGCAACCTGCGGCAACGTCGAGGACTATCACAAGCACCCGGAGAAGTGGCTGCCGGTCTCCTGGCAGCACAAGATCGCGCGCCAGTTCCTGGCCGAGATCCGCATCGAGAGCGTCAATCGCATGGGCGTGCTCGCAGCATTGTCGGCGGCGATTGCGAGCACCCAGACCAATGTCGTACACGTGACGATCGAGCAGCGCGACGCCGAAACCTCGGTTATCGTGTTCGTGCTGGAGGTCAGCGATCGCAAGCACCTGGCGCGCGTGGTGCGCGTCGTGCGCCGCATGCCCGACGTGCTGCGCGTCGAGCGCACCATGGCCGGTGTCCGGCGCCCCGAGAATAGCCGCAGTGGGCGCGGTCCACGCACGCCCCCCGCCGCGGCACTGTGAGCCAACCAGAGGAAGCGTTCCGGACATGACCCGACAGATCATTCACACCGATCGAGCCCCCAGGGCGATCGGCCCCTACTCGCAGGCCGTGCGCAGTGGCAACACGGTCTATCTCTCGGGGCAGATCCCACTCGATCCGGACAGCGGCCAGCTCGTCAGCGGCGACATCGATGCGGAGATTCACCGCGTACTGCAGAACCTCGCCGCCGTTGCCGCCGCGGCCGGCGCCTCGCTCGATCACGCCGTCAAAGTCACGGTGTTCCTGACCGACCTGAGTCACTTCCCGCGCGTCAACGAGATCATGCCGCAGTACTTTCACGAACCCTATCCGGCGCGCGCCGCCATCGGGGTGGCCGCCCTGCCGCGCGCTGCGCGCGTCGAGATGGAGTGCGTACTGAGTCTCGAGTGATCCGCGCCACCCGCGCACGCCCGGCGTCGGCGGCCGCGACGCGCGCCCCCGGACGCGTGGTGAGCGCGGCAGCCCCGGCGCGCCCGGCGTCCGCACCTGCTGCCGCCCCCGCCGCCCCCGCCGCCCCCGCCGCCACCTCTGCTGCCACGGCCACACGCACGCCCAGTCCAGCCGAGGCGCTGTTCATCCTGCCGCTGCGCTACGAGGATCGCACGCACGTCGTGCCCATCGGCGCGTTGCAGGCGGGGATGCGCGCGGTCGTCGAAGGCGAGATCCTGCTCAATCAAATCGTCTATCGCGGCCGCCGCCAGCTCATCGCGCGACTCTCGGATGGCACCGGTACGTTGTCGCTGCGATTCTTCTATTTCTCCAACGCGCAGCGCGAGGGCCTCGAGCGCGGCACGCTGCTGCGCTGTCATGGCGAGGTTCGACGCGGCCCGCAGGGTCTGGAGCTGGTGCATCCGGAATATCGACGCGTGCAGGCCCTCGGCGAGGCTCTGGAGCAGACGCTGACACCGATCTATCCGGCCAGCATGGGCCTGACGCAGGGACGCTGCCGCCTGCTGATCGACCGGGCGCTGCGTGGCCTCGAGCGCGACGGCGTCGCGGAGCTGCTGCCCGAGAGCCTGCGCGTGCGGCACGAGTTGCCCGCCCTGGCCGAGGCGCTGCGACTGTTGCACCGGCCGCCGACCGGCACGCAGCTCGCGGAGCTTGCGGCCGGTCGACATCCCGCGCAGCGTCGCCTTGCGTTCGAAGAGCTGCTGGCGCACCACCTGGCGCTGCTGCAGCTGCGCGGCCGCTCGCGCACCGAGCGCGCGTTGCCGCTCGCGGATGCCAGGGGCCTGGAAGAGGCGCTGCTGGCCGCATTGCCCTTTGCCCTGACCGGCGCGCAGCGCCGCGTGCTCGGTGAGGTCGATGCGGATCTGGCGCTTGGCCAGCCCATGGCACGGCTGATTCAGGGCGATGTCGGCTGCGGCAAGACCGTGATTGCCGCGGCGGCGGCGGCACGTGCGCTCGGCTCGGGCTGCCAGGCGGCGCTGATGGCGCCCACGGAGCTGCTGGCCGAGCAGCACGCGCGCACGCTCTCGCGCTGGTTCGAACCGCTCGGCATCCGGGTGGGCCTGCTGACCGGCTCGCAGGCGGCGCGCACGCGGCGCACACTGCTCTCGGAGCTCGCCGCCGGCAGCGTCCGGCTGTGCGTTGGCACCCAGGCGCTGTTCCAGGAGCAGGTGCGCTTCCAGCGCCTGGCGCTGGCCATCATCGATGAGCAGCATCGCTTCGGCGTGCAGCAGCGCCTGCAGCTCGCGGCCAAGGCGCATGCTGAGGCACTGCCGCATCAGCTCATCATGAGCGCTACGCCCATTCCACGCACACTCGCGATGACCGTCTATGCGGATCTGGACGTCTCGGTGGTCGATGAGCTGCCCCCCGGCCGCACACCGGTGCGCACCGTCGTGGCGGGCGCAGCGCGACGGGCCGAGACCGTGGCTCGCATCGAGCAGGCCTGCCGTGCCGGCCATCAGGCCTACTGGGTCTGTCCGCTGATCGAAGAGTCCGAGGAACTCGACTGTCAGGCAGCCGAGGAAACCGCCGCGGCCCTCGAGCAGGCGCTGCCGGCGCTGCGCATCGCGCTGCTGCATGGGCGGCTGCCCGCCAGGCGCAAGGAAGAGGTCATGCAGCGTTTTGTCGCTGGCGAGGTGCAGCTGCTGGTGGCGACCACGGTCATCGAGGTCGGCGTCGACGTGCCCAACGCCGATCTCATGGTCATCGAGAATGCCGAGCGCCTGGGACTTGCGCAGCTGCATCAGCTGCGCGGTCGCGTCGGGCGCGGTGCGCGCGAGAGCACCTGCGTGCTGCTGTATCGCGCGCCGCTCAGTCAGATGGCGCGCGCTCGCCTCGCGGCGATCCGCGACACCAATGACGGTTTTCGTATCGCGCGGCGCGACCTGGAACTGCGCGGACCGGGCGAGCTGCTGGGACTGCGTCAGACCGGACTTGCGCAGCTGCGGGTGGCGGATCTGGCGCGGGATGCCGATCTGCTCGAGCCTGTGCGCGAGGCCGCGCGCGAGCTCTCGGCCGCAGCGCCCGAGCGCGTAGCGGCGCTGCGGGCACGCTGGATCGGGGAGGCGGAGCAGTATGGCCGCGTCGGCTGAGGGTCCGCTGCGCAATCGGGAGCGGCAGGCAGGGCGATTGATCGAGCCCGATGCGGGCTTCGCCGCGCGCCCCGCACGCGAGCCGTTGCGGCGCCGGCTGGAGCGGCGCGCGCGCAATCTGGCGCTGTTGATGCGCCTGGACCGCCCGATCGGCATCTGGCTGCTGCTTTGGCCGACGCTCTGGGCGCTGTGGATTGCGGCCCACGGTCACCCGCAGCGGCGGCTGCTGGGTATCTTCCTGGCCGGCACGATCCTGATGCGCAGCGCCGGTTGCGTCGTCAACGACATCGCCGACCGCAACATCGACCCACATGTGAAACGCACGCGCACCCGACCGCTCGCGTTTCGCATCGTCTCTCCATACGAGGCCATCGCGCTGGCGGCCCTGCTGGGGCTGGCCGCGCTCATCCTGGTGCTGCAGCTCAATCGCCTGACCATCGAGCTGGCAATGGTAGGGGCGGCGCTGACGCTGTCCTATCCGCTGCTCAAGCGCTTCTTTCCGCTGCCGCAGCTCTACCTCGGCCTGTGCTTCGGCTGGGCCGTTCCGATGGCTTTTGCCGCCACGCTCGGGCAGGTGCCGCGCGTCGGCTGGCTGATGCTGCTCGCCGCGGTGCTGTGGGCCGGGGTGTACGACACGATGTACGCCATGGTGGATCGCGACGACGACCTGCGCATCGGGGTGCAGTCGAGCGCAATCCTGTTCGGCGACATGGACCGGCTCATGATCGCGGCGATGCAGGCGATGGTGCTCTATACGCTGGTGCTCATCGGCCGCGGCATGCACTTCAACTCAGGCTACCGCGTAGGCCTCTTCGGCGGGGCCTGCTTCTTTCTGTGGCAGCAGTGGCTCATCCGCACCCGCCAGCGCGAAGCCTGCCTGACGGCCTTTCTGAACAACAACTACTTCGGCATTGCAGTGTTCGCCGGCATCCTGCTCGAGTACGCGGCGCGCTGAGGTCACACCCAGGAGCCACGGATCCTGGCGCCCCTGCGTATCGCCCCTGCGTATCGCCCAGACCTATCGCTCGATGCCAAATCCGACGCGGTATCCAAGCGCTGAGAGGCAGGCGCTGAAGGCCTGGCGGTAATCGGGTGAAAAGCGCGCGGCGTGCAGCGGCACACCGTTGGCGAAGGCCTGCACCGTCGCCCATTGCTCGCATGCGTGCCAGTCCTGCGCCTGGCGCTCCGGACTCTGACCCTGTTGCGGGCTCACGTAGGGCTGCGTGGAGTGCCAGAAGACGGGACCGGCGTAGACAGGCGGCTCCCATGCGGCGGCACTGCCCGCTGCTGCCAGAGTCAGACCAAAGAGCGCCAAGCCGGCGAGGCGGCGGGCGCGGGTGGAAATCGCATTCATGAATCCTCCTCAGACATGGGCGCCGGCGGGCACCTAGTTCACCACAGCGAGCTCCCGCCACGCATCCGGAGCCTGCCGGTCCCCGCGCTGTCGTGGGCGAGTTGCCTGTGTCGGTGCGGCCTGACACGGCCGCCCTGCTGACAGCGCCGCGGCGGTTACTCAGCGCGGCCGGATACACCGCGCGGGCCTGCGTACCCCAACTTGCATCGCTTATGAAACAATATGTGCGAATCTCGCGAGCGATTTGTTAAAATCGATTCAATCACAGATCTGGCGGCGCCCCACCCTCGGTGGAGGGACATATAAAAAGAGGGGAGCGCAGGTGGTCAAAATCTGACCAATCGACAACCTGTCAGCGCCGCGATTGTTGACAGTCCTGGAGCCTGCCCCGACCATGCGACCCATGTCGATCCATCCCCTGTCGGCCGCCGCTTCGCGCCCGGCCGCACCGCAGAGCACCCCGCGCCACGACTGGACGCTCGAGCAAGCCGAAGCGCTCTTCACGCTGCCGTTTGCGGATCTCATCTTCAGTGCGCAGAGCGTGCACCGCGCCTGGCATGTGCCCAACAGCGTGCAGATGAGCACGTTGCTGTCGATCAAAACCGGCGCCTGCCCCGAGGACTGTGCCTACTGCCCGCAGAGCGTGCGCTACGACACCGGGATCGCGGCCGAGGGACTCATGCCGCTCGACGAGGTCATCGAGCGGGCGCGCTCGGCACGCGCGGCAGGGGCCACGCGCTTCTGCATGGGCGCCGCGTACCGTGCGCCCAAGGATCGCGACGTCGTGCGCATCGCGCAGATGGTGAGCGCCGTGCGCGCGCTCGGACTCGAGACCTGCGCGACCCTCGGCATGCTCACGAGCTCGCAGGCACAGACGCTGAAGGACGCGGGACTGGATTACTACAATCACAACCTCGACTCCTCGGAGGGCTTCTACGGCGACATCATCTCCACACGCACCTATCAGGACCGACTCGACACGCTCGCGGCCGTACGCGAGGCGGGCATGCACGTGTGCTGTGGTGGCATCGTCGGCATGGGCGAGTCGCGGCGCGACCGCGCGCAGCTGCTGACCACGCTGGCCACTCTGCCGCAACACCCGGAGAGCGTGCCCATCAATCAGCTCGTTCGCGTGCCCGGCACCCCACTGGCCGATGCGGCCGATGTGGACCCGTTTGACTTCGTGCGCACCATCGCCGTGGCGCGCATCATGATGCCGCGTGCGCAGGTGCGACTGTCCGCGGGGCGCAGCTCCATGAGCGATGAGCTGCAGGCACTGGCCTTCCTCGCCGGCGCGAACTCGATCTTCTACGGCGAGAAGCTGCTGACGACGGGCAACCCGGACGTGGCGCGCGACCAGACGCTGCTGACGCGACTGGGCATGACGGCCGAGACTGCGCCGCTGGCCGCGCATGGAGAGGCCTGAGCGCGCACAGGCGCATCTGCGCCGCACCCGCCGCACAGTCGAGTCTCACCCGCAGCGGCACGACGCCACCGAGGTCATCGTCGATGGGCGGCGGCTGCGTAATTTCTGCAGCAACGACTATCTGGGTCTGTCCGCGCACCCGGCGCTCGCCGAGGCGGCGACACACTGCCTGCAGCGCGAGGTCTTCGGTGCGGGCGCCTCGCACCTGGTCACCGGCCACATGCGCGAGCATCACGCGCTCGAGGAAGAGCTCGCGGACTTTACCGGACGCGAGCGGGCGCTGCTGTTCTCGAGCGGTTATCTCGCCAACCTCGGTGTGATTGGCGCGCTGGCTCATCGCGGCGATCGCATCCTGGCCGATCGGCTGTGCCATGCCTCACTGCTCGACGGCGCGCTGCTGTCCGGTGCGCGCCTGCGTCGCTACCCACACGCCGACCCCCGCGCTGCCGGGCGCCTGCTGCAGCAGCGCGGGCATGACAGCGACGGCGCCAGCGGGCTGAACGCTCGCGCCGCCCAGACCCGCCGCACACTGCTGATCACCGATGGCGTCTTCAGCATGGATGGGGATGTGGCGCCCCTGGCCGAGCTGTGTACGCTCTGTGGCCCGAGCCACGCTCTGCTGTTGGTCGATGACGCCCACGGACTCGGTGTGCTGGGCGCGCGCGGTGGCGGCTCGCTCGAGTACTGTGGCGTTGCGCCTGCGACAGTTCCGGTTCTCATCGGCACGCTGGGCAAGGCTTTCGGCAGCTTCGGCGCCTTCGTCGCCGGTGACGCCGCCCTGATCGACCAGGTGCTGCAGCACGCGCGTTCCTATATCTATACGACGGCGCTGCCGCCCGCCGTTGCAGCCGCGACCCGCGCCGCGCTGCGCCTGATCGTCGAGGAACCCTGGCGCCGCGAGCGCGTGCAGGCGCTGACGCAGCGCTGGCGTCGCGCCGCCGACGCCCAGGGCCTGCCGCTGTCCGATTCGCCCACGCCCATTCAGCCGCTGATCGTCGGTGAGGCGGCGCAGGCGCTGGCACTGAGCGAGGCGCTGATGGCAGAGGGCTACTGGGTCAGCGCGATCCGCCCGCCGACCGTGCCGGCAGGCACCGCGCGCCTGCGCGTCAGCCTGTCCGCGGCACACGCGGAAGCCGACGTCGATGCGCTGGCCGAGTGCCTCGGGCGTCACTGGCGCGAGCGCCAATGAGCGCGCCGCTGCACATCGAAGAGGCAGGCAGCGGCCCGCGCATCTCGCTGCTGCATGGCTGGGGCATGAACCTGCGCGTGTTCGATCCCCTGCGCGAACGGCTGGCGCACTCGCTGTCGGTGCGGCTCGTGGACCTGCCCGGCCATGGCCGCAGTGCCTGGCCCGATGACTGGAGCGAAGCACAGCAGCGGGTGGCGCTCGCCGAGGCGCTGCTGCCGGCCGACACACTGCTCGGTTGGTCACTCGGCGGGCAGATCGCGCTGTCGCTGGCGCTGGCCACGCGCGGCACGTCGGCCGCGCCGAAGCGACTGGTGCTGCTGGCGACGACCCCGCGCTTTCTGCAGGCCCAGGACTGGAGCGCGGGCCTGTCGCGCGCAACGCTGCAGCAGTTCGCGCGCAGCCTCGAGGAAAACTCTTCCGGCACCGTCGCCGAGTTTCTCGGTCTGCAGGTGCGTGGCAGCCAGCACGCCGGAGAGACCGCTGAGCGCCTGCGCCAGGCACTCGATGAACACGGCATGGCGCAGCTGCCGGCGCTGCGCGCGGGACTCACCATGCTGGCGCTGACGGACCTGCGCGATCGGCTCGGCGCGCTGCAGATGCCGACGCTGCTGATCGGTGGCCTGAACGATCGCGTCACTGCGCCGGCAGCGCTGCAGGGGCTGGCGCGGGCACTGCCACACGCACGCCTGCTGCTGCTGCCGCGCGCCGCGCATGCGCCCTTCATCTCGCACGCGGACGCGGTGGCCGAGGCCGTGCTGCAGTTCGTGGCGGGCGATGCGCTCGCGACGGCCGACGCGATCGGGCGCGCTGCGCAGGCGGCACCATGAGCAGGCCCTCACCGGCGCGCTTTTCCCTTGACCGCCGTGCGCTGGCGCGCGCCTTCGAGCGCGCCGCACCCGGGTACGATGCGGCCGCATGGCTGCAGCGCCGGGCGGGCGAGGAGCTGCTCGAGCGGCTGGGATTCTTCACGCTCGCCCCACAGCGCGTCCTGGATCTGGGTGCCGGCACCTGCCACGCCACGCGCGCGCTGGCGCAGCGCTATCGGCAGGCCGAGGTGCTGGCCATCGACCTGGCCGCCGGCATGCTGCGCGCCGCGCCGCGCGCCTGGTGGGCGCGCCACGCCTATCGGCGCATCTGCGCCGATGGCTACGCGCTACCGCTGCCCGACGCCTCCGTGGACCTCATCTACAGCAACCTCATGCTGCAGTGGTGCGACCGGCCCGAGCAGCTGTTCGCCGAGTGCTCGCGCGTGCTGAGCACTGCAGGCCTGCTGGTGTTCTCCAGCTTTGGACCGCAAAGCCTGGAGGAGCTGCGCGCCGCCTGGGCCGAGGTCGACGCCAGCGTGCACGTCAGCGAATTTCCGGACATGCCCGAGGTGGCCAGCGCCCTGATGCACGCCGGCTTCGTCGAGCCGGTGCTCGACCTGGAGTGCGTGCGCCGCGGCTACCCCGATGCGCGGGCGCTGATGCGCGAGCTCAAGCAGCTCGGCGCGCACAACGCCGCCAGCGACCGCAGCCGCGGGCTCACCGGGCGCGCGCGCCTCGCCGCCATGACAGCGGCCTATGAGCGCCGGCGCACGGGCAGCGGCCTGCCGGCGACTTTCCAGCTGCTCTATGGCGCCGCCTTCAAGGGCACGCGCGGCGCACCCGGGCAGTCCGGCGCGCCAGGGGACGCAGCAGCGGGCGAGTTCGTCGTGCCGCTCGATCGGCTGCGCCGCCGATGAGCCTGCGCGGCTACTTCATTGCCGGGACGGACACCGGGATCGGCAAGACCCGCGTGACCGTGGGGCTGCTCACGGCGCTCGCCGACGCCGGCGTGCGTGCACTGGGCATGAAGGCCGTGGCCAGTGGCACGGACGCCTCGGGCCAGAACGAGGATGTCGTCCTGATCCAGGCGGCCAACCGGCGTGCGCTCGGCGCCGCAGCGGCCCGGGTTGCACCCGCGGCCAATCCCTACTGCTTTGAGGCACCGATCTCCCCGCATCTGGCGGCAGAGCGTGCGGCCGTGACGATTGACCCCGGGCACATTGCCACCGCGGCACGCACGCTGGCTGCCGAGGAGGCCCTGCTGCTGGTGGAAGGCACTGGCGGCTGGTTTGCGCCGATCGGCCCGGGCCGAACCATGGCGGATGTCGCCGCGGTGCTGGGATTGCCCGTGGTGCTGGTGGTCGGCCTGCGTCTGGGGTGTCTGAACCACGCGCTGCTCAGCGCGCGCGCCATCACCGATTCGCTGCCGCTGGCGGGCTGGATTGGCAGCCACATCGAGCGCGACATGCTCGCGCTCGATGAGAACGTGGCCACGCTCGATGCATGGCTGCCCGCGCCGCGCCTGGCACTCCTGGCACACAGTGCAAGTCCCAGCGCCGATGGCACGCAGCTCGCCCAGGCAGCGCGGCGGCTGGCCCACGCCGCGGTGCGATGATAAGCCTCTGAGCTTGCAGCACAATTGCCGCCTTGACTATCATCGCGGTCCCTTCCGCGCAGCACCCCAAATTCGGCGGTCTTCGTGAGCGGCACCCTGACGATCCGGCTGGCGCCCAACTGCTCGCTGACCCCGCGGGGCGCAGCCTGGTTTTTCGGGCTGATCTGCCTGATTTCCTTCACGATCGCGACGACGCTGGCGCTGAAGGGTCTGTGGCCGGTGTTTCCGTTCGCCGGGCTGGAAATGCTGGTGCTCGGCTGGGCGCTGACCGTGAGTCTGCGACGGCGCCATTACTCGCAGACCATCACGGTGAGTGAGGATCGTGTGGCCGTGGAAACGCGCTTTCGGCACACCTGCGAGCAGATCGAGTTTCCGCGGCACTGGGCGCAGGTTAAACTTAGCCGCGCTGACACGCACTTGCACCCCAGCCGCCTGACGATTGAGTCGCATGGCCGCTCGTACGAGGTCGGCAACTTCCTGACCGACCAGGAAAGGCAGGCGTTGGCCCTGAGGCTGACACGCTCGGTCGGTCGCATCAACGAGTCGCCGCCGCTCGATCACGGCCCGCTTGCCTGATAAGGCCAGGATGATGACGAGAAAGATGAAGATCAATTCGCGAGTATTGACTGCTGCCGCCTCGGGCCTCGCCCCCGCGCTGTTCGCCCCGGTGGCCCACGCCGCCTGGACACTCAACCTCACGCCGGGCATCGACAAGGTCTCGCGCGACATCTACGGGCTGCACATGCTGGCCTTCTGGTGGTGCGTGGGCATCGCCGCGGTCGTGTTCGGCTTCATGATCTATTCGATGGTCAAGTTCCGGCACTCGAAGGGCGCCGTGGCCGACACCACCCTGACGCACAGCACGCGCGTCGAGGTCATCTGGACGACCATCCCGGTGCTGATCCTCATCAGCATGGCCATTCCCGCCGCGCGCGTGCTGGTGGAAACCGCCGATACCGCCGGCGCCCAGATGTCAATCCGGGTAACCGGCTACCAGTGGCGCTGGACCTATGAGTACGTCGGCACACCGGTGAAGTTCGTCTCCTCGCTCGATCGCATGAGCGATGCGGCCCGCCAGCTCGATTCGGGCATCGATCCGAATTCGGTGCCGAACTACCTGCTCAACGTCGATCACCCGCTGGTGGTGCCCGCGGGCGTGAAGGTGCGCGTGCTCGTCACCGGCGGCGACGTCATCCACTCCTGGTGGGTGCCGGCGCTCGGCATCAAGAAGGACGCCATCCCCGGTTACGTCAACGAGGCCTGGTTCGATGTGGATACCGACAAGCTCGGCACCTATCGCGGCCAGTGCGCCGAGCTCTGTGGACGCGATCATGGTTTCATGCCGATCGTCGTGCAGGTCGTCAGCAAGGCCGACTTCCAGAAGTGGCTCATGCAGCAGGAGGCGGACCTGAAGAACGAGCCTGCCACCGCTGCGACCACGACCACCGCCTCGACGAGCGCGCCGGTCGCGCCGGCCCCGGTCACGGCAGCACCCGGCGCTGCGACCGCGTTGGCGACCGGGACGGCGACCGCGACCGTGGCGGCCGCGGCGACCCATTGAGAGCATTGCGGCCGATCCGAGCCTCAAGTCAGCCGATCAGTCAGTTTCCCTGCGAGCGAGAGATTCCATGGCCAACATTGAACATGCCCCGGCCGCGATGAGCGGCTACGACGCACACGCAGGGCACGATGCCCACGCCGGACACGACGAGCATGCCGATCACGGCAAGCCGCACGGCTTCTGGGCGCGCTGGCTGACGAGCACCAATCACAAGGACATCGGCACGATGTACCTGGTGTTCAGCTGCACCATGTTCTTCATCGGCGGCAGCCTCGCGATGCTGATCCGCGCCGAGCTGTTCAAGCCCGGGCTGCAGTTCGTCGATCCGGCGCTGTTCAATGTGCTGACGACCAACCATGCGCTCATCATGATCTTCGGCGCGGTCATGCCCTCCTTCGTGGGACTGGCCAACTGGATGGTGCCGATGCAGGTCGGAGCGCCGGACATGGCGCTGCCGCGCATGAACAACTTCAGCTTCTGGATCCTGCCCTTCGCCTTCACGCTGCTGATCGGCTCGATCTTCGTGCCCGGCGGCGGCATGGCCGGGGGCTGGACGCTGTATCCGCCGCTCTCGGTGCAGACCGGCTATGCGCTGCCCATGGCGATCTTCGCGATCCACCTCATGGGCGCCTCCTCGATCATGGGGGCGATCAACGTCATCGTGACCATCATGAACATGCGCGCACCGGGCATGTCGCTGATCCGCATGCCGTTGTTCGTGTGGACCTGGCTGATCACGGCATTCCTGCTGATCGCGGTCATGCCGGTGCTCGCCGGTGCCGTGACGATGCTGCTGACCGATCACTTCTTCGGCACCAGCTTCTTCAATGCCGCGGGCGGTGGCGACCCGGTGATGTTCCAGCACATCTTCTGGTTCTTCGGCCATCCGGAGGTCTACATCATGATCCTCCCGGCCTTCGGCATCGTCTCGGAGATCATCCCGACCTTCGCGCGCAAGCCCCTGTTCGGCTACGACGCGATGGTCTATGCAACCGCGTCGATCGCGTTCCTGTCCTTCATCGTCTGGGCGCACCACATGTTCACCGTGGGCCTGCCGCTGGCGAGCGAGACGTTCTTCATGCTCTCGACCATGCTGATCGCCATTCCCACCGGCGTGAAGGTCTTCAACTGGTCGGCGACGCTGTACAAGGGCTCCATCAGCTACGAGCCGCCGATGCTCTGGGCGTTGGCCTTCCTGATCATGTTCTCGATCGGCGGCTTCTCCGGCCTGATGCTGGCGCTGGCGCCGGCCGACTTTCAGTACCAGGACACCTACTTCGTCGTGGCGCACTTCCACTACGTGCTGGTGCCGGGAGCCATCTTCGGCATCATCGGCGGCGTGTACTACTGGCTGCCGAAGTGGACCGGCCACATGTACAACATGACGCTGGCCAAGTGGCACTTCTGGCTCTCGACCATCTTCGTCAACGTGCTGTTCTTCCCGCAGCACTTCCTCGGACTCGCCGGCATGCCGCGTCGCATCCCCGACTACTCCACGCAGTTTGCCGACTGGAACATGGTGTCCTCGATCGGCGGCTTCTGCTTCGGTGCCTCGCAGATCCTGTTCCCGATCATCATCATCCAGTGCGCGCGCGGCGGCGTGCGCGCCACGGACCGTGTCTGGGAAGGCGCGCGCGGACTGGAGTGGGAGCTGCCCTCGCCGGCGCCCTACCACAGCTGGACCGAGGCGCCCGCATTCTCGACGCTGGAGCACGGCGCGCCGATGCACGAGACCCATGGCTGAGGCGGCGACGGTGGACCAGCCGGTCAGGCCGGAGCGCGGCGGGGAGCCCGAGGACGAGCGCGCCCGGCTCACCCGGCAGCGTCGCGGCGCGCGCCGCACGACCCTGATCCTGGTCGGGATCGTCCTGCTGCTGTACTTCGGTTACATCCTGTACGCGGTGCTGTCCGGATTGCACACGCGACATTAATCAGCAACGAGAAAGCGATGGCAACGACTCACCCCGTTCACGCCGATTCCAGCAAGTACTACATCCCGCACGGCAGCCCCTGGCCGATCCTCGGCTCGGTGGCTTTGTTCTGCGTCATGGCGGGGGCAGTCGCCTACCTGAACGACTGGGCGGGCGCCTGGGCCTTCATCCCCGGCGCGCTGCTGCTGGCCGGCATGTTCTTCGGCTGGTTCTCGACCGTCATCGATGAAAGCCAGCACGGCATCTACAACCAGGAGGTCGACCGCTCGTTCCGCATGGGAATGATGTGGTTCATCTTCTCCGAGGTGATGTTCTTCGCGGCCTTCTTCGGCGCGCTCTTCTATGCCCGCCGCCTCGCCGTGCCCTGGCTAGGGGGCGAGGGCACCAAGGTCATCAACAGCCTGCTGCTGTGGAAGAACTACGCTCCGGGTTGGCCGACCAATGGCCCGGGACACATCGGCGGACTTTCCAACGGCACCTTCCAGGTCATCCCGCCGTTTGGGCTGCCGGCGATCAACACGCTGATCCTGCTGACCTCGGGCCTGACGGTGACCATTGCGCACCATGCGCTGCGGACTGGCAAGCGCACCATCCTCAAGATCTTCCTGGCCCTGACCTTCCTGCTCGGTTTCACCTTCGTGAGCCTGCAGGTGCACGAGTACGGCGAGGCCTATCGCGAGCTCGGCCTGCGCCTGTCGACGGGCATCTACGGCTCGACATTTTTCATGCTGACGGGTTTTCACGGCCTGCACGTGACCATCGGCGCCATCATGCTCACCGTGATCTGGCTGCGCACGCTGCGCGGTCACTTCACCCCGACGCACCACTTCGCGTTCGAGGCGGTGGCCTGGTACTGGCACTTCGTCGACGTGGTCTGGCTCGGGCTGTTCATCTTCGTGTACTGGATGTAGCGCTCGGCCTCAGGGCGCTGCCGGTGTCAGCGGCTTGATCATGCGCAGCGCGTCGATGCGCCCCTGGTAGTACCCGCGCAGCCGGATGTCCTCGACGAATCCGGCCCGGCGGTAGAAGTGCATCGCCCACGGATTGTCGGCGCGTACCTCCAGCCGCAGCTCCAGAATTCCAGCCATGCGGGCGGGTAACTCCAGCCAGCGCAGCAGGCGCGTGCCCAGCCCCTGGCGCCGGTGTGCCGGGGTGACGGCGAGCAGCGCCAGGTGGGCCTTCTCGTCCGCGTACAGCATGATGCCGAAGGCCGCGATGGCTGCGCGGTCATCGATGACGGCGACATTGCAGCTGCGATCCCCGATCGCGCGCTGCACGCGCTCCGGCGTCCAGCTCCAACCCAGCCCTGCCTCGATGTGCTCGCGCGACATGCCCGCGATGGCCAGCGCATCGGCCGGCAGCGCAAGCCGGATATCGGGCAGCGCCAGGTCCATCGCTCCATCATAATCCCGCCATGCCGCCGCAGCTCTCCGCCATCGAGGTCCGGGTGATTGCCTGCCTGCTGGAAAAGCAGGTGACCACTCCCGAGCAGTACCCCCTCTCGCTCAACGCCCTGCAGAACGCCTGCAATCAGAAGAGCAATCGCGAGCCGGTCATGGAGCTCTCCGAGGGCGAGGTGCAGGCGACGCTGGACAGTCTCAGCAAGCGCCACCTGGTGCTCGAGCGCTCCGGGTTCGGCAGCCGCGTGCCGAAGTACCAGCAGCGCCTGTGCAATACGGAATTCAGCTCGCTGCAGCTCTCGGCGCAGGAACGCGCCGTGCTCTGCGAGCTGATGCTGCGCGGCCCGCAGACCGCCGGTGAGCTGCGCGCGCGCGCCGCGCGCATGGCTGGCTTCACCGACGCCGCCGAGGTGGAGAGCGCGCTCGAGGCATTGAGGCAGCGTACCGACGGCGCGCTGGTCAGCCGCCTGGCCCGCGAACCTGGCCGCCGTGAGGTGCGCTATATGCACCTGCTGGGGCCCGCGGGGGAACCGGTATCGGAGCAGCCTCGCGAAACACCCGGGCCGCCGGAACCCTCTGCGCCGCCTGAGATCGCAGCGGCCCCGCCGCCGCGGTCGGCGGCCGGGGAAGCTGCAGCGCTGTCGCTGGAATCACGCGTCAGCGCGCTCGAGCGAAGCGTCGCGCGCCTGTCCGCCGAGCTGGAAGGGCTGCGGCGACCTCGGTGACCTGGCGTCAGTGACCCTGGCGGTCAGTGGCCGTATTGGTTCGGGGTGATCAGGCCGGCCCACCAGGCCACGATCAGCAGCAGAAACAGCACCAGCGACAGCGTGATGCGGATCGTCAGCGCGCGTCCCATCTTGGCGCTGCTGTCGCCCTTGGCCAGATGGAACAGCGCCGTTCCAAGGCTCGCGACGATGCAGATCATCACGATGATGACGAGCAGGTGGATGAGTTCCATGAGCGGGCAGTATACCGTCAGGCCGGCGCGCCCCTGTGCCCCGGGCCAACGCAGAGCCGCAAATGGGTACCGTGAGCGATGCCTTGCGAGGGTTTCTGACAGTGGGAATCGGCCGATTCCGCTGGCCACAGGCCCGGGGGGTCAGCGCGCTTTGTGCCGCAGCCGCGCCCGGCGGCATAATGGGCGGCTCGCACGGAGCCCTCGCGCTTGCCCCTGACATTCGAAACCGCCCGATTTCGTTGGTCCGCCTCCTGGTCCATGACGCTGCTGACGCTGCTTGGCGCGGCGCTGTTCATCCAGCTGGGACGCTGGCAGTGGCATCGCGCAGCCGCGTCGCAGGCGCTGCAGCGGGCGTTCGCCCAGGGCAGCGGTGCGCCCGAAGAGCTGCCCGGAGGCGACCTGGCGCCGCTGCCCCGCTACAGCGGCGTGCAGGTCAGCGGTCGCTACGACAGCGCGCACCAGTTCCTGCTGGACAACATGTCGCATGCCGGACAGCCCGGCTACGAGGTGCTCACGCCCCTGCGGCTCACCGACGGGCGCACCCTGATCGTCAATCGCGGCTGGATTCCCCTGACCGAGAGCCGCCGCCAGCTGCCGGACGTGAGCTTGCCGCAGACGAGGGGCACTCGCATCGCCGGTCGGCTCGATAACCTGCCCAGGCCGGGCATCTCCCTCGGGCACGCACCCCCGGCCGCGGACGCCCCCTGGCCCAAGCTCACGAGCTTTCCGACCATGGCCGATCTGTCCGCCGCCCTCGGCCAGCCGCTGGCGGCGCGCGTGCTGCTGCTGGATCCACGCTCCCCCTTCGGCTATCTGCGCGACTGGCAGCCAGGGGGCATGAGCCCGGCGCAGCATCTGTCCTATGCCTTCCAGTGGTGGGCCTTCGCGGCGATCGCCCTGGTGCTCTACGGCGCGCTGAACCGGCGCCGGCGCCCGGCGGCCGCGCCGCTCGTGGTCGCCGGTCCGCGCACGGGCGGAGGCCGGGCATGAGCGCCCCGGCGAGCGGATCGGTGAACGCCCCGTCGAACGCCCCACAGAGCGCGCGCGCGAGCGGACCGGGTTCTAGTCCCCGTGCCGGCTCGCGCCGCCCGCTGCTCGTGCTGGTGCTGCTGTTCTTCGGCCCGCTGCTGGTGGCGAGCGCGCTGTACTACATCTCGGGCTGGCGGCCGGTCGGCCACACCAACCACGGCACGCTGATCGAGCCACCGCGGCAGCTCGCGGGGGCACTGTTTCGCGGCAAGTGGTCGCTGGTTTATGTCGGCGCCGGCCGCTGCGACGCCAGCTGCCAGCGCACGCTCTACTACATGCGCCAGACGCATCTCGGGCTTGGCCGGCTCTATACGCGCACGCAGCGCGTGTTTCTGCAGACTGCGCCCTGCTGCGACGCTGCGCTGGCACGGGCCTATCCCGACCTCATCACCGTCGATGCGTCCACGGACGCGTTGCGGCCGGTGCTGCAGCAGATCCCCGCGCAGCGGCGTGCCACCGGCATTTTCATCGTCGATCCGCGCGGCTATCTGATGATGCAATACGACTCGAACGATCCGCCGCGCGGTCTGCTCGACGACCTCAACCACCTGCTCGGGCTCTCGAGCATCGGCTGATGCGCCACGCGCTGCTCGTTCGCCGCCTGGCCCTGCTTGCAGCCCTGCTGTGCCTGGGCGTCGTGGTATTGGGTGCGTATGTGCGCCTGAGCAATGCCGGGCTGGGCTGCCCCGACTGGCCCGGCTGCTATGGTCACTTGAGCCCCGCTGGCGCTGCCGCCGATCAGCACACGCTCGTTGCACCGCTGGACGGCCGGCCGCTGCAGGTGGGCAAGGCCTGGCGCGAGATGGTGCATCGCTACGCGGCCGGCACGCTGGGCTTTCTGATCGTGTGCCTGACGGCCATGGGGATCGCCTGGCGCCGCGAGCGCGTGCTGCCGGTGCCCTATGTCATCGCACTGCTCGGTATCGTCGTGCTGCAGGGGGCACTCGGCATGCTGACCGTGACGTGGCAGCTGACGCCGATCATCGTAACCCTGCACCTGCTGTTTGGCCTGACCACGCTTGCGCTGCTGTGGTGGCTCACGTTCACCCTGTGGCGCTCGCGGACACACGAGGGAGCGTGGCCCGCGGCCGGCGCCCGCCGCAGCGCAAGTCTCACCGCAGCGCGCACGCTCGCGGTCGTCGGCCTCGTGGTGCTTGCCTGCCAGATCGCGCTCGGCGGCTGGACCAGCAGCAATTATGCGGCGCTGGCCTGTCCGGACCTGCCGACCTGCCAGGGCAGCTTCTGGCCGCGCGCCAACTTCCATGCCGGCTTCACGCTGTGGCATCCGCTGAACGTCGACTACGAGGGCGGCGTGCTGGCAAGCCCGGCGCGCGTGGCCATCCAGCTGACCCACCGCCTCGGCGCCATCGTCACCAGCCTGGTACTGCTGACCGCCGCGGGCGTGAGCCTCAGGCCGGGCGTGCCCGACGAGGGGCGCCGGGCGGCGCTGTGGGTCATTGCGGCGCTGGCCCTGCAGCTTGCCATCGGTGTCTCCATGGTGCTGCGCGGCTTTCCGCTCTGGCTCGCCACGGCGCACAATGCCGGCGCCGCCCTGCTATTGTTGGCAACCCTGGCCCTGAACCGCGCCTTGACCCCGCGCCCCACGGCCGCCTACGGACACTCCTGATCCTCTGATGAGCCAGATCGAGCAATCTGTCGTTCCGCTGCACGCGACCTGGCGTGACTACCTGACGCTGACCAAGCCACGCGTGGTGGCCCTGATCATGCTGACCGCCGTGGTCGGCACGCTGCTCTCGACCCCGGGCTTCCCGCCGCTCGATGCGCTGATCCTCGGCAATCTCGGCATTGCGCTCGCGGCGGCTTCGGCGGCCGCCGTCAACCACGTGCTCGACTCGCGCATCGATGCGCACATGGCGCGCACGCGCCGCCGGCCGCTGCCCACGGGGCATCTCACGCAGCGCCAGGCGCTCAGCTTTGCGCTGGCGCTGGGCATGGCCGCGATGGCGCTGCTGGTGGCGTTCGTGAATGTGCTGACCGCGGTGCTGACGTTCTGCTCGCTGATCGTATACGCGGTGGTCTACACCGTGTGGCTCAAGCGTGCCACGCCGCAGAACATCGTCATCGGCGGCGCGGCCGGCGCCGCCCCGCCCGTGCTCGGCTGGGTCGCGGTCACCAACCACGTCGATGCGCATGCGCTGCTGCTGTTCATGATCATCTTCGCCTGGACCCCACCGCATTTCTGGGCGCTGGCGATCGCGCGGCGGCACGACTACGCCAAGGTGCGCATCCCGATGCTGCCGGTCACGCATGGCGTGGAGCTCACGCGCCTGCACGTGCTGCTCTATTCGGTGATCCTGTGCCTGGTCACGCTGCTGCCGTACATGACCGGCATGAGCGGGCTCATCTACCTCGCCGCCGCCGTGGTGCTCAATGCGCGCTTTCTCTGGCAGGCCGCGCTGCTGAAGGTCACGCGACGCGACGATCTGCCGATGCGGCTGTTTCGCTACTCGATCACCTACCTGATGTGGCTGTTCCTGGCGCTGCTGGTGGATCACTACCTGCCGACCGGCCGCTAATCATGCGGATCGAGCGCATCTGGGCCGCGAACGACGGCCGCAACTACCACTACCTGATCGGCTGCGCCGACACCGGCGAGGCGCTGGCGGTGGATCCACTCAATGCTTCCGCGGTGCTGGCGCGCGCGCGCGAGCTCGGGTGGGACATACGCCAGGTCTTGAACACCCATGAGCACCGCGATCACACCGGCGGCAACGCCGAGGTCGTGGCCGCCACCGGGGCGAGCGTGCTGGCGCACGCGGCCGCCGCCGCGAAGATCGGCGGGGTCACGCGCGGCCTGTCCGGTGGCGATGTCATCCGCGTGGGCAGCAGCGTTACGCTCACCTGTCTGGATACTCCGGGCCACACGCGCGCGCACCTGTGTCTCTACGGCGAGGGCGAGGGCGAGGGCGAGGGCGACGGAGGCGGCGAGGCCGCGGCGCCGGCGCTGTTCTCGGGCGATACGCTCTTCAACGCCGGCGCCGGCAATTGCCTGCACGGCGGTGATCCGCAGCTGCTGTATGCGAGCTTCAACGATCCGCTCGGAAAGCTGCCGCTGCGCACGCGCGTGTTTCCGGGGCACGACTACCTGGTGCGCAATCTCGGCTTCACGCTCGACCGCGAGCCGGGAAACCAAGCCGCGCGCGAGCTCGCGCGCCGCTGCGCGGGCCTCGGTGGCGAGTCGATGCCGACGCTCACTTTGGCCGAGGAGCGGCAGGTCAACGTGTTCCTTCGCCTCGCGAGCCCTGAGATCATCGCCGGTCTTGCGCGCGCGGGGGCGATCGGCAGTTCCCATCCCTCCGCGCGCGAGGTGTTCCTCGCGCTGCGCGAGCTGCGCAACCGATGGTGAGCCGCGACTTGCTAGAATCCGGCATGGACCTGTCGGCGATCCTCAATCCCCTCAACGACGCCCAGCGCGCAGCCGTCACCGCACCGGTCGGTCCGGTGCTGGTGCTCGCCGGCGCCGGCAGCGGCAAGACGCGCGTGCTCACGCACCGCATTGCCTGGCTGATTCAGACCGAGGACGTCTCCCCGCACGGCATTCTCGCCGTCACCTTCACCAACAAGGCCGCCGCCGAGATGCGCGCGCGTGTCGAGCAGCTGCTCGGCATGCCCGGTGGTGCGCTGTGGCTCGGGACGTTTCATGGCATCGCACATCGCCTCTTGCGCCTGCACTGGCGCGAGGCGGGGCTGCCGCAGGGCTTCCAGATCCTCGACTCGGAAGATCAGCAGCGGCTCATCAAGAAGCTGCTCAAGGCCGCCCATCTCGACGAGAGCGGCTGGACCCCCAGGGACGTGCAGTACTACATCAACAAGCACAAGGACGAGGGGCGCCGACCCAAACACGTCAAGGCCGGTCTCGACCAGACCGCGCAGCAGATGCAGCGCCTCTACGAGCAATATGAGGAGGCCTGTGCGCGCTCGGGCTGCATCGATTTCGCCGAGCTGCTGCTGCGCGCCTTCGAGCTGTGGCGCGATCAGCCGCAGCTGCTCGCGCACTACCGCGCGCGCTTCCGTCACGTGCTGGTCGATGAGTTTCAGGACACCAATTCGATCCAGTACGCCTGGATACGGCTGCTGGTGGGCTCGGTCGGCGCGCCCTTCGTCGTCGGCGATGACGATCAGTCGATCTATCGCTTTCGCGGCGCGCGCACTGAGCACCTGCATCAGTTCCGCACCGATTTCCCGCAGGCGCAGCTCATCCGGCTGGAGCAGAACTACCGCTCCACCGCGGCGATTCTCGCGGCCGCCAATGCGCTCATCGCCAACAACTCCGGCCGGCTCGGCAAGACGCTCTGGACGCGCGGCTCGCAGGGCGATCCGGTCAAGCTCTACGCCGCCTACAACGAACGCGACGAGGCGGACTTCGTGGTCACGCGCATCCTGGAGTGGACACAGCGCGGCGGCGCGCGGCGCGAATGTGCCATCCTGTATCGCTCCAACGCGCAGTCGCGCAGCTTCGAGGAGGCGCTGATCCTCGCGCGCGTACCGTATCGCGTCTACGGCGGGCTGCGCTTCTTCGAGCGCGCCGAGATCAAGGATGCGCTCGCGTACCTGCGCCTGCTCGCCAACCGCGACGATGACGCCTCCTTCGAGCGCATCGTCAACCTGCCGGCGCGCGGTATCGGCGCTCGCAGCGTGGATGCGCTGCGCGAGGCGGCGCGCGCGGCGGGCAGCTCGCTGTGGAGCGCCGCGCAGGCGAGCGTGACCGCCGGGGAGGCTGGCCGCGCCGCGGGCGCGCTGGCCGGCTTCCTGCAGCTCATCGAGCGTCTCGCACGCGATATCGAAGGCCTCGCCCTGCACGAAGCGGTGGACCGGGTCATCAGCGGCAGCGGTCTCATCGAGCACCATCAGAGGGACAAGGCCGATCGCGGCGAAGCGCGCGTGGAGAATCTGAACGAGCTGGTCAGTGCGGCGCGCGGCTACGAGCCCGAGGGTGAGCTCGCCCCGCTGCAGAGCTTCCTGGCGCACGCGGTGCTCGAGTCCGGCGAGGCGCAGGGCGGGGAGTTCGACGACTGCGTGCAGATGATGACGCTGCACAGTGCCAAGGGGCTGGAGTTCCCGCTGGTGTTCCTCTGCGGCATGGAGGATGGCCTCTTTCCCCACCAGCGCTCGCAGAGCGATCTGGAAGGACTCGAAGAGGAACGGCGGCTGTGCTACGTCGGCATGACACGCGCGATGCGGCAGCTGTATTTCACCTATGCCGAGCAGCGCCGGCTGCATGGCGCCGACACGTATAATGCGCCCTCACGCTTTCTGGGGGAGGTCCCCCCGGCAATGATCGAAGAGGTGCGCCCGCGCATCCGCCTCTCGCAGCGACCGGCGGATCCGGAGCGCTGGGGGCCAGGGGGCGCCGGCGCGCGCGAGGCACGCCTCGGCAGCGGCGCGCGCTCCTCGCTCAGCGAGGCGCTCGAGGGCGGCATGCGGCTAGGCTGCCGCGTGCGTCACGGCAAGTTCGGCGAAGGCGTGGTGCTGACCATCGAGGGCCAGGGTCCGCACGCACGCGTGCAGGTGAACTTCGAGCGGCAGGGCTCCAAATGGCTCATGCTGCAGTATGCAAATCTGCAGGTGGTGTGAGGCCGGCCAGCTCGCGGCCTTACGCGGCGACGTGAGCGTCAGGGAGCGCACACGAGCATGAAGATTCTGATTCTCGGCGCCGGCCAGGTCGGCCGCACCGCTGCCTATCATCTCTCGCGCGAGCCGGCCAACGAAGTCACGGTCGTCGACACGAGCGAGGACGCGCTGCGCGATTTGCAGGATCGCATGGACGTGCGCGCCGTCGCCGGCAATGGCTCCTTTCCGAACGTGCTGGAGTCGGCCGGCATCGCCGACACTGACGTGCTCGTCGCCCTCACCAGCAGCGACGAGGTCAACATGATGGCCTGCGAGATCGCCTATACGCTGTATCGCACGCCAACCAAGATCGCGCGCATCCGCGCTTCCGAGTACACCAGCCGCGCGCAGCTGTTCACCGAAGGGGCGCTGGCAGTGGATTTCTGGATCAGCCCCGAGCAGCTGGTCACCGAGTACATCTCGCGCCTGCTCTCTTATCCCGGTGCGCTGCAGGTCGTGGATTTCGCCGACGGGCGGGTGCAGCTGGTCGGTGTGCGCGCACGACGCGACGGCCTGCTGGTCGGACGCGAGCTGCGCACACTGCGCGAGCACCTGCCGGATATCGAGGCGCGCATCGCCGCGATCTACCGCAACGACCGCCTGGTGCGGCCGGGCGGCGACACCATCGTGGAGGAGAACGATGAGATCTTCTTCGTCGCCGCCTCCGATGATCTGCGGCGCGTGATGGCGGAGCTGCGTCGCAGTGAGGCCCCGGTGCGCCGCCTGGTGATCGCCGGCGGCGGGCACATCGGCTTTCGCCTCGCGCAGGCGCTCGAGAAGAGCAATCAGGTGAAGCTCATCGAGCGCGACAACCGTCGCGCCCGCCGTATCTCCGAAACGCTGGAGAACACCATCGTGCTCGCCGGCGACGCCGCCGATGAGGAGCTGCTGGTCGAGGAGAACATCGACAGCGCCGATGTATTCGCGGCGCTGACCAACTCCGAGGAGGCCAACGTGCTCTCGGCGATGCTCGCCAAGCGCCTGGGCGCACGGCGCGTCATGGCGCTGATCAACCGCCCCTCCTATGGCGAGCTGATGGAAAATCACAGCATCGACATCGTGATCTCGCCGCAGACCATCACCATCGGTGCACTGCTCGCGCACGTGCGCCGCGGCGACGTGGTGCGCGTGCACTCGCTGCGGCGCGGCTCGGCCGAGGCCATCGAGGCGGTCGTGCACGACTCGCAGGGACGCTCGCCGCTGGTGGGGCGACGCCTGGAGCAGATCGCCCTGCCACAGGGCGCGAGCATCGTGGCGATGGTGCGCGCACAAAACGTGCTCATGGCCCACCACGACACCGTCATCGAGCCCGAGGACCACCTGATCATCTTCCTGTCCGATCGCCGGCACGTCGAGGCGGTCGAGCGGCTCTTCCAGAGCGAGCCGTAGGGCTGATCGTCAGGGGAGACAGGGGCTCATGCGCTCACTGATCGGCGTGCTCAACATCTTCGGGTCACTGCTGGCCTGGTTCGCCCTGTATTTCCTGCTGCCGATCCTGACCGGCCTGGTCTACGGTGAATTTGCTTCCCTGCGCGGGTTCTTCATCGGCGGCGCGGTCGCCGTGCTGCTCGGGCTGTCGCTGCGCGCGCTGACGCGGCGCTATCGCTTCGACCTCAAGGCGCGCGATGCGTACCTGCTGGTGAGCGTGAGCTGGTTGTCGATCGCCGCGGTGGCCGCCATCCCGCTGCTGGTGGACGTGCGTGGCCTGTCCTTCACGCGCGCGTACTTCGAGACGATGTCGGGATTGTCCACCACCGGCGCCACCGTGATACAGGGCCTGGACCAGATCCCGCGCTGCCTCGTGCTGTGGCGAGCGGCCCTGAGCTGGCTCGGCGGCATGGGCATCATCGTGCTGGCCGTGGCGATCCTGCCGATGCTGGGCGTGGGCGGCATGCAGCTGTATCGGGCCGGCGCCCCCGGCACCGTCAAGGACGCCAAGCTCGCACCACGCATCACCGAGACGGCGCGCGTGCTCGGTCTGGTGTACGCGGGCCTGACGCTCGCCTGCATGCTTGCGCTGTGGGGCGCGGGCATGACCCCCTTCGATGCGCTCTGTCATGCGTTTACCACGCTGTCGCTCGGCGGCTTCTCCACGCACGACGCCAACATCGCCTATTTCCACTCACCGCTCATCGAGTTCATCCTGGCGCTGTTCATGCTCGTGGCGGCACTGAACTTCTCCACCCACTTCATCGCGCTGCGCCGCGGCGATTTCAGCTGCTACCGGCGCGACCCCGAGGCGCGCTGGACGCTGCTGCTGGTGCTGGTGAGCTGCCTGATCATCACGGCATTCCTGATGGCGACGCATCTGTACGACGACGGCTTCGAGGCGTTTCGCTATGGCGCCTTCAATGTGGTGTCGCTGGCCACGGGAGGCGGTTTCTTCAGCACCGATTTCTCCACCTGGCCGATCTTTGCGCCGATGTGGATGCTGTTCCTGAGCTCCCTGTGCGCCAACACCGGTTCCACCGGCGGCGGCATCAAGATGTTCCGCGCGCTGATCCTGTTCAAACAGCCGCTGCGCGAGATGTTCACGCTGGTGCATCCCCAGGCGGTCTCGCCGCTGAAGATCGCCCGCCAGGTCGTCCCCAACGGCGTGGTCTACGCAGTGCTCGCCTTTCTGTTCCTGTACTTTCTGACCATCGCCGGGCTGACCTTCGCGCTGCTGATCTCGGGACTGGATCTGACCTCATCACTGTCGGCGATCGTGGCCTGCATCAACAACGTCGGCCCGGGCCTCGGCCGCGTCGGCCCTGGCCATACCTATGCCGGACTCAATGACTTCCAGATCTGGGTCTGCACGGCGGGCATGTTCCTCGGCCGCATCGAGATCATCACCTTCGCCGTGGTGCTGACACCGGCCTTCTGGCGCAAATAGACCCCGCCGCCTACACTTGCGGCCCACAACGGCGTGCGCATCGCCGGCAAGGGGGCTTACCGTGAAATCGCTACATTCATCGCATCGCCGCGCAGCCCGCTCCTGGACGCCCGCGCTGCTGACGGCTCTGCTGGCCGGCGCCGCTCTGGCGCCGCTGGCCCAGGTGGCACAGGCCCAGGTCCCACCGGACGTGGAAGCCACGCTGCGCAAGATCGGACCGATCGTCGATCCGGCCTGCACGGCGGACCTCTACCGGCCGATGATGCCCAAGAACGACATCACCAGCGACGTCACCCCGCTCTATCCCGGCGTGAGCATCGCGCGCAATCAGTCCTTCGGCAGCAACCCGGACGACGTGGTCGACGTGTTCTGGGCGGACAAGGGCGCCAACGAGCGCCCGGTGCTCATCTACGTGCCCGGTGGCGCCGGCAACAAGATCGAGATTCAGGACAAGGCCGCTAACGCGTTCTACGACAACATCGGCCGCTGGGGCACCCAGCACGGCCTGGTGGTCGTGCTCATGCAGCGTCACTTCAGCCCGACCTGGGACGGTGGCGCGCGCGACGTATCGAACATGATCCAGTGGGTACAGGACCACATTGCGCAGTATCACGGCGACGCCAATCGCATGGTGATCTGGGCGCAGTCGGCCGGTAACGGACCCACGGGCACCTACATCGGCCGGCCCGAGCTCTACGGTCCCAAGGGCGTCGGCGTGCGCGGCGTCATCTTCATGTCAGGCGCCTTCGACATTGCACCGCTGCAGGCTGCGGCCCTCGGCGGCGCCAATTTCCGCACCATGATGGCCAGCGCGGGTACCACCTGCCATGAGCCCGGCGGCATGACCTCGACGGCGGGCGCGCTGCCGGGTGCGGCGCCCGGCACCCCGGGTGGTCCCAATGGCATCCCGGGCTTCGGAGGTCCGCCCCCGGCGGGAGCAGCCGCCGGTCCCGGTGCGGCGCGCGGCGCCGGTGGTCCGGGTGGAGCGGGACGCCGCGGGGGCGGCGGGGGCTTCGGTACGCCGGATCCGGCCACGCAGCTGGCGCACTCGAGCCTGCCGGAGCTCAAGCGCACGCATGTCAAGATCATGCTGGCGGACGCGGAGCTCGATCCCGGCGTCGATATGCACGTGAACAATGGGCTGTCGGCTTTCAACAAGACGCTCAGCGATGCGCTGTGCGCGGTCGGTCCCTCGCACTGCCCGACACTGCTGGTGGAGCGCGGTGAAAGTCACATGTCCGAGGTGTTCTCGATCGACACGCCAGACCAGACCGTGTCCGGGCCGGTGCTCAAGTTCATCCGCGAGGCGGTCGGCACTGGCGCTCACGCCCACCGCAAGAGCGCCGACTAGCGACGTCTGGCGACCAGACCGCTGCCGTCCTGCCGCGGATCGGACGCAATCAGCCTGCGTCCGGTCCGCGCGGCGCGGAGGCCAGCAGGCCCAGCCGCTCCGCGGCGTGCAGCAACTGCACGGCGCTGTCCACGCCGAGTTTCTGGCGGATGCTGGTCTGATGGTTGGATACCGTCTTGGACGAGACTCCCATGCTGCGTCCGATTTCCTGCACCGAGCGGCCCTGCGCCAGCAGATGCAGCACTTCGAACTCGCGTGCCGTGAGCGCCTGCGGCGCACTCGCCTGCGAGAGCGCATCGGCTGCCGCCAGATCCGCGCCGATCTGGGCGCTGACGTAGCGACGGCCCTGGGCGATCCAGCGCACCGCTTCGAGCAACACCTCCGGCTCGCTGCTCTTGGTCACATAGCCGCAGGCGCCCGCCTGCAGTGCGCGCCGCGCGAAGATCGCATCCTCGTGCATGCTGAAGATGAGCACGCGCGCGCCGGGGTCGCGTGCGAGCAGGCGACGCGTCGCCTCGATACCGCTGATGTCCGGCAGCGTGACGTCCATGACCACGATCTGCGGCCGCAGTCGCGCAAACAGCTGCAGCGCCTCGGCGCCGTCCGCCGCCTCGCCGATGACGGCGAGATCCCCCTGACGCTCGAGCAGGCGCTTGTAACCCTCGCGCACGACCGCGTGATCATCGACCAGCAGCACCGTGCAGGCAGATGCGCTCACGCTGGCGCCAGCATTGGCAGGCGCACGTCGATGTGCACGCCCTGGCCTGGAGCGCTGCGCAGACTGAACGTGCCACCGGCGAGATGTACCCGCTCGCGCATGCCGATAATGCCGAGCCCTGCGCTGCGCATGGCCGGTTCCGCAAGGCCACAGCCATCGTCGTGAATGTCGACGCAGACCTGGTCGGCCGCGGCCCCGGCTGCCGGCGTGGGGGTGGGCGTGGGCATGGGCGCCGAAGCCTGCGGCGGGGACGCGCAGCGACGCTCGAGCAGCACCTGCACACTGCTCGCGCGCGCATGCTTGTAGACGTTCGTCAGCGCCTCCTGCACCACGCGCACGAGCGTCAGGGCCAGCGGCTCGGCGAGACCATCGAGTCCCTCACCGATATGCAGCTGTACACGGGTTGACGGCTGCAGAGCCCGCCACTGGTCCACGCAGTGCTCGATTGCCGCAGCGAGCCCGAGCTCATCGAGCGCCACCGGGCGCAGCCGCCGGATCAGATCACGCACGACACCATACACGTGATCGATGCTGCGAATGATGCGCTGAGCGGCGAGGATGACCGGTGGCGGGGCGCCTGCGCCGACACTCGCGCTCGCATCGAGCTTGATGGCATTGAGGTACTGACCCAGATGATCGTGCAGCTCGCGTGCCAGATGCTTGCGCTCGGCTTCCAGCGCATTGAGGTACTCGCGCACCAGCCGGCGGTTCTCATCCATGGCCTTCGACAGCGCCGCCTCCACGCGTGCGCGCTCGACGAGCTCCTGTCGAGCCTCGCGGTAGCGCCGCCACGCGAGCCACGTCAGTCCACACACCAGCACCAGCAGCGCGAACGGCAGCTCATCGAGCTGAATGGATTCCCAGCGGCGCGTGAACAGGTAGAAGCCCTCCGAGATCTGGAAGCGATCGGACACGAAGACACTGCCGAGGGTAAAGGCCGCAACCGCGGTGGCATCGATCCACACACGTCGCCGTTGTGACGCGGGATCGGAGCTGGACATCTGGCGCATGACGATTACCTCCTGCTCTATGGCGCCCTGACGCGGCCCTGACGCGGCGCTGGCTCTGCTCTGGCCGGGAATTTTTCCCGCCCTGATGGGGAAGTACGCCGTGGCGGCGGGGGCGCTCTTTCAGCACACTGCCGCGCGTGAAGGCCTCCCCTCTATGGTATGCAATCGCGCTGCTTGCCGGGAGCGGCGCCTGGGCGGCGGAGGCGGACAATGCGGCCGAGCTCGCGCCCGTCACGGTACAGGCGACGGCCATTCCCGGCGCATCGCTGCAAGCCGACCTGGTTCCAGGCGATGTACAGACCGTCTCGGCGGCGGACATCTCGCGTCAGGGCAGCCCAAGCCTCACCGGGGCGCTCAATCGCGGGCTCGGCAGCGTCAATCTCGATGACAATCTCGACGACCCGTTCCAGCCGGATATTCTCTACCGCGGATTCGAGGCTTCTCCGGTCCTCGGCACGCCGGAAGGCCTGGCGGTCTACGAAAATGGCGTGCGCATCAACGAGGCCTTCGGCGATGCCGTCAACTGGGACCTGATCCCGTCGATGGCGATCGACCAGGTCAGCATCGTGAGCGGCAGTCCCGTGTATGGACTCAATGCCCTGGGCGGGGGGATGGCCGTCACGATGAAGAACGGCTTTTCCTACCAGGCAGGCAATGCGCAGCTCTACGGCGGCACGTTCAATGAGCGTGCCGGCGCGGCCGAGTATGGCGCGCACGGCGATCACCTGGGCATATACGTCACTGCCGACGCGCTCAACCAGGACGGGTGGCGTGAATTCGCCGAGGACTCGCTGCGTCGCCTCTATGCAGTGCTCAGCGCGCGCTTTTCGCGCGCATCCTTCGACCTGAGCTACTCGGGCGCGAGAAACAGCCTGGCCGGCCAGGGTTCGGCGCCCGTGCAGGAGCTGACCATCAGTCCGTGGCTGGTGTTTACCGGTCCGCAGGCAAACATCGACCGACTGAACTTCGTGACACTGAACGGCGCCTTCGTGCTCGGCGACCATTCGGCGTTGCAGCTGGTGCTCTACGACCGCGTGTTCGCGCAGACGGTCTCCAACGGCGACAACAGCGACTACGCCGCCTGCACCGATGAGTCGGCGCTGTGCCAATCCGACGGCCTGACGCCGTTGACCAACGCGGTCGGGCAGGTGCTTCCGGACATCTCAGACGGCGGCACCCTCATCATCGGTCAGAACGACTACGAGCGCATCACTGCCTACGGCCGCGGCGCTGCACTGCAGGTCAGTAGTTCGACCAGGCTCGGGGAACATGACAATCATTTCTCTGCCGGCGCCAGCTTCGACGACGCCACGGCGGATTTTTATTCCGGCACGCAGATCGGACTGTTGGATGCAGCGCTGACGGTGTTGCCCTCGGATCTGGTCGTCGATACCCCCGAGGGCTCCCCCTTCGGCTCAACGCCCGTGAGCCTGCGGACGCTCGATGAGTACACTGGCCTGTTCGCCACCGACACCTTCAGCGTCACACGCGCGCTGGCCGCGACGCTGAGCGCACGCTACAACACCGCCGGCATCGAGCTGCGCGATCGGCTCGGCACGAGCCTGACGGGCGACAATCGCTACGATCATTTCAACCCCGCCCTCGGCGTCACCTGGAAGCTCTCGCCTGTGCTGACGGCCTATGCGGGCTTCTCCGAGAATGCGCGCGCACCCACGGCGAGTGAGATCGAATGCGCCAATCCACTGCAGCCCTGCCTGCTGCCATCGGATCTGGCGAGCGATCCGCCGACACTGCGGCAGGTCGTGGCGCAGACCTGGGAGCTGGGGCTGCGCGGCCGGCTCGCGGGCGAGGCGACCCTGCCAGGACAGCTGTCCTGGCATGCGGGGGTGTTTCGAACCAGTCTGCACGATGACATTTACGGCATCGCCACCTCGATCAGCAGCGGGTATTTTCAGAACATCGGCGCCACGCGCCGCCAGGGCGTGGAGGCGGGTGTGCACTGGGCTGCGGCGCCCTGGTCCGCGCATCTGGATTACAGCTTTGTCGATGCGACTTTCCAATCGGCACTGACGCTGCCCTCCCCGTCCAATCCCTACCAGGATCAGAACGGCGACATCCAGGTGCGCCGCGGCGACCGGTTGCCCGGCGTTCCCGAGCACCGCCTCAAGCTCGGTGCCCAATTCGCGCCCGCACGCTTTGCCCTCGGCGCCGACGTCGAGTTGCTCAGCGGCGCCTACTTCTTCGGTGATGAGTCCAACCAGAATCGGCAGCTACCGGGTTACGCCACCGTCGATCTGTTCGGCTCGTTCAAGGCGAGCGCGCGGCTGAGCCTGTTCGTCACGATAGACAACCTTTTCAACCGTCACTATGCGACCTATGGCATCTACGGCGATCCCACAGGTGTCGGCGCCCCCGGCGTGCCGGCCGGCGCGGCTACCAATGGTCCGGGCGTGGATAATCGATTTGAGAGTCCGGCGGCGCCGTTCAGCCTCCATGGCGGTGTACGTCTGACGCTGTAGTCGCGTGCGCACGCGGGCACGGCGCGCCGCCACCCGAAGGCGGCGGCGGCCGATGGGGGTCAGGGCGCTATGCGCTGAGCGGAAGCAGTGCCTTTGATATCCATGGTGAGGTTGCCGCTGGTGTCGTAAAACTTGATTTCATTATTGCCGCTGTACGAGTTGCCATCCTTGGACAGGACATCGGTCTCCGTCTCATTGAAGTAACCCGCCACAAGGCCGGCGTCATAGAGCCAGCCGTAATGGTTGCGCGCGACGCTATTCGCATTGAGCTGTTTCCACGAACCCATGCAGATATTTCCATCCAGCACCGGATAATTGATGTTCTCCCACTCCGTGCCGTCACTGTGCCACTGCATGAAGGCCTCTCCGGAAGGCGCGCCCCCGGCCGTATAGACGACATGCCAGGTTCCGACGATCGTATGGTGCTCGGGGAGGCTGCCAAACAGGCCGGGCAGGCCGGGCAGCTGGTGTAACAAGGCGGGGGCTTCTGCGCCTCGGGGATCGACGCATCCGGCCTTTGCGGGCGCTGCCACCAGCACCGATGCGGCGGCGAGACCGCCCAGGACCAGCAGGCCCGGCATGGAGACCAGGCGGCGCCGCCGCACACTGGCTCGCTGAGCCAAGTCCCTGAATGCCAAAACAATTTGGATCTTTTTCATCGTGATGCTCCTGGAGCTTTGAGTGGTAATGAGACCCCGCAACCAGCGGTCGCGGTTGCGGCGACGTTTTCCGCCCTCGCCCCTGAAAGAGCATTAGCAGGCGCTTAATTGTTCTGAATCGGCGCGCGCCGGCGCGTAGCTGGAAAGCAAATCGGAGGCACGCTAAGGTAGAGCGCGAGCCCACCGGCAACACAGGCACCCAGGCACTCGGGCCGCATGGACGCGAGCAGCACACCGGATTACGAGTTCGGGGGCTTTCGCCTCGACACCGCGGCGCAGACGCTCATCTCGCCTCAGGGCGAACCGATCCCCCTGCCGTCCCGGGCTTACCAGACACTGATTTTCCTCGTCGAGCGGGCTGGCGAGCTCGTCGAGAAATCCTCGCTGATGGCATCGGTCTGGCCTCACTCGGTCGTCGAGGAAAACAATCTCAGCCAATGCATCTTTACGCTGCGCAAGGCCCTGGGAGAGAGCGCAGGCGAGAGGCGCTTCATTCTCACGGTGCCCGGCCGGGGCTTCCGGTTCGTGGCGCCGGTGCGGGTGTTGCCTCGCGAACAACGCCTCCTGGGCCCGGCTATCGCGGCCGAGACCCTGGGCCTGAAGCCCGATGTTGCGGTGGGCGAAACCAAGACCGCAGGTGCGCCACGTCCGATCGTGCTCGCGGCGGCGATGCTGCTGGTGGCGCTGATTGGCGCCGCCTGGTATTTCGGCGCGCGGCAACAAACTGTCACGTCCACCGCGGATTACGTGCCGCTCACCGATGTGGATGACTCGGCGACGGCCCCCGCGCTGTCGCCCGATGGCCACCTGCTGACCTTCATCCGCGGCGGCTCGGCCTTTCTGAGCTCAGGCCAGATCTGGCTGAAGGCTCTACCCGATGGTGAGCCGATTCAGCTGACACACACAAACGATACGATCTTTGCGCCGACCTTTACGCCTGACGGTACCCACGTCGCTTATACGGGCATCGAGAACCAGGGCCGCAGCTGGGACACGTGGGTCGTGCCGATCACGGGAGGAGCGCCGGTCCGGTTGCTGCCCAACGCCTCGGGGCTCAGCTTCATCGGATCTGATCAGGTGATGTACTCGGAATTCCAGACCGGCATCCACCTCGGGATCGTCACTTCCCGGGATGACCGCTCGGGCCATCGCCAGATCTACCTGCCCGAGCACGAGCGCGGCATGGCGCACTACTCCTACCTCTCGCCCGACCGCCGGACGGTACTGGTGGTGGAGATGGCGAGGACTGCCAATTTTGGACGCTGCCGGCTCGTGCCTTTCGATGGCAGCTCTCGCGGCAAGCCCGTGGGACCCGACGGCGCCTGCCTCTCGGCAGCCTGGTCACCGGATGGCAAGTGGATGTATTTCGCGGCCGTGGTGGCCGGGCACTCGCATCTCTGGCGCCAGCGCTATGCCGAAGGGGAGCCTGAGCAGATCACCTTCGGCCCCACCGAGGAGGACACCGTGGCCGTCGCCGAGGATGGCCGCTCGCTCATCAGCTCCGTCGTGCTCGGGCACGAGCAGAGCCAGATCTGGTTGCACGATCAGAGCGGGGAGCGTGCGCTCACCAGCGAGGGCTATGCCTTCGAGCCATGGCTGTCCCCCGATGCGCATCGCCTGTACTTCCTCGAAGCGCGCGATTCCATCAACGCCTCGCAGCTGTGGCGCCTGGACGTCGGCTCCGGTCGACGCGAAGCACTGCTTTCTGGATCCGACGTCACCGATTACGACGTCTCGTTCGATGAGCAGCAGGTGGTCTTTACGACGCAGGGGACTGGACAGTCATCGCTCTGGGTCGCGCCACTCGACCGACGTGCTCCGCCGCGGCTTCTGGTGCGTGGTGCTGATGAAGCCCATTTCGACCGCGCCGGCCACATTTACTTCCGCAGCATCGGCGAGCACGCCAATTATCTGAGTCGCATCGATGCCGATGGCGGCGGCAACGTGCGTCTGCTGTCATTCCCGATCGATGAGCTGATGGGCGTGGCACCCGACGGCCGCTGGATCGGCATCGCCATCTCCGAGGACACCCTGCGCCCACAGGTATATCTCGTGCCAGCCGGCGGCGGGGCGCCGCGCCTGTTCGCTCACGGCTGGTGGCCGGTGCATTGGTCGCACGACGGCAGGTTTCTTTACGTCGAAGCCGGCAAGTCGGATCAGTCGCCGGTGGAAGGCCGAACGGTCGTGCTGCCGCTCGGTGCCGACGGCTACCCGCGCGAGCAGTCGCGGCCGGTTCCGGCCGACGTCGTGGTGCTCCCGCATCCCGAGGGATCACTCTCCATCGGGCCTGACCCGTCCGTCTATGTGTTCGAAAAACTCGACATGCGCCGCAACATCTATCGCATTCCGCTGCATTGATGCGGGCAGCCCGGCGGAACCGTCACGACCTCAATGATCGTTTGCGGGACAGACCGGCTGTTTGTTGTCAGCGGGCGGTGGCGGCTGCTGCACCCGATAGCCGGCTGGCAGATCGAATTGCGATGCATCGATGCTCGAGGTGTCGATCGAGGTGAGCTCGGTCGTGAATGACACCATGCGCACCATGCCCGGTGGCGTTGCGGGCGCCGCGACGCTCGTGGCACTGGTGTCCTGCGCGTGGGCGGCACTCGCATCGGCAACTCCATTCGCCGTGGCGTTGGCGGCGGCTCCCGCAGCCGCGTCAGCGGTCTGATCGGCGGCGTTGGCGGCCACCTGCCCCCCCACGCTGCCGGTGGGGATGTTCACGCTGCGATGGAACAGCCCCGACACGCCACTGCCCACCGCGTTGGAGGCGATGCGACCGAAGAGTCCACCGCGCCGTGGGGGGGCCTGCTGCTGCGCCTGCTGTTGTTGCTGCTGTTGCTGTGCATCGCCGCACTGAGGTCCGCCGTAATCCATGAAGAACGTCGTGCGCAGCGCATTGCCCTGCAACGCCGACCCCTGGCTCTGCAGCTGCTTGAGTGTCCCGGCATAGGGCGCCATGAACTGCTGCATCATGCCGCGCAGCTGCGGATTATTCGGGTCCAGGCCCTGCGCGGTGGCGTACTTGATGGCGAAGTCGCGCCGCTCGGCAAGACCGGGGAGCTCATCGGGTGTCAGCCAGAGATCAAAGCCGTAATCGAACTGGCACACATGGCCGCTCTGCGGATCCGTGCAGGTCTGGCTCAGGGTGACCGTGCTGCGATGGGCATCGTGGCCCATCAGCATCTGGTGCTCGCCGCTCTGCTGGACATCGACTTTGGCAGCGCTCATCTGGCAGCGTGAGGTGTCGGGCGCCGCCGTCCGCGCGCTTTGCTGTGGCATGGGACAGCTCTTCATCTGCGCCAGGGTCGCCTCGAACGCCAGTTGCGCCTTCGCGCGCTGCTCGGCCGTGGGGAAATCCCGCTCGGTGCAGAGCTGCTTCTTTGGCTCCAGATCCCACTCCAATTGCTTGTCCAGACGACGGATTTCCGCGCTCTGCGCGTTGCGGCAGAAAAGCGCCAGCATGCCGTGACAATGCACGCTTGAATCGGTGCGCTGCTTGTCGGCACTGGTGCGTTCAGTATCCGTGACGTCGATATCGATGCCAGCCAGCGTCATCGTCATCTTCTGCTGGACGGTCACATCGGCACGTGCCGGGGCGGTGCCGAGCAGCAGCGCGAGCGTAACCAGCGCCGCCATCCCCGACGGCAAGGCAGTAACGAAAAGAGACCGCAGGCGTGTCATGGGAATTCTCTTCAGCCGCGACAGGCGCGCGAGTGTAGGATTGCCCCGGACCGACGCATATCCACCGAAAGGTGGATATCTGGCGCCCGATGCCGGCCCCGGGTGTAGCATCGGCGGCCCGGTGCTCAGCGCCGGGACTTGGGCAATCGCGGACAGGATGACCGCGTATGAGCAGACTGGCACGTGTCTCAGGATTGATCGGCGACATGTATGGGGCGGCGCTCAATCCCCGCGAGTGGCCAGCGGTGCTGCAGCGGGCGCTGGCGCTCATCGGTGGCACGGCGCTCATCGTCTTCACGCGCGATCAGAGCTGCGGCGCCCACCGCTTTCAGTGTGCCGTCGGCGCCGAGGCGCATCTGTGGCCCGCCGCGCTGGCGGGCGAGCAGGGGCCGACGCCGCTGGGTTGCCGCGAGCAGAGCGAGCCGCTCGAGACGGTGTTTCAGGCCGGCGATGCCAGCAGCGCGCCTGGCGCAGCGTGTGCCATGGAATTCATCGGCGTCGTGCTGGAGAGGTCCCCCACGCTCATCACCGGTCTCTACGTGCGTCGGCGGAGCGGCACGGGATTCGCCGATGCGCGTTCCCGCGCCATGCTGGGACTGCTGGCCACGCATGTGCGCCAGGCGCTCTGCATCGGCAGACGCGTGGAGAATGACGCGCCCGCGCCCGCGCTTGCCCTGCGCATGCAGCAGGCCGCCGGCCGCTACGGCCTGACGCCCGCCGAGGTGCGCGTCGTGCAGGCGCTGCTCAATGGCTGCACCATCGAGCGCGGCGCGCAGCTGCTCGGTATCCGTCCGGCGACTGTCAAAACCCACCTGCAGCATGTGTTCGACAAGACCACGGCGCGCCGGCAGGTGGACCTGATCAAGCTCATCGCCGAGCCGGGACAGCCTCAGCTTCCACTGCGGCAGCCTCCACCGAGACAGCATCCGCTGCGGGGGAGTCGGGACCGCAGGGGCGCGATCGGCGCACAGCTTGGCTGGCTTGGGCCTCAGGCGATGGTATCGACCACGCCACCGTCCACGCGCAGCGCCGCGCCCGTCGTTGCAGAAGACAGCGGGGACGCTACATAGAGCACGAGGTTCGCGACCTCTTCGACCGTCGCCGCACGGCGCAGGATGGAGCTCGGTCGCTGCGTGACCACGAACTCGGTGGCCATGTCTTCGACGGATCTGCCGGCGCGCTGCGCCGCCGGCGCGAGCATCGTGCGTACGCCATCGGAGAGCGTCGGTCCCGGAAGTATGGCGTTGACTGTGACACCGGTGCCCGCCAGGCGCTTGGCGAGACCGCGCGACAGCGCCAGGTCTGCAGTCTTGGTCACGCCATAGTGGATCATGTCCGCAGGGATGTTCAGTCCCGATTCGGAGGACAGGAATATGACGCGGCCCCAGCCGCGCGCCACCATGCCCGGCACGTAGGCGCGCGACAGGCGCACCCCCGAGAGCACATTGGTCTGGAAGAACTGCTCCCACACCGCGTCCGGCGTGGTGAAGAAATCCTGCAGACCGAAGATCCCGAGATTGTTGACGAGGATGTCGACGGCAGGCACGCGCGCCACGATGCGCGCGCAGCCCTCGGGGCCGCCCAGGTCCGCGGCGATGCCCTCGACCTGCGCCGCGGGCAGCTCGGAGCGCAGCCGCGCGAGCGCGGCATCGACGCTGCGCTGCTCGCGCCCGTTGAGCGTGACCTGCGCGCCGGCGACTGCGAGGGCGCGCGCGATCGCGAAGCCGATGCCTCCGGTGGAACCGCTCACCAGCGCCGAGCGGCCCGACAGGTCGATCGTCACCATGAGCGCTGAGCCGGCGCGCCGCCTACCAGAGCGAGACGCGCTTGTCGGGCGGCAGGTACATCCTGTCGCCGGGCTTGACGTCGAACGCCGCGTAGAAGGGCGCCTGGTTCATCTCGGGAATGGTGCCGCGGAAGCGCTCGGGAGAATGCGGATCGGACTTCAGGCGCATGATCATGAGGTTTTCGCGGGACTTGGCGCGCCACACCTGTGCCCAGCCCATATAGAAGCGCTGATCACCGGTCAGCCCATCGATGACCGGCGCCTCGTGCCCATCGAGCGAGATGCGATAGGCCTTGTAGGCAATCGCCAGGCCCGAGTTATCCGCGATGTTCTCACCGAGCGTCAGCTCGCCATTGATGTGATAGCCGGGCACCGGTTCATAGGCGGCGTACTGCGCCACCAGAGCGTGCGTGCGCGCCTTGAAGCGATCCAGATCCTGCTGCGTGAACCAGCCCGGGGGGCTGAGCAGATTGCCGTCGGCATCGTACTGACTGCCCTGGTCGTCGAAGCCGTGGCTGATCTCGTGGCCGATGACCGCGCCGATGCCGCCGTAGTTGACGGCATCATCGGCCCTGGGATTGAAGAACGGCGGCTGCAGGATTGCGGCCGGAAAGACGATCTCGTTGTGCTCCGGATCGTAGTAGGCATTGACCGTCTGCGGGGTCATCTCCCACTCGGTGCGGTCAACCGGATGCCCCAGCTTGTGCAGGTTGCGGTTGTACTCGAATTCGTTGGCGCGCCGGACGTTGCCGACCAGATCGTCCTTGCTGAACTGCAGCGCCGAGTAGTCGCGCCACCTGACCGGGTAGCCGATCTTGATGGCGAGCTTATCCAGCTTTCCTTCGGCCTTCTGCCGCGTCGGCTCACTCATCCAGTCGAGCGTGGCGATATCGGCCCGGTACGCGGCGATCAGGTTGTGCACCAGTTGATCCATGCGCGCCTTGGAGGAAGCCGGAAAGTACTGCGCGACATAGAGCTTGCCGAGCGCCTCGCCGATGGAGCCGTCCACCAGGCGCACGCCGCGCTGCCAGCGCGGGCGATCCTGCTTGATGCCCTGAAGCGCCGTGCCATAGAAGGCGAAGTGCTCCTCGACGAAGGGCTTGGAGAGATAGGGTGAGTAGTCGCTGAGCACATGCCAGCGAAAGTAGCTCTTCCATGCCGGCAGCGGCGTCGAGGCGATCAGGCCATTGAGCGCGCTGATGTAGGTCGGCTGGCTGATGACGAGGAAATCCGTGTGGCCGGCGACGCCCGAGTCCGCCAGGTACAGCTTCCAGTCATAGCCGGGGGCGAGCGTGGCGAGCTTCGCGAACGGGTATTTGTTGTAGGTCTTGACCGGATCGCGGTTCTCGACGCGCGTCCACTGCACACGCGCCAGCGCCGTCTCGAGCGCCATGATCTGCTGTGCCTCGTTCGCCGCGTCCTGATCCCCCGCCAGCTTGAGCATGCGCTCGATGTGGGCCTGGTAGGCCGTGCGGATCTGCTTGAGCTGCGCCGCGTCCTGCAGATAGTAATCGCGGTCGGGCATACCAAGGCCATCCTGGCCCAGATCGAACACGTAGTGTGTGGAATCCTTGGCATCCTGGTGCACGCTGGGCGTGTAGGGAGCGGTGATGCCGATGCGATTGAGGTGCGCGATCAGGGCCGGGATCTGCCGCTTGCTCTTCAGCGCCTCGATGCGCGCGAACTCCGCCTGCAGCGGTCGGGTGCCGAGGCCCTGCAGCGCCGTCTCGTCCATGAAGCTGGAATACAGCGCGGCAATCTTCTGCTCATCGGGGCTGTCGGCGCCGCCCGGCTTCACCAGGGCTTCGATGATCCGGTGCAGCTGATCCATCGAGTCGTCCTGCAGCTTGACGAAGGAGCCGTAGCTGCCCTTGTCCGGCGGGATCTGAATCGTGTCGAGCCACTTGCCGTTCACATGGCGGTAGAAATCATCCTGCGCACGCACACTGCCATCGATGTACTGCGTGTCGATACCCGAGACCAGGCCGGTGGGCGTGGCGCTCTCGGTGGGCGCATCGGCTGCGATGGCGGCTCCGGCCACGAGGCTACCGATGGCCGAAACCAGGGCAAGACGCAGCCCGCTCTGGGCGCACGGATGCTTCTTCATCTGAAAACCCCATGAAAGGTGCTGCGGAATCCGCAGATACGGAGCAACCATTATAGCGCGGGAGCTGGCAGCTCCTCCCCGCCCTAGACCCGCGCTGCCCCTGCATCCCTGGCCATGCGCACCACCAGCGTGCCGGCGAACTTGTCGTGCCAGGCCTGATGGTTTTCGTCGAAGGCGATCCAGAAAAACCCCAGGCCGAGGATGGCCAGCGACAGGAAGCAGCCCAGTGCGCGCACGATCGCGGTGGTCCAGTCGATGGGTCTTCCATCCACGCGCACGACGTGCAGATCGAAGACGATGCCGCCGAGGGTGGCGCCGCGGGCTTTCCAGAGAATGGCGCCGTATGCGGCCAGCGCGACCAGGATCAGGTGATGCAGGTGCAGGATGCCGAGCACGATTCCCACCACGATGAGATCGAGCAGCAGCGCCACCATGCGGATCCAGAAGCCGGCGCGCGGCAGCGTCGAGGCGGCAAGCGGCGGTACTGCACCCGCAGACACGCCCGGCGCAGACACGCCCGGTGCGGCGGGTGCGGCGGGTGCGGCGGGCGCGGCGGGCGCGGGGCCGGCTGAACCCGCTGGCGCCCCCGCCACGCTGTCTCCCCAGGCGTAGGCTCCGGGCCCAGCGCCCGCTGCGGCCGTGGACGCCGGGCTGCCCGGCTCAGACGGGTTCACGGGGGACGCGCCCCCCCGCGACCCGGCGCTCGGGGCGGGCGAGGCGCCGCGGCGCGCCCGGGCGGCCAGAATCAGCGCGTGCGCGACCATGCCCAGGCCGAGCAGGTCGAGCAGCTTGTAGACCACGAGCCCGAGCACTGGGACCAGGTAGATCAGCGTTACGATGAGCCCGCCAATCAGCACGGCGAGCACCAGCGCGGGCGGATCGGCCGGCGTGCGCCGGGGCAGAAAGCGGCCACCCAACCAGGCCAGCGCCGCGGCCTTGCCAAACAGTGCGGCGCAGAACAGCGCCAGCAGGACGACGGGGACCGCGGCGATGCCAATGACGGTGACGACCAGCAGGATCAGCAGCGGCGGGGTCAGCAGCACCACGGCCAGTGATGCCAGCAACGTCGGCCCGGGATGCAGCTCGAGGGACTGCACGCAGTGCTCAATGCCGCGCGGGGCGAGGAACGCCAGCAGCAGATACAGGGCGAGGAACACACCGGCGACACCCCAGACCCAGCCGAGCCCCGGACCGATGGCGAGTGGCCGCAGATACGCCAGCGCATGACGCACCCACGGCGTCAGCGGCCCGAGGCTCACCGGCGAGTTCGGTCCGATCTGCTGCACCCCGCCGTGCACCACGGCACCCGGGTCGCGGATCAGCTGCCCGCCGATGGCCTGGGCATCGCCTTCGATTTCCGCGTGGGGTCCGAGCTCGAGCGAACCGAGCACGGCGGTCGCATCGCCGCTGACCTGACTGTCGATATAGGTCGAGCCGAGTACCGAGACCACATCGCCCGCAACCGGGCCGGTCACGCGGGTGCTGCCGGCCACTGAAACCACGTCGCTGCGGGCCGCCCCTTCAACGCTGGCCGAGCCGAAGACCGCGACCACCGAGTCTGCAGTCTCCCCAGCCGGCACGTCGACGTTGTGACCGACGGCGACACGATCGTCGTCATTTCGGCCTAAGGCCGGCGGCAACCGTTCCATCGCCGCGCGGCAGTCGCTGCTGAGCTGGTCGCGATTGTCGCGCAGACACGCCAGCAGCCGCCGGCCCCCCAGATCGGGGCAAAGATTGCTCCTGTCCTGCTGACAGGCCTCACGTGGCGACTGTGCCAGCACCGGTGCCGCCGCCTGCAGCATGAACAGCAGACACAGTGCGATGAGTTTCATGACTCCGTCTCCTGACACCTCAATGCTCCAGGTACAGCAGCCGGTAGGCCGCGGCACCAACGCCGAACAGAAACAGATACGCCAGCAGGCCGATGACCAGGATGGCCTGCAGCCATACCATGGGCAGGGCGCCCAGCAGCGCCGTGACTAACCTTGGCACGACGCCCAGCAGGGCCAGCACGTGATGGCCCCAGGCGAGCATCGGCGCGGTGGGACTGGCAAGGCGCGGCAGGCCGGCTCTGCCGGCAAGCGACAGCAGCATCAGGCAGGCCACCGCCAGCAGCGCAAACGACAAGCGGGCGATGAGCGGCCAGTGCATGACCTGCCTGCGCCACCACGGCAATGCTGCCCGCTGCTCGATCTGCTCGAGTACGCGCGCCATGAGATGTTCGGGAGCGTGACGCGCCGGCAGCGAGCGCAGCAGCGTGTGCACCTGCCGCTCGAGTCCACTGTCTGGTTCGCGTTCGACGCTCATGGGGTCAGGCCTGCAGCGCATCGGCGGAGATGCCGCGCGACTGCAGCTGCTTCAGCAGCGCCTGTCGGGCGCGATGGATATCGCTCTTGACGGTCGCGAGCGGCACACGCAGCTGTTTCGCGATCTCATCGTACGAGAGCTCCTCGAAGTGATAGAGCACCAGCGAGAGGCGGTGACGCTCGGGCAGATGGCTCAGCGCCTCCTCGATGAGCACGCGCCGCTCCTCGAGCGCGATGTCCGCCAGATGCGTATCGGGCACGGGGATCTGCGGCTCGGCCGGCCCGTCCTCCTCATCCGCGGGCGCCAGCTCCGAGAATGAGCGCCAGCGGCGGCGGTCACGCGTCAGATAGTTCAGCGACAGATTGCGCGCGACGGTCTTGAGCCAGCCGCCGGCCGAGGCACTGGTGCGCAGCTGCTCGAAGTGCTCGTAGGCGCGGATGAAGACTTCCTGCGCGATGTCCTCGGCTTGGGCATCACGGCCGGTCAGACGCGCAGCCGTCGTGAAAACCATGTCCTGATAGGCACGCATGAAACTCGTGAACTCATCCGGGCGCGGGGGCTCCGTGGGTGGGGGTGACACAAAGGTGCGCTCGTTTGATGCGAGAACACGGCCGCGCTGGAAAAGTTGCAGTCCAGGCTGCGCTGCCCCCGAAAGGGGCGATCACGAGCGTCCCCCGGGGTTTATGTCCCCGGGGGGGCGAAGACAGGGTCGGCAGGACGGTCGTCTGGCGCCTGCCTTGCGATGCGCCAGGGCAAGGGCAAGGGCAGGAACTGCGAAGCGCTGCTAGCCCTTGGCGTTCTTGGCCTTGTAGACCCGGATCTGCTCGTTGAAGCGGTCCGCGATGTTCTGCAGCTGATCCACCGCCTTGTTGTGCTTTTCGGTTTCGGTCTTGTCGAGCTTGGCCTTCTCGTCATCGGAGACCTTGGGGCCGGCGGCCGCCAGCGCCGCCTGGTGCTCGTTCTTCAGGCAGTCCAGGTAGGCGTTGGTGGCATTGTTGAAGTCGCCGACGGCCTTCTTGCCGGCGAGCATCTGCTGCAGCGTGGCGGTGTTGCCGTCCGGAATGCTCTGCGGCGGAGTAGGCGCGGTGCACTCGGCGAAGACGGGAGAGGCGGCGAACGCACAGGCGGCGAGCGCGGCGGCGGCATAGATCGACTTCATACGAAAGACCCCCTGATGGAATATCGCTATGGTAAATCCTGGCGCGGGCGCCGGCCAGCGCCGCCCGGGGTGGCAGATTGTTTCATTTTCATTCATCGACACGCTGATTAATCAGCCGGCGTCCCAATATTGTTCCATTCGTCGGCGCAGCGCCGCGTCCGGTAGGCGTCCGCGCGCGGCAGCCTGGTTGTCGACGAGGTGCGCGACCTGGGTGGAGCCGGGGATCGCGACGGTCACGGCCGGGTGCGAGATCACGTACTTGAGCAGGAACTGCCCCCAGCTGGAGACGTCGATGTCGGCGGCCCAGGCAGGCAGGCGCCGGCGCTGCGCCTGGCGCAGCAGGCTGCCGTAACCGAAGGGGACATTCACCAGCACCGCCATGCGACGCTGCAGCGCCAGCGGCAGCACGTCCTTCGCGGCCTCGCGGTTGTCCAGCGAGTAGTCGACCTGGATGAAGTCGAGTGGATAGCGGCGCATGTAGCCCATCATGTCCGAGTGCTGGCCGACCTCGGAGGTCGTGATGCCGAGGTAGCGGATCTGGCCGGCCTGTTTCCATCGCTGCATGAGCGGCATCAACTGGTTGACGCCGTCCAGATTGTGAACCTGCAGCAGATCGATGCGACGCGTATGCAGGCGCTGCAGCGAGCGCTCGAAGCTTGCGGCCCCCCCGACCCCGTCGCTGCCAAAGCCCTCGCCGCTGGCCGTGAGCTTGGTCGCGACGAACATGCGATCGCGCAGGCCGAGCGCGGCGAGGACATCGCCCACCACCCCCTCGCTCTGGCCGTAGTCCGCGGAGGTATCGATCACGGTGCCGCCGAGCTGCTGCATGCGCGCGAGCTCAGCGCTGATCGCAGCGCGCTCGCTGTCGTCGAATTTGTCCGTGCCGAGGCCGATCGCCGGCAAGCGCTCGCCCGTGGAAGGTATGGGTTTGGTGATGAGCGGCAGGAGGCCATGCGCATCGGCGTTTGCGGTGGCGGCGGTGGCGGCGGGAGGAGCGTCTGCATGCGCACCGCTTGCCCGGAACGTCCCGGCACTGGCGGCGACTGCCGCGAGCCCCATGCCGGCACGCAGGAGCCTGCGGCGCGACCAGCGTGCAGGCCAGGCGTTGATTGCCACGGTACCCCCCAGGGCATCGCATTGCTGAC
>Ga0335075_10000868_pt1 | contig 51314 bp, 47 predicted proteins | sample Lox_Sample_24_FD_206723 | JGI IMG/M metagenome (GOLD analysis project Ga0335075, IMG submission 206723) | Soil microbial communities from Loxahatchee National Wildlife Refuge, Florida, United States - Lox_Sample_2.4 | ecosystem: Environmental > Terrestrial > Soil > Wetlands | place: USA... | reverse complement strand
CGTTTGACGATGCACGCTGAAGTCGCTTCCGATTATCTCCAGTTGCAGACCCAGGATTCCCTGAAGCAGTTGTACGATTCGACCGTAAAGGCCTATCAGCAGTCCCTCGAGCTTACGCAGGCGCTCTACGAGACGGGGATTGATTCGGAAGAGTCGGTCGCACAGGCGCAGACGCAGCTCGATACTGCAATGGCCCAGGCTACCAATCTGGGTATCGCCCGCGCTCAATACGAACACGCCATTGCTATGCTTATTGGCGTCCCACCGGTGAATCTTTCGATTCCAGAGCGACCGTTGAAATTTGCGCCACCGCCGATTCCGCTCGGGCTGCCGTCGCAGCTCCTCGAAAGACGCCCGGATGTCGCTTCTAACGAGCGTTTAGTGGCTCAAGCCAACGCCGAAATTGGCATCGCTAAGTCCGCCTACTACCCCACGCTCACACTTGCCGCGTCGGGCGGTTTTGAGAGCTCGCAATTCACCGACTGGCTGTCATGGCCCAGCCGGTTCTGGTCGATCGGCGCGTCCGGGGCTGAGACGATTTTCGAAGGCGGGCTTCGACACGCCACGAATGCACAATTTCGAGCGCAGTATGACGAGACGGTGGCCAATTATCGCCAGTCCGTACTTACTGCGTTTCAGCAAGTGGAGGATGAACTCGCCTCACTGCGGATTCTCACGGCCCAGATCAAGCAACAGGACGCGGCCGTTGCGGCAGCACAGCATTACCTCGACCTCGCCAACGAACGTTACAAGCTCGGTATCGATCCTTATTTGAACGTCATCACTGCCGAGACGACTTTGCTCACCAACCAGCAGACGGCGGTGAACCTGCGCGGGCAGCAGATGGTCGCCAGTGTTTTGCTGATCGAGTATCTGGGCGGTGGCTGGTCGCGTGCGCAACTTCCCACTCCCGGCCAGGTAACCTGGGGCAATCCTGCACCCGGCCCGCGATCGTCTCCGACGACACCCCAATAAAGCCTCGCGTGGCTAGACTACGCTTCGTGATGGTATGCCCCCGTGTAACGCGGAGGGTCCAACTCCGCAGGGCGTCACTTTTGCGCGACTTCGGCGCTTGTGGACAGTTGTGGCACCGTGACGGTAGGCAGCAGGTCCTGACGAGCAGCGGCGGAACGGCAAGTCCGTCGCTATCCCGGTATAATGGCTGTATGGCGAATCAAGCATATCTGGACGTGTGGTGCAAGGATTTCAGCGAACAGCGGATGGCGGACCAATTGGGCGCGTTCCTTGCGACGGTGCCCTTCTCTACGACGCGGCCCGGGTTCACGCATTTGACAGTTCGCGCTGTGGACTCTTCAGAAACGCCGCTCTTGGAAGACGATCTGCGACCCGCGCCGCTCGACGCAAATGGCATTATCGAGATCATCGGCGAACACGTTCACAGCGACGCTTCGTACGAAGTGCGCTCGCACTGGGATCTGTGGGAATTCGATGCGGCGTCTGCAAAATGGGCAAACGGGCCGGAGGGGCTGGAGATTTTCTGCCATGGCGAGGACTACGACGACGCCTTCTGGCGCGAGAACGGGCACCTCCAAGTCAACCTTGGGTTCGAGCACCTGTTCACGGGCCACGCAGGGCTGCTTGGAATCAGGCAGGTGGGGAAAGCGGCGGCAGAAAGTGCCGAAGAAGCACGGTTCATGGAAGCGATGGTCTGGCCGGAGAATCTGCAGGCGTACCACGAGAAAACCCGCCACAACATCCGAAAACTGCTCGATTGGGTGCGGCGGATAGAGAAGGCGATCCAAGTGAAGCAAGTGAAGCTCTGGTCCGAAGGTGAAGAGAATTTCGAAGCGCGAATGGAAGAGATTCTAGCGGTGCGATAGCGTTCCGCGCCGCTGAGTCTTCCGAATGCCACTGCCAGCGGCAAGACGGCAGTCGCAAATGAGCGGAATATCGAAACAGACCCTGGTTCCCTTCTTTCCATCCGGAGTTTGGCGCTATAGAATCGCTCTTGTGCCCTCAAGAATGCGCGCAGGGAAATCGGGAGTCCTTGCGTCTGTGTGAGTGTCAGTGAGTGTCCACCGTGCCGCGCATCAAGCCGGTGGGCTCGTGCATCCGATACATCCGAATCCAAATCATATGATACGAACGCTGGAAATTTGCGTATTACTGGCAGCCGCGCTGGGATGCGTCTCGTGTGGCAGTTCTCAGCCCGAAGCGAAGAGCGAAGCCGCTCAGGCGGCACCTGCGGCACCGCAAGTGCCCAACGATATCCAGAAGGCGGCGGAGAACGATCTTGGCTCCGAGGCCGAGGTGCTCGTCTGGGGAGATCTGGCCAAAACCGGCAAAATCCAGGCGCTTGTGATCAATCGGCTGAAGGTGATGCCGAAGACGGTAGCACCGGGCATTTTGATTTCGCGTGCCTCGGTGATCGAAAACGACAATGGGAAATGGAAAGAGATTTTCCGGTGCGACGAACACCTGGAAAACCAAAAAGGCTACCTGGGGCGCCAGCCTATCGCCCCCGTTGGATCGTGGCGCTTGCAATACGAACAGGATCCGCAGAAAGGTCTGCAGATGTACTTCACGCCGCTAAACCAGCCGGCGGGTGGGTACATCCAAACGCTCGGGGTACGATGGAATCCTGACGTAAAGCGTTACGAGACGATGGACGCCAGCTATGAACATTTCCTGACGGAGCAGCCCACGCTTGAAATTCCAACGCTTCCGGTGAGGATGTGAGCGCAGCAGCACAAACCGCGGTGGGGACGGCGCGGCGCGAAAGGCAGCCGAGCGGCTGGGACAATCTGAAGCCGCTAGTTCCGTACCTCCTGAAATATAAGCGCACGACGCTCATCGGGCTGGCTGCGCTGGTGATGATGGGGCTGGTCGGCGCGCTGCCGCAGCTGATTATCGGCGTGATTGTGGATCTGCTGAAAGGCTCTCCGGCGCCTCTTTCGACTCTGAACGGGTTCTCGCGACGGGTTTTGCATCCGCTATTTGCGATTTATGAGCCGCATAGTCATTCCGCACTGGGAATCTTCTGCCTTATTCTCGTCATCGTGATGGCGGTCAAGGGATTTTTTTCATATTGGACGCGCTGGATTCTGATCGGAATGTCGCGGGACGTGGAGTATGACTTGCGCGACGATTTGCTCGCGCGGTTGCTGAAACTCGATCCGGAATTCTATGTGCGGAACCGGACGGGCGACTTGATGTCGCGGGCCACAAACGACTTGAACGCAGTGCGCATGGTGCTGGGCCCCGGAATCATGTACAGCGCTACGACGATCGTCACGATGGCGATGGCGTTGTTTTTTATGTTCAAGTTATCTTCGGTCCTCACCCTGTGGGTGCTGGTTCCTGTTCCGCTGGTCGTCATTACTGTTCGCTATTTCGGTGAAACGATCCACCGCCTCTCGGAGATCATCCAAGCGGCGCTGGGAGTGCTATCAACGCGAGCGCAGGAGAACCTGACCGGCATGCGTGTGATACGCGCGTACACGCAGGAGAAATCCGAAATTGAGCGATTCGATCAAGCAAACCGGGAGTACGTAGACAGAAACATCAAGCTGATTTCGACGTGGAGCCTGTTCTTCCCGGCACTATCGGTGCTGATCATGCTGACCGTTGTTATCCTCTTGGGGCTCGGCGGCAAAGAGGTGGTCAACGGGCGAGTGACACTCGGAACGCTCATCGCGTTTTACAGTTTCTTGATTCAACTTACCTTTCCAATGATCGCGATTGGCTGGGTGACGAACATTTTCCAGCGCGGCGCGGCATCGATGGGACGACTCAGCTACATTCTCGACGCCGAACCGAACATTCAAGATGTGCGTCCGGCCGCGGAAAGCGCACGAAGCAACGGGGACGGCACGGCAGCAGCGGCAGCCCGAACGAGAATGGATACTTCGGAGATTCAGGGAGAAATCGCGTTTCGTGATTTGACGTTTCGTTATCCGACGGGTGACGCACAGAATCGGCCGGTGCTCTCGGACATCAATCTGACAGTCCCTGCGGGGACTTCACTGGCGATTGTCGGACCGACGGGCAGCGGAAAATCCACGCTGGCAGCGCTGATCGCGCGGCTGTGGGAGGCGCCGGCTGGGTCCGTACTGATCGACGGGCGCTCGATACAGGAATATCCGCTGGGCGAATTGCGCGCGGCGATTGGTTACGTACCCCAGGACACTTTCCTCTTCAGCGATACGTTGCGCGAGAACATCTGCTTCGGTGTACACGACGCGGTGGATGAAGATGTTTATCAGGCGGCGGAGATCGCGAGCATTTCGGGCGAGATCGAGAGCTTTCCGAAGCGGTTTGACACGATGGTCGGCGAGCGCGGAATCACTCTCTCGGGAGGCCAGAAGCAGCGGACGGCAATCGCCCGCGCGGTTTTGCGCCAGCCGAAGATTCTGATTTTGGACGACGCGCTGGCAAGCGTCGATACGGACACCGAAGAAAAAATCCTGCAACGGCTGCGCGAAGTGATGCAGAACCGGACTACTGTGATCGTGGCGCACCGGATTTCGACGATCAAGATGGCGGACCAGATCATAGTTCTGCGCGATGGCCGGATCGCCGAGCGCGGTTCGCACGACGAACTTTTGGTATTGAACGGCTATTACGCCGACCTGTATCAAAAGCAGTTGCTCGAAGAAGAACTGGCACGCGAATGAGCGACTTTCGCGAAGAAGAAAAACTCGGAAAGATTTACGACACGCGGCTTACGCAGCGCCTGATGCACTACCTGCGCCCGTACAAGTGGCAGGTGGTGCTCGCGCTATCGTTCACGCTCGGCGTAACGGGGATGGAGCTCGTCGGGCCGTACGTTTTCGGGTATGGCGTCGACAAATACATGGGACCCGGTTTCTCGGGAAAGATTTCGCACCATGCGGCAATGGCGGGCCTGATATGGGTCGCGCTTGTTTTCACCGCTTCCCTGCTGTTGAGCTTCGGAATGCAATACGCGCAAGTCCGTATCATGCAATGGGTTGGGCAAGAAACGATGTACGACTTGCGGAAGGAGATCTTCGCTCATCTCCAGCAGCTCCCCATGAGCTTTTTCGACCTCAGCCCGATTGGGCGTTTAGTGACGCGCGTAACGACGGATGTGGATGCGCTGAACGACCTGTTCGCCTCGGGCGTGGTGGCGATGCTGAACGACTTCGTGCTGCTGCTGACGATGGCGGTGGTGCTGCTGAAATGGCACTGGCTTCTTGCGCTCGTCACCTTCTCCCCGCTGCCGTTGATGATCTTGTTGACGTACATCTTTCGGAACAAGGTTCGCGCAGCGAACCGCCTGATACGAACGACAATCGCGCGCATCAACGCTTTCCTGCAGGAACACATCAGCGGGATGGCGGTGGTGCAGCTTTTCAACCGCGAACAGAAATCGCGGAAGCAATTTGCAGAACACAATCGTGCCTATATGGAGGCGTACAAAGAGGCGATCGATGCGTTCTCTTTCTTCTACCCGGGCGTGGAATTTCTCAGTTGGGGCGGCATCGCGCTGATCTATTGGGCCGGCGGCGGGCGCGTGATAGGCGGCACGCTCGAAATCGGAGTCCTGATTTCTTTCATGATGTACGCACAGCGGTTCTTCCGTCCGATTCAGGACCTAAGCGAAAAATTCAACATCCTTCAAACCGCGATGGCGGCTTCTGAGCGCATTTTTAAGCTGCTCGATGAGCCGCTCGGATTGCCGGGCGGCGACAAGCAGCTGCCGAGCCCGCGCGGTGAGATCGAGTTCCGCAACGTCTGGTTTGCGTACAATGGCGAGGCAAATCCGCGCGACGAAGATTGGGTGCTGCGCGATGTTTCGTTCCGAATTGAGCCGGGGCAGACCCTGGCGATCGTTGGACATACGGGCGCAGGAAAAACGACCATCATTCAACTTCTCTTGCGGTTCTATGAAATTCAGCGCGGGGAGATCCTGCTCGACGGCGTCGATATCCGCGAGCTGGATTTCGAGGGATTGCGGCAACTGTTCGGGATCGTGCTGCAGGATCCATTCCTGTTTACTGGCACGATGGAATCCAACGTGAAGCTCGGAACGGAACGAATCGACCGGGACACCGCGGAGCGCGCAATTCGCGAGGTGGGACTCGGCACGTTTCTAGACCAGCTTCCACAGGGAGTCGAAACGGCTGTTACCGAGCGCGGTGCAACGCTGTCGGTGGGACAGCGCCAGCTGCTGAGTTTCGCGCGCGCCTTGGCGCACAACCCGAAATTCCTGATCCTGGATGAAGCGACGTCGAGTGTCGACACCAAGACGGAAATTCTGATCCGCGAAGCCCTGGACCGATTGCTGGAAGGCCGGACGGCATTGGTGATCGCCCACCGGCTGAGCACGATTCAACATGCCGACCGCATTCTCGTATTCCACAAGGGCAGACTGCGCGAACAGGGATCACATCAGGAATTGCTGGCGTTGCGCGGCATTTATTACCGGCTGTATCAGCTTCAGTATAAAGAGCAGGAGCTGGCGATCCCGACCGGAGCTAGTGGCGCCGGATTCTCGCACTCGATGCCTGCCGATGATTGACGCCGACGCGGTCTTTTCACCGCGCCCGCTGCCTCATCCCAACGAAGAAATTTCACTGTTCCAACTTCCTGCGAGCCACCTGTGACGCCTAACATCTTGCTTTCGGCGGGCGAGGCTTCGAGCGACATGTACGCTGCGCAGTTGGCAACCGCGCTTCGAAAGCGTACGGGTGCAAGCATCTTCGGAATGGGCGGCAAACGGATGGCCGAAGCAGGAACCGAATTGATCGCCGACTACCACGAAGTCGCGGTGGTCGGCATCACGGAAGTGTTGCACAAAATTCCGACTGTGATTGGCGTCCAGAATCGGCTAGCGCGCGAAGCGGTGCTACGCAAAGCGAATCTGGCGATCCTGGTGGATTCGCCGGGTACGCATCTGGGAGTGGCGCGACGCGTGAAGAACGCTGGAATTCCGGTCGGATATTTCATTGGACCGCAAGTGTGGGCGTGGCGCCCCGGTCGCGTACGCGTGGTGAAACGGCTCGTAGAGCGCATGGTCGTGATCTTTCCATTCGAGGAGGCGATCTATCGGGAAGCAGGCGTGCCGGTCAGTTTTGTCGGACACCCGCTCGTCGACATGGTGCGACCAACGAAGAGCCGCGACGAATTTGCCGCCGACGTTGGCATCGATCCAAAGCGCCCGACGGTTGCGCTGCTTCCGGGCAGTCGCAAAAGCGAAATCACACGGAATTTTCCGACGATTCTCGAGGCCTGCTCGCGGCTAGCGAAAGGCCGGACCGCAATTGAAGGCATTCAGTTCATCCATGCAGGGGCGCCGGGGCTCGGCGCGGCTTTTTGGGACGCGTTTGGCAGGCCCGACCTGCCCCTCAGACGGGTTGAGGGCGCGACGTATGACGTCTTGAATGCCGCCGATTGCGGAATCGTGGCGAGCGGGACGGCTACCGTTGAAGCGGCACTTATCGGCACGCCGATGGTGATCGTGTACCGTCTAGCACCCCCTACCGCGATGGTGCTGCGGCACATGTTGAAGACTCCGGATATAGGCATGGTCAACCTGATTGCGGGCAAGCGCGTTGCGCCTGAGTTGGTTCAGGACGGGTTCACGGCGGAAGCTGTGGAGCGCGAAATACGATATTTGCTCGAATCGCCTCAGGCTCGGGTGGAAGCACGAGTGGATTTGGCTGAAGTGCGCGCGAAGCTCGGTCCGGGCGGCGCGATCGACCGCGCGGCGGACATTTTCGCGTCCATGTTGTAGTCTGGTGTGGGCAACTGCGAGGGCTACTCCGGTATCATATTGTTGAAGGTAATTGCCTTCCAGAGAGGTCCTCACTTGCGCAAAGCATGCCGCCTGATGAGCGTCGTGGTGCTGGTGTTGCTGGCGGTTGCCGCGGCATCTGCGCAGGCGCCGCGTTCGTTTCCCTTTCGAGCCACGAATTACAACGTTGAAGTGCAACTCCAGCCGCAGACCCAAACTATTGCGGCGACGGCGAGAGTTGATTTTGTGGCGAACGAGGTCGGAAGGACTGTTCTGGTGCAGCTGCATCCCGATCTGCATATCAATTCTGTCAAGGACTCGTCGGACAAGCAGTTGAATTTTCAGCGCGATAATACCGATCCGCTATATGTGACCGTTGGTCTCGCGGATATCGCTACCCCCGGGAAGACATTCACGCTGACATTCGACTATACCGGTCCGATTTCGAATGAGGACGACAGCCCTACGAAAGGGTTGAAATTCGGCGATGTCGAGAAAGATTCTGCGTACTTGCTAGCACCCGCGCGATGGTTTCCGCTAACCGACTACCCTTCGAATCGCTACACGGGAAAGTTCAAGATTATGGTTCCCGCAAATTTTGCTGTCGTGGGCACCGGCCGATCAGCAGGGCCGCCGACGAGCATGCCCGGCCTTCCCGGCGTGAACGGCCATCAGCAAGAGGCGCAGGCCGAATACACGTTTACGAACGACGTGCCCGGTCCCGTTGGTTCGTTTGTAGCCGGCCAACTGCAACTGACTCCCGTTCAGACCGAAGGGTACAGCTTCTCTGTTTATACGCCACCCGCACAGGTCTCCACGGCTCACGCGTACGGCGACACGCTCGCGCAGATCCTGAGCTTTTGCGCCGACACCTTCGGCGCCCTGCCGCACCAGCCGAATGTCACGATCGCGCAGATGCCGGACGGGTCAGTTGACGCGTTTTCCGCGCCAGGATTGCTGCTGATCAGCGCGCATATGTGGGGGCAAAAGCCGAACCAGCAACTGATGGCGCAACTCGCCGCCGGGCAATGGTGGGGCTATAGCGTTTTGCCTGCAAGCTCGAACGATACGTGGCTGACGGACGGTCTTTCCTACTACGCCTCCGCAATGTACATGGAACAGGCCAATGGCGTTGCTGGCTTGCACGACGCGCTCGAAAACTTCGCCGTTGGCGCGCTGATGTACGAGAACGAAACGCCCATCGGGCAAGCGCAACACCTGCAACCATATTCGGAGGATTACCAGTCGGTTGTGGAAGACAAGGGCGCGATGGTGTTCCACATGCTGCGTACGCAGTTGGGAGACGATAATTTTGGGTCGCTGCTTAAAGACTTGTACAAGCTGGATGCCGGCAAGACCGCCAGCATCGACCAGTTCGAGCGACTGGCAGCGACGAAGATGCCAACCCCAAAACCGGGCGATCCTCCGCTGAATCTTGTCGCCTTCTTTTCACAATGGCTGAATTCTACGGGTGTCCCCGAATTCAACATGAACTACATCGTGTACCGCACGATTCGAGGGTTCAAGGTTGTCGGGAAAATTCACCAAGACCTGGACACTTTCCGCATGCCGGTCGAGGTGGAAGTGCAGACACAGGGCAATCCGGAGTTCAAAAAGATCCTCGTAGACGGGACATCGTCACCGTTCGAAATCGATACGTTCGGTGAGCCGAAACCGAACGGGATCATCATCGATCCAAACAATAACCTGCTGAAGTCCAGCCCAAAACTGCGCGTTCGCGCGGCGATTGCGCGTGGCGAGGGACTGGCAATGCGCGGAAAGTATTACGAAGCGATCCAGGAATATCAGCGAGCGCTCGATTTGGCTCCGAACAGCTCGCTCGCCGACTTCCGCATGGGCGAGGCGATGTTCTATCAGAAGAATTATCAAGCGGCAGCGAACTCGTTCCGCGCATCGCTCGGTGGGGACCTCGATCCGAAATGGGTCGATGTCTGGAGCCACATTTACCTGGGTAAGATTTTCGATTTGCTTGGGCAGCGCGGCCGCGCCGTAAACGAATACAGTCTGGCGCAACACACGAACGACGACACGGCAGGCGCGCAACAAGAAGCGTCGATCTATCTGCAAAAACCTTACAGCGAGACGCAAACTGCTTCTGCCACAGCTTCACCGACGCAGAACGGCGCAGCGACGACTAAAGCGCCTGAGAAAGCAACCACTCCGGCCAAGTCAAATGGGCCGACACTGAAGCGGCGAGGCCAGGACGACCAGAACCCGGACCAGAACCAATAGCGCCGCTGACGCTCGATACCGTTCGCGGCACCAGAATCAAATGGGATTCGGTCTTTGTCGCTGAATCAGAATTCTATGCGTTCCCTGCAGCTTCTCCAGATTCTCTGGACCTTGCTGCTTCCGCTTTCAGGCGCCGCCAAACCGTCTCGAAAACCTTGAGCGCAGGGGCATCGAAGAGAACGAAATAGACCTTTTCCAGTGAACTGCCGCGCTGCAAGTGACCGACAACTTCGCGCAGCATGATTTCGGCGCACTGGTCCATCGGGAAGTGCGCGATCCCGGTTCCGACCGCTGGAAAGGCTATGGTCTTTATCCCTTTTTCGTTCGCAATGCGCAGCGAATGAGCCGTCGACCCCCGCAATGCTTTGGCGTCGGTCCGGCCTCCCAGTTCCATGCTTGCCGCATGGATTACGTAGCCTGCCTTCAGTTTCCCGCCGGACGTGATCGCTGCGGTCCCGACCGGAATGCTGCCGATTGCGTTGCTCTCTTGCTGGATGATCGGGCCACCTTTTCGGCGAATAGCTCCTGCGACACCTCCGCCATGTTGCAGATCGTTGTTCGCACCGTTTACGATCGCCTCCGTATCCATTTCCGTCAGATCGCCTTGCATCAGAATAACTTCGAACCCTTTCGATTTGACGCTGGCAATGTCTTTGCCGCTCTCGGTCACGAACCTCTCCTCTCGCCTCCGGAGGTGTATTCATAGACGCCGCGCCCCGATTTGCGCCCGAGCCTTCCGGCTTTCACATATTGCGCGAGCAGCGGACAAGGACGGTACTTCTCACCAAGCGATTTGTGGAGATATTCAAGGATACTCAACCGAACATCGAGGCCGACGAGATCGACAAGTTCAAACGGGCCCATTGGGTGATTCAACCCGAGCTTTAGCGCCTTGTCGATGTCGGTCGCACTCGCAATTCCCTCTTGCAGCATAAAGAACGCCTCGTTGCCGATCATCGCGTTGATGCGGCTTGTGATGAAACCGGGCGACTCGCGCACAATCACGACTTCTTTGCCCATCCGCCGGCCGACTTCCGCACACCTGGAAACGGTGGCTTCAGAAGTTTCGAGCGCGCGCACGATTTCCAGAAGCTTCATTTTGGGCACTGGATTGAAGAAATGCATCCCGATGCAGTCTCCGGCGCGCGATGTGATGGCAGACAATTCTGTGACCGAAAGCGAAGAGGTATTGCTGGCGAGAATAGCGTTGGGCTTCGCGAACTTGTCGAACATCGTGAAGAGTTCGAGCTTGAGTTCCATATCCTCAGGAACCGCTTCGATCAGCAAATCGGCCTGCCGGCAGACGGCGTCGACTGAACGCGCGGTCGACAGGCCTGCCAACCCAGCTTGCCGCTGCTGCTCTGTTACCTTGCCGCGCGAGACGCCTTCGTCCACCGCGCGGCGAACGTAATCGACTCCCTGCTCGAGCATTTCAGGCGACACATCTTCGAGAACCGTGCGATACCCACCGATTGCAGCAGCGTATGCGATGCCGCGACCCATCGTTCCTGCGCCAATCACGCCGATTGTTTTGATTTCCATGCCGGAGAATCGTTTCGTTGGCAGCTACACGGGGAATAAGCGCGCCGCATTATCGTACAGAATTTTCTGCTGAGCCGCCTGCGATATCGGCAGCCCGCAAAATTTCTCGATGTTCCCACGCACGGCCGGGACGCCGGGACCGGGCCAGTCCGTTCCGAATAGCACCTTATCCGCGATCTCTTCGATACGCGGAAAATATTCCATCAACTTCTGCGGCGGGATACCTGAAATATCGATGTACATGTTCTTGTGCCGCCGAACGAGAAAAAACGCCTCCTCCATCCAAAGCGGGCGCCCTCCGTGGGCGAGGATTACGACGAGATTCGGAAAGTCGATGCCGACATCGTCTGCCAGAATCGGCTGAGCGTAAACATTTCGCGCACCTTCGAAAATCGATGTTCCAGTGTGAATCATTACCGGCAGCCCCAGCCGCTCAGCCTGTTCATACATCGCTCGCAGCGGCCCGAAGCCGTTGCGGTATTCATTCGGCGCGAAAAGCTGGTGCGACGGATGTACCTTCAGGCCTCGGATACCGATTTTCTTCAGGCGTTCGACTTCTGCCGCCGCGTCGCGCACGTATTTCGGGTGGACAGAACCGAATGCCAGCAGGCGCCGTGGATTCGCGGAACAGTAGCTCGCGATCCAGTCGTTCACTGCCGTTGTGAAACCGATGACGTCGGGACTGACATAGTTGATCAGGCCGGCACGTTCGATTTCCGAGGCGTCGAGGAACTTCAGAAATTCGGCAGGACTCGAGCTGTACGTCTCCACATCCGCGTAGTCGCGACGATTGCGCATCAGCTCACGTGCGTGCGGCTTGAACATCTCGAGAGGTTGGATGTGGATGTGAATGTCGATGACGGGCATTAGTCAGACGCTCCCCATGCCATGCGTTGCCGGAAAGGCCCTGCAGGTCTTATGGAATGTCGCCATTAACTGCTCGAAGCGCGCCAGGCTTCTTCGAGTGCGCGTTGGGTGAAAAGTTTCACCATGTCACGCCGGTAAACGGGAGTGGATGCGGAAGTCGTCAGCGGCTTTCCGGTGCGAAAGGCAACCAGCGCGACGTCTTCGGCCACGGCGTCACTCCATTTCTTGCCCGTGAGGAGCGCAGCCACATTCGGCAGCAGCATGGGAGACGGATTGACCGCGGTCAGCGCCACGCGCGCGTCGCGGCAGGTTCCGCTTGCGTCAACATCCATCGCGACCGCAACGCCCGCTAGCGGATAATCGATCGAGTCGCGCACGCGGAGCTTGTGGTATACACCGCGCAAGCCAGCCATACGCGCCGGCACATGGACGGCCGTCACGATTTCGCCTCGTCCCAGAGCAATCCGGTCCATGCCATCATTCTTGTAGAAATCACGTAACGGAAGTCTTCGCGTACCGTTCGAAGCCGCAATCTCAATTGCTGCGTCGAGCGCCAGCAGCGCTGGGGCAGAATCGCCGGACCACGCGGCCCAGCAGGATCTTCCGCCCGGCGCAACGTGGCAGATCGGGCCATCCTTTTTCAAGCATCCACCAAGCGCTTGGCGCCAGAAATGCGACTGGTTGTACCAACGGCAGCGCGTTTCGAGACAAAGGTTGCCGCCAATAGTGCCCATATTCCGTTGCAGCGGCCCGGCAATGGTGGCAACAGCCTGGGCCAGCACAGGGAACTTGTCGCGCACGACCCGTTCTGCCAACAAGTTCGCCAGGGTCGTCAGTGCTCCGATTCGCAAGCCATCCCGCTCAGAAAACGAAATTCCGGAAAGTGAATGTAGGAGTTTGAGATCGACAAGAACGCGCGGCGCAAAGAGGCGCATTTGCAAGTTCGGAATTACATCGGTACCGCCCGCAATGGGCATAGCCTCCGAACCCCGATCAGCGAGGACGCGAATTGCCTCGTCGATTGTGCGGGGCCGGATGACGCGAAAGTCCGTGACGATCACTGACCCTTCTCTCCGTTGCTAGCTCTCGGCGAGACGTTCGTTTTGTGAGCAGAACCAGTCCCGTTGCCGGTGTTGCTGCCGTTAGTCCCGTCGCTCCCGGTCGCTTTCTTGCGCAGCGCGTCGAGCATTACCTCGCGCGAAAACGGGGCGGTATTCAGGCGCACGCCGATCGCATCGTAGATCGCGTTGGAGATCGCGGGAATTGTCGCGGCGAGCGAGCCTTCGCCCGCCTCCTTCGCGCCAAAAGGGCCTTCGGGATCGTTACTCTCGACGATCACGCATTCAATCTCAGGATTTTCGAGTGTTGTCGGTATCCGATATTCAAGCAGTGAAGGATTCATCAGCCGCGCGCCGTTCCAGATCATCTCCTCCTGCATAGCCTGACCGAACCCCATGTAGACCGAGCCGATCACTTGTCCTTCGACGGCGAGTGGGTTCAACGCCTTGCCGCAGTCGTGCGCCGCAGTGATCTTATCCACGTGCACATGGCCCGTTTCCGGATCAACGGTCACCTCCGCGACCTGCGCGCCGTAACTGTAGGAAGGCGACGGCCCAACGCCCGAGCCTTTGAATTTGCCTCCGCGCGCCTCTTCGGGAGGCGCATAAGAGCCCTGCGATACCAACGCTCCGTGAAACTCGATGGCCATCACGACAGCCTCATCAAAACTCGCTCGCATCCGCGGATCGTTTCGTTTGTGGACCGCTTCATTGACGGTCTCAAGTTCGGAGGGATCGCAACTAAACCTCTTTGCCACAGCCGTAAGAATCTGTTCCTGGATCCTTTTCGCTGCGTTGATGCACGCATTCCCCACCATGAAGGTGACTCGGCTCGAATAGCTGCCCAGGTCGATCGGAGTCAGCTCAGTATCGGCCGAAACCAGTTTCACGCGTTCGGGACGGACGCCGAGGACTTCGGCGACAATCTGCACCTGCATCGTGTCCGAACCTTGGCCGATGTCGGACGCGCCGGAATAAACGGTCACGGCGGCATCGCGATCGACCTTGATATTGACCGTCGTGTGCGGCATGTTCGAGCGAATGATCGGATTTGCGGCGCCGCTCACATAATGACTACACGCAATCCCGATGCCCTTCCCGCGCGGCAGCTTGCCTTTCTTTTTGCGCCAATTCGAACGTTCCACGACTTTCTCTATGCATTCCGGCAGACCGTAGCTCGTAACGCGAAGTCCGTTCACGGTAACACAAGGTGCGTTCAGCAGATTCGTGCGCCGCACGTCGACAGGATCAATCCCAGCATCATGCGCGAGCTCGTCAAGCATCGACTCGAACGCGAACCGAACGTTCACGGTTCCGTGGCCCCGCATCGCTCCGCAGGCCGGCTTGTTCGTCAGGACGCGATAGCCGTCGAAACGTACCGCAGGCACGTCATAAATTGCGCCGATCAAGGCACCGGAATACAGCACGGTGACCGGACCGAAACCGCAGTAAGCCCCTCCATCTTGTACGACACGCGCCTGGACGGCCGTGATCTTTCCTTCGCGCGTGATTCCCATTTTCAGATCGACGATTGTTCGTGGGCGGCCGCGGTGTGCGTAAAATACTTCCTCGCGTGTGTAGGTAATCTTGACCGGCCTTTTCGTTTTCTTCGCGAGAACCGACGCGGCAATTTCGATGGGAATCACTTCGCTTTTGCCGCCGAATCCACTGCCGATCAGCGGCTTGATCACGCGAATACGGTTCATCGGCATCGCACAGACTTCCGAAATTGTCCGATGCAGGTAGTACGGTACCTGCGTCGAGGAGTGAACCGTAAGGCGTTCGTCAGGCTCCCAGATCGCAAGCGTAGAATGCGGTTCCATGGCGGCGTGATTCACTTCACCTGCGACGTAGCGCCGTTCGGCCAAGAAATCGGCCTTGCGAAATCCGGCTTCCGGATCGCCAAACGAGTGGTGATACTCCTTCTCGATATTGTGCTGGCGCGATTCGTGAATCCAGTCCGATTCGGCTTTCATGGATTCTTCCGGATCGAACCAGGATTGCAATGGCTCGTATTGAACGCCAATCAGGTCGATTGCCTGCTCGGCAATTTCAGCTGACGTCGCCGCTACCGCTGCGACGTTATCGCCGACGTAGCGCACCTTATCGGTGGCAAAAACGCATTCGTCGTGGCCAATCGGAAGAATTCCGTACGGGGTCGGTGCATCTTCGCCGGTCGCGACGCCATGCACCCCGGGAAGCGCGGCTGCACGCGATACATCGATCGAAATGATGCGCGCATGCGCGTGTGGCGAGTGGAGAATACGGCCGATCAGCATTCCGAGAACATGCAGGTCGTCCGAGTACTTACCAAGGCCCAGGATTTTCGTCCGCGCATCGGTCATCGGCATCGGCTTGCCGATCGTTGCCGGTCTGTAGTCGGAAGCACTCATAAATCAGCGGGCGACCGTCGCGTCAGCAGGGGTTAGCGTTCCCTTCTGATGCTTTTCAATCGCGTATTTTACGGACTCGTAGATTTGCATGTAGCCCGTGCAGCGGCACAGATTACTGGAAAGTGCATCGCGGATTTCGTCGAGCGTCGGATTGGGATTCTGGCGCAGCAGGGCGACCGTGGTAATCAGGAAGCCGGGCGTACAGAAACCGCATTGAGCACCCGCGCACTCGACCCAGCCTTCCTGGGTTGGATCAAGCGCACCCGCCGCGCCCAACCCCTCGACTGTTGTAATCTCGACGCCTTCGCAGCTTGCGGCGAGGGTCGCGCACGAAAGCATTGGGACACCGTCAATCAGCACCGCGCAGCAGCCGCAGCTCGAGTCGTCGCAGCCGCGCTTCGTTCCCGTCAGACGCAGATCTTCACGCAGTGCGTCGAGAAGCAGTCGATTCGACGCGACAGCAAATTCGCGCTCTTCGCCGTTCACGCCGCAACGCAACAATTGCTTCGGCATCATCTTTTGAGTGCCTTCAATTTCGGCTCGTCATATCCGAGGATGATTTCTTTTCCGGCGACTATTACCGGCCGGCGAATCAGGTTGGGCTGCGCGGCCATCAATTTCAGCGCTTCCGCGCGCACTGGAGGATGCTCTTTCATGTTTCGCTTGCGATATAACTCGTTCCTCGAATTTAGGAACTCGCGGTAGTCGCGATCGCCGATCAGCCGATCTAGCTCCTCGACTGTGAGCCGGTTCTTATCCAAATCGAGAAACTCCATCTCGATTCCCTTCGTCTGCAAGAGACCTCTTGCTTTGCGGCAGGACGTTCAAGTCGGCTTGTGCAGGAACCGGACCTTCGATGTCGTCATTCGTTCGGTACCAGTTGAAAGTGCGTGCCGCTTCTTTTTTACGCTTGTCTCAATATCGCGGTACCTGAGGATCGACGTCGACAGACCAACGGTCGATCCCGCCCGCCATCGAGCGTGCGTTCTCGATTCCTTGCGAGCGCAGCCACGCAACTGCATTCAGGCTCCTTCTTCCGTGATGGCAAAACACGACGATTTCCCTCGCGCCCTGAAAACGCACCAGGTTCGCAGGTACTTGCTGCAGGGGAATCAGCGTCGCGCCTTCAACGTGCGATGTCTCGCGCTCCCACGGTTCGCGTACATCTACGAACAGTGACAACTCGCCGCGGTCGAGCATCTCTTTTACGCTCTTCGGGTCAATTTCCATGCGCGAGTTCGGATCGCTGGCCATCGGGATCAGTCCATGTTCCCCTTCGGCGCGACCCATTTCGGCTCGACAACCTGGATTTCATTCACCAGCTTGATGTCCTCCGGCATCGGCAGCACTTCCTTGCGGTATTCGGCGTAAGCCTCGGGAGAAAGGAGTTCGCCCGTGGCGCTGTACGGCTGATTTGCGAACTCGCCGATGTGCCGGTTGAATTTCAGGTCCGGCACGTACAGGCTCGGCTGGCCCGCCGGAACGTGCTTGTTGATCTGGTCAATCAGCCTCTGACACTCCTGGTTATAAAGTTGACGGTTGTGCTCGTTCAGGTGGCCCAGCTCAGCCTCTTGCTGCGTTTGAGCCTCGTCATACCGACCCTTCAGCCCCCAAACGTAAAACCAGTGCGCCGAGCTCGACTGATCGACGCCAAACAGGTCGTAGCTCACGGGAATCCACTTGTTCACGTATTTCTGGATGATGTTGAGAGGCACAACTCCGGCCTTCACGATGCGCTTGAGTCCGTCGTGGCCCGTTCCAAGATGGAATGACTCTTCGCGAAGCATCGGATTCATCGATTGCGCGAGGGGCTCGAATCCCGAATAGCTCAGCATCGTCAGCTGGAATTTTCCATCGCGGTCCACAAAGTCGGTGTAGGTGAAAAAGTCGAGCCAGTTGTCGACGATCTGATTGAACGCACCGAGCAGCCGCTTCGACTCAAACGCACGGCGCTCCAGCATTTTCTGCGCTTCCACGCGTCCGCCATAACCGAAATGGCTGATCAGCAGGTGGCACATCTGCCAGCCGTGGCGCATCTCCTCGGTCACGACGCGGCATAGCGATTTTCTGTCGTGTTCGCTGGGCGAATACTGGAACAGGCGGCGCTGCTGCTCGACCGAGGCAAATTCCGTGTCGCCCTGATAGATGATCAAGTTGAGCAAACCATCGCGGATCCGCTGATCGGGGATTTCGAGGATTCGGCGCCATTTGGGACGGCCTTTGAATGCTCCGAACTCGATTTCGTTCGAGCGTGTCGGGCCAAACTTCGCCTCGAATTTGTACTCTTCGATTTCAGGGTAATTGACGCCGATGTCCTTTCTCCAGGCGCCGAATAGATCGACCCAGTCGTCAAACGTGCTAATGCGTGCTGCCGGCATAAAGCTCTCCTTCTTTGAAAATTCGCGGGGGAACGCGTTCCGGCCTCACAATCCTCTGAAATTCGGCTTGCGCTTTTCAAAGAACGCGTTCAATCCCTCCAGGCAATCCTCTGACTCGAAGCAATGAATCTGCAGGCGGACTTCCTCCTCGAGTTTTGCTTCCAGCATGCGCCGATCGTCTGCAAGAATCGTCCGAAGGGCGATAGGCGGAGCAGCGGCCAGGCTCTCGGTCATTTTTCGCGTCTCTTCCTCGAACTGCTCTGCAGGAAACACTCGATTGACGATGCCAAGCCGCAATGAGTCCTCGGCGCTCAGCAACTCCGCCGTATAAAACAGCTCCGCCGCCATTGCTGCCCCAACAATCCGCGGCAGAAAATAAGTGCCGCCGAAATCGGGATAAAGCCCGATGTTCGCGAACGACTCCGCGAATTTAGCGTCGCTCGATGCGATGCGCATGTCGCACGCCAACGCCAGATTCATCCCGCCTCCCGCGGCCGCGCCATTCACAGCAGCGATCACCGGCTTTGTCATCGTCGCGATTGCCAGGCAAATTTCCTTTCCCGCAATCAATAGCCCTTCAAGCTCGCGCGTTGCCTTCCGCTTACGCACGTCGCGCAGTAAGTTCAAATCGCCGCCTGCGCAGAATGCTTGCCCCGCTCCAGTAACTACAACGGCGCGAACGCTCCGGTCCTCCGCCGCCCGCAGAAGTGCGTGGACCAGGGCGCGACCCAACTCAGGAGTTAACGTATTGAGCTTATCCGGCCGGTTCAGACGAATCGTAGCCACCGCGCCGGAACGCTCCTCCAACACCGTCTTCCCAGGCGTTTGTTGCGCTACTGTTGCCATCGCGTCTCCGTGCTAATCCTTAATGCTCTCGAGCAACGCGGCTAGTTTTTTGAAATACCGCATCTTCACGCCGCGATCCGTACTGCCGTTTTGTCCACTCGTCGACGGCAGGACGAAAACTCGCGCCCCGTACAGCAATTCTTTCTGCACGCCAAGCTTGCAGACTCTACCCGCAAATTTCTCGTAGACCATCTTCCCGTTGAACGCAACGACTCGCGGCCGAAATTCTTCCAGTTTTCGTGCGAGCAGCACCGATCCCTCGGCGAACTCCTGCCGTTCGATTTCCTCGATGCCGCGCGTCGGCCGCTTTACCAAATCGGTCATGCCGATACCGAACTCGAGGATCCGGCGATCGTCGGAATATTCCAGAGCCTCCGGAATTACGCCGGATTCGTACATCATCGGCCAGAACTGGTTCATTCGTCCCGCATAGTAATGTCCAACCCGCGCGGACCGGTCGCCCGGATTGCAACCGACGATAATCAGTTTCATTCCCTTGCGAAGATAATCAGGCAATGTACGCATCGAATTCTTCAGCGTCTCCGATGTGCTTCAGTCGTGGGCCCGCCATACTCGTCTTTACTTGCCCTTGAATTCAGGTTGCCGCTTTTCGACGTACGCCTTCAAACCTTCTTTCGCGTCCTCGCTGGTGAACAACAGCTGCTGCAATTCGCGCTCGATGCCGAGCGATTCGGCGAACGAAACCTCCGAGCCGGTTACCACAGCCCTCTTGATACGTCCTACCGCGCGCGATGCCTTGTTCGGCGGGCAGAACTGTCGCGCATAGGCCGTTACGTCGTCCCAGAAGTTCTCGCGCTCGTAGATGTAGTGGATCAACCCAAACTCGAGCGCCTCCTCGAAGCTAAAAGTACGACCGGTCGTCATCAACTCGATGGCGCGCGCCCGACCGACCACTCGCGACAGTCGCTGAGTTCCCCCGGTTCCAGGCAACACGCCTAAATTCACTTCCGGCAGCCCGATCTTTCCGCCTTCCTTCTTGGCGATCCGAATGTCGCAAGCCAGGGCGATCTCCAGTCCGCCGCCGACCGTGTGGCCGTTCAAAGCTGCTATCACCAGCTTCGGCGTTTGCTCCAGGCGCGAGAGCGTCTCGTTCGCATGAAGGCAGAAATAGTATTTGAACTGCGGATCGGCTTTCGCGAGCATTGGAATACTCGCACCGGCGGAGAAGAACTTATCGCCTGCGCCGCGCAGCACGATTACGTGTGCGGTTTCGTCCATGCGCGCCTGAAGAATTGCCGAGTCGAACTGTTGCATCATTTCGTAGGTATAAGTGTTGGCCGGCGGATCATCCATCTGGATCGTCGCCACGCCGGTATCGACCGAATAGTGGATCAATTGTTTCTGCTCGACTGCCTGCATTGTTGCCATTGATTCCTCCACCTAAGATCGCAAAGCTTTCTTGCCGATCGCTATGCCGCGCGTCCCGCCACCGCTACTCCGCGCGAACGAATCGCACGCGGCCCTTTTCCTCGCGACAGCGTATGGCCGCCGGAAACGCCGTGCAAGAACATTCCAGCGATAGTTTCCGCCAATGTATCTGTTCCGGGATCGACCTTTGGCCGGTGCCAGGTATAGACCCAATTCACCATCCCGAACAGCGAGAGCACAGCCACTCTCGGATTCACACGGCGAGAAAGACCACGCTCTCGCATCTCTTCGAATATGCCCAGCGCAATCGCGTAGTATCGCCGCTTGATCTGCAGAATTTCCTTGCGGTATTCTCCCTCAAGCGCCTCGTCCTCGTGTGACAGAACTTTCATCTCCACTCGATGCTGCAGAAAGTAATCCAGGTGGTTACGAACCAGAATTTTCAGCTTCTCCGTCGGATCGGAAACGCCCGCCAGCCGATCCTCCAACCGTTCCAGCACAGTCTTGAACGTATAAGCCTGGATCAAGTAGAGCAGCTTTTGCTTGCTGTCAATGTAGTAGTAAAGCCCGGCGAGAGATACCCCGGATGCGCGGCTAATATCGCGGATGGAAGCGCCCTCGTAGCCCTTCTCGTAGAAAACGCGGGCAGCGGCACGCACAATGCGCTGCAATTTTCGCTGAGCCTGTCTGCCGACAGGCACCCAGAGCCGTGATTGACGCTCAGGCAAATCGACCTCTTCCGATACAGCGCCCCGCCCGTTTACTCCGCGCGGCAAACTTCCGATTCAAACGAGCATATAGGTCGCGCTTCGAACGCGCTTCCAAGTTTGTCGAACGTTCGTTCGACAAATTTGAGGATACGTCGTCGCACTGTGAGTGTCAAGAAAAGTGGCGCCTCGCGAGTCCGTCGCATCAACTACTTGCCCGCCGACAAGCTTGCGTGTCAGCCGACCCGACGGACGACCAAAACGTCTGCTAACATGGACTTGGAGCTAAAGGCAAATCCCGCGGAAACGCGACTATGAATTCCCTCCTTCTTACCCGACACCAAGCCGAAGGCGCAACGCTCGCTAGCTTTTCCGGCTGCACGCTGCCCGAATCCTTTGCGCCGGACTGGAAGGACGAATGGCGCCTCGCGCGAGAGGCCGTCGCGCTCTTCGACACGAACTGGCACGCGATCTCGATACTCACTGGCCCGGACCGCGTGCGCTATCTCAACGCAATCGTCTCGAATGATGTTCAGTCCCTTGCTGAAGGTCAGGGTACGCTCGCGTTGCTCCTCGACGCCCGCGCACACATTCTGGCGGAACTCGAGGTTTACGTTCAGCCGGACCGCTTGCTGGTCCTGTCGCACGCGTCAGTTCGCGAAAGCACGATGGCCACGCTCGACAAATACATCATTATGGACGATGTGCAACTGGACGACGCGACGGACCGCTTTGGCACCATCGCCGTGGAAGGCATCCAAGCTGGAGCCATCATATCGGAGGCCACCGGCATCTCGTTCACGGGCTTGGGTGAGTTTCAAGGCGCGCGAACCAAAATCGCAGGAATGGAATGCTACATCGTTCGCCGGTCACATTTCGGAGCGCCCGGCGCTGAGATCATCGCTCCCGTCGAGAAACTCGAAGCCATCTGGAACACGCTTCACAGTGTGGTCCACGCTTTTCACGGTGGACCGCTCGGCATGATGGCCCTGAACGCGTTGCGCTTGGAAGCCGGCATCCCCTGGTTCCCTCTCGATTTTGACGATTCCGTGATTCCACAAGAGGCGGCGCTCGAGGATACACACCTGAGCTTTACGAAGGGCTGTTACACCGGACAGGAAATCGTCGAGCGGGTGCGCTCCCGGGGACACGTGAATCGCCGCCGCGTTCGATTGTCCTTCGGGACAGCAGCTGAGCCGCCGGCACCGGGTACCATGTTGCGGGCCGGCGACTTGGACGTCGGCGAAGTCACAAGCGCGGCATTCTCGCCCGCAGCCGGCACTCCCATAGGCATGGGCTACTTGCGCGCCGAATATACGTCGCCTGGTACGATTGTCGATGCGGAAGGCAGGAAAGCCACCGTGTTGGGTCCAGACCCAGCTACGCCGAAAAGATCGATTCGTACTGGAGTCTGAGCTATTCGCGGTGTTGGCGTCAGTAGAGTTAGTCGCCTAATTGTTCGGTAGGTTCAGTGATTTCATGAAGCTGCCGCGCTCGGCATCGATTTTCTTCTGGAGCTGGAGGATGCCGTAGAGCAGGGCCTCAGGCCGCGGGGGGCAACCGGGAACATAAATATCTACGGGGACAACCTGATTTACACCCTGCACGATCGCGTAGTTGTTGAAGACGCCGCCGGATGTGGCGCAAGCGCCCATCGAAATAACCCACTTCGGTTCCGGCATTTGATCGTAGAGCTGACGAATCACGGGCGCCATCTTCTGTGACACGCGGCCGGCGATGATCATCAGGTCGGATTGGCGTGGCGATCCGCGAAATACTTCGGCGCCGAACCGAGCGACATCATATCTCGATGCTGCCATTGACATCATTTCGATCGCGCAGCAGGCCAATCCAAAGGACATAGGCCAGATCGAGCTGCGCCGCGCCCAGTTCACCACCTTATCGAGCGAACCAAACAGGATACCTTCGTCCTTCAGGAAGTTCTCATCCTGACCTGGTTTCTCAAGCGTGACACCCTTCGCGATCTCCGTCGCCATTCGGTTGGTGGCCTCCGCACCTAGTTTTGCACGTTCGCGGGCTGATTTGCAAAGGGTCTAAGCCAGCTTGCCAATACACTCGTAGTCTCGTCGAAATAAGCCTAAGTGACGCATTTGCTTCAAAGTTGCTTGCTCCGAACAATGCGGGCGACGCAAGCAGGCGGCGTCGGTGTTTGGACACGCAAAATTAAAGTAAAAAGGGCCTCGATCCGAGGTAGTAGCCGATTGATGAAAACACGCGAACGCCCGATTGTAGGTATGTTCCGCCCTCGGGCCGAGCGAGGTTCTGCTGATGAATTGGAAGTTCTCAGGCGCGGCGATCATCACGGTTTTATTGCTCACCTTCAACGCTCAAAACGCGGCGGCACAAACCAACGCCAATTCAACAATCCCAAGATCACCGGAGATCGCGAGTCTCACGTCGAAAGCGCCGAGATGGGTCCCCAAAGGCCGGGCGACAATTGTCGTTCGCGTGTTGGATTCATCGGGGGCTCCCCTCGGACAGCAGGCATTCGTCGAACTGCTCTCCGACGGAACTGCCACGCCTATCGGAAGCGCTATCACCGGTGGTATGGCTTATGCCGAATTCCACGCCGATGAGTCTCACAACTACACGGTGAAAGCTAGCGCTGCTGGATATGAGACAGCCAAACTTCGCCTGCAGACCTATCGTCACGATGACTACTATCAAGCCATTCTCCGCCTCGATGCGGAACCGGCACGAAAAACGGAAGTTGGCGACCCTCTCAGCCCCGCGGCCATGGAGGAAGCGGAAAAGGGACTTGCCGCCTTCGAATCCGCGGATTATCGACAAGCCGTCGAGCTGTTCAACAAAGCTCTCCAACTTGCTCCTCAAAATGCGAATCTCAATTTTCTCCAGGGCATATCTCTTCTTGAGTCGCACCACTTAAGCGAGGCCCAGCGGTCCTTTCAACGCGCGACGTCACTCGATCCGCGGCACGTCCCCAGCCTGACTGCCCTTGGACGCGTACGGATTCAGCAGCGCGAGTTTCGAGGAGCGGCAGTTGCGCTCAAGAAGGCGATTTCGATCAATCCGACGGCTTGGGCGCCGCATCTCTTGATGGGCAGCGTTGATTTGGCCCGCCGCGAGTTCGCAGGCGCTGTGGAGCAATCGCGCGAGGCGATTCAGCTTGGCCAAGCTGCCGCCAACAGCAGCGGACTTCTCATGGGAGAAGCGCTGGCTGCCCAAGGCCAGCGGGACCAAGCCCGGGACGTACTTACCGCTTTCGTTAAAGCCGCTCCCGAAGACCCGGGCGCTGCCACAGCACGCGAACTCCTGAGGAGACTGCAACAGAACGACCCTCCCGCGAACGCGGAACTTGTTGAGACGGCCTTGATCTCCGCCAGGTCGGTGACCATCGCAAATTCCGTAGGTAGCGAGATGCCGTGGCGTTCATGGCATCCGGTCGGAGTCGACGAAGAGGTTCTGCCCATTGCGACTGGGATGGCGTGCCCCGCACAAACCGTTCTCGACAATGCTACGCTGCGGGTCGATGAGTTCGTTGAGAACGTGAACCGTTTTGACGCGATAGAGCAGATCGTAAATCAGGATCTCACACGTTCAGGGAGGGTGATTTCGACCGAAAAGCGGAAATTCGATTACGAAGTGAACATCAGAAGGGTTCAGTTTGGTGACCTGGAGGTTGACGAAGCGCGGAACGGAACGGATGCATATGACGATTTTCCCGACCGCATCGCTACGCTGGGCTTGCCATCGCTGGCGCTGGTCTTCCATGAACGATACCGCGACGGCTACGTTTTCGATTGCGAGGGCCTCGGTGAATGGAATGGTCAGGCTACGTGGCTAGTCCACTTTCGCCAGCGCGCCGATCGAGTTCCGCAAATCCGCGGATATAATGTTAACGGCGTGCTTTATCCGATCGGCCTTACCGGTCGCGCGTGGATCGCCGCCGACTCGTTCCAGATCGTCCACATGGAAGCGGACATGATTAACCCGGTGCCGACCATCAAGCTCCGCTATGAACACCAGGCTATCAACTACGGCCCAGTTGACTTCAAGACCGGCCATACGCAACTTTGGCTGCCGAAAAGTGCCAGCCTGTATTTCGATTTCGAACACCATAGGTTTCATCGTGTCCACACATACGGCGACTACCAGCTATTTTCGGTGTCAACCTCACAGACGATTTCACCACCCAAACAACTCGCCGCAAAACGCGTAGCAATGGCACGGTAGCCGATCCTTGGTTGGCACATTTTCCCACGGCGAGCCTGCTATTCGGCCCGTCGTGGACCTTTTCCGTGCGCTAGCATTACGAACCACGCCGAAAGCGCGCGGGTTTGTGCAAGATTTGAGGTTGTCGACGACGAACGCCGTCAACCAGCTTGTGTTGAGGCAAAGATCAGCAGCTTCCCTATCGATTCGACTGCGAACGGCGCGCCATGATCGAGTATCACCCGGTCGCCCCAGCCGGCCGTGCGGAACGTCTCGATCAAGTCACTGGTTGGCTCTGAAATCAGCGCAATATGCTTGGGTTTGTAAGAAGTTTGGGCGCGGCGTAAAACGGTCGGTGCCAGTCGCCGAACCGCGCTCCTCAACTCGTCGGAATCGCCTACCGGGCATTCCACCGCCGAGGTTAGAAACAATCCGCGCCGCTGGAATTCCGTCAACACCGATTCACGCTGCGCAGGCCCGGTCACGACTTCCACGCCAGCTAGTTTCGCCAACGCGTCGAAATAGCTTTGTCCCGCTGCCGAGCGCACACCGTCTCTGCGAATACTGTAAAAAAAGTCCTCGGTTCGTGCCGGTGGCGCTGCATCGATCAGTAGCACGCCGATGTGGATCGGACGGAACCGCGTCGCCAGCTCCAGGCGCTCGATTCTCTGCCGTATGTGCGCCTCATCTACGTTCCTGCCGCACCCGTCACAAACCGGCACTATTCCTCCTCAGTCGGCGTGCAACAGCTGCACGCGCTCTGACTAGGGCCTGACTGTCAACGTCGTTTCGACTTCCTTGCGAACGGGCGAGTTGCCGCACGTCGCTGGCTTATAGCGCCACTGGCGAGCTGCGGCGACTGCGGCGGCCTCGACGCCCGGATCCTGCCCTTCGATCACCGTTATGTGCGAAGGCGAGCCATCCGCCTCAACCACCAGATACAATGTCACGCTCTTCGCAAACTCTACCGGCCGGGGAGCGTCAGGAAATACCACGTGCGTCAGGTCGGGGTCCGTCACTTCGTCGCAGCTGGCCCAAAACTCTGACTTTGGAGGCGGCTGGAACAATCCTAGGTCGTGCTCCGGCATCGCTTCAATTTTCGTGATCGTGATCACAAGCGCGGGCCTTCGGCCATGGAAACCTTGTATCTCGAAAGGAATGGACCTTGTTTCCACCGGCTTAAACGAACTGTACTCGACCCGTGAAATTTCGGAGGGATTTCCCGGCTCCGTCACGGGGTAATCAATGGTCAACAATTCACCGCCAGAACCATCGAAACATAGGGTGCTGTCTCTCCTGGACCTTCCCCTCACCTCCGCGCAGTGCTCGGACGCTCCGCCCATCCTGCGAGTTTGCACCTTACTTAGAGTCTCCTGCCCTCCAATCCTGAGCGCCTTTTTCAAACTCACAAGCTTGTCCACGTCAAATATAACCTCGGGCTGATACTCCAGGTTGCTGGTCTGCCAGTACCCTTTTTCGCCGCCAGTTCGAACCCGGTAGTAGTCTCCAAATCTAATTTCTTCACGCCACTGTGAAAGGGACATCCAATAGAAACGGTACTCGCCGCGCACCCATCCGCCTTTGCCGTCACTCAACTGCAGGTCCGCTCGCATAACTGTCGGCGGCGTTCCCTTCTGCCAAAGAATTTCCTGCGATCGCGCTCGTCCAATCAATGCTTCCGGACTGATTTCTGGTTTTTTGGCGCCGCCTAGCGCGATAAGGGGAAGCAACCACCACGCAAAGAAAAAAAGAAATGATCGGCTCTTGGGGAGCATTCGCAGCGCATTATCCCGCCTGCCGTGGTTGCAAGCAACGGCGGACTGTTACGAATGTGGACCCGAAACAAAACGGGCGCCAGCGTTTCAGCCAGCGCCCATGCGTTCACGTTGAAGGTATTTGGATTGAGCCTATCCTCGACCGCGATCACCTCGGTCCGGCTTTCCTCCGTGCTGAGGCTTTTCCTCGTGCTGAGGCTTCGCCTGGTGCTGAGGCTTTTCCGGCCTTGCCTGCGGTGCGCGACCGCCTTCACGCCCGCGACCTTCGTCCCCGTGAGATGGCCTCTCGTTTGGCCGCGCCATCTCATGTCCGCCGTTGCGCGGCGGCTGGAACGAATGGAAGCCGTTGCCACGCGCTGCGCCTCCGCGAAAACTTTGCTCGTGACGCGCTTGCATTGGCGTCGCGCCGAAATGACGCTCGTTCCGGTATCTCGCTTCTTCCGGCGTCGGTCGCGCCACGATGCCTCCGCGCCCGCCGTTGTAGCTGACACGATTGACGTGTACATCGCGTACCACAGTGCGGTCGACGTAAACGTTGTGGATCACGTGCGTGTTCACATGCCACACGGCCGTGTTATAGAAGAAGTGGCCACCCTGCCAGTGTCCGCCGACGAAACCGGTGCCGAAGTATCCGAATCCATAATTAATTCCGCCGTAGAACCCGACGTGCGGGCCCCAATACCCTCGGTGCCAAACATACACGCCATCTCCCCAGCCCCAGTATCCGGGCGTCCACAAAAGACCCGCCTGCGGTGGCATAACCCACGCGCCAGGAACCCAGTAATATCCCGCCGATCCATAGGCCCAATAGCCTGGCGTCCAAAGATACCCGGGCCCGGGGCACATCGGCTGCACTGCAACAACTCGCAGCGGCGGCGGCCCGATGTGCACGGAAACCCCAACCGCGATTTGCGCCGACGAGGCTGGCGGCATTGCCAATGTCAGTCCCGCAAACAGCGCCAACACCAGTACAAGATGAACTTTGCGCATCTGAACCCCCTTAAAGCGTTTTCATTTGCCCTGACGTGAGATAAAACACCGAAGAATCCAGGAAGTTGCGGTGCCCTATTGTCCTAGCTTGCCGCGAAGGCAGCCGACAAGCTCCGGTGCCATTTCGGTGATGTTCATTCCCTCGGAGACAAGAAATTTGCAGCTCAGGATCGGACGCGGCTGGTCGTCGTCCGCGAGCTGGCAGCTCACACGGCAATACTGACACTCCTGGTTCCAGCAAAACCGCCCGTACGGAATTGTCTCGGGACTGATGAACTGAAATGCACGGAGCACCGAATTCCGCTCCGGGACCAGAAACGTCTTGCCCAGAATCGTGATTTCAACCAACTTTTCATACGGCCGAAAAACATCCGCAACTAGCGGTTCGCCTACCTCTGACATTGGAGTTCCCCCGTCCGTCAAAGCTACGGTAGGCGTACAACCGGAGCAATGAAAACACCACCCCGCCGTGCCCAATCACTAAAGCGGAGAAAAGCAGAAGCACGAACGGCAAATGATGAAAGGAATATAGAGGAGGCGAAGGACAACGGTTCTCTCCCGTGGCGCTGGCGTACTGAGAAAACCCGGAAAATGGGCAAGCTCTTTTCCTCCACTTGCTCTATCTCCTCTACTTAATTTACTTCATTAGACGGTGATATCCGCGTTCACTCGGCACGATCCCGCTGCAGCCGTAGCAGTGTGTAGGTGCCGAGCACCAAGCCAAAGGGAACCTCGGGCAGAGAGACAAACGCGGCGATTCTCGCCACCTTCGCCGCGGGGCGGCTCTCCACGAACAACATACCCGCCGCAAGTACGCTGAGAATCGCACAGGCAACGCACCACGCGATCACGATCCAGTACACCGCCTCAAACGAATACATCACGGGAAGAGGCCGCGGCACCCGAGTCAAAAGGGCGCCAAACATCAGGTGAGCCGTCGAGCTGAATACAACGAGCAAAACAGCCATCGTGATCCGGAAAATTCCATAGACGAACCACCATCCGCCAAGCCCGGGCGCTTTCATGCAAAAGGAAGACGCGGAAAACGAATTTGCGCAAGAAGTTGCATGTCCCACCTCCGAGCGCAATTATCGCACGCGATCGTTACCAGGCGCCGGGGAGTTGAGAAATTGTAGGCGTGCTAAAAGCTGAGCGGCCAGCCTACCCTACAGCGTAGCGGAGGTGCCACAAGCAAGCTTTGATTTGCGGTTCGGTGGCCGGTTTTCTTCGATGTTCTTTTAGCTCCCCGTTTTCTGTGTCTGTTGCTAGGTTCGCTGCGGATGTCCGAGCTGGTCGTATTCCTGTCCCGCAGCGCCGGGTAATAGCACCCATAGAGTGTAGATGCCCAACGCGGTGCCAAATGGGAACCGGAGCAGAGTTAAGAATCCAAGGACCAGAGCGAGGATCCTCGCCCACGGCCGCCGCTCGAATAGTCCCCAGGCCGTAATGATTTCGAGCACGGCGAAACCTGCGATCCAGAACCCGATGCCGCCCAAAAGTATCCCGAATGGAAATCCATGACCAAATGGCCAGCTATTTGCCCACGGCCCGTCACCCATCCATCCGTTTAGCAATCCCGGCAGAAATGCGCGTCCAATCACGAAAAACCAGAACGCTCCCATGAGCCGCAGAATCGCGTATACCAGCCAAAGCGACGCGAGAATCTTCAGGTGACGCGTAACACGCCCGTCCCACGCAGGCACAATTGCGACAGGCGCCATCGCCGGCGTTGGCACTGGATTCGCCGCTAGCTGCTTCCCGCAGTTGCTGCAGAACTGAGCGCCATCCCGCAACTGCGTTCCGCAACGGTCGCAGTACATTCTTCCTTCTCCTCGTCCTCACTCTGTAGTACGCGCGGGCACCGTGTAAAGTTCCACGGCCAAAATTGCGATCACCGCGGCGCCGCGAGTAATTGCGCGTACCTCTCTCGCGCGGATGCAGGCAGCAACTCGATGAACGTGTATATCGCCAGGCCCGTCCCGATCGGGAGCTGTATCAACGACACCAATGCCGCCGTCAAAGCTACAGTTCGGCCCGAACGCTCTCGCCTCATCAGCATCCATCCTGCGAAGAGCCCTAGTGCTCCCGTGACAAGTGCGAAAATCCCAGACCAAACAAAGATCCCGTGCAGCACCTCTGGCGACAAAGACGAATTTGCCTGCGGCCCGACCATTTTCAAAAATAGCGGAAAATAAACACTCGACATGCCGACCGTCCAAAAGGCCATCAAAATCTCGAATGCCCCGTAGATCACCCACAAAATGCTCATGATCCGCACGTGAACGGCCAGCGCCTGAAGAGCTGCCACCGCCTTCGAAGGTGACGGCGCGTGCACTGGACGGCCGCACCCCGCGCAGAACTGCGCAGACTCGTCCATCTCCTTCCCGCAAGCCTGACAAAACAAATTTCACCTCTGTACGGAAGCTTACAAGTTTGAATAAGACACCACCGAACGTGGACGTGTCAACCGCTGCTCGAGGACGCGTGATTTGTCCGTTGCATTCCCACCGTGTAATGCTATCTACATCGAAACAAGGCGCGTTGAGCCGAATTTCGCGTCGGAGTATAGTCAGGGCGATCCACGCATGTTCCAGGCCTTCGTCGGCTGTCTCGAACCGCTGCCGGCTTTCGATAAAATTCTCGTGAGGTTAGGGATGACAAAGAACATTCGCCCGGTGGTGCTGCTTGCGGTATTGGCGACGCCCGCGCTTGCCATGGCGCAAAGCGTTTTCAATGGAACGTGGAAAATGGACGTGAAGACAGCGAAATTTGACTCGAAGCCGCAGGTTCTGCTCGTGCAAAACGGAACCTACGAATGCAAAAGCTGCAATCCACCCACTCGGATCAAGGCCGATGGGATGGACCACGCAGTCGACGGCAATCCGTATGTCGATGCCTTCAACGCCAAGGTGCTGGACAGCCGGACGATTCTTGTCGCCGCGAAGAAGAACGGGAAGACAATTGGCACCGCGAAGGATCATGTTTCCGCGGACGGGAAAACTATGATCGTCGATTTCACAACCACGAACGCCGCAAGCGGTGCTGTGGTGAACGGCCAGAGTGTACTGACCCGCGTCGCCAGTGGACCCCTGGGCTCTCACGTCGTATCAGGCTCATGGCAGATAGTGAAGGATAACGTATCCGAGAACGACCTCATAACAACGTATAGGGTGAATGGAGGTGAGTTGACGATGACCTCGCCGACCGGCCAGAGCTATAAGGCGAGGCTGAACGGCACCGAAGCCGCGTACCATGGCGATCCCGGCACAACAAGCGTCTCTGTAAAGAAAATTGATGCCAATACCATTGAAGAGACTGACTTGCGAAACGGGAAGGTTATCTCCATCACGCGAATGACCGTTCTTCCCGGCGGCAAGACGATGAAGATCGCGAGCGATGACAAGCTCCGCGGCGAGCACGATGAAATCATGGCAGCCAAGCAGTGACCACCACCAATTCTCGGCTTGCAATGCTGCGAATATTGCGCTCGCTGAACCGCGGACCGCTTCTCCTGCATCTCATGCAGGAGCCAAAACGTAAATCGCGCGACAAAATGAACCGCCTAAACGGAGGAATTGATGAGTGAAGCAGCCCAACAGACCGCGCCTGAAAGCATGCAACCGCAACCGCTCACCGCAAAGGCGTTTGCAGCGCGAAGCGCCGTTTCCGGCCTCGCGCCCTTGACGATCCCGCGCCGTTCGCCGCAGCCGCAGGATGTTCAGATCGAGATTCTCTATTGCGGCGTCTGCCACTCCGATCTGCACCAGGTGCGAGACGAATGGCAGAGCGCGATGCCCACCGTCTATCCCGTCGTGCCCGGCCACGAGATCGTTGGCCGCGTCGTTAAAGTGGGCAGCGACGTCACAAAATTCAAGCCCGGCGACCTCGCCGCGGTTGGCTGTATGGTCGACACGTGCCGCACTTGCGCCAATTGCCGCGCTGGCCTGGAGCAATACTGCACAACCGGATTCACCCTCACCTACAACAGCCCCGACGTTTTTCTTGGCGGCGTTACGTATGGTGGATATTCGGAAGCGATCGTCGTCGATGAAGCGTTCGTTCTGCGGGTTCCGGCTAACTTGAATCTCGCCGGAGTCGCACCGCTCCTTTGTGCCGGTATCACCACTTATTCTCCTCTGCGGCACTGGAACGTCGGCAAAGGACAGAAGGTTGGCGTCGTAGGACTCGGCGGGCTGGGCCACATGGGCGTGAAGTTCGCCCATGCCTTCGGCGCGCACACGGTGCTCTTCACCACTTCACCTAACAAAACGGCCGACGCCGTGCGCCTGGGCGCCGATGAGGTCATCATTTCGAAGAACGAAGCCGAAATGTCAAGGCACGCTGACAGCTTTGACTTCATTCTCGATTGTGTCTCCGCGGAGCACGATCTCAACGCATACCTCCCGCTCCTGAAGCTCGACGGTACGCTCTGCCTTGTGGGCGCGCCTGAAAAGGCCGCACCGGTTGCCGCCTTCAACCTCTTGATGAGACGTCGCAGCGTGGCTGGCTCCGCAATCGGCAGCATTCACGAAACGCAGGAGATGCTCGATTTTTGCGGAAAGAATAGCGTCACATCCGATGTCGAATTGATCCCGATTCAGCAAATCAATCAGGCGTATGAGCGCTTATTGAAAAGCGACGTAAAGTATCGCTTCGTCATCGATATGGCCTCGCTAAAATAAAACCGTTCCGCGCAGAATGAAGAGGTAAAGACGGCAGAGGCTATTTCTGTTCCAGGACAAAGTTGCTGAAGACCGCGGCCGCCGGAGCTGAGACGACGAATCCCTCGTATCCTCCCTCAAACGTCTCGTCGCGCGCGATTCCAACTAGCTTGCCGTCGACGAAAATTCTGATCTGATCTCCAACGTCCTCGATGGCCAGCCGCGATTCGACGGGTGAATCCTGTGGAATGGTCGTCCACGGGACGATCGTTAATTCCGCATAGGAATCACCGTGGAAAGTTCGGGCAACGAGCTCAAACGCCAGCATTCTTCTGTTCTGAACGGACGGACTGACGAGCAGCGCGTAATACCCTTTCAGGTCGATGCGAAATGCGAGGCCTGCCGCCGCCCTGACTGGGTGCGAAAACTTTGCCTCCTCATTCCAATCTGATGGTGGCTTCAGCGCCTTAACCGTTGCAGAAACCCGAAAATCAGGCCAACCCGGCCCGTACGCGGCGATCACATTCTCTCGATAGCTCCTCGTTGGTCCTTGGATTGTGGAAGATATTGCCTGTGGGCCTCCTCCAGCGGGCAGGATCTTCGATGCGCTTCCACCCCCATAATTGCCGCTGCCGACTTGATCGACCGTCGAAAGCTCGTATCCACCCGGCACATAATGCGAATCGGAATGGACGGGCCATCCGCTATGTGGATCGGAGAAATCGTCTCGGTAAATGTTCCCGCCCGGCGTATGTGCAGTGCGCGATTCATACGCGCGCGCATAGAACGTCGGCGAGACGCTACACGTGCCGGACAAGTAGTGCGCTGTTTCGTCAAGAGTTTGGGTCGAGACAGCGACCCGGTTCCCCAGCACACGCAACCCGTGCCGGTCCAGTTTCACGTCTATTTTTCGTGTTTTGCGACTTGTGGACGGCGGGTAATACGCAAGCGTGTATTCCGAATCGAGCATATCTGAAACGGCTTTGAGCCCGCCCCGCAATCCGTGCTGGGAGTTCGCTGTGAAAGTCTCGGCTCCCGCTTCTTTCGTCAGACGATAGAACACCAAACCCGGGTTATCGATGTCCTGGCCCGTGACGAGCCTTATTTTTGGCTCTACGCGACCTTCAAAGCGGAACTCCGGCCTGCTATGCAGCCCAATCATGAAGAGCTGAGCACGTTGCGAACGGACGAGGGCAATCGATTGGTCCAGTGTCAGCCGGCTGTGTTCATCGACGCCATCCGTGATTACGATGATCGCTTGCCGCGGATTTTTCGATTCGCGCAGGTAGCATATTGCCGTGGCAATCGCGTCGTAAAGAGCAGATCCTGAGCCGCCTGCGGACGGCACTGCGACTGGACCCGGATTCCGAAGCTGTTCTGCTGTGAGATGCTCGAACGGCCCAGTCGAGTCTGTGAAATCCATAGCAAAGATGTCGTCTCCCGGGCGGGCCACCCGCATGAATTGCGCGGCGATCTGCTCAGCCGATCCGACCTTGCCGTTTTCGCTGACTGAAACAGATGAGTCGACCAGCACCGCAATCGTCACAGGTCCTGTGCCGGGATCGAAAAATGCGATCTTCTGCCGCTGACCGTTTTCGCGGACGGTGAAGTCATTCACGGTAAGGCCTCGTACGTCCTTTCCGCTCTTGTCCTTCACCTGCACGTTGACTGTCTGAAGATTGACCTCAGATCGAAGAACGTGCCCGCTCGTCTGCTCAGCCGCAGCGTGGCCGCACCCAGGCTTAGCTCGAGACCCATTCGCACCTAACGCACGGATCGAAGTCGAGAAGAGCATCAGGAAAACTGCCATCTCGACCCAATGGTGCAAACGGACGGGCGAAGAGAGCGGCATAACGTCACCTGGTGCGTCCTATTCTAGTCCGTTTAGTTCCATCGTGAGCACGTGTATTTGGAATACGACCGCAAATCTGCGCTAACCGCTGGCGGTCACAATCGACAGAGTATTCACTCGCCAATCAATCGCCGCTTGCCATTCTCAAATCACGATAGACTATCCGCGATGCCGCAAGAGCCATCCGTGCCGGAAACTGCTGTCGATCCGCGGACCAAAGATTCGCCGACGCCGGATCCGCGTCTCGAGTACACACGACGCCTTGAACGGCACGAACGCGCGGCGGCGGACTTCGACCGCCGCCACATTCGCATGGGCAATATCAAGCTCGGCGTGATCGTCGCCGGGGTTCTGTTCGCGGTTCTGATTCTCGAGCGCCTGCTTTCGCCGTACTGGATCCTCCTGCCTCTCGCCGTGTTCGTGGTTTTAGTCGTTTTACACGAACGCATCCTGCGCCATAAAGCCCACGCGGAAACGGCTGTGTCGCTCTATCGGTCGGGCCTTGCGCGCATCGATGATAAATGGGCAGGCACAGGTGCCACGGGCGAGCGATTCCGCGATACCAAGCACGTGTATGCAGAAGATCTGGACCTTTTCGGTCGCGGCTGCCTGTTCGAGTTGCTCTCCACGGCGCGCCTGCCAATGGGCGAAGAGCGTCTGGCGTCGTGGCTGACAACCTTTTCCCCCTTGGCGGACGTCATCGGGCGCCAAAAGACGGTCGCGGAGCTGCGCGACAAACTTGATCTGCGTGAAGACATTTCACTCACGAGCGAAGATCTCCGCCCTCGCGTCAATCCCGCGGCGCTGAATGCGTGGGCCGAAGCTACGCCTCTGCTCACCGATCAGGCTCTCCGCTCCGTTTTCGCCGCTCTCGCGCTGGCCGCGACTGGCGCATTCATTTATATGTTCGTCGGGGAAATGATCTGGCCCTTGGCCGCAATCCTTGCTATTGAGCTGATTCTCTACCGCACTTGGCATGATCGTGCAGAACAGGTGATGAGCACTCTGAACAGCAACGCCGAAGGGCTGACTCTCTTTTCGCGCATCCTTGAACGCATCGAGCGCGAGCCCTTCACGTCGCCCCACTTGCAGCAGCGCGCCAATGATTTGCGTTCTCAATCGGCTTCGCTTGCGGTCCGCAATCTCTCTCGCATCGTCTTTTGGATGGATGGCCGCGAAGGAATGCTCGCCAAGGTTCTCGATCTTCCGCTGCTCTATTCACTTCAGACTGGCTTTGCCGCCGATGCATGGCGCATGCGCTGGGGCAAGTACGTTCGAAGCTGGATGGACACAGCTGCCGAAGTCGAAGCTTTGCTCTCGCTGGCCAGTTATTCTTTCGAGCATCCCTCTGACCCGTTTCCGCAGTTCATCACGCCCGAGCCGACTGCTGGCAACTCCATTTCAGGCGCACCGAACGGCGATTCGCGCAGCATGAAAGACATTCCGATTTTCGACGGCGCCGAGCTGGGCCATCCCCTGATTGCCCAAAAAGACTGCGTGCGCAACAGTGTCCGACTCGACGACGAGTTGCGCGTCATGTTAGTCAGCGGCTCAAACATGTCGGGCAAGAGCACGTTGTTGCGTGCCGTGGGGATCAACGTAGTTCTTGCAATGGCCGGCGCTCCCGTCCGCGCGAAATCGCTTCGCCTTACGCCGGTCGCGCTCGGGACACGCATCCGCAGCACAGACTCGCTGCAGGAAGGGCGCTCGAACTTCTACACCGAAATCTTGCACATCCGGAGCGTCTTCGAGCTGCTGAACGGCGGCTCTCCCCTGCTCTTTCTATTTGACGAGCTGCTCGAAGGCACCAACCCGAAAGACCGGCTGATCGGCGCGGAAGGACTGCTGCGCGCCCTCGTCGAACGCAACTCCATTGGCATCGTCACAACGCATGATTTGGCGCTGACCGCTATCGCACGCTCGCTCGGCTCAACGATTCAGAATTTTCATTTCGAGGATCACGTCGAAAATGGCCAGATGCGCTTCGATTACCATCTGCGCGAAGGCGTCGTCACGCGCAGCAACGCGATCGAGTTGATGCGCATCGTCGGCCTTCGCGTCTGAGCGGCCCCTCGAATTGTCCGGGCCGCTTGACTTCGAACGGATGCTTACCTACATTGGGCTTGACATGTACCGGACGATAAAGGAAGAAATCATTCGGCAGGTGGACAGACTCGATTCCCCTAGCCAGCAGCGAGTCCTCGATTTTGCTCGGGGTCTGACATCCCCGGTTGGAACGCCGGGGCGCGTGCTCCTGAAGTTTGCTGGCTTGATCGACGCCTCGGACTTGGCCGCGATCTCTCAAGCAATTCAGGAAGGCTGCGAAAAAGTCGAGCCGAATGGCTGGTAGATTCCTCCTCGATACGAACGTTGTCATTGCATTTTTCTCCGGCGAGAAGCGGATTGCGGAGCGCTTGGCGGAAGCCGAAGTGTTCGTACCGACCCAGGTGCTCGGTGAGCTCTACTACGGCGCCCGCAAATCCGCTCGGGCAGCGGAAAACCTCGCGAGAATCCAGCGATTCGCAGCCGCCATCGAAATTCTCTTTTGTGACGGGATTACCGCCTGGTTCTATAGCGAGGTAAAGGACCGGCTTCGTTTGAAGGGACACCCAATTCCGGAGAACGATATTTGGATCGCCGCCATTTCAATCCAGCACGGTCTGACTCTGGCAACCCGCGACGAGCACTTCAACCACGTTGATAACCTTGAACGAGAGAACTGGTGACCTTCAACAAGAGAGTGTCAGGATAGTTCTATTCGTTTCGATCCGAAATATCCGGGGTTTAGTCGCTAGATTGCGAGTTTCTGCGCGATGGGGAATCGCCGGCCGACGCTGAACGCCTTCGACGTGACTTTCAACCCCGGCGGCGCCTGCTTGCGCTTAAATTCCGCACCGTCAACCATCCGCGCAATCGACCGCACGAGATCTATGGGATACCCCGTATCGTCCGCAATTTCCTGCGGACTGCGCAGATCCTCTACGTAAGCCTTCAGGACGCGATCGAGAACTTCGTACGGCGGCAAGGTGTCCTGGTCCGTTTGATTCGGGCGAAGCTCCGCCGACGGCGCCTTCGCGATAATTTCTCCCGGAATAATTTCCCTGCTCGAGTTCACCAGGTCAGCCAGCGCGTAAACCATCGTCTTCGGAACGTCTGAGATCACCGCCAGTCCGCCGGCCATATCTCCATACAGAGTGCAGTATCCGACCGCCATTTCCGATTTGTTCCCCGTGCTGAGAACCAGCGAATTGAACTTGTTCGATAGCGCCATCAGCAGGTTCCCGCGAATGCGCGCCTGGATATTTTCTTCCGTGACGTCTTCGGTCCGGTCCACAAAGCTTTTCGACAGAACGTCGCGATACCCTTGGAACACTTCTGCGATGGGCAACACCAGCAACTCGATCCCGAGATTTTCCGCGAGTCGCCGCGCATCCGTCCGGCTTCCCCCCGACGAATACGGCCCCGGCATGCTTACTCCCAGTACGTTCTCACGTCCAAGAGCGTCGGCGGCGATCGTGGCGACCAGAGCTGAATCTATGCCGCCGCTGAGTCCAACAACAGCTTTGCTGAATCCGCACTTCCTTACGTAATCGCGCGTCCCGACGACAAGTGCTCTATATGCGGCCTCAAGCTCGTTCTTCGGTTGGCAGCGCACGTCGCCCACGCCCGTCGCGCTGTCGAAGAAAACCAGGTCCTCGTCGAACGACCGCGCGCGCGCCGCTACACGTCCGTCTGGCATGAACGCGACACTCGATCCGTCGAAAATCAGGCTATCGTTTCCGCCAACCTGGTTCACGTAGACCACGGGGATTTTGTGCTGGATTGCCGTCGCACGTAGCATGTCGTGCCGCAACTCGCGTTTGTCGAGCGTGTAGGGCGAAGAGGAGATGTTCAGAATGATCTCGCTTCCCTTCCCCACCAGCTCGCTTACAGGATCCCGTTCGTACAGTCGCTGTCTCCAAAAACTTTTGTCGTTCCAGATATCCTCGCAAACGGTGATGCCCAGATTTGCGTCATTCAATCGAAAAACGTACTGCGCGTCGGCCGGCTGGAAGTAACGCGACTCGTCGAACACGTCATACGTCGGCAGCAACATCTTTCGCTGCTCGAACAGAACGCGCCCGTTGCCAATCAGAGCGGCACAATTTGCAACTTGCTTTCCCGTGTCGTCCTGCGCCCTGCCCACATAGCCGACGATCGACGGCAGCGCAGCCGCCTTCGCAAGCTCCGCAAGATGCTTTAAATTGCGCTCCAGAAACGACGGCCGTTCGATCAAATCTTGTGGAGGGTAGCCGCAAACGCACAACTCAGAGAAAACGGCGAGATCGGCGTTTCCCATTTTCGCCTCGTGAGCGAGCTCGAGAATGCGCCTCGCATTGCCCTCGAAATCGCCGATCGTGGGGTTGAACTGGGCGAGCGCGATTTTCATTGAAACTATAGGATACGGGGCGCTTACCGCCTTTTCAATGCCCCGCCCCCGCATTTGGATCCCCGTTACGGGCTTCTCACATCGGGCGAGTCTTCCTCGGCGTTTTGTCATCCTGAGCGAAGCGAAGGATCTCTCTTCGATTTTGGCTGGTAATAAACGAAGGGCTCTCAAACACTTTGGGCCCGACGGAACCGTCGCACGGCCAGCGGCTCGCGGAAAGCTCCTAAAAAGTACTGTAAACTGTCTTGCTCGCGAGGGCCAATGAACTGGTTCGAAACGAAAATCCGCCGCTACGAACACATGCGCTGGGCCCAAGAGACCGGCCGTCGCACCCTCCCGTTCGCCTGGGGACTCGAACACATCGGCGGCAGCGCAAACGACTCCGACCCTCGTGAATTCTTGAACCGTTTCGTCGATGAAACCCTTGCGCACAGCAATGAATGGTTTGCCGCGACGCCCGCCGGCGATTACGAAGTGCGTGACGACATTCTGACGTTCACCAGCCAGATCATTTCGCCCTGGCCGGAGAACAATCGCGTCTATGGGCAGCTCTTCCGTGCGCGGCGCAAAGGGCCCGCTGTCGTCGTGCTCGCACAATGGAATGCGCGCTGGGAAGAGCAGCAGGACACTTGTCGCTGGCTTAACCGGCTCGGCATGACAGCTATTAAGATAAGCCTTCCTTATCATGATCGACGTGCGATTCCGGGCCATTCGCGTGCCGATCATCTCGTAGGCCCCAACATCGGCCTCACGCTTCAGGCAAATCGCCAGGCTGTCATTGATGTGCGGCGAACACTACTCTGGCTCGCGGGCGAAGGATATGGTCCGCTCGGAATTCTCGGCACCAGTGTCGGCTCGGCGATCTCGTTCGTCACGCTCTGTCACGAACCGCTGCTGCGCGCCGGTGCGTTCCTGCACGTTGCTACTTTTTATGGGGATGTTGTTGCGAACGGTCTGACAACCATGAACGTCTGGGAATCGTTGCGCCAGAAAGTGTCGCGGGAAGAACTTCAGCGCTTCTGGTCGCCGATCAGTCCCTTCGCCTACATTCCGAAACTCAGTGCAACCGGCAAAAAGATCCTCGCGATCAGCGGCCGCTACGATCCCACGTTCTGGCCCGAGTTCACTGACGCCTTTCTAAGCGAGATCAACCGCGACGGCCTGCACGCGAAGTCCGTATCGTTTCCCTGCGGACATTATTCACTCGGGATCGCGCCTTTCAAATACGCGGTCGGCTTTCGTTTCGGTAGATTCCTCTGCCGATCTCTCTCGTAAGACTTTCTCCGCGTAGTCTGCACCTCAGCGGTCGCATTTTCGCTTTCTCTGCGTACTCTGCGCTTTTCTTTTTTTCTTTTTTCTTTTCTCTTTTCTTTTTTCTCTTTCTTTTTTCCTTCTTGATTTTTTCTTTGCGTTCTTTACGTCTCTGCGGTGGGTCTACGGTCTTCTCCGTGCTCTCCAGGCTTTTCTCTGTGTCCTCTCTGGTAAGAACTTACGGGATTGCTTTGGCCAGAACGCCGATGTAGGCGCGCCTAAAGCAGCGAACTGAAACGTTCCGCGGCAATCGCTTCCGCCGCAGCCTCAATATCCGGCGCGAGCGAGCGGTCCTTATCCACGCTCTTTGAAAGTGAGCGAACGATCTCATAGGCGCGTTGCGCTTCCGCTCCAGTCCGCAGCGGGGCGAGAAAATCGATCCCCTGGCACGCGCACAGCATCTCGATCGCGAGAATGTGGCGCAGGTTCGCCATCATCGGGCGCAATCGGCGCGCGCCTCCCATCCCCATCGACACATAATCTTCCTGATTGGCTGAAGTCGGAATTGAATCGACGGAGTGCGGCGCGGCCATCGGCTTCATCTCGCTCGCCAGCGCCGCTGCCGCGATCTGCAGGATCATAAAACCCGAATTCACGCCTGGCTCTCGCACAAGGAACGCCGGCAACTGACTCGTCGCGGGATTCGTCATCTGCTCGATGCGCCGTTCGGAGATCCCGCCGAGCGTCGCCAGCGCAACGGCCAGTTGATCCGCAGCCACGGCGAGGGGCTGGCCATGAAAATTTCCCCCGCTGATCACGTCTCCCGAATCCGCAAACACCAGCGGATTGTCCGTCGCGCTGTTCAGCTCGATTTCCACGGTTGCTCGAATCTGCGCCAGCGCATCCCGTACTGCTCCATGAACCTGAGGAGCGCAGCGCAGGCTGTACGGGTCTTGCACGCGAGGATCCTTCTGCGCCGAGCGATGAGACTCGCGTATTTCGCTCCCTCGATTTAGTCGCTCGAGGTTGCCGGCCGTAGTCGCATGTCCCGCGTATGGTCGCGCCTTCCCGATTCGCCCGTCGAAAGCCGCTGGGCTGCCGCGCAGCGCATCCAGTGACAGAGCTGTCGCAACGTCCGCCGTGTCGACCGCGACTTCGGCATCGTGCAGCGCAAGCGCAAGTAGGGCAAGCATCCCCTGTGTCCCGTTCAGTAACGCGAGCCCTTCCTTCGCTTCCAACTTCAGCGGCGCGATTGTCGCAGCACGCAGCGCTTCGCCTCCAGGCACTCGTTCGCCGCGATAGACCGCTTCTCCTTCGCCGATCGTAACCAGAGCCAAATGCGCGAGCGGTGCAAGATCGCCGGACGCTCCAACTGAGCCTTGCGCAGGAATCACGGGATGCACGCCCGCATTCAGCATCGCGCAAAGCGTTTCCGCCACGATCGGGCGCACACCGGAGAATCCTTTCGCGATTGCGTTCGCGCGCAGCAACAGCATGGCTCGCGTCTCCGTTTCGCTGAGCGGCACTCCCACGCCGCACGCATGACTCCGGACCAGATTGAGTTGAAGCTCCTGAATTTGCTCGCCAGAAATGCGCACGGAAGCAAGTTTGCCAAAGCCCGTGTTCACGCCGTAAACCGTCGCGCCGGACTCGACCACACGCTCGATCACGGCCCTCGAGCGTTTCATGTTTTCGCGAGCTGCCGGTGCCAATTCGGCGCGAGCGCCACGCTGCGCAACATCCAACAACTGCGCAAGCGTCAGATGCTCGCCGTCAATCTGAATTGTTTCCATGTGTTACACCATGCGGCGTGTCGGAAACGATGAAATACTGCTTGTACTTCTCAGGCAGCGATTTCGGCCGTCCACTCCGGTCGCAAATCACGTGAACCGTTTCGCCGGTCGCGATCAGCTCGCCGTCATTGAAGATTTCGTATCCAAATCGAATTGTCCGCCTCTGCGTCTCCGTTACGCGCGTACGGACAGTGAGTAGATCGTCGAATCGCGCCGGCCGCTTATAGCGGCAGGACGCTTCCGCGACAACGATATAGCTGTCGTCCTCCGCTTCCATCCGCTTGTACTCGAATCCAAGCTGGCGGCACAGCTCCACGCGCCCGACTTCAAACCACGTGAAATAATTGCCGTGATAGACCACGCCCATCTGGTCTGTTTCTGCGTACCGCACGCGTATCGTTGTTTCCGAGTGAGCGCTCATGAGGTCCTAATTCCCACTGACAGACTAATGATTTCGGCTCTTGCAGCCTCCATTTGCGCTCCGAATGTAGGCCAGCGAATTGGCACGGCAAACTTTATCTTGCTGGCCGACAGTCAAAAAAGAAGAGCGCCGCAACGGAAATGCGTAGAACTTGAAATGACGCTTCACGCAGTTTCTGATAAAGAGATAGCCGCGCCACGCCAGTTCACAAATCAGCACTCGAAGCGCTGCGGGAGGCTGCAAACCAAAGCGGTTCTCATTTCTCTCCGTCGGCTCTAACGTCAACGCCCAACCCACTTCGGAGGACGTTTCTCCAGGAAAGACGCAAGTCCCTCGCGAAAGTCATCAGTCGAACGGATATCCGCGTTCTCGTGGATAGCGTTCTCGATCTCTGTTTGCAGTTGCGCCTCTCCGCTTCGCAGCAGCAGCCGCTTCGTGCGCCTGATGCTCGTGGGACTGGCCGCGACGATATCCATCGCCAGCGCACGCGCCTGTTCCATCAGCGAATCCGGCGCGAAGATCTTGCTGACCAGCCCGAGCCTGAGCGCCTCTTCCGCCTCGATCAACCGTCCGCTCAAGAGGAGGTCTCGCGCCACCTTGTCGCCTACCTGCCGTCGCAGGAACACCGAAACGAGCGCCGGAATGAACCCGATCTTCACTTCCGTATACCCGAACTTCGCTTCCGGCACAGCCAATGTGAAATCGGCCAGTGTCGCGATTCCGCAACCACCCGCGATTGCTGCGCCGTTGACGGCGGCAATCAACGGTTTGGGAAAGCTGAAGATGCGATAGAACATCTTCGCCATTCGCCGCGAGTCCTCCACGTTTTCTTCCCGCGACTGCGTAGCGATCGCGCGAAGCCCATCGAGATCCATGCCCGCACAGAATGCCTTTCCCGCGCCCGTGATGACGCCAACGCGCGCTGGCCCGGTCTCGACCTCGTTAAGTGCGGCCAGCAACTCCTCGATCATCTTCGCCGAAATGGCGTTACGCTTTTCCGGCCGATTCAGAGTGATCGTTGCGATCTCACCGGCACTATCGAACGTCAGCGTTTCGTAACTCATCTCTGTTTTTCTCTGCGCCCCCGCCGTGTGGGGCTCTGCGTGCTCTGCGCCCCTGCGGTGGCAGTCAGTTAGCTTTCGGGACTTCTTTTGCTTCCGGATGTGCGTATCGCTCTCGCAACTCGTGCGTCATCGCGCAGGCGATTGCGAGCGATTTTGTATCGATCCCGGTGGAGACGCCGCGCGACGCGAGCGCCGTCAGCACCATCTCAGTCGGAATGTTACCAACCAGCGCGTCTCCCGCGAACGGGCATCCTCCCAGTCCCGTCAACGCCCCATCAAAACGACGGCAGCCGGCCTCGTATGCAGCCAACACTTTTTCTGCGGCGCCCTCCGCACTGCTATGCAGGTGAACGCCGATCTCCACACCCGCAACACAATCCTTCACCGCACGGTATAGGTCAGCGACGGCTTGTGGAGATGCAGTGCCGACCGTATCGGCGAGCGAAACCGTTCGCACTCCGATGTCCTTGAGCCAGATCAGCGTATCCTCGACGATTTCCGGTCCCCACGGCTCGTCGTACGGATTCCCAAACGCCATCGAGATGTAAATCACCAGCTTGCGTCCCGCAGCTTTCGTCTCACGGCGCAATTTCTCCACCAGTTCGCGCGATTCGGCACGCGACATATTCGCATTTGCCCGCCGAAAATACGCCGAAATCGAATAAGGATAACCGATCGTCGTAACGCCCGGTGTGGCGACTGCGCGTTCGAGCCCTTTTTCATTCACGACGATCCCGATGATCTCTGGCGCTTCGCCCGACGGCAATTTCGCGATGCTCAACTCCTTCATCACCGCTTCGCTGTCCGCCATCTGCGGCACGTGTTTCGGCGACACGAAGCTCACCGCATCAATATGCGCGAATCCCAGCGATACCAGCATCCTGAGATACCGGACCTTCTCCTCCGTCGGAATCATCTCCGCAAGCCCCTGCCACGCATCCCGCGGACACTCTACGATCGTAACTTGCTCCACCTGATGCAACTATCCTCCATGTCAGGGGTTAAGACTTCAGAGTTAAGAGTTGACGGACAGCAGCGCTTTTTGCCGGGGAGCGACTTTCGCACGCAGACTGTTCAGCATGCTCGCAATTTCCGTCAGTTCCTTTAAATGCGTCTCCGTCTCCTTCGGAGCGAGATAACCAAGGTCGCGCGCAACCATAAGCAGGTATTCTGTTTCCGCGAGTGAACCTTCGGCAACGTTGAGAAATCTCGCGTAATCCTGTCGGCTAACCCGCTTCGAACCTTCAGCGATGTTCGTCGGAACGGAGAGCACTGCTCTTCTGAGCTGCGACGTCAAACCATAGCGCTCCTCAACCGGAAACCTGGTGGTCGCCCGATAAAGCGTCACCACGAGAGCATGACTCCGTTGCCAAACACGCAATTCAGTGAACCGCTGCATTTGTATCTGTCTTTCTCTCAACTCTCAACTCTGAACTCTCAGCTTATGTCTGCAGCACCCCCGTCCTGAACTCCGCTACTTCGGGATTCAGCGCGGCCGCTTCCAGCGCCTCAATCAGCGCTTCGCGCGTGTGCGCCGGATCGATAATCGCATCCACCCATAAGCGCGCAGCTCCGTAGCGCGGATCGGCCTGGTGTTCGTACGTCGCGCGCGTCGATTCGTACAGCTCTTTCTTCTCCGCCTCGCTCAGCTTTTTGCCTTCGCGTTCCAGCTGTTTCACCTTTATTTCAACCAGCGTTCCCGCCGCGGAATCACCGCCCATTACAGCGTAGCGAGCCGTTGGCCAAGCAAAAATAAACCGAGGATCATATGCCTTCCCGCACATCGCATAATGGCCCGCCCCGAAACTCCCGCCGCAAATCACGGCAATCTTCGGCACGACGCTGTTCGCCACGGCGTTAACCATCTTCGCGCCCGCACGAATAATGCCGCTCCATTCCGCTTCCTTGCCAACCATGAAACCATTCACGTCGTGCAGAAAAATCAGCGGAATCAAATTCTGATTGCAGTCGAGGATGAACCGCGCGGCCTTGTCCGCGGACTCGGTATAAATCACGCCGCCGAACTCCATCCGCCGCTCGCCCGTTCCCGGAGCCAACACCGTCACATGCCTGCGATTGTTCGCCACGATCCCGACGGCCCATCCGCCAATCCGTGCGAATCCGCACACCACCGTCTCGCCATATTCCGCGCGGTACTCCTCGAACTCGCTCCCGTCAACGATCCGCGCGATAATTTCGCGCACATCGTACTGTTTCGAAGGGTCTGCCGAAAAAAGTCCGTAGATGTCGTCGGCCGGATAAGCAGGCGGGCGCCCAGCTTTACGATCGAACGGCGCTGCACCTGGATGTCCCATCTTCTCCACGAGCGATCGGATCCGCCGCACGCACGCTTCATCGTCCGGTTCGCGAAAATCAACCGTCCCACTGATCTGCGCGTGCATCTGCGCACCGCCCAACTCCTCAGCGGATGTCTTCTGACCGATTGCCGCTTGCACCAGCGCCGGCCCCGCTAGAAACAGTCCGCTGCCGTCTGTCATCAGTATGTGATCGCACATCACCGGCAAATAAGCGCCGCCCGCAACGCACATTCCCATGATCGCCGTGACCTGCGGGATTCCCATCGCGCTCATCACCGCGTTGTTGCGGAACACGCGCCCAAAATCGTCGGTGTCAGGAAAAACGTCCTCTTGCAGCGGAAGAAATACGCCCGCCGAGTCGACCAGATAAATCGTCGGAATGCGGTTCTCGATCGCGATGTTCTGCGCGCGAATCACTTTCTTCGCGGTCATTGGGAAAAACGCGCCGGCTTTCACCGTCGCATCGTTCGCCACAATCATCACGCGCCGCCCGCAAACCTGCGCGAGCCCAACCACGGTTCCCGCCGCCGGCGCGCCGCCCCACTCCTCGTACATTTCGTAGGCCGCGTAGAGGCCCAGCTCGAACAACTCTGTCCCCGGGTCGATCAGCTTCGCGATGCGCTCGCGTGCCGTCAGGCGCCCTTTCTTGTGCTGCGACTCGATTGCCTTTGGCCCGCCGCCCTGCCGAATGTGTTCCTCTTGGTTCTTGATTTGCGTGAGCCGATCGACCATTTGCCGGCTATTTTTCTGAAAAGCAGAGGAGTTCGTGTCCGCGGGCGTCCCGATTTTCGTTCCGCTGACTTCACCGCGAGCTTCACCAGCGCTTTTGCTGGAGTCGATTGGCATCTGCGCAGCAGCGCGGCTCTCATCGGCCGTCTGGGCTGACCGCCCTGCGTGTCGGGCTTGGCTCTTCTTTGGCAAATCGCGATTGTATCATCCGAAATTCATTTTTCATTGCGCTCGCGCGAGCCCGAGGTATACTCAGCCTCAGCTCACGTCTGCTGCTGAGCCATCTCCTCCGAGGAGGCGCCTATGCGCTCGACCGTTTACCAGAAGAACGACCTCGCCTCCGCTTTCGTCCTATAGCGCGGCGTCTCATTCTTCGCTTCTAATCAGTCTGAAATTAAAAGGTAGATCGCTTGCGAACGAGTGCGCGCAAGCCCGACTTCCTCCCCATCCGCCCGCACGGGCGCCTCACGAATGGAGAATATCGTAATGAAATTCATCGATCTGGAGCTGGTTAGGCGTTTGGAAATAGCTTCGGCGCTATCAGGCAAGACTTGTGCCGACGCAGCGCAGAGGTTTCACCCCGAGCTTGGCGCCGCTTCCGAAGAAATCGCCGGCGGCATCGCGGTGTACGCGGGCATCGATTCGCCCGTGACCCAAGCTCTTGGTGTAGGCCTTAGTGGACCGGTCAGCGAGGCCGAACTCGATCGCCTCGAAGCCTTCTACAACTCACGTGGCGCGGCGACTGCAATCGAATTGTGCCCGTTTGCCGGCATTCCGCTTTATGAAACGCTCGCCAAACGTGAATTTCGCCTCACCGAAGTATCGAACGTCCTCTTTCGCGAACTGACACTGAGCGACACCTTTCCGTCGCCTCCGCCCGGCGTCGTCGTGCGCCCTGCACTGCCGGAAGACGAGGCCCTCTTCACGCATACCGTCGCGCAAGGTTTCGCCGAAATCGCTCCCGTCACGCAACCTCTTCTCGACGTCATGGAAGGATTCTTCCACAGCGAGGGCAACCATTCTTTCCTCGCCTTCGTCGACGGCGCGGCCGCGGGAGGCGCTTCCGCATTTGCCTTCGATGGTGTCGCCGGCATGTTCGGCGCGAGCACGCTTCCGCAATTTCGCGGCCGAGGCGTTCAATCCGCTCTGCTGGCGGCGCGTCTCAAGTGGGCAGCCGAGCATGGCTGCGATCTCGCAAAAGGAATCACTTTGCCCGGCAGCACATCGCATCGCAATCACGAACGCCTCGGCTTCCGCGTCGCATACACCCGCACCAAACTCGTGCGGCAACGTCCCGCATGAGAACTTCTACTCGCCCGCCAATGCGCTGCCGGCAAATCCGGCGCCCACCTCGCCTGCCGCCGCCATAAGCTCGCTCGCCGGAACGACGTTTCGTACGAGTCCCATCTCGAGCGCTTCGTGCACCGGCAGCCTTTTGCCCGTCGTGAACATTTCCAACGCTCGGCTGCGCCCGATCAACCGCGCCAACCGTTGCGTCCCGCCCCAGCCTGTCAGAATCCCGAGTGCGCCGCCCGGATGCGCGAAGATCGCATCGCTCGTCGCGATCCGCGCATGACACGCGAGCGCAAGATCGAGCCCGCCACCCATGCAATAGCCGCGCACCGCGGCAACAATGGGAACACGCGACCGCTCGATCAGCCGCATCACTCGTTGGCCCTCGCGCGAAAACTCGTACGCTTCTGCCGGCGTGAGCCGCACCAGCTCCCCAATATCTGCGCCCACGGCAAACGCCCGCTCCGTGCCAGTGAAGACACAACCATAAAACTCGCGCGTCGCGTCAAGCTGCTCCACACGGCTACCAATCTCAGTCAGAATTTGGCTTTGGATGCGAGGAAGGCCGTCGTCGCTCTCGAGCGTAAGAACGAGCACGCGGTCCTGCGACGTGCACCGCACACGCGTGGCCACTGAGTCGCTATGCCTCGCGCGGCGCCGCTGAAAGTCGCTGATGAATGAAATCGATGATCGCCTGCGTGGGAGTGCCAGGAAGAAAAACTTCCGCGATGCCGCCCTGCTTCAGTCCCGGAATGTCTGCGTCGGGAATGATTCCGCCGATAATCACGGTCACGTCGCCCATGCGCTTTTCACGCAGCAATTCCATCAATCGCGGACAGAGCGTATTGTGCGCGCCCGACAAAATAGAAAGCCCGATCACGTCGACGTCCTCTTGCTCCGCCGCCGACGCGATCATCTCCGGCGTCTGGCGCAATCCCGTATAGATCACTTCCATCCCGGCGTCGCGCAACGCTCGCGCAATAATCTTCGCGCCGCGGTCGTGACCATCCAGGCCCGGCTTCGCAATCAGCACCCGTATCTTCTTCTCAGCCATTCTCTTTTTCTCTATGCCCTCTGTGCCTCTGTGGCAAACAAACACACGCGACAAACTCTAATCCGCACAGGCTGACCGTTGGTAGGCAACCGCAGAGTACGACGAGAACCACGCGCCCGCAAGCAGAGCTTCAGCGACAACCATATTTGACGCTACGTAATCGCCACTTCCTCGTACACGCCGAAAACCGCTCTCATGGCATCGCAAACTTCGCCCAGCGTCGCATACGCCTTCACCGCATCGTACAAATGCGGCATCAGGTTTTCTTTTCCCGCGCCCGCGCGCTTCAACGCCTCCAGCCGGCGACCCACTTCATCATTCGACCGCTCTGCACGCAACTTCTTCAGCCGCTCGGCCTGCCTGTGCGCGACGCTCTCGTCAATCTGCAAAATCTCGATCGGCTGTTCCTGTGCAACATACTCATTCACGCCGACGATCACCTTCTCTTTCTTGTCGACGGCCATCTGGTACTTGTACGCCGCTTCCGCGATTTCCCGCTGCGGATACGATCGCTCAATTGACTTGACCATGCCGCCCAACGCATCGATTTTCTCGATGTAATCCCATGCCCCGCGCTCCACTTCGTTCGTCAGCGTCTCGACAAAATACGATCCACCCAGCGGATCGACGGTATTCGTCACGCCGCTTTCGTGCGCAATGATTTGCTGCGTGCGCAACGCTACAGTCGCGGCAAATTCCGTCGGCAGCGCCCATGCTTCGTCCAGCGAATTCGTATGCAGCGATTGCGTCCCACCAAGCACGGCTGCCAGAGCCTGAATCGCCGTGCGCACCACGTTGTTGTATGGTTGCTGAGCCGTCAGCGAGCAGCCCGCCGTCTGCGTGTGGAAACGCAGCGCCCACGACCTTTCGCTTTTCGCGCCGAACCGTTCGCGCATCGTCTTGTACCAGATGCGACGCGCCGCCCGGTATTTCGCGATCTCCTCGAAGAAATCGTTGTGCGCATTGAAGAAAAACGATAGCCGCGGCGCGAAGTCGTCGATGTTCAGCCCGCGCTTCAGTCCCCATTCCACGTACTCGATGCCGTCGCGCAGCGTGAACGCCAGTTCCTGAATCGCAGTCGAGCCCGCTTCGCGAATGTGGTACCCGCTGATCGAAATCGAGTTGAACCGCGGCGTGTTCTTAACGCCGAACTCGAACGTATCGATCACCAGCCGCATCGACGGCTCCGGCGGATAGATGTACTCCTTCTGCGCGATGTATTCCTTCAGGATGTCGTTCTGAAGCGTGCCGGAAATCTTTTTCCAGTCGGCGCCCTGTTTTTCCGCCACCGCCAGATACATCGCCCAGATCGGCGCCGCTGGCGAATTGATCGTCATCGACGTAGTCACGTCCGCCAGCGGAATTTGATCGAACAAAGCTTCCATATCCGCCAGCGAGCTGATCGCCACGCCGCACTTCCCCACTTCGCCTTCCGAAAGCGCGTGGTCCGAGTCGTATCCCATCAGCGTCGGCAAATCGAACGCCACCGAAAGGCCCGTCTGCCCCTGCGAAAGCAAATAGCGGAATCGGCGGTTCGTATCCTCTGCCGTGCCGAACCCTGCGAACTGGCGCATCGTCCACAGCCGGCTGCGGTACATCGTCGAATGGATTCCGCGCGTGTAAGGGGGCTGTCCAGGCAGGCCCAGATCCCGCTGCTCGTCCCAGCCCGAAAGATCCTCCGGCGTATAAAGCCGCCGTATCGGATAGCTCGAAACCGTGGTGAACTCAGGCAGGCGTTCCGGCGATTTCTGTAGCGTCGGCTTCAGCGTCTTTTCTTCCCAATCGCGCAGCGATGGGGACCGACCATTGCTCTGCGCAGCTGACGATGCGGACTCGCCGTTCTTTTGTGCAAACGACGGCGCAGAGCGGTCATTCTGCACAGACTGCGGTGCAGAGCCCCGTTTTGGCTCTTTCGTCGTTTTCTCACCCATAAGCAGAACTCCCCGGCCGCGCGCCCGTTCGCGCATCCGTCTCTTCGTTCATTTTAGGGGAAGGAAACTAACCCAGCAAGCGACTGTGCCGTTGGCGCACTGGTTCTTGCGGCGTCGCAGGTGTGGCGAAGTTTTTTGTGTCACGATATGACCTGCCTGCCGCAGGCAGGTCTCGACGGCGATTCGTCTTTGATTTGGATTCAGCTCAGGAACGCCAATCTCCCGATTGGCGCTTTCCGCTCACGCCCGCCGCGCCGCGTCAGCGGGGCCGTTGTCTTTCGTAGCGCCGTCTATAAAAGCGTCGGCGCTGTCAAGACACACTTAGTCGTTGGTCGGAGGCCGGAGGTTTGTCCGGCGTGATTTGTTGTTTTCCTAAACAGGGCCTTTTGCATTTGCCGACCAAGGC
>Ga0335075_10000867_pt1 | contig 51356 bp, 47 predicted proteins | sample Lox_Sample_24_FD_206723 | JGI IMG/M metagenome (GOLD analysis project Ga0335075, IMG submission 206723) | Soil microbial communities from Loxahatchee National Wildlife Refuge, Florida, United States - Lox_Sample_2.4 | ecosystem: Environmental > Terrestrial > Soil > Wetlands | place: USA... | reverse complement strand
CCCCCTCCCCGCACAGCCCCCTCCCCGCACAGCCCCCTCCCAGACCCTCAAAAAGACGTCGGCACATTGGCACAAGCCGTGCAAGAATTGGTTTAGGTCGCGCTATGCGCGTCCTAAACCATTGTCCGCCAGCAAGACTGGCAGATATCCGGCGGGAGGCGGCTAGGGTTGTTGACGATCTCCCGGCTGAGCCGATGGAGTATCGGCTATTACAACGACACCGCCGACGCCGCCAAACAGGCGGCGATGCATCGCCAGGCCGCTGGTGGCGGACTCGGCGAGTATTACTCCGAAGGCGACACCCGGGCGCCCACCTGGGTGGTGGTCGGCGACGCGGCCGCGGTGGGCGAGCGTTGTGGTCTGGACGGGGCGGCACTTGATGGCGGGTTTGCGGCGACCGCCGCGGCGGCGCGCTGGCTGGATGACGGGATCGCACCCAATGGTGCTTCGGGGCGGGGGTTTTCGAAGCATAGCGTGCACGGTTTTGACCTGGTGTTCGCCGCACCGAAGAGTGTGTCGCTGCTGCGTGCATTGACTAACGGCGTCGCGGAAAAGGTTGTCGCGCAAGCTCACCTGAATGCGGTGCGCGCCGCGTTGACCTACTTGCATCAGCATGCCGGCTATACGCGGGTGCACAATCCGTTGACCGGTAATAAGGACCTGCGGCGCCTGCCGGGGTTGGTGGGCATCGCGTATCAGCATGAGACGTCTCGGTGCGGCGATCCGCACCTGCACACGCACGTCATCGTGCCGAATCGCCAACCCCGCGCCGACGGGCAGCTGGTGTCGCTGGACTCGAAGTCGCTGCACCACGAGGCCAAGGCTGCGGGCATTGTCTACCAGGCGGTGCTGCGTCATGAACTGCACACCGAACGCGGCTTCGAATGGACCGACGTCGATGCGCATTCCGGCATGGCCGAGATCGCCGGCGTCACCAAGGCGTGCATCAAAGCGTGGTCGCAGCGCTCCACCCGGCTACGCGAGTGGGCGCGCAACAACTTGGTGGTCGTTGACGGGGAACCGACCGCGGCGCAGCTGGCGACCGCGCAAAAGGCAACGCGCCCGCTCAAACCGGAATCGTTGCCGTGGTCTGAACTCAAAGAGCAGTGGCACGCTGATGTGCGCGGTCTGGAACTCGACCGCGCCGCGCACGTGGCGGCGCGCAGCGTGCGGCGCGCGTCGGCGGTGCGCAGCCGCTCGGGGGCGCGCACCGCGCTGGACCGTGCGCGGCTGGCGCGCATGGCCGCGCGCATCGACAAGGCCGCTTTCACCCGAGCGGACATGGTCGAGCTGGTCGGCGCGCAACTGCCCGTCGACGCGCCCGGCGACCCGCGTGCGCTCATCGAAGAGCTCGTCGAGGTGGTCAGTGTGCGCGTCAGCGCGGAGCGCTTGGCTCACCACCGCGAGGGGCATGAGAGGTTCACGGTCGACGCGGTGATCGCCGAAGAGGAGCGGGTCTTCGAGATGGTCGACGCGATCGCCAACCACGCGCGGTTGTGGCTGCGCGACGAGGATCTCGGTGATCTGTCAGCCGATCAGGCGCGCGCCATCCGCAACATCGCGGTGTCACCGTTTTTGGTGCAACCACTGCAAGCGCCCGCCGGTGCGGGCAAGACGCACTCGCTCAAGGCGCTGCGCGGCGCCGCGCACCGCGCGCACAAAGATGTCCTGGTGCTCGCGCCCACCGGTAAAGCGGTCGATGAAGCGATGCGCGATGAGGCCGGTGATCGCGGCCTGACCGTCGCCAAAGCGCTCACGCTGATCGAGGACGGTCAACTCGACGTCGGCCGCTCCACCGTGATCGTCGTTGACGAAGCCTCTATGGTCGGCACCCCCGAGTTGAAGAAGCTGCTGTCCTGCGCGGTGGTCGGGCAGGCCAAGATGGTGCTGGTTGGCGACTGCTATCAACTGGCGCCCGTCAAGGCGCGTGGCGGCATGTTCGAACAGCTGTGCGCCGATCTGCCATGGTCGCAGCGGCTTTCGGAAGTGTGGCGGATGCGAAACCCCGGCGAGCGGGACGCCTCCCTGGCACTGCGGTCCGGTCACGGCCAGCGTCTGCGGAAGGCGGTCGGCTGGTACCGCGTCCAGAATCGGTTGCACACCGGCGATCCCATCGCGATGGCAGACGACGCGATGCAGGCCTACGTCGCCGCCCGAGCCGGCGGCAAGGACGTGGCGATTATCTGCGATAAGTGGGAGATCGCCGATGCGATCAACCGCCGACTGCACGACACCTACACCGCTACTGACGCTCCCAGCCTGCCGGTCGCGCGCGATCAGGAGGTGCGGGTTGGCGACCTGATTTTGACCCGCAACAACGACGCCACCGTGCAGGTGCAGGCACAGCAACCCGGCGACCGGGTTGACCAGGTCCGCAACGGCAACCGATGGCGGGTCGCCGATATCGACACGGCTGCAAGCCGTATCGTCGCCGAGCGCCTCACGGACAGGGCCCGCGCGGTGTTCGAGCCCGAATATGTCAGCGAGCACATCACTTTGGGCTATGCCACCACCGTGCACTCCGCCCAGGGCGTCACGGTCGGTAGTACCACCACCGCAGGTGTGTGCTATGCGATCCTCAGCGAGCGTGCGACCCGGGCGATGGCCTACGTCGCGATGACCCGTGGCAAAGACGAAAATCACGCGTTTATCTATCAGCCCATCACTGGCGAAGCCGATCACGAGCACTCCACTCCGGTGGCGGGCAGTCAGATTCATCGCCTGAGGCGCGCAAACAAATACGCTGCCGCCCATTACTTCCGGGTGATCCTGGCCAACGATGACCGTCCCCGCACGATGCACGCCGAGGCCGAACGCACCCCAGCGCACTTACTCCCCCCAGTTGTGGCAGACCTGATGGAACGCAACGAACAACGCCGCGCCGACCGGCGACAGACCTGGCTTCAACACCACGCAGAAGCCCACCGGCGCGCCAAATCTTACGAGCGAGTCACTGAAACATGCACACAAGCATCCGGCCGCGACCGCAGCATCGGAGACGAGGGCCTCGAACTGTGAGGCAGGCGACAACGATGTCCCGGGTTGGAGTCGGCGGTTGCCCCAACGCCGACGCGTGAGGCCGACGCCGCCCTTCTGATGGGTGTCTCTTAGGCGCGTGTTTCGAAGTGAGAGGGCGGGGACTTCTCCCACGCTGAGTTGGGCACGCCGGTACGCCGCGCGACCGCCCTCGTGTCCTGCCGGTCCGTTCAGCGGACCGCGCTCTTGATGGGGCACTGATTTGGCGTATTTGTTAGCAGCGTCATGCGGATTCGTGTCACCGGCTAGGGCACTTCGACTGGGAAGGGCAAAAAGATGGGAAATGAGCAGGCGTCTGCGTTTATCGCAGTAGGCGGATCTCCCACACCCGGGTTCGTGTGCGAAGGCATTGGATATATCGACGGCGCAGACATCGCCGGTCAGGCGATCGGGGTAAAAGGCACGGCTACCGGCGACCAGAACGGTAACGGTGACGGAGTGCAAGGCCATGGCGCAGGCGGTTATTCGGGGGTTGCAGGCTTTGGGGCCCCCACCGGCACGGGTGTGTTCGGACTGGGCGGTGGGACCGCACCGGGAGTCAGGGGAATCGGCGGCGGCGGCCCAAATACAGGTCCTCCCCCTACCAACGCGGTCGGGGTCTACGGCCAAGGCGGCGAGGGCAACTCCGACGGCGTGCAAGGTGTCGGCAGCGGAACCTACTCCGGCGTGGCGGGTTTCGGTGGCCCCAACAACGGCACGGGTGTCTTCGGCCTGGGCGGCGGGAACGGGCCAGGCGTTAGGGGAATGGGCGGCCCAAACGGCGGCGTTCCGATCATGGCCGTGAGCACGGGCGCAGCCCACATTCGAATGAACCCAGTTTCGCTTGGAGCAAACAATCCCAACAGTGCGGGTGTCCCAGGCACCCCGGGCGACCTTCTCGCCGTTTCTACAGATGCAGGCGTCCAGCTGTGGTTCAATACGGGCGGGACTGGAGGGTGGACAGTCGTCCTCTGACCTGTGTTTGTGACTTGCACGCAACGGCCCCACGTCGAGGCTTCGACCTGATGCGCGGACCGGAAGACTGACACCTCCGAGGTTCGGCTCCTCGGCGTGGTGCGTTGGCCGTTTTGCCTGGTAGCGGGGATTGGACTCGAACCTGCGAGCTGTGGGTTGTCAGTTAATCGAGCGTAGGGACAAGGCAGCCGAATCGGTGATCAGCGACACTGTGCACCGGTAACCGGGCAGACGCGGGGGTCGTATTCGCAGTGCAGCCGGCTCGCGATGAAGTCCGCCGTCACCCTCCGCTGCGGGTTCAGCCAGCGACCGACCACCATGACGCTGACCGCCGCGGCCCCGGCGCGGCGCACCGCCAAAACCGCTGACTGCGCAGTGGATCCGGTGGTCCACACGTCATCGAGGATCAGCACGTGCTGTCCGTCCAGTCCGGCAGAAGGTTGCAGGATGAATTTGTCGTTGATGGCGCGGTCGCACGCCGCGTCGGGCGCGGCGGTCAGCGTCACGGTGTCGCTGGCGAGCCGCATCGTGCGCGCCAGCTCGACCAACGGATGCCGGCCCGGACGACTCGTCAGTGACGGAATAATCAACCGGCGCGAGACGGGCCGACCGATCGCACGCCCGATGCAGCGCTCGTGGCGGCTAATGCCCAGCCGCACAAGCGAGTTGATGACTGCGGCGTGTTGTTCCCGCACCTGCCGGACCGGGTGGTTTTTGTAGTCGCGCACCACCGCAGCCGACGGTGTGCCCGCGATCGCGTAGCTCAGCGGCGCTACCACGTCAGCCACTCCCTTGATGCGTTGAGCTTGCTCGCATCGCCAGCATCGCTGGAAGCCGTCCACTGGCGCGGCGCACACAATGCAGGTGACGTTGGCTTCGCGCATTACATTGCGCAGATGCCCCCTGGCAGCAGCGATCAGCGTCGACGCCTGTCCGGTGTCGAGCAGCCGCGGCGGTTCAAGCGCCGATGTCGACATCACTGACCACCGCATCGACAATATCAAGCACTTCCACCGCGGTGCTGGCCGTGTAAACCTCTGACCGGTGGGATAATTCGGCTCCCCACCGGGTCGAGGACACCACGGCATCGCTGAGGATCAGCGGTCGGCTCTGCTCGACCGATAGCCGGGCGAGGATGCGTGACCCGCTGCGCTCGCCTGCTTCCACGATCACCGACGCGACAGCGAGACCCGAGAGTGTCGCGCTACGCATCCGGAATGTATGCCTGTCCGGGGGCGCATCCGGCAGGAATTGTGAGACCAGCGCTCCGGCGGTGGCGACCCGATCGTGCAGGCCGCGGCTCTGCGCGGGGTACACCTGGTTGACGCCGGTGCCGAGGACACCGATCGGGCGGCCGCCGGCGGCCAGGGTGGCTTCGTGCGCGGCGGTGTCGATCCCGAGTGCAAGACCGGAAATAACACCGATTCCCCGCTCGGCGAGTCCCCGGGCGATATCAGCCGCCTTCTGCTGACCGGTGATGGACGCCGCGCGGGACCCGACGACCGATACGCCAGGCGCATCGCTGCGGAGATCACCCTTGACGAACAATACAGGCGGCACTTGCTGAATCCGCCTGAGGTGCAAGGGGTATCGCTGATCCAGCACCGTCAGCAGGTCGACGCCTTCGGCGCGCCAGGTGGCGAGCCGATGGCGGGCACGCATCAGTGCCGCGTCGGACTCACCCATTCCGTCGAGGGCGAGCGGATGCCGTTCGTTCCACAACGCGTGCGCCGATCCGCTCCGCACCAGCTGCGACGCGATGGCTGAACAGTCCGCGCGCGACCGCGCCGGGTCGGTGACAGCCGACTCCCCCAGCAGCGCAACCAGCGCGACACATTCCGTCTCGTCCATGTGCGGGAGCCTAGAAGGGTCGACCGACACGCTGCGGCCACCTAACTGTCTGCTCCTAGCCTCGAGGGTGCCAATCGGTGTTCGGGTGCGGGTTGGGAACGGATAATCGTCCTGTGAATAACTACCCCGAACCGATTGATCATCGCGGCAGGTCTGGCGCGGGCTGGGTGGGGCTGGTCGTCGTCGGTGTCTTGGTGGTGGTCTCGGTGGGGATGGTGGTGCTGTTCCGTTCATTTCAGTCGTGGAAGGACCTCACGTCGGGGCAGGCGACGCTGCTGGCCAGCGGTGGCGCAATTCTGGCCGGTTCGCTCGCGCTCTGGGGCGCGTGGATTACGCGCCGCGGCGCACAGTTGAACACCGAAAACCAGATATCGGCTGAACAGCGGCGACTTCATCAGCAGCTGCAGGCGCAAAGCGAGCAGCTCGATAAGCAACTCGCCGCTCAGCGAGAACAAATAGCGGAAAGCCTTGCAAACGAGCAGCAGAGCCGACAGCTCGCGCACCAACGCGAGACGGCGCGAGACCTGAGGGCCCGCTATACCACTGTGGCAGAACAACTTGCGCATGACTCGGTCACCATCCGGGTCGCAGGCATCTACGCGTTGGCGGCACTGGCCGACGACTGGTATAGCTTTGGCAGCGAACGCGAGCAGCAGATCTGCATCGACCTGTTATGTGCGCAACTGAGGGATTTGGATCAGCCTTCTGTCGCTGGCGAGCAGGGCAGGTTGCGTGACGCGATCATCAAAGTGATCCATATGCACACGGAGATCGCCGAAAACGAACTTCCAGAACCTAATTGGACCCGCTGCAGGCTTGACATGCGCGGCGCCGACCTTTCCGGTGTCCAGCTGCCGAAGGCTGTGCTGTTCAATGCGATATTGGCCGACGGCGATCTGAACCATGCGAATCTGGTCGGTGTTCAGTTCAAACACGCACATATGCGACGCGTCAACCTGTCTGGCGCGCTATTGACCTACGCGTGGTTCAAGCAGTGCGATTTGAGCGATGCAGTCATCACGGACGACACCAATATCGTCGGAATCAGTTACGACAGTGCGACACTGTGGCCGAACGGGTTCGCGCCGCCGCTGAGCAGGATCGATTTGGACAGCGCGCACGACGAGGCGCAGTGATGGCAGGTTGGGACCGGCAGCCCGCGTTCTCCCCGCCCGCCGACGCGTTGCCTAGGGTTAACTCTCTCGCGCGATGGCGGTCGCCGACAGGTCGGCCCAATCGCGCAAATTCGTAACAGCGCCGATGATTTCCTGCTGGAATCGTACGTTGCGCGACCAGTTGATCGCGCGGATCGCGTCGTCAATGTCCTCGCAGATACTGCGCAACTCGCGCTCGATGGGGACCCGCAGCGAGGCTCCCTCCGGCAACCCGGCGTCCTCACGCCGTGGCAACGGACCGGGCATCGGTGGGAGCAGCCACTCCCGTGCCGCTACGGGTGTGGCGTCGATCGGCGGCAACTGCGGATCGCCCGCAGTACGGAAGAGCGCGGCAGCCTGGGCATCGGCTTGAAAGTAGACGAAGATTTGCCGATGCAGCGCGTCGACGATCCATTCGGCGTATAGCGCCGCCGCGACCACCTGGGGTCTAGCGTCATATTCCGGCTCCGGAGCTCGCTCACCGGACTGGCGGCGCTTGGCCGTTGCCAGTTCTCGCTCGCTTTGTAGGAGATCGGTGATCTTCAGCAATGACGACCGACACCCCGCGAGGAGATCCGCGGCGAACCGCGCCCGGACGTAGGAAATTCGTATCGTGGTTTCCGACATCGGCTGCCTCCGTAGGGATCCGCCGGCTAAGGCTGGTTTCGCGCTCGGCGCATCCTGGGAGCATAAGGCGCGGTGACCAAGTGCCAGCACACATCTTTTTCGACGTTGGAGGGCTGGCAAACCCGTAGGCCGGTAGCGGTTGGTTGCGCTGGTGACGCTTCTGCGCGACTAGTTTTTGCGCAGGATGTCGCGGTATTTCCGCTCCGGCCGACCGCTGGCAAGCCATTCGCTGTAGCGCCTCTGCATGCGGCCATAGACGAACGTGATCTCGGTGCCGCTGCGGCGGGTCAAGGCGAAGTGGATAAGCGACGTGGGGTCGATGAATTCTTCCCGAAAGGGCAGATCGATGGCCGGCAGGGTCGCCGTTCGGTGGTTGTCCTCGCCTGGGGGACGGCGACCCAGGTGCCCTTGAACGCGCGGCGGAAGGTCTCGCCGACGTAGTAGACGAAGCGCATGGAGCGGTGGATGTTGTCCTCACCGCTGTATGCGGCAGTGTTATTGTCCTACAGTGCAGTCAGTTTCGCTTCGGCGATCTCGAGGCTGTTCGCGGTGTGCATGCTGTCGCGGACCTCGGGCAGGTCGTCGATGAAGAATTCGATGTCCACAGCGGCGTCCTGCATCGTGAGCCAGCCCTGGAACTTCTCGTCGGCCTGTGCTTCGCGGATCGCCTTCGTCAGCTGGACCGGAATGTAGTCGAAAGTATTGCCCATCGCTCCTCGCCAAGGGGCGCGGTTCGCTGAGAACCGTCCTGGATGTTCTTCCCGCAGCCGCTGCGTGGCTCGCCAAAGATCTTGAACCTCAGCGGATTCCATCACCGTGCTGCGGCCTCGCCGCCGGTCAGCGCGGACTGCAGAGCGCGGTGCATGTCCTCGTCGCTGACGGTCAGCACGGTCGGATCGGATTTGGCCAATGTCGCCAACTCCTGGGGCGCCACGGTGTGCAGGCGGCGGGCGCGCTCGCGCTTGCAGGCAATGATCACCTTGCGAGCGTAGCGGCCGTTGCCGGCAACGTCGAGCATAGTGCCGACCTCGTGCGGTGTGCTGCGCAGCCGCGCGGCCTCGGCGCCCAACAAGTCCCACGCCGACTCGGCAATCACGATCTTCTCCTTGCCGGCGATGTAACGCCCGATGGCCACGATTTCGTCGGGGGTGTAGCTGGCGAAGGTCAACGTGAAATGAAAGCGTGACGCCAAACCCGGGTTGGCGCTTAAGAATCGGCGCATCTCTTTCGGATAGCCGGCGACGATGACGACCAGCTGGTCACGGAAGTCCTCCATGTACTTCAGCAGCGTGTTGATGGCGTCTTTGCCGAACGAGTGACCCTCGTGCTCAGGCACCAGCCGGTAGGCCTCGTCGATGAACAACACCCCGCCGAGCGCCTCCTCGCACACCGCTTTCATCCGTTCCGCGGTCTGCGACACATACCCGACGACCAGGTCTTCTTCGGTGACTTCTTTGACGTCGGGGCGCTGAATCTTGCCCAGCCCGAACAGGATCTCGGCGGCGATGCGGGCGAAAGTGGTTTTCGCGGTGCCCGGCGGGCCTTCCAGCACGATGTGGTTCTCGTTCATGCCCGAGGACTCCACACCCTGATCGGCCAGCAGCTGGTCGATCTGAATTTCGGTGCGCCACACCGCGATCTGTTCCTTGGGGCCGTCTAGGCCAATCAGCTCATCGAGGCGGGCCTGCGCACGCGCGAGTACCTCCTGTTGGTCGCGCACCAAGTCCTCAGCCGCGCGTGACTGCTGGCTGGTTTCGGTGGCCGGGTCCCATTTATCGGTGCGGGTGGCGATCGTGTACGCGTCGGTCACGATCAGCCGGTAATGCGAATCGTCGAGCGCTTGACGGGCCGGCTCCAGCAACTTGTCGTCGACGCGGGCGGCCCGAAACGCCGCCTTGGCCGCGTCCTCGTCGCCCAACTCGCGCAGACACCACCCACGGGTCAGGGCCAGGTCGGCGGCGACGTAAGGGTTCGACGTGGTGATCGTCTCGATCAGCTGCAACGCCGGCTCGACTTCACCGAGGCTGGCCGCAGCCGAGGCCTTCAGCGCCTGGGTCGCCGGGGTCACCTCGTCGGCGACATACGTGGCATCGGCGGGCGGGCATACCGCGGTGACGGCCGCGACGTCCGGCCAGCGGCGGGTCCGGTGATAGAGCGCCGCGGTGACAAACTGACGCAGCTGCGCGGCCTGGCTGTCCTCGGCCACCGCCGACTCCTCCAGCACACTCAGCGCCGCGTCGTAACTGCCGGCCAGGATCAGGGCGCTGGCATAACCCAGCCCGATCGTCGCGCGGGACCACACCGGCAGCGTCAGATACAGCGGCGCGTTGACCATGGCCTGCAACGCACCGTCGTGCTGGCCGATGCGGCGGGTTTCGCGGTAGAGGGCACGGGAGTTGTGATGAGCGCCGGCCAGCGCATCGATAGAGTGGTCGCCGCAGGCCAGCCGGCCCATCCAGGCGTCGGTCATCGCGGGGTTGTCGGCGGTGATCCGCTGGAAGGCCGCGAGCGCCCCGACGGTGTCGCCGCCTTGGTAGCGGCTGATCGCCGCGTCGAACGCGCGACGCTGTTCGGTCGGCGAGGTCATCGTTGTCTCCAGGGCTAGCTGCCGGTGATGGGATCGACGGTAGCCGGTGACGGCCCGTCGTGGTCGAGTGGCGGCTCGAGGTCGTCGGCCGGCGGCGGCTCCGGCAGCGGGATCTGCTCCTCGTGATCGGCGATGGCCCAGTGCGTGATCGGTTCCACCGCAGGCCGCTCGCTTGGTGACCCGCCTGCCCCGGAGTCCGGCGTCGCCCCCGCTGCGTGATCATCCAGCGCCAGTTGGCCCGGCGCCCTTGTGCGTCGGGTGCGGCGGGAGACCCCGGCCATGCGGTCAGCCGTCGTCTGATGTCGCACCGGGGTTCGCGAGGCGCCGCCGCCGGTCGACGACAGCCCCACGTCGCGCTGCGGTGCTGAGCCCGATCCAGAAATGCCGCCGGTGGCGTTCTCGGCGGGCTCAGCGCTCGCCGCCCTATCAGCATCGACCGGCACACCGCTGGGCACCGGCTCGAATCCCGCCCGCGGCGCACCGAGGACCTCGGTCGCAGCGGCGGCGTCGATCTGCTCCCACGGCGTCGGTTGGCCCCGGCCGAACCCAGCACGCAGCCCGCGGGCCCCGGCCAGCACCGCCGAGCCCGCCCCGCCGGCCGCCGCACGCACCCCCATCCCCACCGCCACATCGGTGGCCCGGCCCAGCAGGCCGCTGCCGCGTGCTCGTCCCGCCAGGTCCGCCTTGACGTGACGCAACAACACCAGCGCGGCATAGGAGACCGCACCCATCATCACGATGTGCGCGAACGGATTCGCCCCGCCCAGCTCGGCGGGCAGCGGGCGCGACACCAGCGCTTCCACCGCCAGCCCGATCACACTGACCAACACGATGTAAACGGTCACCTCGATGCCGTGCCGGAAAAACCGCCACAGCACCTCCATCGCGCGGCGCTGCGGAGCGCCGGGGATGCCGCCCAACCACAGTGCCGGCAACAGGATCACCGTGGTCCAGATCGCCTGCACTGACACTTTCAGCACCGCCCACCCTGACACCGCCATGAAGCCCCCCAGCAGCAGCGCCGCGACGACGAACACCGCGCCCACCCAGATGTTGGCGCCGTCGAGGTGCCGCGCGTAGGACAGCGCGCCCCGATCCCCGCACAGCTGCATGGCGCGGATCGGCGCCTCGGCCATCCCGCTGCGCACCGCCGACGACCAGGCCGGCCCGCACCCGCCGACCCCATCGACGACATGCCCAAAGTTCCACAGCTGCAACGGTTCACGCACCGTGTGGGTGATCAGGCTGGCCGTCAGCGACTGCACCTGGCCGCCCACACCGTCGCCGGCCAGTACCCCGCCGGGCCGCGCGGCCTCGGCGACGCTGAATCCCACCCGCCGACCGAACGCCAAAAGCCCACGCGGACCGTACATTTCGCCGGCCGGATCAGCGAACAGCGCCACTGACAGCGCCGGCAGGGCCAGCGCGACGAGGACCATCGTCGTGCCACGCCCGGCCTCGCCGCGCCTGATCGTGACCACACCGGTGAACACCCCGACCGGGATCGCCACCCCCACCAGCCCGAGCTGGGTGGTGACATGAACGACTCCGTCGGTGATGGCCCGGCCGAGGTGGCCCACCACCGCCAACCAGTAGGCGCTGATGGTGATTTTCATGATCCACAACGCCAACGCGGTGACGCCGATGAAAAAGCCGGCCTCGGCGGTCAAGAGGTGCGCGGTCGTCAGATTGCTCGCGATCACCGCCATCGCGTGCAGCCCCCACTGCGCCCAGCTAGCCGGATCCCCGGTGACGCCGGGACCGGCCGAGCTGATCTGCTCGGGGATCGAGGCGATCGCCAGCGCATAGTCGCCGATCGGCACCCCGTAGCTATCGCGAAGACCCGTCCAGTTCAGCACCGACGCATTGGTTGACGCGCTGGCCCGCGGAGCCACCCCCACCGCGAGCAGCGCCAACGCCTGCAGCGTGGCCCACACCAGCAGCGGCCTGCCGCTGCGGGGATGGCGGTGCAGCCACCCGTGCAGCCGGGCGGTCACGCGCTGCGGTCCCGGTTGCGGTGCGGGTTGGTGTCATACAGGCGGGCCAGCCGGGCGGTCGGGGCCGAGAACAGCCGCACCTTGCCGAACCCGCCGTACTCGTCGAGGTACCAGGCTTCGCCGTGGCGGCCGGGCACCACCTTGCCGTGCTCGGTAGTGATCGCGTCGTCGCCGTGATCCACCAGCTGCACCGGGCTGGTGTTATCCACATAGTCGGCTAACAGCTCGGGATGACGGTCCACATCGCGGCCACACCAGCGCAGCGTGGCCTCGGCGATGCCGGCGTCTCGGAAGCCCAAACACAGCCGCTGATCGATGAATTCGTCCTCGATGACTTCATGAAAATCCTTGATCGGCTGCTGGCTGATGCCCACAAACCCGGTCCAGGCTTTGCGGCCCTGGCGGATCACCTTGTTGGCGCATTTCTGGCCGCCGGGCGAGTGCGTCCAGGCCGCGCACTCCTCCACCACCAGCATGTCGGGCCGGTCCGGGCGGGCGAAGAACAGCGACTGCGCCAGCCCCGCACCCAGCCCGTACAGCGCTTGGGCGGCACGCTGTCCCGGGGTGGTCTGGTGGTGGCGGTGCGCGGTGTATTCGTCGCCGACCGTGGGCAACTCCAGGCCACCGAAGTTCCAGATGACACACTGCGCCGAACCCAGATCGGGGGTTGGCAAGGCGTCGTCGAACAGCGGGCGCAGCAACCGCTGGGTGCGCAACCCTTCCAGGCCGATCAGCAGATCGTCATCGGCGCTGAGCCGGCCCTCCCGCAGACTCCGCAGATAGCCGATGAGCTGGTTGTGGCTGCCGATGCCGTTGGCGGCGCGCGACTCCGGGGCCAGGTGGGCGCTGAGCCGCTGCGCCTGCGGACTTAGCGGCGAAAACCCAAGCTGCGGGAGCAGATGATCGATGGTGTGCTCGGCGGCCTGATCGAACGGGAAGACACGCAGCCCGTCCAGGCTGAATTGTGGTCGGGCGGGGTCGATCACGATCTTGTCGTCGAAGTCGGTCAGTGCCCGCTGGTGCTCGCGAGCGTCGGTGGGGTCGAATATGTGCAGACCGGCGCCCAGCGCCAGCCAGGAGCGGGCTAGGTTTTTGCTGCACTCGGATTTGCCGCGGCCCGGTGATCCGCTGATCACCAAATTGGCGGGGTTGTCTCGCGACGGCGCGTTGAGCAGATCTAGCAGCACCACGTCGCGCAGGCCGGGGCTGGTGACGTCCACTCCGAGCGGGACGCCGACGTTGTTGCCCAGCCGACTGGCCAGCACCGGAACGAATTTCGCGAACCGCGCGGTGGTGCTCGGGTTGCGCAATTCGTGCAGCGCCGCAACGGTTTCGGTGCCCGGGTTGAACGCCCGCCACAGGCTGGTCTGGCTGCCGCGGCGACGCGCCAGTCCCAGGTTTTGGCCTCGGTAGCGGCGCAGCACCTCCGACAAAGCGGTGTGGACGCGGTGCGGGTCGGTGCCGGCGGCGGTCACCAGCACCGCGGGGTTGACGCCGCGCTCTGCGCTGCCGCGTTTGAGTTCGGACGCCAATTCCTTGCCGGACGCCAACTTTCGGATCAGCTCGTCGTCGGACAACGCGTGCCGGCCGCGCTGGCGGCCCTGATCTTTGATGTTGGTGATCACGTTGTGGGCCGTCGACACCGCGGCCTCGGCAGTGTCGAAGGTGAAGTGAATCGTCCAATCCAGCGTGGTCGCCGGCGTGGTCAGGTCGTCGAGCACCTTGAACAACGTGGCTCTGGGCCAGGCGATGCCGGTGTCGGGGAAGCTTTCGATACCCACCAGTGCCTGGTACGAGTCGGGCACCCGGTCTTGCTCGTCGCGGTAGGTGCGCATGAACACCTCGGCGTCGCTGCGCGCCGCCCGCCAGCGCCGGCCCCGCAGCGCCGCCGCTGACGGGTCGAACCACACCGGGGTGAACGCCGACCCGGGGAGGTGTGCCTGCGGATCGTGCGGCCGGCTGGGCAGCGGGTGTGGCCACGCGCCACGGCTGGCGGTGTAATTCCAGTGCCACCAGATCTGTTCGACGCTGACCGGTTTGACGAAAAAAGCCGGCGGCAGCGCGGTCACCATCTCCGCGGCCAGTCGCCGGTAGCCGGCGATCGTCTCATCGGTGTCGTTGTCGCGTCCGATGACCGCGTCCAAAGTGTGCCGCCAAATGCCGGTGGCGGTGCGCCCCGACCGCCCATAATCCAGCGGCAGGCTCAGCCAATGGATGCGCCGCCGCGCTCCGCAACGAGCCACCGTGCTTTCCCACATCCGACAGTGGCTGATCCACGCCGCTGCTGGCCCGGTGTCAAACCCGTTGTCCACGTGCAGGTCCAGATGTGCATTCAACATCCGCCGGGTGATATTGCGGGTGGCCACCGGGGCGGTCAGCCCGCTCAGCAGCGCCCCCGACGGCAGGGTACGCAGCAACTCGGCGTGGGCCGCGGCGACCTTGTCCTGCCAGTCTTTGGCCTGAAAGATGAACGGCAGGCCCGACATTAGATAGTCGGCGTAAACGCCGCGCGAGGTGAAGCGCAGGTTGCCGACGGCGTGCAGCGGCGCGTCCACCACAACCGCCACGGCCGGCTCCCGGTCACGGCCGGCGCGGATGTGAGCACCGCACCGTCGGGCGCAGGTCCCGCCACCACCAGCCGGCCCGCGTGGTCAGCGACGGACGCCCATGCGGGAGCTTGGACAGCAGCCACACCGAGGCCGCGGTGATAGCGGCCCCGCCGAGCAAGATGCTCAGCGCGCTGCCGCTGGTCAGGTTCGCGGTGACGGCCGCTCCGGTCGCTACGAACCCGATGACGGCGGCGAATGCGTCTGGTGCGCGCCATTTTTCCTTCAGCGGCAGCGTGAACCCGTCCCCGGAGTCGCCGAGGTAGATCGGCAGGTCGCGCTGGTCGGAGTAGACCTTGGCGGGCGCGTCGTCGGTCATCACTGGCCCCAGGGATTGGGCACCGGGACGCTGTTGTGGATGCCGTGCTTGGTGAATTCATGGGTCACCACGGCCGCGATCCCTGAGGACAAGAAGATCAACACGGCGAAGACGATCGCCCCGATCTGGGAGGTGATCCCCGATCCGACACCGTCTCGGGTGTGGTGGCGGATCGCGGTCACCGTCCCCATCACCAGAGCCAGCACGGCCAAAAAACCTTCAACCGAATAGGCCAGGCTGGTCCCCGAGCTGAACAGATCGCCGGTGGCCAGCAGCTGCGCCCCCGAGTGAATGGTCAGTTCAATCATGGTGTGCTCCTGACATATTCAGCTGTGCGCGACTGCGGCCGGAGCCGGCATACTATCGCCGCTTGGCTGTGGAATTAAGTCTATGTCAGCCACCATCCAGGTCCCGCCGCTATTTTCGACGGTCAGCGGATAGCAGAAGTCGACGGTGGCGAATTGCGATGTCTGCGCGGTGACGGTGGCCCGCACATGCAGCAGGGTGCCCGGTGCCGGATTGGGCACCTCGCGGTCGGTTGCGAGGGTGGTCACCACCGCGCTGCGGTAGCCGCCGACCGGTGTGAGCCACGAACCGGCCACCACATAGCGGTCCAGCGGCGCCGACGCCGTCAGATAGCTGCTGATGAAACCGCTTACCAGCGCGTAGATCTGGCTGTTGGTCGGCACCGGGTGGGCGTAGGACAACTTGATCTCCGCGCCGGGGCCGGGATCGCTAATCCGGGCGGGCATGTCCAGCGCGCGCGGCTGATAGTGCCACAGCGACACCGGCACCCGGTAGAACGCGGGCGACGCTACGGCGGAGGCGTAGGGGCGTTCCTGCACGCTGACCGTCACGGAGTAGAGATCGGCATCGCCGGTCGCACCTGCGGCGATGACCGACCACACCTTGGGGGTGCTGATCACCGCCGGCGGGGTCGACGACATGACCTGTGGCGCAGGGGCATCAAGACCCACTGTGACGAAGCGTTGCAGCGACGCACGCTGCTTGGCCGGTGTGGTCAGCACCGCGGAGACGAAGTCCGCGGCGAAATCGCCCGCTGCGGCCCGCTGGTTGTCCACGCGGGCCGCGAGCGCGGCGATGTCGGCGTTGTCGGGATGCTGTTCCAGCACGAACACTTTGACCGCGCAGGCCAGCCCTAATGCGGCACCGAGCGCCACCAGGGCAGTGCCGGCCCGACGAGCATAACCACCGACGCAGGTCAGGCGCCGCCGCCAGATCTTGGACACCGTCACCTGCACGGGCCTCAATTCGGTCGGTGCCCGAAGAACTGCATCGCGCTCACCGCGAACGTCGCGTCTGCCGGGTCGCTGACCGGAGCCGGCGAGAGTGGGTGCGGCGCTGCCGATTCTTCGACGTCTGGGACGGGAGCAACGCCACCAGGTCCGGGTCCCGGGTCGATCAGGCCCGAGCCCGGTTCTGCGGCAACGGAAGTGGTGGGGCCGTTGCTGGGCAGTGGCGAGACCGGCGCGCGCGAGGTTTGCAAGACGACCACGGTCACCCGCGAGGCGAGCACCGGCCGCGGCAACGTGGCGCTGGCCGGGCCGTGCACGTCGCCGGTGTCCTGGGTGAGGATCTCGGCCAGCTCGCTGCCGTTGTAGAAGTTGTACTGCAGCCTGGTCACCACCCGGTGCTGCAGCCATTCGTCCTTGTCGCCAGGGTTTTTCGCGACCCATCCTGGGGTCGCCGACACCGCGTTGACCAGGTAGCTACACGCCGACTGCGGCCGGGCTGCGTCGCAGGTGAAATCGACAGTTAATACCTGGCCGTCGACCTGCTCGTCGGGAGTGCCCCGCACGCAAACCCACGCCGAGTCACCTGCGGTGTCGCTCAACGACTGCGCCGCCGTCGAGCCTGGTTTGCAGCCTGGGGCGCTGGCGGTGAACGGGATCGCGTCGTCTGATGCCGGGGCGGCGGCCGGGGTGGGCGGCGCTCCCACGACTGCGGCCCCCGGCGGCGTCGGCGCGCGCAGTGTCGCGCGGCCCGGTCCTCCGCTGAACATCACGAAACCCGCCGCGATGGCCACCGCAGCGGCGAGGACCCCGACGCTCAGCCACACCGCGGCGCGTTTGGCGGGAGCGTTGACGTCGGGGTCGGGTAGCTCACTGTCGCCGACGATCTCGCGGGCTGCGCCTGCCCGCACGTCGTCGACACCATCGGCATCGAGCACGCCGGCCCTCGCGGCGTCGTCGCTGTCGAGCAGATGCGGCCGCGACCCTATCGGTAACGGCTCGTGCTCGTAGAGGCGGTCGATGACCCAGTCCCCATCGTCGACAGCCTCAGCCATGATCGTCGATGACCTCGCCGTCGATGACTGGCGGTCGCGGCTGAGCCGGAGCGACCCAGAGCGGCACCAACATCCATCCTTCGGGTGCCGGCGCGGGAGCGCCGACCCGGTACGCCCGCTGCCCAGCCGCCCGCACCGCGGCCTGCGCGCCGCGAGGTGCCGCGGCCTGTGGTCTGACATCGCGGCGGCGCCGCGATCGCAACACCAGCAACACGACCAGAGCCACCGCCAGGTAGGGCAGCACCGCGATCATCAGCTGCACGACCGCCAGGACGGCCACCGCCATCGCCACCACGAAAATGCTCATTAATTCACGCATGTCGCGAACCTAACTCGCGTCTGCGACAAATGTCCGGCCCGAAAAATCGGTGCCAGATACCGCGCATTTGGTCCGGTAGGGTGCGATCCATGACGATTGCCGCCGACGGGGTTGACCGACTCATCCACTTCGTCGACGAGCGCCTGGCGCAGCTGCAGATCCGCCGGGAGGAAATGGTTCGCCGCGGCGGGCCGTCCTATGACGCCCTGACCAAGATCCGCGGCCGCGCCGCCCAGAACACCCCCAAAGTCAGCACTTTGCTGCGCCTGGACCGCGTCTTGGGCTGGCAGGTGGGATCCTCGGCGGTGGTGCTGCTGGGCGGAACACCGCTCAGCGTCACGGCGCGGGTCAGACGCAAAGCCCGACTCAAACAGGAAGCCGCCCAGCCCATGACCGCCGAGGAAATCGTCGAACGCCTGGTCACCCAGGTGTACGACGAGATCGCCCGCCTGGATACCGCGCACAACATCATCGGCCAACGCATTCAACGGCTGCGCACCGTGGCCGACCAGATGGTGCAGGAGTTCGCCGTCGACGAGACCCTGCTGCGCGAACTCAGCGACGACGTCCTGCCCGCCTGACTCGCGCCAGGATCCATCGGCCACGCGGTTCATCACCGGGTCCGCTCCCCCGGCTCGTTGAGCCGCAGCGCCTCCAACAGCCCCGGCCCGGTGAGGTCGTAGCCGCCGAGGATTTTGGCGGCATCGTCAGGCGATAGTTGTCGCTGGGCGGGAGTCAACGGCCACCACTGCCGCGATCCGGGCAGCGCCAGCCAGCCGTCGGCGACACCATAAAACCCCGCCGCAATAGGGACTGCGGCTAGCTGCATGCACGCCCACGGCGGCAACACGATCTGCCCGAGCGAGCCGCCGGGGTCGTCGTTCGCTTCATACAACACGCTGGTCAGCAGGGCCAGACCCGCGCCCGACCACAATAGGGCGGCGATCGGATAGCCCCGCAACGTGCCCGGAATCAGCTGATGCACAAAGGTTTTGACGACCCAGCCGCCCATCCAACCCAGCGGAGCTACCAGCGCGGCCAACACAACGAGCGCTGTTTCGACCTGAGCGGCAGGCGATTTCGCCGAGCGCAGCCACAGCGGCTGCAGCACCGTGTCGTCGTGCGGGTCGGGTACCGCCGCCGCGCGGCGGCGCTGCCGCGCCCGCACCCGGCGGCCCAACTGTTCAGCGCGGCGGCGCTGAATCGTCGACCACCCTTGATGTTCGGCGATCCAAGCCCGACGCACCTCGTCGAACCGGTCCTCGCCGGGCCACGATGTCATGCATTTGAGCCTAAGGCGGCGCAAACCTAGCGTCGTGCAGTATTTTCCGCCGCCGAAATCGCTGACCGCGGCCGAGCCCGGTGGATACAGTGGACTGGTCTGGATCGCTTGATGTCTGACTCTTTAGAACTATTGCCGCCCGGCGAATCCGGGTTGGCACAGTACTGTCATTGTCGGCGCCCGGCGAGAAGGACAGGCTCGGCGTTGCTTTCGACACGGGAACGTCGCGCGTATCGGATGCGGGCGGCCGGTCCACATTCGACACCTGGTGTCTGGCTCAGGCATCTCTTGCCGTCCTTCGGGGCTGGCACACATGGACGATGCCGACACCAGGTGTGCGCGCCGCGGCGCGGTCGTCCTGGGAGAAAAGCCGCCCTCCGTCCGCTTTGCACCAGCGGAGACGATGCCTTACAGCAGATGCCCTCGGCCCAGCGCAGTCCACGCACCGACACCGACAGCCAGCCCGGCGAGCATGATCGGTTGCAGCGGGCGCTCGGCTCGCCGATACGGATTGGGTCCGGCGGCGCGCTCGCTCAACAGTAGACCGGTCAGCGCCAGCATCAGTATCACGCTGTGCGACAACGCCATCACCGCCATTACTGGCGCACACGTGACCGCGCACCGTCCACCGCGGGCGATGCCTCCCATCACGCAATCACGGTCGGCCGGCCAGCCGCGAACGTTGACATAGGCGGGACGCGCGCAACGGCGCATCGCCTGCTTGCGCAGTGGGGTGATCTGCCAGACCGCCGCGGCCAGCAGCGCAACCGCTGGCGCAGCGCCGGGCACCCCGGCGGGCCACAGCACAGCGACGATGCCGACCGCTGCCAGACCGAAAGCCGACCAGACCCCCAGGTAGCCGGCGAGGTATTCGATGACCGCCACGTGGCGCCGTCGCCACAGGCTCGCGGCGGCAACGCGATTGGCCCCGACCGCGACCACCGGCAGCATCATCGCCGCGCTCATCAGCACCCACCACCCCCACGACACCACCACAGCTGACGCGGCAGGCCGCATGCCCGGCATGCCTGCCATTCCCGGCATGCCTGCCATTCCCGGCATGCCGGGCATACCCCCGTCGGGGCGCGCAGCGTCCAGGTGCATACGCAGATGCTCGGCGATCACGGCGGCCATGGCGATCGCGGCCACCAGGTAAACCCCATTGCGGACTGAGTAATCCGGCCGGAGATCGACCGCCGCGGTGCTCACCTCACCAGCACGGCGATGCGGGTCACTTGCAGGTCCGGGGTACTCGGCGGCGCGGCGGCCCGCCGCTCGGCGAGCGCCGCCTCATCGGTGACCGGCGGCACCAGCGGGACGAACACCACGTTGACATTGCCTGGATCCCACCGACCGTCCGCTTCCAGCGCGTCGTGCACGCCGGTGATATCAAATACGAACGTCAAGCCGCTGCCGCCGTGCTGACCGCGAGGCAGCGACGCGGAGCGCACCCCGAAAGTGGAGACGATGCCCGCCAGCAGCTCGGGATGCTCAGCAGCCACCGCCCCGGGCGGCACATTCACATAGACGCCGTATCCCGACGTTGAGACGGTCCCGGTGATGCCTTCCAAACTCAGCAGCCACTGGTGGCGCGCGGGAGCCCCCGAGTCGGGCGCAAGCGCGCGGGATGGCGCCGACGGGGCTGACAGCGGGATGTCGGCGCGGTGATCGGCGATCAGCGGCACGCGGACTGTCGCCCCGATAACTTCAGGGCGTTGCGCCGGAGTGGGAGCACTCACCTTGGCAACCACCTCCTGTGCTGCTGGCCCGCGACCCACCGGCGCGGCGGCGAACTTTGTGGGCGGGGCCACGGTGTCGTAGACATAGCCTAGTTCGGTGGTGTCAAGGACATCCTGGACTTCCCACTGTTGAGTGCCGCCGTCCGGGGTGGGAAAGGTGAAAGAGGATGTGAGCCAGTCGTTATCGTGGGAGTTTTTGTGGGCTGGGTCCAGGTCCAGCCACATCTGCCACAGCCGATCGATATTCGCGTGGTGCAGGTAGAAGATCGGGTCGCGAGACGCCTGCATCAGGTCGCTCATGAACCCCTCTGGGCCCACCCTGTTTCCGTCCCGGTCGAAGTCGTTGCCGACGTAGTTGTGTACCCAGGCGTGTGGAATGCTTTCGATGGCGCCATTGTGTCCGTGATTGAAATTCTGGTCGTTGTACTCTGCACCCCCGAAACCGAAATAGTTGTCAATCGGAACCGCATCCTGGCTGACACTGAAAATCCGCTGACCCAAGTTTGTGATGAAGTCAGCGCTCAGGAGTTTCCAAATCACGGAACCGAAAATCGGTTGTCCGGCCTGTGCGAACGTCGAGCGTTCCTTGACGTAGAGAGCGTTGCCGCCGCTGGCGTCCAGAAACGCGTTGGGCAGCACATCAGATTTGGGGGTGTCGGGGTCGACGGCATACCAGTAGGGCACCGACCAGTCGGCGTCGCCACTGAAGTGCCGGATGAAGGACTCCAGAGTTAATAGGTACATCCGGTGCCACGGGAAGAAGAACCAGCTGCCGTGCTGGCACTTGCTCCACAACGGATCACTCTCATCCAGCGCCGGGCCTTTCTTGCCCATGGTGGGGCGGCCGTGTACCGCCGCCAGATATTGCCAGGACAGGTGGTCGACGGGCGGATTAGTGCCGACGGGATCCTTGGCGCGCATCGCCGCCACACCCTTCTGGTAGGACAGCAGAGCATCAGGCCAGTCGGGGTTGTCCTTGTTGTTACTCGCCTCGATCAGCGTGACCACATTGGAGCGGGTTCGCATGCGTCCTCCTGAAACTGGGATTCCGACTGGGGCCACGCCACCGGGCTGGTGGTATCTCCCGACAGTGTGGTGCCCGGCGAGGCGGTCGCGCTGGGCGTTGGACGAAAACGCCGGCGCCGATCCAGCCCACTCGTGGCGGCTGCACCGGCTGGGTCGCCGGCGGAGAATTTTGTGCTCCCGATCCACGGTGGCGCACGGTGAGAAGGTGCCCTACCCGTCGGCTTGCGGTGGGTAGAAGATCGGCTGGTTGGGATCGCGGTGCCAATCGTATTCGGCACTTTTCGCGGCGATTTCGGCGACCGCCCGGCCGGCCAGACGCGACACCAGGTGAAAGCCGAGATCGGTGCCGGCCGAGACCCCGGCAGAGGTGACGTATTTCCCGGTATCGACCCATCGCGCAACGTTGTCCCAGCGCGCCCGCGGGCCGTAGTGGGCCACCGGCATCAAGGCGGCGTGATTGGTCGCGGCGGGCACGCCGTCCAGTAATCCGGTCTTTGCCAGAACGGCGGCGCCGACGCAGACCGACGCGATGATGGGCACTTTCTCGGCCATCTCGCACATCCAGTCGAGCAGGGCCATGACGTCGACCGGGAGCGGCTGGTCGTCGGGCAGCGGCTCGTACCCGTCCTTACATTTTTTCTCGCCGAGCAGCGGCCACACGCCCAGACCGCCGGGCACCATCAGGACATCCAGCGACTCCCTGCGCGCCCGGTCGCAGTCCCAATCCGGGAGGACGGCGGGACCGTTCATGCTATGCACCGGCTCGACCTTCTCGGCGATCAGCTTCGTGGTGAACGGATACGGCGGGTCCTCCACATAGCGCTGGCCGAGGAAGCGCGCGATGGCAAAGGGTTCGATAAAGCCGAAAACGTCGATCGGCTCGAAATTTTCATAAACCAGGATGCCGATCGTCTGGGTCATAGGACGGTGCAAGTTATCCGCCATCCGATCCCTTTCTTCTTAACGGGCTGCCACGCCGATCCGACGCAGGTAGGCCTTTTCGCCCTCGGTGGTGCGGACGCCGCTTTCATATCGTCCCACGGTCAGGCCGACGGAAATTGTGGTTTCAATCGCGAAACTCCAGTGCTCAGAGTGCTCACGGCAGCACCAGAGGGCGGTCCGCTGAGCGGACCAAAGGCACTGTTCGTAGCTCGGCGCTAGCACCGGGCTAAGGAATCGGGTGCATGGCCGATTGACCATCCTGGTTACCTCCAGTGGTAGAGCAGGACGTGAGCATACCTAGGCCCGCGCCCGCCCACAGCAGGGCGGCGATCGGATAGCTCCGCAATGCGCCCGGAATACGCCGACCTGCAAGGGTTTTGACGATCCAGCCCCCCAGCCAAACCAGCGGAGCCGTCAGCGCGGCGAACACAGCGAGGGCCGTTTCGATCTGGGCGGCAGGCGATTTCGCTGAGCGCAGCCACATCGGCGCGGCGCTGAATCGTCGACCTTGCGAAGCCTACGCACCTGCGCGTCGACCGCGACGAAGCGCCCGTCCGACCGCGCGGCGTGCCTGAATGCCTTAACCGGCAACGGATTCCGGATTCGGGAATCGTGGCCAAAGCCGTTGGGGCCGGGGCTCCCAGCCCCGGCCCCAACTTCCGCTACCGCCAGTCCCGGTCTGTCACCAGTCATCCCAAGGAGGGTCTGGCGGCCCGTCCGGATGCGGCGGATCTGGCTGCGGCGGCGGTTTTGGAGCTGTCGTCGGCGCTACTGGGTCATTCTTGTGCTTCTGCAGCGGGGCGGGGCTCAGCAAGCCGTCGCTGATCTGGTACTGCTCGTCGCTGTAGTGGTACAGCTGGGCCGGGCTGGCCACGGCCTGGGCGGTGCCTGCTGCCAGGCCGAGCCCGCAGATCAGTAAACCGCCCGAGACCAGCATCGTGGCGGCCAGCGCGGTACGCCGGCCGCGCTCCGATCCCGCCGCCCCGATACCGCTGGCCGGCGCGGTCGTACCATTGGCGGTGTTGAGGCCGTCGGTGGTGTTCATGATGTTCTCCTTCGTTGTGATTCGCGGCCCCGGGTGGGCCGTCGACAGCGGTAAGAGCACCGGCCGCGCCACTTTCGGACACTTTTGTCAGACGGAAAATTCGTGGCTTCCTCGTTCGTCGCCGGTGGCCACCCTGCTTTACGGCGGTGAACGGCGGCCGGGGTCAGGGTGAAGCGCCCTCCAACGCGGCGAGGGATGAACGAGCGAGCCGACGAGCGGCACGGGGTCGCCGGTCAGTCGCATGTGGTCGTAGCAACCCGTCGACAGGTTTGCGGGTAGCGCGGCGGCGCCCGGCCCGCTCTTGAGGGGATGAGTCGTTGGCCGAAGGCAGCCCGACTGCCGGCCGCCGGTTTCCACAAATTTTCGCGAAAAAGTGTCAGATCCGGTCGGCGTGGCTGCTCATACCCACGAAGCGGCCAACCGGGCCGCGATCAGAGAAAGGGAAAACCAATGATCAACACGACCCGCCTCCACAACAACAGGCTGCTCGTCTCGATGCTCGGGGCGGCCGTCGCCGCGGTTACACCCGCAGTGATGCTCCTCGGCGCACCTGCCGCGCAGGCTCAGCAGTGCGGCTCCGACGACGGGATCTCTTACTGCGTCGGCCGCGCGCAGCTTTTCCAACTGAGCATGCAAAAGTGGGGAGAAATATGCATCGGTCAGTTGTCGCCGCATATGAATCCGAACTGCCCCGGTTCCCTGACGCAGAACCACAGCGATTAAGTCGGCCTGGGGCGCGGTGTCGATGGCAACATCGGTGCCGCGCCCTTCGGACACCGGCTGTCAGCGGAGTTGACCATCCGCCGTGCCTCTCAGTTGCGCGAAAAAGCAAAGACAAGTAGCGACGCTTCTGCGCCTGGGAGTGGCAGCTACGAGACGGTCGCGGTACCACCCTCGGCGGAATCTACGCGTTTATGCTGATGTTTTTCGTTTGGTGGTGGCGGCACGCTGGCTGACATGAGCGAATCGGTCCGTGCGAAGCACACGGGGTGCCGGACAAGGCTTGTCGCATACATGATCTGTGCCTGCGTCTGCGTCACCCTGTCGGCGCAGGTCGCGCATGCTGACATCCAGAGCTTTCAATCGCCCTCGGGCAACATTGGATGCGCTCTGACGATGCTTACGCCCACCGCAGCCCAGAAGCAGGGCAGTTCTGTGCAGTGCGATATCGGCGACCGTGATTGGGTGCTGGCGAATTGTCCCCAAGACCGGCCGGCCAGTTTGATGCTCGGCTCCGGCAAGGGACCGACGGTGGAATGCCACAACGTCGGATCACTGCTCGCACCCGGGTTGCCCACCCTCGGCTACGGTCAAACACGCGCGGCTGGGGTCATCAGCTGTACCAGCCAGCCCTCGGGAATCAGGTGCACCAACACCGTCACCGGCCAATTTTTCAGCGTGTCGCGCGAGTCCTTCCAAACTGGATGACAGCGGCCGACAGCGCGTCGCCGGTCGCCCGCTGATTGCCGATTCGACGCGGCGCAGCCGGGAATTGGAGTAGTTGGTTACTCTCGCCGCGGCCTCCTCACCGGGCACATCCTGAGCCCAGCCGCGAAGACGGCGAGCGATCGCCTGATTTACGACCCCTCAACGCGCGGATGTACGCGCCATGGCCGATGGTCTTCGTCTTCCGGCGCCGGATAGTCGAGTTGAGCACGACCCGCGGAGGCCAACATGACCGTCGACACCGTTCCCACCGGCAGTGTTCTGACCGCTGGAGACGCCGGCCTCTCGGCACCGATTGAGGAGCGCGATCAGGTCGCCGGGCTGGTCCCCGCCAGCTACGGCCCTCAAAAAGGAGCCGAAAAAAGTTCCACAAAAACTGTCCGGCAAACCGGGTGGGGCCGCTCCTACCGATAGCAGCGACCCGACAGGGGCCGCAATTACAGAGAAGGAAACGATCATGAGCACGCACTACGACCGCACGCGGGCCACCGTCCGCATTACATCCGATGAGCCGACCACCGCCACGGCGTGGTCGTCGAGTCGATTGGGTGATCCGCAAATAGCCAAGCGGTATCGGTCAGAGGCCGACGACTACGGGTTCGACGAGACCCCCGCGGTGTCCAGGCCACGATCGACGAGCAAGATCGCCTGGGCGGCCGCGGCTGCCGTCGGCACGATCGGAGCAGGCATCCTTGTTGGTGCTGTCCTGTTCGGCGGTGCCGGGTCGAACCAGCCGCAGCCGACTGGCGTCGTCCCGGGCGCCAGTGTCCGCACCGTCAGCCCGAACGCGCCTGCCGCGGTTCCGCCGGCTGCTGTGCCGGCACCCGACCCCGGTCAGGCCGCCCCCGATCCTGGGCAAGCGCAGGCGGGGGCACCCGCAACCGACGGGGGCGCACCCGCCGCAACCGACGGCAGCGCACCGGCCGCCGGAGACGGCAGCGCGCCGGCTGCAGGCGGCGGAAACGCACCGGCTGCTACCGATCCAACCGACGGTGGATCGGCCCCGGCCCCGCAGGCTGGTGGGCCCCCAGCGGGTCCCGGCTACGTGCCCGGCGTCCCGTACGGTCCCGGCGTCGTGGTGGCGCCCAACCTGAACATTCAGGGCGGTGGTGGCAAGCCCGGTACCGGCGGCGGTGCCCAAAACGGCGGCAGCACCCAAAACGGCAGTGGGAGTCAAAACGGTAATAGTGGCCAAAACCCCCCTCCCACGACTGCTAGCAAACCTCCGAAGCTCGGTGAGAAGGCAAAGATTCCAACACCACCGGGTCTAAAACCCTTCAAGCAATTTGGACCGTGAGGTTGAACTTTCGAGCACACGGGCGAGGCCGCACTTTCGGGCGCAGTCTCGCCTGTGTTCTCGTCGCCAATCGGGTCTACCAGCGCGAACCGAATCTGAAACGTGTGCACTTTGAGGCCGGAGTCGGCGCCGGCCGGTTGGACAGCCGACGATTGATCGGGAGCTAAGTCATGACCGCTTTACCCGACTGGGACGTCGCCAGCGACGGCGAGCTCGCCTGCGCGGCCGCCGTCGGTGACCGGGCCGCTCTTGGCGGGATCTATGACCGTTACGCCGACCGGCTGCACGACTTCTGCATCGGGATGCTTCGCGACCGCGAGGCCGCCGCCGACTGTGTGCAAGAGACGTTCTGCACAGCGGCCGTCGAACTCACCAAGCTGCGCGACCCCGACAGTCTCCGCCCGTGGCTTTATGCCGTCGCGCGCAATGAGGCGCTGCGCCACCTGAGGCGGCGTCGTCGTGAAGACCTCTCCGACGAGCTGCCCGAGCTGGCGTCGTCCGAGGTGGGCCCGGACACCCTGGCTGCCCGCAGCGAACTGGCCGGCCTGATCGCCGAAGCCGAGGGCGGGCTGTCCGACCGGGACCGTGCGGTGCTGGAACTGAGCTACCGCCACGGCCTGGATGCATTGGAGCTGGCCGAAGCGCTGGACGTGAGCCTCGTCAACGCCGCCAAGTTGGTGTCGCGGCTGCGGGACACCATCGAACGCTCGTTGGGCGCACTGCTGGTGGCCCGACGCGCGCAGCGCACTCCCGGAGGATGCGCCGAGCTCGCTGAAATCCTGGGCAACTGGGACGGCCAGTTTAGCGTCTTGATGCGCAAACGCATTGCCCGCCACATCGACTCGTGCACGAGCTGCGAACGCGATCGCCGCGACCTGGTCAACCCCAAGTCGCTGCTGGGCGTTGCGCCAATACTGATCGCAGCGCCGTGGTGGCTACGCGGCCAAACGTTGACCAAGGTTCAGCTGACCTCCTTCGACACTCACCTGTCGACGCTCACCGATAGTGCTGCAACGGTCCCCGCCGCCAACGCCGACCACCAACAGCACGCCGCCGCCTCCGGGGCTGTCGACGCCGACGACCCGGCCAAGAGCGCCAACGCATCTCAGATGAGGTGGCTGTGGCCGGTCGCCGCACTGGTGGCCATTTTCGTCGTCGCGCTGGGGCTCACCTTCGCGTGGCTGTCTCGCCAGCACACATCAGTAACCCCGTCGGACGTGACCGAAATCAAATCGGCGCCCACCGAGACGGCTCTGCCGTCAGCACTACCCCCAGCACCTGCCAACCCGCGAACCGGGTCGCTGCCTGTCAGCGGCCGCGGACCAGACGCCACCTGGTCGGTTAGTGTTGCGCCGCAACCAAATAACTCGCCGGAACCCCCAGCCCAGATATCGGCTCCTCCCGCAGGAGCGCCAGCCGCACCACCGCAACCGGTGCTCGCGCCAGTGCCGGTGCCGGTGAAACCGCCTAATATCGTTCCGCCTCAACATGTTTCACACGGACCGGGGCCGACATCCCAATCTCCCGCACCGAGTATCCATAACCCGGTGCCGGCCGCCGAAACCCCTGCGCCGACGCATCGACCGCCCACTCCCGACGCGCCTAGCCTCCGCAGGAACCCCCCGGCCGTGCCCAGCGTTCCGGCTTGGCATCCACGAGCCCAGTAATCATCGGCAGAACTGGTCTCCGCGGGCTGAGGTGCGCTGATGAGCGCGCTGACGCTGACTCGAGAAGCTGCCCGTCACGGCTAATCCGCCGGGAGAACGATTAACCATCAAAGAAAAAGTTGACGAAGTCCTGTCAGTTTGCGCTGATCACGCGGCCAGCAACGGATTTGCCGCCGATCGAACGCACATCTACGACCATGCACCGCGAAACCCTACGACCCTTCACGGTGCGGATCTCCGCCACGTGACTGATGTTCTTCGCGCCTTCAGATTGCAAAGTCGACTTGTGCGGCTTTGCCCGCACCCGTCACAAAAGGAGAATCTGCCATGAGAATTCAACATTTGCTCGTCGCGCCGCTGATCGCCGTGGCGGCGGCCGTAATCGCTCCCTTCGCACCGCCCGCGGCGGCCGACCCGTTGTGCGTCAATCAAGAACCTGAAACGAAAACGCATGATCCCAATGACACAGCAATTTGCCACCGGATCACTTTGCCGACGGAGCCTGCCACTCTCAGCTGCCCGGCCGAGGCGGAGCAGCGCAGCGTGTTCGAGGTAACTCTGTCGGGTTTTCCGGCGGGAACGATTAACCTGTCGTCGAATTCGGGGCAAGTGAGTCCAACGACCATACAAAGCAACGGTCCTGGTTCGTTCACATCCCGCATTGTGTTGCTCGGGTGGTCAAACTCGGCTCAAGTTGTCGCCTCCGAGGTAGCCGACTTAAGGGCATACCACGCACAGTGCGGATTGCATGAAGAACAAAATGGGTGAGCGGCGCACGCTGAGGGCCGCCGGTGGATTTGGGGTTGGGCGCATGTCGAAACCACCGGTGGCCCTTCCGGCAAAGACGCATACGGTAGCGGGTTTCCTAGAACTAGCTGGCCGTCTCGACGCCGCAGGAGAACTCCCGTAAACGTAATCGAGCGGAGGCTGCGGAGACCACCATGAGCATGGGGTCAACTGTGGCGGGTTGCTGTTCGGACGCGACGCATCGGTGACCCAAACCCCAACGCGGTTGACGAACTTCGCCTACTGCACTCCCGGGCGACATGTGCCTTCAACTCCGCGGTCCGCTCAGCGGACCGCGCCGCAAAATTCGTCACGCTGATGGCGCTGTAGCGCCGACGCTTTCCGATTAGGGATGGTCGACGGGCGTCCGTGATTTCCTGCCCGTCGCGGCTTGCGGGCGGCGGTGCAGGTGGCGATCGGGCATCGAGTCGTCCGAAGTGTGACGGCTGAACAGCCGGCGGCTCGTCGTCGGCGCGACCATGTCTCACGACGAGATCAGCTGCGACGGTTGAGCGCCCAGGTCACCGCCAGTAGGCCGCGCCGCCGTGCGCAACTCCCGGTCGGCGCGCAACGACTGAAACACCACCCGCGACAGCCGGCGTTTGAGGGCGCGTAGCGCCCGCGGACGGGTGTCGCCCTCGGCGAGCCGCCGCTGAAAGTACGTGCTGCCGGGGCTGTCCATGCGGATCTGCACCACGGCGATGCGGTGGATAGCGGTGGAAAGCTGGCGATTACCCCGCCGCGTCGGCTTGAGGGCGACGTTGACCGGGCCAGACCAGTGCGGCACCGGCGCCAGGCCGATGTGGCGGGCAAAGGCCGCTTCAGACTTGAACCGTTCGACACAAGCGGTCTCTGAAACAATCTTGGCCGCAGTCAATTCAGCGCACCCGGGCAGCGCCAACAGGGTCGGCGCCACCGCGCGGACACGGCCCGCGATGCGGGCGGCCAACTCGTCGATGACGTCGCTGACACGGTCGATATCGGCCAATTCGTCGCGGGCCAGCTCGGCCAGCAACCCCGTCTGCGTGGCAAGCCACGCTCCCACGCACTGCCGGGTCTTTTTGCGCTGCCAATTGACCGGGTTTGGCCGGGTCGGGTCCAGCTCATGCACCCGCCACAGCAGCCGGTTGATCGTCGCTACCCGCTGCCCCACCAAGTCTTCGCGCCGATCCACCAGCATTTTCAGCTCCAATGACGCCTGGTCGTGAAAGGCGACCGGCAGTTCCGGCTCCCGCAACACCGCGCGGGCGACCGCCAGGGCGTCGATCGGGTCGGATTTCCCCGGCGTGCGCGAGGACGCACGGGCGCGGCTCATCAAATGCGGCGGAACCCGCACGACTCGTTGGCCCGCGGCCAGCAGATCGCGTTCCAGTCGCGCGGTAAGCGGGCGGCAATCCTCAACGCCCCACATCAGATCGGTGCCGAAGCGGGAATGTACGAAGGTCAGGGCGCGCCGGTGCCCGACCGGGGTCGACGGCACGGTCTTCTCCCCGAGCTTGACGCCGACCGCATCAACGACGACCAACGTATGGGTGCGTTTGTGGGCATCAACCCCAACGACGGTAGACATAGCCGCATCTCCTGTTTGGCATCGGTTGTCCTGTGCCGGTGACGTTTTGGGCGGAGCGTCACCACCTGGTGTCGGCATCGTCCATGATTGCCAGCCCGCGGGCGGCACGAAGCGCTGCAGCCAAACACCAGGTGGTAGCGCAGCCGTCGGATCACCCGGCTCGCCACGACGCGTCGAATGTCGACATTCCCACTTGGAGCCAACCGGAACCGGTGGCACGAATTCTACGAGTCAGACCATCGACGGGCGAGGCCCGTTCATAGTATCGGTGCTGGTATGCCGTGCCGCTAGATGCGGCAGACCGCAGGTGCGTTGGGTGCCTGTATCTCGGCTGGCGTGCAGAAGGTTCTGGCTTGTCCGGCGCCGGTACCGATCGGGTGCAAGTACAGCAGCTGCCTATATCGCGCCGCCCGCCGATGGGGCAGCGTATATCGGCCCATTCGCCTTGATGCCCCTCCGGTCCGCTCAGCGGACCGCACACGCCGCGCCACGCAGCGTCGCTGACTTGAGGAGTCTCGACAATCTTTCGGGCATCGCGTTGAATCAACTGCGGCAAAGGATCTGCTATGGCCAAAGATCGCGGGCGCCTCAGGCAGCTACCGGGTAGCGAACGGCCACGCCCCCAACACCACCAACACGTTGGGCCCGCCGACCCCAACAAACTCATCGGCGTCACGATCTTGGTGCGGCATCGGCCCGGGTCTCCGCCGCTGCCGGACCTGCAGTACTGGCATACGACTCCGCTGCGGGAGCGGCGCGCGATGTCGCGCGACGACTACGCGCAGATCTACGGCGCCGACGAGAACGACCTCGCCGCGGTGAGCACGTTACTGCCGGGTCACGGGCTGCGCACCGTGGAAAGCCACGCCGGGCGCCGCAGCGTGACCGTCGAGGGCACTCAAGTCTGCCTTTCTTCACCACCAAGGATGCCACCCTTGACCCCGGCGGATCGACCGATATCAAGATCACGACTCGAACCGAACACTGCCACTGTCGCGACAACTTCGAGGTCGAAGTGGTCAAGGCCGATTCGACAGACGCCCTGGAGATCGCCGATGCAGTTGGGCGCCCGTTCGCCATCACGGCTCGCGCCGCTGACTATGTCAATAGCTATGAGGATGGACAGCTCGGCTGTGGGGGCAACGGCCTATTCCACTTGGCGACAGACCAATTCGGAGAGGCAGCGGACTGTAAGCAGCCGGCCTAATGCCTAGCTCGGAAATGCGACGCCGGCGACAGGACGCAAGTGTTCCTCCCCGCGCCTCGATGTCCTCGTTGTGCCACAACAGATTCCGCCCGCCAGTGCCAGGCCAAGCGGAATCCGGTGGTGTGTAAATCCGGACCGGTCCTGGACGCCTGCGCCTACGCTCCGCCGATGACCGGCTTGCCGTTCCAGAACTGCACCATCCGCAGCGCGTCGGCGTGGGCTTTAATCTGGGCGGCCGTGGTGGATTTGAGATCCTGCCAACTGTTGATTGCTGACGTGATGTCGAGGGCGTGACTGTGCGCCTGCGCCTTTCGCGCCTGTTCGATCGCCTTATTGGGGTAGCCGTTCTGGAAGGCGACGTCCTGAACCGTCACGCCATCATTGATCGTCACCTTGAAACCACCCAGCGGAGGTGGTTCCTGTTCCGCCACGTCGATCAGGCCCAGAATCGCTCGTTGCCCCGCCGTCAGGTCACCGGCTGCCGCATTAAGAGTGATCACAGCTGCTTGTGCCGGCGTGGATGCGGTCAGTGCGGTGATGTTGTCGCGATAGGCCTCTTCGATCGCCTTGTCGGCGCCGAAGCCCTTCCAGCCCAGGTTCGACAACTGCGACTTCATCGACTTGAAATGGTCAGTCCACCTTGGGTGTTGGCCGTTGATGTAGGCCATGGCCTGCTCGAGGTGATCGGGGGTCCACAGCTCGATATCTTGTCGGGTGAGCGCCATCAGGTGTTCTTTCGCAGCGGGAGAGACACCGACGCGGGGGCAGCTGCAATTCCCGGATCCACGATCGCCGGGTCCGTCTCCGTACCCGGGTCGCGATCGTCGTTGCCGGTGGTTACCCGATACGTGGGGGCGTTGCCGCCCGAGCCCGAGCTACCCCGACCGCCGAGGGCCCCGGCCCCGTAAGCGCCCGGCACCGCACCCATGGCCATGCCCGACGGGTGCGCGGTCGTGTCGTTGCGATCCTGCAGCTCGGTGTGCACATAGTCAGACCCTCGCCCCGCTGTCAGGCTCGGAGCAGCACCGGGCGGCCTGACCCTGACACCGGGCGGGTTTCGGGCCTTTGGGACGCGCCTGACCCCCGCTCGTCACCAGCATGGGTCCCGCCCACGCCCGGTCCCCCGCCGGCAGGCTTTGGCGTATCCACCAACCTCTCACCGGCGTTGATACTGGCGTTAAGTCCCTGGCCCGCGATATTGGCCCCCGCCTGGCCGAAGCCACCGGCGGCCTGACTGAAACCGCCGATCGACTGCTCGAATGCGCCCGTGATGGTGCCGACCGGACTCAAGACTGAGTTCATGATCGACCCAACGCCGACGTCGGTGAGTCCCTTGGCCGCGGCTTGACCCGCCGGGCCATTCCCGCCGGCAACGCCGATGATCTTCGTGGCGTTGTTGCCATCGGTGTTGAGGTAATCGTTGGTCGCTCGCTCCGTTGCGTCGGCGACGTTGTTGGAGTGGTGGCCCAGTCCGTGACTGGTGCCCTGAACGGCGCCGGTCAGGTCGTTAGTGGCGTCCTTGGTGGGATCAGTGCCGTCGGGATCGCCTGGGACGTCCGGCGGCTTGTCGGTGAAGAAGTCCGCAGCCTGATAGCGACGTCGAGCAATGTGGTCGTAGATATCGTCTGGACTTACAGCGATCTCGCCACTGCCGGGTGAAGTCATGGTAGCTTTCCTTCTTCGCCGCCCCCTTCTCCAGCAAGTGGAACATCGTTTGCTGGCGCCTGGCGGGGGTTCAACAGCGAATTAACCTGCAATTCTCGCGACGCGGCGACGCAGTGAACTTCCGCGACGGTTAGAAAGCCCGGATCGCGACCCAGCACGCCCCTCCGCGTTTCTGCTGTCATCGCTGCCCCCATAGCTTTTGCTTCACTCTGGCGTTCTCAGGGAACAGCGTCGGACACTATCGAGAAGGGGGCTAGAGTAGGCCGCTACTTGATTCGGGCTTAGGTGTAGGGGCCTGTTTGCGATCGAAACGACCGCAAGGTGTTCCTTGGTTGCGCGGCACGCTGCCGTCGACGCGCGGAACCCTATCGTTGAGATTGCCGCTGCGATTGCGGCTAACGATGCGTTTGCACCAGGTTGTTCGCCCCGCGGCGCAGCGATCATCAGTGGGCCTCGGGTCGCCACAAAAATCGTGATTCGCAGTCGGCGATTATGAAAATGAGGTGGGCAGCGTCGAACCTGACCAATGGATCATCAGCTCTATCATTCCCGGCGGTCGCCAGAAATTCCCTAATCATCTGCACGGCAAGCGATTCCGTTGCTTGCAATCCACTTCATTTCTGCCGCTGAGCGTCGTAGCGCGGGACCGCGGTGGTCCTCAAAGCTCAGCTAGGAGCCGACCGACGTCACGGCGTGGCCTTGACCGTCACCACACCTCGCGCGTATCGAATGTCGGGGCATGTCTCCCAGACGGCGGGTCCACGTGAGGGATGCGCGTAGGACGGCGACGATCGAAAGCGCCGACACCACAGCGGCATTGACGCGGCAATTGTTAAACGCGGTCCGCTGAGCGGACCGCGGCCTTGAAGGGCACCGCTGCCTTGGAGTGTAGTCAGGGGTGTTGGTGACTACTCAGGAGAAATTTGAGGTGTGAAATGAACGCAAAGCGGTTGGAATCATGACCAAAGCCCTCGACGCCGAGCCTGCCATTGACATGACGCAGGGATTCCGATGGGGTCAAGTCCCCTCGGAGCCGCAACAACTCGCGCCGCACATCCAGGCAGCTGATTTGGGTGTGCTCGCCAGCTTCTCCGGTAAATTCCGCGGCGCGGGTTTCAATACCATCTTTCGGCCGCAGAACGTCACAGTTTCCCCGACCCCGCTGCCGAACCCGCCGCAGCCCCCGACCGACAACGTCTTGGAGTTGAACCTGACCCAGGAGACGCTGGACTTCTCGACCCCGCTGGGCGCGATCCCCAACCGCGGTTTCGCGCCAGGGCAAGGTGATATCGGCCTCAACGGGATCCCGTACGTGCAGAAGATCAACGACGTCACCGATCCCACCGCGCCGGTCGGGATCCACTTCGAGCCCGGCGTCTGGCTGGCCGTTCCGCCCACCCAAGACCCGGCCGAGCCCGCCACCGTGGTGCGGATGGCCTCCATCCCGCACGGCACCACCATCGACGCCCAAGGCTTCACGACGCCGCCGGCGCCAGGCGGTCCGGTAATCAAGGACGTGGACATCACCCCGTTCCTCATCCCGCCGCAGGGCTCGACAACTCCTCCCCCGCGGCTGACCGGCACGTTCCCGAGCCAGGTGGCGGGCGACGACAGCACCTCCCGGTTGCCGCAGAACCTGCAGCCGTTCATCACGGCCGGCACCATCACCCCGGCGATGCTCGCCAACCCCAACTCGGTCCTGCAGACCCGCGTCGCCAACCAGAACATCCTGTCGACCGCGACCATCAGCGTCGACACCACCCAGCCCCCGATCGGCGCCACGAACGACCCGCTGTTCGGCGGGGGCACCGCCAACATCGCGTTTCTCCTAAATGATTCGAACCCGCCGAATCCGAACGCCCAGACTGCCGAGATGAGCGCCATCTTCTGGATCGAGACGGTGGCCGAGCAGATCACCGTGCCGCCCATGGGCGCCGGCCAGAGCACGATCATCCAGGGCAGCGCAGCGGCCGGTGCGCCCATCGCGCAGTTCCGCGTCTCCTCCGCGGCCGGCACCACCGCGCCCACCCAGGTCACCGTCGCCTACACCCAGATCCAGTACAGCCAGACCGTGCTGCTGAATTTCAACGGGATATCGTGGCCGCACGTCTCGGTGGCGAACCTGATCCCCGATCACCCCATTCCGGTGGTCGTGGGCGGCCCGAGTCTGCTGAGGACCTACACCGTGCTCGCCGGGGACACCCTGTCGGGTATCTCCCAGCAGTTCTACGGCAACACCGGGGAGGTGCAGCTGCTGGCGACGATCAACGAGATTGCCGACCCGAACGTGATCTCGGTCGGGCAGGTCCTGATCATCCCCGATCTGTCGCACACCTACACCGTTGTCGCCGGAGACACCCTGTCGAGCATCTCCCAGCACTTCTACGGCAACGCCAGCCGGGTGCCGATGCTGGCCGCGGTCAACGAGATTGCCGATGCGAACGTGATCTCGGTCGGGCAGGTGCTGATCATCCCCGATCTGTCGCACAGCTACACCGTGGCAGCCGGGGACACCCTGTTCAGCATCTCCCAGCAGTTCTACGGGCACGGCACGCTGTACGGGTTCATCGCCGAGGTCAACGCGATCGCCAACCCCGCCGCGATCAACGTCGGGCAGGTGCTGATCATCCCCAGCGTCTGACGTACAACGAGGAGACCACCGTCGCCTACGTTCCACGCCGAGGCGGGCGCCATGGCGCGCTGAGCCGCGCGTTCGTCACCCGTTGCGGATTCCGGCCCACCCGCCCTAAGTCGTGCCCGAGGATTCACCCGAGCTGTTTGACGCGGGGAGCCAGGCAATTCGATGTATTCGCATGGCTTCGCTCAGCGCCTCATCATCCGGGCATATAGCAGCCGGTTCCTGCCTCGCGGTCACCTCGGGAGGCGACTCGGCGGTGCCGCGCTCATAGACCGCCCACAGCATCAATTCATCTCCGTGGCAACGTACTGAATGTCGTTGATACGGTCGCCCCCAGCACCGACAATCTCGTAAATCCATGCCGATATGGCTTGTGTCAGCCCGCGAGCGTCACATTCTCGAACTGCCGCCGCGTCAAGATCTGCAAGACCGGCGAGCAGTGCCAGTGGCAGGAACTGCTCACCCATCTGAATCGGGTTGCCGAGTTCTCCCGCATAGCCATGCCGGTGGTGTGGAATCTTCGGCACGATTCAACGGCCAGTCCGTCACCGGACGTTATCGCCGCTGACCAAACCGCCTACGCAAAAACGATTTTCGACCTCGTCAGCGAGGAAGGGACGGTCGCGGCGATCTGTCAACGACGCTAAGACACGCCCGCTGGAGCGCCGTGACCGGGTTGTCGGCCTGCGGTGGGGCCCCTACCAGGTGAGCATAGTCGGCACCGGCGACCACCACCTGTCCAACACCAGCCCGACGACGCTGCTGCTGGCCGGGCACGCAACCATCCTGAGCGCCTTGGCGATCGCCGCCACCCCAGCGATCGGGCGGTGGGCACAGCGGCCCCGGGTGTGGTGGTGGACCGCGCTCGGCAACTCCGGTGCGATGACGCTGTACCTGTGGCACATTCCCGCGCCGGTGGGCAGCCACTTGCTCTTTGATGAGCTCGGCCTGTCCCGCTATCCCGGCCAGCCGCACTTCGCGGTGATCAGCATCGCGCAGCTGCTGCTGATGGGCGCCATGGTGGCAACGCTGTTCGCGGCTCTGCGACCGTTGGAGAACAACCCGCTGCCCGGCTGGGACGGCGCCCCACCCATCAGCCCAGCCGGGCGTGGGGCTGCCGTCGGGACGCTGCTCTGCCTGGCCGGCGCCGCCACCTTGGCATTCATCCATCGGGGCCTGAAGGACCAGGGACTCATCTACGTGACCGCGATGGTCACGGCGCTGGTCGCTGCGCGGGCGCTGGCGGGCGGCGGCGGCTCAACCCTTGAAATAGCGACCGCCCGCGGCAGCAACTCGGTGGTAACTGTCGGCGTATACCGAGATGTCCTGCGGGGCCGGCCAGCCGGCCCCGCAGAATCGCCCCACGACGCATTCGCGAAGCTCCACCAGCCACTGGTAGTCGACCGGGCACGTCGCATCGGGCCGGCTCGGGAGGATCGGCAGCCATTCCGGAAGTTGATCATCAGGCTTGCCGGACAGCAGGATCCAGACCACCAAGTACCGTGGGTTGAGGTCGACGGCCCCGTAATGCAGGAGCGTCTCGACGTGAACCCCATCGCGCTGCGAGCCATGCAAGACGGCCGCGGCCTCGCAGACAACACGGCGCGCTGTCTGGACCAACGGATGCTGCTCAGGACTGGGCACCATGTCACCCTAGGGACGCCGCCGCTGGGCTAGCGGGGCGCTCCCCGATCCGTTCCCGGTTGGAACACCAGCAGGTCGTCATGTTCACGGCGGCGACACTCCTCGGCGAAGGCAAAGGACAGATCGTGGTTATCGAAAAAGCGGTGGTACTGCTCGTCGTCGAGCCAGTACAGCTCGAAGTAATCGACCATTCTGTTCGACACCGGGATGGCGAGATAGTGACGGCCCGAGTCGGTTTCCTGCCCGATCCACCAGCTGTCCTCCTTGGCGAAGTAGGTTTCGCGGAAGTTCACTGGTCTCCTTCTCGGCTTGCAGACCTGAGATTACGACAGATCACCCGACACCGCCGCGACTCGGTGGTGGGTGCCGCCATTGAGGCGTGCGGCACGCAATTCGTCGAGATAGCAACAGAATTCGGTCCAATCCAGCAGCTGGACCATCTGCCCGGGCGCCCCGCGCGGGACAAGCCGCGCCTCCCCGGTGTTGCGGGGCAGCAACTCCTCGGGCTCCAGCGCGCCCCCGAAGCTGCGCTGGGTGGTGCGGTCGTCGCTGTTGTGGCTGTAGGACTGGCTGCTGCGGGTGGCCTTGCCGGCCCAGAACGCCGCCGACTCCATCAGCTCCCGCTCGTGCGAGCCGTACATGATCAGCGCCGCCGGCGTGACATCTCGAATCGCCCGGCCCTGCAGCGGTCCATAGATCGCGTCGAGCTGCGAACCCGCTTGTGCCGCATAGCAGATCGACACCCCCAGTCCGCGGGACTCGGCCAGGTATTGCGGCAGCCGGGGCAGCGGGGTGTTGGTGATCTCGTCGAGGAACAGCCCCACTCTAATGTGGTCTTCCCACTGGGCTACCTTGCGCCGCTGCCGGTTGATCAGCGCATCCATCAACGTGATGGCCTGCGCGGCCACCGTGCCGTCGGCGGGAGTCAGCAGATACACCGTCGCGCCGGGCTCGTCGAAGATCGACAGGTCCAGCGGAGCGAGATCGCGGTCGCGGTGCGAGGTGCGCAGCCAGGCCGTCAGCACCTTGCTCACGGTCATCTTCACCGAATCGCGTTGCTTGGCTTCCATGTCGAGCACGCCACGCACCCGAGCCTCGAACAGCAGATCACCGGTCCAAGCTGCCGCGGCCGCCCAGGACGGCTCGGCGCCGAATTGAAACGGGCCCTTCAACTTCGGCATCGTGACGTTCTCCGAGGCCTCCAGAGTCCAGTCCATCCCTAGACCCGTGCCGCACCGGCTGGCCGCGAACAGCAAGCACGTCAACGGCGCGAACGCCAGCTGGTCCCACGGACCCGGATCCGATCCGCCACGAAACGCGGTGCCCGACAACGACACCGCCGAGGTGCTAAGCAGCGTTTCGGCCATCGCCATCGCGTCGGCCAGACTGGCGATCAACGCGGTCGGGTCGAAGCGGTGCGGGGTGAAATCGTTCGGGTAGTACGGCGCCACGATCGGCCGCAGATCCAGCAGCGCCGACGGTCCGTAGCGGCGCGAGGCCACCAGCTGCATCAGGTCGTCCTTGCTGGAGGACACCAGGGCCGCCGCTGGCCACAGCACCGCCGACTGCGCCAGCCACTTGCGGGTCTTCCCGGTTCCCGGCGGGGCGAAGGCACCGATGTGCGGCGCGGTCTCCAGCGGCCGCAGCCACTGGGTGTGCTCGTCGGGCACCCAGCCGCCGAACGGGGTGATCGGCGCGCGATATCCGTCACCAGCCGCGGCGCGCGGATCTCCCATGGATCGACCCTAAGGTCATCGGTCGGTTGGTTTGTGCACCAAAATTCCCGACCTCAAAAATTATTGATGCGGCGTGATTGCAGCAGAAACTACGAATTTCCTGCTCAATAAAGCGATCGGTTCGCCACCAGCCAGAGCTGCGCTGTGCTGTAGCGCCACGTTGATTTAGGTCGCGGCGTGGAATGCGTCGATGACGTCTGCCGGGATACGGCCCCGGGTCGACACATTGTGGCCGTGACGACGGGCCCATTCGCGTATTGCCGCACTCTGCTCACGGTCCATGGCGCCGCGGCCGGAGCCAGAACGTCCGCGCCGGCGACCACCGACCCGACGGCCTGCTTCAACCCACCGCTTCAGATCGTTGCGCAGTTTTGTGGCATTTTTGCTCGCAAGGTCAATCTCATACGTCACCCCGTCGAGGCCGAATTCGACGGTTTCATCGGCGGCGCCTTCGCCGTCGAAATCATCGACCAGGGTGACGGTCACTTTCTTCGCCATTGGCTGAGCCTCGTGTTCTCCTTTTAGACACTTGCCAGGCAAGTGTTGGACCGCCCCGTCGCACCAATGTGCCATAAGTACCGGCGCTATTCAATACAACGACACAGGGCTCGGTGACTATGCGGACGAACAATCCGAAGCGTCGAGGGCCATCGATGTCGCTGCGGTGGCGACGCTTCGGTCACGTCGGCTGAAACATTGCCAAACCACCCATGGCGAGAAATCTGCAGATTACGGTTCGGTTATGGATAAACCCGCGCCGAGGGAGCCCAGGGGCCCGGGAGTGCCAGGAAGTACCCGAGATCACGTCGCGGGCCTGCGCTGGCGTCGACTCCGGCGGCCCAAAGGATTCACGATGCGCTGGCCCGAGCAGGCTCCCGATATCTCACAAACCCGGTGGCGGTTCCTACTCGTCACCCTCGGTGCGGACGGCCTCATCGCGGCGGCCCTCGCAATCGGCGAACTGCATATCTCCAACACGCCGTTCGCAATTCTGGGCGCAGGTATTCTATTCGCAGTAAGTGCGGCAAATTTCTGGGGTCTGCACTCACTGTGCCGAATCTCGCCGGACCGCCGGTCTGCGGGCTCGTGGGCACGCGAGGCCTTCTTCGCTCAAATTCTTACGGCTTTTCTGGCGCTGTACATCATTGTCGTCGGTGTCATCACGGACCCGCTGAATATGACGGAAACTGTCAAAAGCCATGACTGGCGCGCGCTCGCAGTTTTCGCGATTGCCGGCGTGGTGGGATCTGTTGCCCTGGCATGGATGCTGCTCCTTGGCGGACAGACTCAAATACGGTGGACGACGACCACGGTGCTGATAAGCTCGTTGATTCCGCTGTCTGGGCTGGCGCAATATTGGTTGCAAAACACCTATCTACCGGCAAACTCAGCGCCTCAGGTCGACGTATCGGTGGAGCTCTCGCCGCAGACCCAAACCGGGCAGACAACCCATTTATCGGCCAAGGTAATCGTGCACAATCGGGGAACGGGGAAGGTCAACGTTGCCGGGGCACTAATGCGGGTCACCGCATACGCGAAAACGACGGATCAACCAGAGGTTCCGCACGATTGCCTGGTGTACAACGCGGATCAGCAATGGTGTCAGGTCGAGGGTGGCATGGATATTTCCGGCGTTAATTACGATGCTGACTTCCGTGCCGATCCGACGAGGGCCACGGATGCTCGACTACTGTACGCCGGCTTGCTGTACAGCGGCCCCTCGGCGTTCCTGGTGCCGGGCGAGACCGACACCTTCCAACGAGTCGTTGATATAGATTCCGACACCCGCCTCGCCCGCTTGTCGGTCAACGCGGTTTTCCTCCCTGAGCGAAGAATCGATGATGTGAGATCGTGCTACGACACGCACGCATCCGGATACGCGGATTACGAAAAGTTTTCCCGCGAGGTGAATGTTGCGAAGAGGGATTGGGATCGTACGCAAGTCCCGATAGTATCCGAACTGCTAGTTCAACGGTACCTCTGCATGAATTATGAGATTGCACCCGGCGACATTATTAGTTGGTTGCTGGGAAAGCGATACGTGATGGTGTTTCACACTAAGCTCAGCGATCCACAGGATCCTGGCAATGAGTATCCAACGATTGAATCCTTTTACCGCCTCGCTGATAGGAACGGCGATCCACTGCCGGAAGAAAGCCGGGTGCTGAAGAAGATTGGAAGAGCCAATCCGGCAAGTGACCAGGTCGTGGTGGCGGAATATGCGCCGGGAGAGCCGATAAAATCCGAGGACAAGCATTGAACAGATGTTCCACGCTTATCCTGCGGCCGCCTACCCCGGTCGCACGAGGTGATGGCCGTCGACATCGGTCGGGCGTTGATGCGCACCACGCGGCGTGCCAAGGCGTGGCCACGTCGTTGACATGCTCGCGGGAGATAAGCCGTGCCAAGTAGGTCACATCGAAGGTGGTGGGTCACCGCATCGACGTTGAATGTGCTCAACGTCGTAGCCGGGATTTGGCTCGTCACCCATACGCCCCCTCATCGAACGCACACATGCGACACGCTCAACGAGATGATCGGCTACACCGAACGTCGGACGGCGGTGATGAATGACGAGGTCGTGTTTCCCAACCAGGGCCCGCCGCCGATTGACAAAGACTTACCGGACTGGGCCAACGGCATGCGTCAGTACGCACAACAGCTGAAGCAGCTCGACCCCCCGTTGGCGGTAAAGCCGATGGAGCTCGACAACCTGGCCAATGATGCGCAAGAAATCGTCTACCTATTGCAGTACATAGAGACCGCGACGCCGCCCTTCACCGGAAAAGGCCCACCGCCGTTGTGGATGACCCGGTACAACGAAGTCGCCTACGAGATAGAGATGACGATCCAGCTACTCCAGAGTGCTTCGTCGGTGTGCGCGGCCAAACCCCAGCACCCCGAGACTTCCGCGACCACGGCGACCTCGACGCCGAAAACGCTGCCGGCTCAAGACATCACCGACAAGCTGCTCAAGCCCAGCGAGCTGGCCCGCATCGTCGGTGACCCGGAAATGACGGACGTCTACCACCTCCAACATCTTGACGTCCCGACGCAGGGCTTCGACCCTCTCGACTGTGCAGCACGCGCTGCCGTCGGGAACACGTTTCCTTATTACGGGCCCAGTCGAGTCGCAACGGCAGGTGACGTGAATCTCAACCCGGACCGCGGCCTGCAAGGCCCGCGGATTTACCAACTGATCACCGCCTGGCAGGACAATGAGCAGCCCAAGAAGGTGCTGTCGCAGTCGGCTTTTGAATGGGAGCACTACTGTCAGCAGCCCTACACGATGACCATCGACAACAGCACGATTGCGGTGGCCAACCTCGGCCCGGTCAAACGGGAGCCCCCCGACGCTCCGACCAGGATCATCGCCTGGGACCAAACTGATGACAGAAAGCAGATCTGCTTTCACGTCATGGCCAGCCGAGCCAACATCCTCGCCGAGGACATTGCCTGCGGTTACAGCGACACTGACGCCGATATCAGGGGAATCGCCAGGCAGGCCGACGAGATTGCCGATGGGATGCTGAACAACGTCTCGCGATAACAACACGCGCCCGCGAAGCCCGACCTCATGCGACGTGACACCGTCGTCACAGCACCCGCCAGAGCAGCCACGAGATCCTCCGCAAACTCGACGTCCGACCGGACGGTTGCCGCTACGGGCCTCGCAGCTTCCAGATCCGGCCGCCGGACACCTCGTCGGCATCCGCTGGCATCTCGGCGACGTAGACATTGCCGGCAGACCAGTGGGGGATGTTCTCTGCCGTACGCGGGAACTCGTCGAGATCGAGCAGATAGCTGGCGGTCGAAGTCGCCGTGAGTGCCGGGCCAGTCGGGCTTGCTCATCCAGTCGTAGCTGAATGTCGGCTCGCCCGTGCGGGGGACGACGATATCGGCCGTCAACCACGCCCCCCGGTGTGGATCCGCCATTACCGTGCGCAAATTCCCCCCACGGAATGCTGATTCGCTTGGGGCCCCGGGGCAAACGGATATCGGCGCTTCTGGCGGATTAGCTCAACAATGTCGCGCTGCAACTGCTCCTGCCGCTGAGAATCCATACCGGATGGAGTCATTGACCCCTCTCGTAGCTGGTCGCGGGTGAGCGGGTTGCCGCTTATCGGGCCACGACTTTTAGCACACGGTCATCGGATTGCGCGTTCTCGGTTGGTGTTTCGTCGGCGACGTAGATGTTGCCCGCGGCATCGACGGCTACTCCTCCCGCCTTGTGCAGTCCGGTGACAACAGAGGTGGTGGCACGGGATGAGTATTTGAGTACCCGGCCGTCGTTGACTTCCTCGGTGATGTAGACGTCGCCGGCGTTGTCGACGGTCACGCCGAATGGGGGTCGCAGCCCGCTGATCGGCAGCGCGACGGAGCTCTCGGCGTCGGGGTCGAGTTTGAGTACCCGGCCGCTGGACGGGTCGTTGCTGTGCATGGTGCCGTCGGTGGCGTAGACGGCACCGGCCGTGTCGACGGCCACGTCGACGGGATCACTAATTCCGTTGAACGGCAACACCGTTGGAGTTGACGTACCGGCTGCCAGTTTGACCACTTGGTGGCTGCCGCGGTCGGCGATGTAAAGGTTGCCGGTCCCGTCGACGGCAATGCCGCCGGGGTAGTTCAAGCCGGTGATCGGCACCTCAGTGGCGCTGTCGGCGCCCGCGGCCAGCCTGAGCACCCGGTTGTTCAGCGAATCAGCGACATAGACGGTGCCGGCGTGGTCGACGGCCACCCCGCAGGGCTCCCACAACCCGTTGAACGGCAGCACCACCGGCTGCCCGGTGCCCGCGGCCACGGCGATCACCCGGTTGTTCGCGGAGTCGCTGACATACAGGGTGCCGGCTGAGTCGATGGCGACGCCGAACGGGTGACTGAGTCCGGTCAACGCCACATCGGGGCTGTCACCGCGGCGCGGCGGTGGTGGTGGGGGGACCTCGTCGTCGGTGTCGGTGGATTCCGGCACTGGGGCGACGGCGCCGGGAGTGGGATACCAGTCGGGGATGTTTTCCGGGCTGCGCGGGAATTGCGCCAGATCCTGCAGGTAGCCCGCGTCGTCGGAGTTACTGAACGTGCCGCCGGTGGCCGACCAGTCCGGCTTGCCCATCCAGTCATAGTCAAATGTCGCTTCACCGTTGCGAGGGACGACGACGTCGGCCATCAGCCACGCACCCCGCTGCGGATCGGCCATCGCCCTGCGCAAGTCGCGCATTTTCACCACGGCGCGTGTCGGCACCCGCAGGGGCAAGTCCGGGTCAGAGCTTGGAATCGCCTGGAACACTGGACCGGCGCAAAAATGGATCCGGAGCTCATTCCAGTCACCTTGCGTCTGCCGAATCAGTTCGACAATCTCCAGCTCCCGCTGTGTCCGCTGCTTGTCATCCATTAATGGTTCTCAATAATCTCGACCCTTCGAGGTCCAGTTAAGGGTTGCCAATCGTAGATGTATTCTATCGGGCGCCCAGTAACGTCCCGGACGATCTCAATGGAGGCGTCCAGGTGGTGGGTCTGCTCCAGGATCTTCGCCCATTCATTTTCGATGACCTTGACCTGCGACAGGTTAACGTTTGTGCCCTGCTGCGCGGTCAGGTTGATCTCCTCGCCCGGCCCGCCAAACCGCTTGGGCACCAAGTGACCGGCGTGGTCCCCAGGCTGCATGCCCGGCGGCCGGAAACTGCTGTCCGGACCCGGTTGTTGGGGTCCGTCAAGACGGATGTCGACGTGATCTGTCAAGCCGTTCTGATCGGTATGGAAGACCTCCCGGCCGCCATCGACGTTGTAAGTGGTTTCCGGCTCCGGCGATCGCAGATCCGGATTCCAGCGGCGCGGACCGCCCGACGGTGCATCCTTAATGCTCGGCGGCGTCGGTGTGTGGGAGTTTTCCGCGGGCGTGCCTAACGGCGCGTCAGACTTGTCAGCAGACGTGCCCGACGGGTCGTACGGTGATTTCCAGCCATTGAGCTGATCCTCCAGCGACGCTTTTGTCGCATTCAAATACGCGGCTTCGTCGTTGTAATCCTGGACCGCTAGTTGATTTGAGGAATCAGGCCGCCATGCGTTGTGGTCTTTTATGTCTTGGATGATCTGGTCGTACGCTCGGCGCGCCGCCGGGGAATCCTCGGCCGGCGCCGGTCGTGTCCAGGACGGCGGCGGCATATGGCGAATCCGCGGGTCCGGAACATGCGGCGGCGGACCCGTCGGTCGGGGCGGAGGAGGCGGCGGCGGGGCAGGCTGCGGCGCCTGCGGCGGCGGCGCGAGCCCGCCTAGACCCATCCCCATCATCTGGGCTCCGCGGCCGGCGATGCTCGACGCCGCACCGCCCGGCGACGCGGTGGGCACCGACGGCAAATTGTTGGCATTCAGGGCGTCCTGGGCGAGCAGGCCGCCCGCGGCGGCGGCGCCCGCCGAATGGATGGCCGGACCTTTGCCGGCCAGCTCAGTGGACAGCGTGGCGATCTTCGTCTGAATCGCCTCGGCGGCTCCGGTGGCCGCCGCATCGACCGGCGCGGCCACAACGGGCGGGTGGGTCACGACACTGGTCGGCGGCTTGGCCGAGACTTCCAGGTGCCCCGCCACCGACGTGGCGGCCTTCATCAGCTCGTCGGCGTGCACGTTGATCGGGCGAGCCCCCACATCCGCCATGCGAGCAGTGTAGGGACGGCACCATCGCCGTGCGCCATTTTAACCGCTGCGCGGACTGCGGCCCGACGCTAAATCACCGGCCCTCGGGTGCCTCTGCTCTAGTGCCCGGGACGGGTCGAATAGCTCACAGACCGACTACAAAGGGCCAGGGGCTACGCACGCACCTCGTAGCCCATCGCCCCGCGGACTTCAATGCCGGCGGCGAAGTCCGTTGGAGCCCAGCGATATCGGTGTGAAAAGCCCGTGTGGTGTCGTCACGGGTCCGGCATGATCTCGACCGGACATGCGCTGAAAGGCTCAATAACGATTCCCGCATTTTTGAGCGGCTCAATTGAGCGGATGCTGTCCCGGACCGCTTGGACAGTCCCTTCGATGACCAGGTACGGGCCCCGGTTCATCTGCTCATAAAACTCTTTCATCGAGTCCTTGCTGTAGAAAACGGGATAGAACGCCACACCGTCGCGCCCAAGCATGAAGAGCTTTTGCCGGCCGTCCTTGGTATCACCGAACGGGGTGGAGTAATACACGGTGACATCACCGGCGGCCTGGTCGGCCGCCGCGTCCTTGTCGGTCGAGTCCACGGTATTTCCTTTCGGCCTGGTTGGGTCGTCGACCGATCCGCCAGAGTTGCGCGGCGCATCCCGCTCGGTCCTCGGGTTCGGCGCCGCCCGCTCTCCGTTGGTCGGTCGTGTTGGCGGTCACCTACCCATGGTCGCCCTTCGTTGGTTGCTGCCATTGCAATTTTCCTCGCGTCTGCGCGGGATAGCCGACGGGAATTCATACGAGAGACATTCGGCTAACGCGCTCGCCTGTGATACAACCGCCAGCAGTGCCCGTCGCGTCAACAGCTCTGGGGGATGGACAAGATCATGCATGCCGCAAGGAGTTTCGCCGCAACCGCTGCTTTCGTCGGTCTAGCGCTCGAACTGGCGACTGCATGCTCAGGAGGGACGCCGAACCCGACGCCCGCTCCCCCGCCAAGCCCGTCCTCGACCGCATCCTCCAAACCGTCGTCGACCACGTCGGCGACCTCTGCACACACGATGAGCGGCCACTACGTCAAAACAGAAACCAACTCGGCGGGCAATTCCGTTGAAGACGATTGGTACGCCACCCCCTGCGGTGACGGGTGCGCGAACGTGAAGATGGTTGGCAGAAACGGCGGTAATCAGACCTCGTCACAGGCCCGGTTCATCAACGGCCAATGGGAAGCGGACGTCACGAATCTCGCGGATGTCTGTATGGACGGCCACCGCGATCCCGCCGTCAGTGCGAGAGCTCACTATGCGTGGGATCCGAACACCCTCGCGGGCACGGGACATGTCACATACAACACCTCGGAACGTTGCGGGAATTCGGGCATGCAGACGATCTACAGCGACACCATCCAATTGAGGCAGGCGCCCTCCTGACGCATGCCGCCGGGGTTTCGCTGCATCTCGACGGCACCGCCGCCACAGTGCCCAGATGCAGGGACGACGTAGAGCCAGCCTTTCGGTTGCTGTCTATCAAGTGCGCCACCAGCGGACGTGCCGGGAACAGCGGGGTCACCGCGTGCGTCGGCGGTCAGCGCGGTGGATCCCCGGGCCATCTAAAACTGTTGACGAAATAGCCCATGGTGTCCGCGATTTCGAGGTTGGCACCAGACGGGTGGCCATCCGTGTGCTCCACGTACGGTCCAACTGCGAAGGCGATCAGGGCGAGCCCATTTTTCACCGCGGCCATAGCGAGCACCCGCAGGCGGATCGATTTGCTGTTGGGGTTTTGCAGGTAATAGTCGTCGATTTCGCCGTAGCCGGGTTGATAGCCGACCATCGCGTTGGGGATCTGATAGGCGATGGTGGCGCCGCGAAGCCGTTGCTGGATCGTGTTTTGGGCGATTTGAATTGGAGTTCGGTTGCCGGCGGGCTCGCCGTATAACAGAGCCTGGCCTCCAGCCAGACTCATCGTCCACCCATCCTTCGCAATCGTGGCGATGCCGGGGTAGGCGAGCGTGAATCCGCCATCGAAGGTTCTGCGGGGAAATGCTTGCGCGGGTGGACCGGGCAGGACGGGTGGGACAGCGGCTTGCCCGGCGGCGGGCGGCTCGCCACCGGGGGGTGCGGGCGCGGCGCTCGGCGCGGCAGAAGGCGGCGCGCCGACCGGGGTTGGGGCTGCACCGGGAGGCCCGGTCGGGGGGCCTCCACAGAACGGCGGGCAGTTGGAGCGCGGCGCCGGCGGCGGGGTGATCGACCACGACACCACGACCACCGCCGCGGCCACCACGGCCAAGGCGGCGCCGAGGATCACGAACAGCCGGGTGTGGGAGGTGTGGCGCGCCGCTGCTGCGGTGTACGACGGGGCCGGCACGGCGTAGCCGGTCCACGCCGGCCCAGACGGGGGTGGGCCGGGCGTGGTCTGCGATGTCGGCTCGGCTTGCACCGGATGAACGACCCGCCGTGCCTCGCGGGAGGACCGCGACGCCGCCCGGAGGGCGGCCCCGCAGTTCGCGCAGAACGCCATGTCGGGAACGACATGGTGGCAGTTCGTGCACAGCAGCGGTTCACCGCGCATCGCCTCGTGCGCTTCATGCAGCAAACCCAGGTGCAGCGCGATTCGCAGGGCCAGTATCGCCGCCGCCGCGATCATCAGGTGCACGGCTAGCTGCAGTCCCGGCGGCAGCGGGGTGATATCGGCAAACCCCAGTCCGGCGTAGACCGCCAACACCACCACGGCCGCGGGCACAACCGCGGACCACGAGACCCCCCGGCGGGGTGGGTCTGCCCGGCGGGTGTACCACAACGCGGCACCTACCAGGCCGCCCGCCGACGCGGCCGTCAACGGCATCGCGACGCCCTGGATCCCGGCTTCGACACAAAGGCCGGCGACGGGTCGGCCGCTGGCAATCGGCCCGGTTGCCAGCTGGGGGGTCAACCGGGTCAGGATCGCCGCAGCGGTGTAGGCGATCGCCCCCAACGATCCGATCAGGTACCCGTCCAACGATTCCCGGGTGGGGGGACGCAGCAACCGCACCAGCACCGCCGGGACGAGCATCAGGACCGCTCCGCCCGCGGGGATGGCCAGCCCGTCGCGAAGCACATGCGCCCCGGTCGAACCCAGACCCGACCCGGCCGTGTAGGAGCGAGCAACAATGGGCCCGGTCAGCACCGCCCACCCCACGCCGAGTCCCGCACCGATCACCCCGGTGAGCACCAGCGCGCGAACCGGCAAATGGTGGTATACGTCGCTTTCTTCCAGATAGATCAGGAACAGCAAGGGCACCCCGAGCGCGGTGACCGCGATCAGCGCCGCCTGCCAGCGCAGCAGGGCCAGCGCCACCAGCAGCACCACCAGGACCGCCAACCCCGCCCGAAACGCCGCCCGTGAGCGATGCGGCAGGTGCGGGAAAACCGAACTGACCGCAGACATCCGCAGCAGATGCTCACCCGGCGCCCCCGCATAGGCCCGCACGCGCATCCAATCCGGCCCATTCCCGCGCTGGCGGGACAGGTGCGCGCCGCAGGATACGCAGAACGCGCCCGGCGGATCGATTGTCCCGCATACCGGGCAGGTCACCGGCGGTGTCGGCTGCACACGCTGGGACGGTGACTCGGCGCTCATCGGGGACGAACCCCCGACCGCGACGCGGGGCCGGCCGTTGTCATCCTTGCCCCCGCTGAATGTCGAGCAGATCCTGGACGAGGTTGTCGGTGTTGGGGGTGCCGAGCCCGGTGACCAGGTCATAGCCGGGACCCGCGCTGTCGACCGCGTTGCCGCCCAAGGTCACGTCGAAAAACGCGGGCCGCGCCGGGGCTGTGCCCGCCGCGACCCGACGGGCGACCCCGTAGAGCATCGGATTCATCTCTCCGAGGGCCTTCCCGCCGTGCTCGATCAAGTACTGGTTCATCAGCGCCGTCAGCGCCGCCCAGATCGGCGCCGATTGCGAGGTGCCGCCACCCTGGTTCCACTGCGACGGGGGCGTCAGGACATACACCCCGGTGAATGGGTCGGCGTCGGCCGCCACATCGGGGGTCAGCCGGTGAATGAAGTCCTTCGGCGAAGAAGCCGTACCGATCTGGTAGAGCGGCAAGGCGAACAGTTGCGCCACCCCGCCGCCTGTGCCCTGCGACATCGGTGAGTTGACCCAGGCCGCCTCGGCCAGCCGAACGCCGTGCTCGTCGGTCGATAGGCTGGTGCCGCCCACGTCGGTCATCTCCGGCAACGCCGCGAGAGTGTTCACGCCGACGTCATCCGGTGTGGGCGGAGTGGAGAAATCGTCGCTGTTTTTGCATTCAAGGCCACCGGTGTCCCCGCTGGAGGTGAATGCCGACGTGCCGTGCTCCTCCGCCTTCTGCAGGGCGGCCCGAACCGGGCGCACGTCGTGGGGGTTCGTCATCTTGTCGCAGTCGAAGCCCAGCGAAAAGCTCCAGATCGCGCCCGGGAATTGGCGGTCCACCGACTCGAACATGTTCGCGACGTTCTGGTGGAACTCCGCGGACGCGAGATACTTATTAACGTCGCCTTTCACCTTGTCCAATCCGAAGCCGGCAAAGGCGTTGGCGACCACCAACCGCGCGTCCGGCGCGAGCGCGTGGGCAACCTCGAGATCCATCTCGGTTTCGACTCCTGATTCGAGGCGGCCGCCGACCGGTGTCGGTGTGAATGTCGACAGCCCGAACGTCTTGGCGTAGGAGTCCAGGTCAAACTGGTCGTAGCCGTCAAGCTCGAAGAACACGATGGTCTGATCTTTGCCGGTGGTCGCCAGCGGGCCCGCGTTGTATGTGGTCAGCAACTGGGTCGGCGTCAACCCGCGCGGGGGCACGTCGCGCGGACGGGCCGGCGGCGTCGCGACACGCACCGAGTGGTAGCTGAGGATGCGGCCCAGCCCCGTGACCTGAGCGGCCACCGGCGCTGGGACCGCAGCCTGCTGTCGAGACGCGTAAAACACCCGCCCGCCGCGGCTGCGGAAGTTGTGTACCGCCACCCCGAACGCGTTCGCCACTTTCGGCGCCGTACCGGTGACGAACGCCCAATCATCGCCGGCTCGCCAGCGCACCGACAGCCCCTGGCCCCTAGCCCACGTGAACAGCGCATTCGGTGACGCCGAGTCACGCAGTGCGACAGTGAGCTGCACGGAGCCGCTGCGGGCCGGACCGAGATCGGTCGAGCTGGCTAGCTGTAATGCCCAGTCGGGTTGTTGACGCGACTGATGGGTGGGTGGCCTCCGAGCGCGGTGTGTGATCTGTGATGGTTGTAGGTGTGTAGCCAGGTTGGCAAGGCCTGA
>Ga0335075_10000866_pt1 | contig 51364 bp, 52 predicted proteins | sample Lox_Sample_24_FD_206723 | JGI IMG/M metagenome (GOLD analysis project Ga0335075, IMG submission 206723) | Soil microbial communities from Loxahatchee National Wildlife Refuge, Florida, United States - Lox_Sample_2.4 | ecosystem: Environmental > Terrestrial > Soil > Wetlands | place: USA... | reverse complement strand
TCGGCAACGGAGATCAGAATTCCAGCCGGCTTGGCCTGCACTGCGCTTTGCAGCGCTTGTAATTCAGCCTGGGCATCGAAGGTATTGGGCCCCCCAACCACGGCCTTCACGCCGTATTGACGGGCCGCATTGTCAAAGCCCTCAATAGCCGTCTGCCAGTACGGCAGGGCTAAGTTGTTCGCGATCAGGTAATACGTCTCAGAATAGGAATGCCCATGGCAACCGGTAAGGAAGCCAAGGGCCAGCGGAAGCACAAGCGCGAATGCTATTCCTCTTTTTTTACGCATAAAACCTCCCGTATCGAAACTCCACACGAGACAGCCTGAACCGCGCCCGGCACAGCGAAGGCCCAATGTTTTGCCAGGCGTTCGTGTGCCGCGGATTTTACTCCTTCAGAGGCAGCTTTGGCCCGTAACTATGTCTGCCCACAGACAATATCTCGGCGCGGGAGGGCTGCACCACTCAGAATTCCCTCGGCAACAGCTCGACCTTCGCACCCAGGACACGAAGCAGCTCCCGCGCCCGCGTCGCCGGATCATCGCCTGAAGAAAAAATCGCCGAAATTACCGCCACCGAATCCGCGCCCGCCGCCCGCACCTGCGCCGCATTCGCAGCAGTAATCCCGCCAATCGCGACCAGGGGCTTGCGCGTCATGGCGCGCGCCAGGCGAATCCCCTCCAGCCCCACCACCGGGTCTGGATTCTCCTTCGTCGCCGTCGCAAACACCGGCCCCATCGCAATGTAGTCCACCGGCATCGCATCCGCCGCGCGTAGTTGCGCCTCGCTGTGCGTCGAAACCCCCACAATCCGCCCCGCGCCCACAATCGTCCGCGCCGCCGCGGGACTCATATCCGTCTGCCCCACATGCACGCCATCAAAATCGGCAGCCACGGTAAGCTCTGGCCAGTCATTCAAAATCAACCGCATGGAAGCACCATCTGCCGCCGCCCGCATCAACCGGGCATCCGCAAGAATCTCAGCCTCATTCCCCCGCTTGTTCCGGTATTGCAAAATTCCCACACCCGCCGCAGCCAGCCCTCGCACCATATCCCGCAAAAACCGCGCACGATGATCGGCAGGCAAATACGAAGCATCCAGAATCGGATACAGCGCCGGAAAATCTTCTCTGAACTCCATCCCTCAAGTGTAAGTGGATGCGTGACCAGTGACGGAGGCCTTAGCCCTGGGCGCGAACGCACCCAGGACTAAGCCGGTTAGTTACCAGTTGACAGTGGGCATACTGATGCCACTTTTGCCCAGCTGTTCTCGAATATGCGCAAACTTCTCATACTGCGATATCGTGATGGGACCCGTATAGCCCTCGCTTTGTAGCTTGCGCGGAGGATATTTTACGTATGTCTTCATGAGTTTCTCGATGGCTTCGTTGATCGCAACCAGGGTCCAAGTGCGTTCGGTGTAGTTGTTCATGAAGATGTCGTACCGCTCCTGGGGGTCCTGCCACAGATCGAAGATCTGCGGCACCGTTGCCACGTAGCTGTCTGGCCCCTTCCAGCCGAGGTTGCTATCCACGGCGAGACCACCGGTTGCCATTCCGTTGTCACCACGCAGATTGAACACAGCTTTGTAATTGGCAACCCGCGCCGCGCCGGGACTCAACTCGTTCTCCGTGAAGTAGAACCATGCTTTGCGCTCTGACTTTCCTGTTCCGAAAAGAACAGGCGACATGTCGTAGCTGTCGAAGATGATCGGTTTGCCTTCGCGGTCGTTCTCCGGAAGCTTGATCCCTGCAAGCGAAGCACATGTGGCCATGAAGTCGAGACTGCCCAGGATGTCGTGGTTCTTGCTTCCCGGCTTGATCCGTCCCGGCGCCCAGATAATTGCAGGCACTCGGGCTCCGCCTTCGCGTACTGTACCCTTCGTTCCACGGAACGGTGTGTAGCCTGCATCAGGATACACGTCCTGCCACGCGCCATTGTCGGTAGTCCAGAAGACAATGGTGTCTTTCTCTATCCCCAGTTCACGCACCTTGTCCATGATGTGCCCAATGCGCGCGTCCATTTCGACGACCGAGTCAGCGAACTTACTCTTGGACATTGACTTTCCGATGTAGTCGGGATGCGGCATGTTGGGCTGGTGCGTCTTCATAAAGTTGACGCTCATGTAAAACGGTGTATCAGATTTGACTTGATCGAGATATTCAAGGGCGGCTTTCTCGACGTAGCCGTCGAAGAATGGAATCCCGACCACTCCTTTATCAGGGGTATCCACATATTGTCCGTTGATCTTGAAGTCTTCCTTTGCTTTCTCTCCTGCTTTCCCTGACAGGGCGCCTTTTGTGACCTTGGCAAACATGGCTCGCAAAACATCGGGCATGTCGGGGAACCACGTTGTATCGGCATAGGTGTATGCATTGAGATGGTAGAGGCCGCAGTACCTCATCTCATCGAATCCCTGAGCATTCGGCAGAGCGTAGTCATCCTCACCAAGATGCCATTTTCCCGTGAAGAAGGTCTGATAACCCGCGGTCTTAAGCACGGACGCGACCGTCCACTCAGCAGCGGGCATTCCGCCACCCTGTCCTTGGAACGCCACTGTCGTCATTCCACTGCGATTGGGGATACGTCCTGTCATGATGGCCGCTCGCCCAGGTGTACAGCTAGGCTGGCCGTAGAAAGAGAAGAAGGTCATGCCTTCGTTTGCCAGCCTGTCGAAGTTGGGCGTAGGCATACCCCTTCCTTCGCCGCCTCCGTAAGCCCCGAGGTCTCCCCAGCCGGTATCATCTGTGATCAGAAAAATAATGTTTGGCTTTTTCTTCGACTCTGGCATGATTTCTCTCCTTTTGAAGTTGGATGGATTGAGACACGACGCCCTGTGTCAAAATGGCGTGAAGATCATTAGGTGAGCGATAACCTCGATCCAGCCTCGCCCGCTGGGATCAGAGATTTTCGTATCTTAAAGGGAAGACGAAGAGTGCGGAACTGTCACAAGTGACAGCCCGTTGACAACTCTGCCAGATCTGAAATTGCTGTATTCACGGCTACTCTGTGCAGTTGCTCAAAGCCGTAATTGGGCGATTCTAACCACAGACAAGGATTTCGCCCGCTACCAAAAGCAAGTGCCGTTCACTCTGTTAGCCAATTCCTAATGGCTATCGGCCGCTCTTCTGCCGCTCAAAAAACCGCTCCATGAATTTCGTATCGAACTTCCCGGCGATAAACTCCTCATCCTGGAAAATCTTCTCGTGCAGCGGAATCGTCGTGTGAATCCCCTGCACAATAAACATCCCGAGCGCGCGCCGCATCTTCAGCATCGCCTCATCGCGGTCCCTGCCGTGCACAATCAGCTTCGCAATCAGCGAGTCGTAATACGGAGGCACCACTCCCTCCGCATACTGCGCCGTATCCACGCGCACCCCGTTGCCGCCCGGCACATTGAACGCCGTAATCTTGCCCGCCGATGGCGTGAACTTCTCCGGATGCTCCGCATTGATGCGGCACTCAATCGCATGCCCGCGAATCTGCACCGGCTCCGTCACAATCTGCGAAAGCTTCTCGCCGCACGCAATCCGCAGCTGTGCCTTCACCAGGTCGATGCCCGTCACCATCTCCGTCACCGGATGCTCCACCTGAATGCGCGTATTCATCTCGATGAAGTACAGCTTGCCGTCTTCATCCATCAGGAACTCCACCGTCCCCGCATTCTGGTAGCCCACATTTTCGAGCGACTTCTTCAGCGTCTTGCCGATCTCTTCCCTCAGCTTCGGCGTCACCATCAGCGAAGGAGCCTCTTCAATCAGTTTCTGGTGCCGCCGTTGAATCGAACACTCGCGCTCACCCAGCGACATCACATTCCCGTGCTCATCCGCCAGCACCTGGAACTCAATGTGCCGCGGTTGCTCAATAAACTTCTCCATGTACAGGTCGCCGTTGCCGAAGGCATTCACCGCCTCCATGTGCGCCGCCTGGAACAGCGCCGGCAGCTCCGCAGCTGAACGGATCACGCGCATCCCGCGGCCGCCGCCGCCCGCCGAAGCCTTCAAAATTACCGGATACCCAACCGACTTCGCCCACTCCAGCCCCTCGTCTTCGCTCTGGATCACGCCGTCCGACCCCGGCAGAATCGGAACCTTCGCGCGCTTCATCGCCTGCCGCGCCTTTTCCTTCTCGCCCATCAGCCGCGTCACGTCCGGCGGAGGCCCGATGAACTTAATGTTCGACGCGCGGCACACCTCGGCAAAGTTGGCATTCTCGCTCAGCAGCCCATAGCCCGGATGAATCGCGTCCACATCCGCAATCTCCGCCGCGCTGATCACTGCCGGAACATTCAGGTAGCTCTCCGCCGACCGAGGAGGCCCAATGCAGATCGCCTCATCCGCAAACCGCACGTGCAGCGAATGGCTGTCCGCCTCGCTGTAAACGGCGACCGTGCGAATCCCCATCTCTTTGCATGCGCAGATGACCCGCAGCGCAATCTCGCCACGATTGGCGACTAAGACTTTACGAAACATAATTTTGAACTCGCCTATCGCGGACGCACAGCAAACAGCGGCTGGCCATATTCAACCGGCTGCCCGGTCTGGACAAAGCGCTTCACGATCTCGCCTGCGGCATCGCACTCAATCTCGTTCATCAGCTTCATCGCTTCAATAATGCAGAGAATCTGCCCATTCTCCACCTGGTCGCCTACCTTCACAAATGCCGGGGCCCCCGGCGAAGGCGACTCATAGAAGGTCCCCACAATCGGCGACTTCACCACATGCAGCGAAGCATCCTCGCCCCCATCCGCCGCTGGCGCCGCCGCAGCAGGAGCAGTCCCCACATGCGAAGGCGCAACATGCGCCGCCGTGGCGAACACCTCCGGCAGCACCGCTGGAGCCGCATGCTGCTGCGCCGCCAGCATCCGGGCCATCTGCGCCATCTCCGCCATGCTCGTTTCCTGGCCGAACTTAATGCGAACCTTCAGGTCGCCCCGCTCCAGGTCGAACTCGCCAATATTGTTTTCTTTCAGGAACTCAATCAGTTCCTTCAACTCTTTTGTGTCTTCCGGTGTCATCACTCGCGCTCTCGCTCGTATCCCGCGTTTCTGTTCAGCCGCGTCTACAGCTCAATCGTTTATAGCTCAATCAATGCCTTGGCCGCTTGCGTCAGCACCTTATTCCCGCGCTGCGTCACCGCAACCATGTCTTCGATACGAATTCCGAACTTCCCTGCCAGGTAAACCCCGGGTTCCACCGTGACCACCATCCCCGGCTTTAATTCCATATCCTGTCCCGCGGCCAGTCGCGGAGCCTCATGAATCTCCAGCCCCACGCCATGCCCCGTTGAATGCGTAAAAAACTTTGCCAAGCCGTCCTTGCGCAGCACGCTGCGCGCCGCCTCGTCTACCTCGCCGCAGGTTGCGCCCGGCTTCACCGCCGCCACGCCCGCCTCCTGCGCCTCCAGCACGGCTTCGTACGCAGCGCGTTCCTGCCCGCTCAGCTTGCCCACGCACACGGTACGCGTCATATCTGAGCAATAACCATTGAGGATAACACCGAAGTCCAAAGTAATGAATCCGTTGCGCGGCGTCTTCTGTCCCGTCGCTCTCCCATGCGGCAGCGCCGACCGTTTGCCCGACGCCACAATCGTCTCAAACGACATTCCCTCGGCCCCGAATGAGCGCGCAAAAAACTCGAGCGAAGCCGCAATCTCCGTCTCCGCCACGCCGCTCTCAATATGCGGAAGCACCGCGTTGAACACCTTCACGCCCAGCGCCGCCGCCTTTTCCATCAGCCGCAGCTCGCCCGCATCCTTCACCATGCGCAGTTCAGAAACCAGCGGCCTCTCCTGCGCCACAAAAAACCCGCGCCGCACCTTGCCACTCACCGCCGACCGCATCATCCCGAGTGACGCAACAGTCGTGTGCTCCGGGTCATAAGCCGCACGCTTCGCTGAAGCCTCCAGCAGCGCGCAAGCCTCCTTCAGCGCCGACTTCTTGGCAATCACCACCCGCGCCCCGCGCGTCTCCTGCTTCGCCTGGACCGTGTACCGCCCGTCCGTAAACAACACGGCCTTCGCCGCCGTCACCGCCAGCGCCGCATTCGATCCCGTAAACCCGCAAAGCCAGCGCACGTCCGGCAAATGCGTCACCAGCAGCGCATCCACGCCATCCTCAGCCATGCTCGCGCGCAGCGCGCTCAAACGACCCGCATCACTCATCAAATCAATTTCCCTCAAGGATTGTCTCAGATCAGCCGCGTCTCATGCGCGGTCGCACATCGTCTCACTACACCGTATGGCGTCCGAATAGCGCGTCTCCAAACAGGCAGCGATGCGTATCCGGAGATCGCTTTTCCGGAAAAAAATCAATGAATTCCAGACCAAACTCACTGAGAATCTCATGAATATTCCCGAAAGATGCCTGCCCCTTGTACATGGCTCCGATATTGATTTCGGTAAGCACATAATCCACGCTTGGAAGCACGGTCAGCGCACCCTGCAGTACCTTGAGCTCGTTGCCCTGAACGTCGAGCTTGAGCAGCAAAGGCCGCTTCAAATCACGCCCTTCAGCCCAACGATCCAGGGTGCTCACGTTCACCTTTATCATGCGAGTCTTCCGAGCCCCGGGGTACATCTTTTTGTGCGTCTCATCCAAAGGCAAAAGTGAAGAGGATGCCGAAGATTCGTTCACTTCAAAGTCAGCGGTTGAGTTTGAATCGCTGATTGCGAGATTGTGCGCGTGGAGATTGCTGCGGCCGTGGAATTTGCTCTGCAGGGTTGCAAAAACATCGGGTATCGGCTCAAACGCGTGGATCACCGCCTTGGGATGGCTGGAGAGAGCAGCAAATGAAAACTGCCCGGTATTGGCGCCCACATCCAAAATCGTTGCAAAATCTACCTTCGCCAGCACTGACTCAGCATGCTGTGGTTGCTTCCTGCGAATTTCGTATCCGAGCAGTCCGGGCAGGTAGGCGATTGCGCCCTTGATCGACATTGATGCTCCCTGAATTCCTAGGATGACACCACCGTAGCATAGCCCCCAAAAAACCCGATCTCCATTGCCGACCTTTGGCGATTCTGTATCTACAGCTCACTCGGCACAGCGATGAACGATGTCGTCGCCGCGCCTATCGAGGGCGAGCCGCAAGCCTGCGCTGATCGAAATAGAGACCTGCATTTTTTGAAATACTGAATTAGGTCGCGCCCGTCTGTCTCTAACAGACTTGTTCACGGGCGAGCCAAACTTCTATACGACTCTCGACCCAACGCTACGGTTGCTCACCGCGCGAATCCCGCGCACCGGCTTCTTCTGCTTCGGCCGAACCACCCGCGGAGCCGGTTGCTCCGCAACGCCCGACTGCTGGTCCATCCACTCATCCAGACGCGACCGCCGAAACCGCCAGCGGTTCCCCAGCTTGAACGCCGGAATAAACGCCTCAGAAGCATACTTGTAAAGGGTGTCTGGACTGATGCCCAGGTAATCCGAAGCCTGCCGGATATCCATCACTTCCCGCAGTTCGGTCACGCGCGCAGATGAAGCCTTCATAGGTGTTCCCCCTATTCCCTTGGACTTCCGGTACAACAATTCTGGCCAGCCCTATGCTTATACCGTGTTTTCACCCTCTAATTCAAGGGTTTCCCGTAAGTCACAGGCTTTACACGGGATTTTGCCAGCTCCATCCGACCCTTTCCATCTGCAGAAACCGCATGGCTAGCGCCCCTCCACTCAAAATCCACAACCCATAGGGGAGTTCCAAACCAGGTGCAATCTCGAATCCACGACCAACGGGAGTGGCCACGCGAAGCGGTCGCCTGGCCGGTCACTCCTCGCGCAGCACTTCCAGCGGCTTCTGCCCCAGAATCCGGAAACTCGCCAGCCATCCCGTAGCCGTAGCCAGCACCGCCGTAGCCAGCACCGTAATCAGAGTCCCGCGCCAGTCCACATGGTAGGTCACCTGCATCTTGTGCAGCAGCACCTTCGCCAGCAGATTCGCAAACACCGCGCCCACCAGCCCCGCCAGCAGCCCCAGCACCGCAAACTCCACGCTGAAGACCTGCGCAATCCGCGTCCGCGTCGCCCCCAGCGTCTTCAGCACCACCACTTCGCGAATCCGCCGGAACCGCGTGCTCGCAATGCTCGACGCCAGAATGACCGCGCCCGCCAGAATCGAAAACCCCGCCAGGAACCGGATCACCAGCGTGATGTGCCCGATCACACCCTGCACCGTCTCAAGAATATCCGCCAGGCTGATCACCGTAATCGTGGGATACGCCGCAAACAGCGCCCGCTCCATCGGAGCAATCTTTGCCGGAGCGAAATGGATCGCACCGTACCACGTCGCCGGAATCCCCTGCAGCTCCTTCGGCGCCACCACAAACTCGCTCCGCGCAAATGCATGTGCGCCATCCACGGTATAAATCGCGGCCACCCGAGTCGCAACCGTGCGGTCGCTCACCTCAAACACCACCGGCTCGCCCACATGCAGATTCAGCCGCTCCGCCACCCGGTCCACCACTGCCAACCCGGAATCGTCACCCTTCGCCCACCACTTGCCCTTCACAATCTTCGTGCCCGCCGGAGCATCCTGCGCCCACGTCAGCGCCACCGACCGCAAAAACCGCTTCGGATAATTCTTGATCTTCAAGTTCTCCACGCTCACGCCGTCCACGCTCACCATCCGCGACGACACCACCGGAATCGTCTCCAGCCCGCCCTCCACGCCGGGCAGCTTGTTCATCAGAGCCTTCACGCCCGCGATCTCTTCCGGCGCAATGTCCACCAGAAAAATATTCGGCGTCCCCGGAGTCACCTCGCTATGCATCTCCCGCACCACCGCGCCCTGCATCAGGAACACCGCCAGAATCAGCATCACGCCTGTGCCCAGCGCCGCCAGCACCGCCGCCGACTGGTTCCCCGGCCTGTACAGATTCGCCAGCCCATGCCGTATCGCCGAAGGCAAATGCAGCCGCGTCTTCGCGAGAAACGCCCGCAGCCCGCGCAGCGTCAGCGCCGACAATCCCAGAATTACCACCAGCACCGCAACCAGCGCCCCCGCAAACCACCGCCCGATCAGCCACGAGTCCGACAGCGCCGTAGCAATCCCCGCCAGCCCGGCCAAAATCACCGCAATCGAAGCCCACTGCAGCTTCCGCGCCCGGAACTTCGGCCCCCACCAGCCATAAAAAATCACAGCCAGCCCGAAGACGATATCGATCCCCAGCGCCGCCAGACCCCAATGATGCATGTGGCCCGGTATTGTCCCCTGCACAGCGACAAGCTTGGAATGCACCAGGACCCGATGCCGCATGTGAATCGCCCGAAGCAGCCCCACTGCAATCAGCCCCAGCGCCACTACGATTGACACTGCGGCCAGCACACGCTGCACCGGCCCGGGACGCATCGCTGTCGACCACCCCACCGCCGCATCGCCCTCTTCCACCATGTGCCGCAACACCGCAATCGGCCGCACATGCCGAACATCCAGCAGCGGAGGCAAACAAAACAAAATCGTCGTCAAAATCCCCGTAGCCAGTGCCGCCGCCATCGGCCTTGCCGCCACCGCCAGCGGAGGACGCAGCGGCAGCAGCGTTCCGAGCAGCGTCGGAAACGCATACTCCACGCCCAGCCCCACCAGCACGCCGATCAGCCCGCCCACCAGCCCCAGAAAAATCGTCTGCAGCAGATAAATCCGCAGAATATCCCCCGAAGTCGCGCCCATCGACTTCATGATCGCCAGCACTTCAATGCGCTGCTGCAGATGCGCGCGCATCGCCATGCCCACGCCGATCGCGCCCAGCACCATCGCCACCAGGCAAATCAAACTCAGCAGTCCCGTCGCATGGTCCAGCCCGTTTGTCAGCCCCGGATTCGTCTCCCGAAAATCTGTAATGAACGCCTCGGGCAGAATCTTTTCCAGCTGCGCCCGTACCCCCCCAATCTCCTGCTTCGCGTCCAGCTTGAACAGATACCGCTCCGTCGCCCGGCTGCCCGGCCCCAGCAGCCCCGCCGCCAGCATCGCCTTCCGCGTCATCATCACCCGCGGACCCAGCCCCACGCCAGCGCTCATCCGGTCCGGCTCGCGCACAATGACCGCCGCAATCCGGAATGTGCTGTTCCCAATCTTCAGCCGCGCCCCGACATTCGTATTCAGCCGCACCAGCAGGTTGTCATCCACCAGAACCGTGTCGTCCGTCAGCAAATCCCTCAGCGTCCCCGCCGGATTCAAAATCACATGCCCGTAAAACGGATACCGCGCCGGATCGACCGCCTTCAAACTCACCAGCAGCGGAACCGGATCGCCCGCCACCGAGGCCATCGACACCGTCTCCGTCACCGTCGTGCGCTCCACGCCCTGCAGCGCATCGAGCTGCTCGTTTTCTTTGGGAGTCGTCAACCGGAACAGCCGCGCCGAAAGGTCGCCCGCCATCAAACTGCGCGCATCGCCCAGCAATGCTTTTTGGAAAGATACACTGAACCCGCGCACCCCCGTAAGCGCGGCCACCCCGATTGCCACCGATAGCAGCACAAACCCGAACTTCGCCTTCGAAGCCCGCATCTCGCGCCAGGCAATCCGCGCCGCCGTAGCCCAGGGCAAGCTCGGCTTTTTTCCCCATGTGTTCAAAGAATCCATCAGGCCGTCACCGAAGCCAGCTCATCCGCCACCACCAGCCCATCCCGCAGATGAATCTGCCGGTCCGCCCTCGACGCCACCTGCGGATCATGCGTCACCATCACCAGCGTTGTGTTGCTCTCCCGCTGCCGCCCCGTCAGCAGCTCCAGCACATGCTCGCCGTTCACCGAATCCAGATTCCCGGTCGGCTCATCCGCCAGCACAATCGGAGGCTCCAGCACAAACGCCCGCGCCAGCGCCACCCGCTGCTGTTCGCCGCCGGACAGCTGCACCGGATAATGATGCAGCCGGTCCGCCAGTCCCACCGCCGTCAGCAAAGCCGTGGCCTTCACCTTGCCGTCACCACGAGCATTCAGCTCATGCGGCAGCAGCACATTCTCAAACGCCGTCAGCGTCGGAATCAGCTGGTACGACTGAAACACAAATCCAATCTTGCTCCCGCGCACCCCCGCCAGCTTGTCCTCGGCAAGGTGCGCGATCCCCACGCCATCCAGCAAAACCTCGCCCTCGGTCGGAGAATCCAGCCCCGCCAGCAACCCCAGCAACGTCGACTTCCCAGACCCCGACGCCCCCATAATCGCCACAAACTGCCCCTGCGGAATCAAAAGATCAATCCCCCGCAGAATCTCCACCACCTGCGACCCATTGCGAATCGACTTCTTCAGCCCACGCACTTCAATCATCCACGTCTCCAGCTCGTGCTCTGTTCACAGGCTACAATTTTTATGTGACCCGCCGCGCCCTTCTGCTCCTCTTTCTCCTCGCACCCTTCGCGCACGCCCAAAAATCCACCCCGGTCATCGTCTGCTTCGGAGACAGCCTGACCGCCGGCCACGGAGCGCCCGCCGGACAAGCTTACCCCGACTACCTTCAGCATCTCCTCACCGAAAACGGCTACCACTACCGCGTCCTCAACATGGGTATCAGCGGAGACACCACCAAGGACGGTGTCAACCGCCTTCCCAACGTCCTCGCCACCCACCCCTCCATCGCTGTCGTTGAGTTTGGAGGCAACGACGGACTCCGCGGCCTTCCCATCACCGCCACCCGTTCCAACTACGACCACATCATCGCCACCCTCCAGCACGCCGGCATCAAAGTCGCGCTCGCCGGAATCACCCTTCCGCCCAACTACGGCGCCGACTACATCCAGGCCATCAATCAAACCTACGTGCTGGCCGCCAAAAAGTTCCACACACCCCTGCTGCCCTTCCTCTACACCAACGTCTACAACGTCCCCGGAGCCATCCAGTCCGACGGCATCCACGCCACCGCCAAAGGCAACGCCCTCGTAGCCAAAAACGTCTACGGACTAATCAAGCCGCTTCTGAAGAAATAACGCATCGGGCTGGCTGCTTCACCCAATGACCGCTTCACCGCTATCCCAGCACCACGACCGGCTGAAACAACGTCCCCGCAACCCGACGCCCAATCGCCACCAACTCCCGCTGCCCCGCAAAAATCTTCACGAAAGAAGACGAAGAAAAATCCGGCAGATTCACCTGCATGCCATTCCGCAGCCGCCCCAACGTCTGCGCGTCTGCCGACACCGAGGGAATCTCCGGCAGCAAAGTCCGCGGATGCGGCAGCCGATCCGCCAGCTCCCCCACGCGCGCCAGCGCCTCCACTTCGTCCAGAGTGAGAGCATCCGCCAGCAAAAACGGCCCTGAAGCCACCCTTCGCAAACTCGCCAGGTGCGCGCCGCACCCCAGCGCCATCCCCATCTCATGCGCCACCGACCGTACATACCCGCCCGCAGAAACGCGCATCGCAAACTCCGCCACGTCTCCGTGCAGCGAATCAATCGAAAATTCTGCAATCGTAATCCGCGCCCGCTTCAGCTCCGGAACCCCGCCTGCCCGTGCAATCTTATACGCCGGCTTGCCCCCAACCTTCTTCGCCGAAATCGGAGGAGGCATCTGCTCCATCTCCCCGCGAAACCGCGCCGCCGCCCCACGCACCGCATCCAGCGTCAGCCCCGGCTCGACCGTCTCGCCCACCCTCACGCCCTCGGCGTCATAGGTGTCCGTAGCAAATCCAAACCGAATCGTCCCCGTATACGCCTTCGCATGCGCGCCATAAAACTGAGCCAGCCGCGTAAACTTCCCCAGCAGCAGCGGCAGAACCCCCGTAGCCATCGGGTCCAGCGTCCCTAAATGTCCAATCGATGGTTCGCCCGCCGCGCGCCGCACCCGCGTCACCACATCGTGCGACGTCATGCCCGCAGGCTTATCCAGAATCAGCAGCCCATTCACTTCACTACTATAAGGTGCCACAGGCACCGGAAGACCATGGGTGTGCCGCATCTCGAAGAGATGCAGGTTCCCTTCAAATCCCGCTCTGCAGCCGCTCCCGCACCAGCGACAAGAACTCCGCCCGCGTATTCTGCTTCTGGAAAACCCCCAACATCGCCGACGTCACCGTGGAAGAATTCTGCTTCTCCACCCCGCGCATCATCATGCACAGGTGCCGAGCCTCAATCACCACACCCACCCCCTGCGGATGAATCGCCTCGTCAATCGCGTCCGCAATCTGCCGCGTCAGCCGCTCCTGCACCTGCAGCCGCCGCGCAAACACCTCCACCAGTCGCGGAATCTTGCTCAGCCCGATCACCTTGCCCTTCGGAATATACGCAACATGCACCTTGCCGAAGAACGGCAGCATGTGGTGTTCGCACAGCGAGAACATCTCAATGTCCTTCACGATCACCATCTCGTCATAGTCCACATCGAACAGCGCATCGCGCAAAATCCCGCTCGGGTTCTGCCCGTAGCCCTTCGTCAAAAATGCGAGTGACTTCTCCATGCGCTCCGGCGTACGCAGCAACCCATCGCGCGTCGGGTCGCCGTCAAACCGCCGCAGAATCTCGCGATAAATATTCTGCGTCGAAACGTCTTCGAGACCCGTCCCACCCAGAATCGCTTCCTTCAGCACCGCCGAAGCATGATTGTTGTCACTCATCCCGCAACCGCCTTTCCACCGCGCATCCTCACCGGATACTCAAACGAATTCTTCGCCGTCTCTTCCACGCGCACAGAAACTATCTCCGCCTGCGTAAACGCCTTCTTCAGCACGCTGTAAATCTCGATATTCAAATTCTCTGTGGTCGGCACCTGTTCGCGAAAGGCCACGTCGCAATTCAGATTCGTATAGTCGAAGCGATCCAGGATTTCTTTCGTCACACAGCGATCCATCTCCACCATGTCGCAAACCATCCCCGTCACCGCATCCACTTCGCCGCCCACAATCACTTCCACCACGTAGTTATGCCCATGCCCGTGCGGATGATTGCACTTGCCATACACCGCGCGATTCTCCTCGTCCGTCATAGAGTCGCAATGCAGCCGGTGCGATGCGCTCAGTCGATACCGCCGTCCGAAGTAGGCTCTCATCGCTCCCCGTAATAATCCGCAAACAGGTCGGCCATCTCGTACACCCGCACCCGATGCAGCTTCGCGCCAGCAATCTTGCCCTCCAGCCGCCGCCACACCGCAATCGCAATGTTCTCGGTCGTGGGCAACGCGGTCTTGAACTCCGGAACCTCCAGGTTCAAATGGCGATGGTCGTACACGCTCACCACCTCGCGCTCCAGCACGTCCTTCAGGTCTTTCAAGTCCACCACAAACCCCGTCGCCGGATCCACCTCACCCTCCAGAGTCACTTCCAGCGTGTAGTTGTGCCCATGCCCGTTGCGGTTCGCGCACTTGCCGAACACGCGCGCGTTCTCCTCCGCCGTCCACGCATCGTTCCAGTAGTAGTGCGACGAAGAAAACTCAGCCTTCCGTGTAAGCAGAATCATAGGTCTGACTTCATCATAGATGCCACGCGGGCGCGAAAGAAGCAATCAATGCACCGAACCGGTGCGAAGCGCATGTGCCTGGGACGGCTAATCCCCCGGATATTCACGGCCCTTCCAACTCACCCGCTTCGTAACCGTATGCTGAAACCAGCTTCGATACAGCAGTGCCGCAAACAACGGGATCCCGAGCGGAGCGATCAGACGATCTACAAACGGAAAATTCGATTTCGCCAGTCTCCGGTAAACCCGCCACACCGTCCGCACCCACAGTAGCAGCACCACCACCCACAGAATCCGCCGCGTGCTCACGGCCTGCGTCCACCACGCCAGCACCGGCAGTCCAAACAACAGCAGCAAATCCAGCAGCCGCCACGCCGCAATCGCCAGCGGATTCCCAAACAACAGCGCCAGGTTCTTCGTCCACCCCTCCACCATCGCGCCAATTGTGCGATACATCCGCGCCGCCACCGCCTCCGGAGCATACCGGAACCGCAGCCCCTGCTTGCGCCGCTTCACCGTGCGAGCCAGCTCCACATCCTCCAGCACTGCATTCTTCACCGCCTCATGCCCGCCGTTGGCAAAATACACATCGCGCCGCACCAGCAGAAACTGCCCATTCGCCGCCGCCAGCTTCGACTCCGGGTCCGAAACCTTCGCTGGCGGATACGTCATTGCCAGCTCGCTGAACACCTGCGGCATCAGCGCCCGCTGCCAGAACCCGCGCACAATCTGCCGCGGAGAATACGAGAGCATCGCCACCTCATGCCGCTCCGCCTCCACCACCGCCCGGCTCGCCGACCCCAGCTCATGCACCGTATCCGCATCCGTAAACAGCAGCCACTCGCCGCGCGCCGCCTGCGCGCCCGCCCACACCGCGTTCGCCTTCCCCGTCCATCCCTTTTCCAGCGCCGGAGCCTCCATCACCGTCACGCCCGCGACCCCTTCTGCAATCGCCCGCGTCTCATCTGTCGAGTGGTCGTCCACCAGCAGAATCTCCCACTCCTGCCCCAGCCGCCATCCGTCCTCCTCCTGTGCCACCAGCGAACGCAGACAATCCCCAACGCAGTCACGCTCATTGCGCGCCGGAACCAGTACCGAAAGTCTCATCAAGGGAACAGAATCAGGGCTCGTGCTCATCGTCTCTCCACTCTTGCACAATTCAAGGAGAGAATCACCCCGATATTCATCCGGCGAATCCCGGGTTTCGCCCAGTTAATATAGATACGTGAGCACCCCGGCCATCCGCAGAACGCTTCTAAGGTCAGCCGTACTCTTCCTCGCCATCACCCTCGCCGCGGCCGGCTGCAATCGCGGAGGCTATCCCGACCAGGTCGGCGAACGCGCCCCCAGCTTCACCATCCACGACGGAGCCGAAACCGTAAGCCTCAAACAATATCGCGGCAAAATCGTGGTGCTCAATTTCTGGGCCTCATGGTGCGTCTACTGCGCCGCCGAGTGGCCCTCGCTCGAACAGCTCCAGCAGCAGTTCCCCGACCTCGTCGTCCTCGCGGTCGCCTTTGACAGCGCCCCCGCCGACTACAGCCAGTACGTCCTCAACAACAACCTCCACAACATGACCGTAGTCCTCGACACTACCGACAAATCCAACCTCGCCTTCGGAACCACCCGCCCGCCCGAGACCTACATCATCGACAAAAAAGGAATCATCCGCCGCAAATTCATCGGCGCACAGGACTGGAACAACCCCGAAATCCAGGACTACCTCCGTAGTTTGTAGAGACTCGGGCTCCGTTAGACTTCCTTCCCAACCCGCCTCAGAGGAGTTCATGGCCGCATTAATCGAAGCAATTAACGTGAAGCGAAAAACCCTGTTCGAGTTCGAAAGCGCCCCATACGTCTGTTTGGATTCAGACCTCTCCACCCCGACCGCTCGCGGAGGCCAGACGCTGGTCCATCTGAAAATGCGCAACCTTCTGACGAGCGCCGTCTTTGAGAAGACCTTCAAGGCGAGCGACAAATTCAAAGAACCGGATCTCCAGCTCGTCCCGGTCTCCTATTTGTATAGCGACAGCGATGGTTCTCACTTCCTTGATCAGGAGAGCTACGAAACACTCACTCTCGACGAGGGGATGATGGGCGGTGCGCTCGACTTCCTGATCGAAGGCGCGCTGCTCCAGTTGCACAAGTACAACGGAAATCCCATTGGTCTGCAACTGCCGATGTTTGTCGAGCTGAACGTCGTTGAGGCGGACCCGGCAACACGAGGCGACTTCTCCAGCGGCAGCGGCACCAAGCTGGCCACGCTGGAGACGGGTCTGAAAATCCGCGTCCCACCCTTCATCAAAGAAGGGGAAAAGGTGAAAGTCGCAACAGAGAATGGAGAGTTTTCGGGGCGGGCTTGAGTTCACTCCGCCCCCAGAGCTGAGCAGTGATTCCCATTCGTCGGCTTCACGGGGAAACCATATCGGGCAAAGTCCGCAACCATGCTTTCGCGCACTACACCGGCTTCGGATTCCGCTCCTCAAACTGCCACTGATGCCAGTAAGGATAGACCGGCGTAACCGCGCTCGCCGCATCCAGAGCCCTCACCTGCTCGGCGGTCAAATTCCACTCAGCGGCCGCCAGATTCTGCTTCAGCTGCGCCTCGTTCCGCGCGCCCACAATCACGCTCGCGACCGTGGGCCGTTGCAGCACCCAGTTCAGCGCGATGGCAGGAACGCTCTTTCCCGTCTCCTTCGCCACCGCATCCAGCGCATCGACCACCTTATACAGGTATTCATCGTCCACCGGAGGCCCTTGTTCCGCCGTCTTGTGCAGCCGGCTCGTCTTCGGCAGCGGCTGCCCGCGCCGGATCTTCCCCGTCAGCCGTCCCCATCCCAGCGGACTCCACACCAGCGCACCCACCTTCTGCTCCAGCCCCAGCGGCATCAGCTCCCACTCATACTCGCGCCCCACCAGCGAGTAGTACACCTGGTGCGCCACATACCGCGACCACCCATACCGCTCGCTCACCGCCAGCGACTTCATCAGGTGCCAGCCCGAAAAGTTCGAGCACGCAATGTACCGAATCTTCCCCGCCCGCACCATCGTGGTCAGCGCATCCAGCGTCTCCTCCACCGGAGTCGTCGCGTCAAATCCATGCATGTGGTAAATGTCGATGTGGTCCACGCCCAGCCGCTTCAGGCTCGCGTCCACCGAGTCGATCAAGTGCAGCCGCGATGACCCGACATCATTCGGCGCATCCGTCATCCGGAACGTCGCCTTCGTCGAAATCAGCAGACGGTTGCGCTTCCCCGCAATCGCCTTGCCCAGAACCTCTTCGGCCAGCCCCTTCGAATAAACATCGGCCACGTCAAAAAGATTCACGCCCGCGTCCAGGCAAACATCCACCAGCCGCGTAGCCTCGTCCACATCCGACGAGCCCCACGCCTTGAAAAATTCATTCCCGCCGCCGAACGTCGCCGCGCCAAAGCTCAACGCCGAAACCTTCAGCCCCGATGCTCCAAGCTGTCTATATTCCATGCAGGAATGGATGCGCGAACCGCAGCTCACGCTTCGCCCTTCGCGTCATTTTCACGGAATGTAATAAAAGGGATTCGGCAGCTTCACGTTGTACTCCGCCTGCGGAGACCCCTTCAGATCGCTCCACTGGTCGCCCACGTTCAGCACAATCGTGTACCCCGCCTGCACAATCCGCTCCCGCGCCGCCGACTTGTACGGAATCGTCGCCTCATGCAGCTCGTCCTTCGACCGTAGCGTAAGCCCAGCCCAGTCCGGGTAACCCGCCTCGCGCAGATTCTTCTCCGTAGCCGCCCGCAACGGATAAGCGCGCCCGGTGATGAAGAACACAGCCACGCCCATCGCATGCGCCTTTTCCGCCAGCTTTAGAGTTCCCGGAATCGCCGCCGCCTTCCCCGACTCCGCCCACTTGTCCCAGTCTTTCTGAATAAACCCAAAGTCGTCCGCCAGCTCTTCCGGATAATTCGACAGCGAAGTCTCATCAATATCCAGTACGATGGCAAGCTTTTCGCCGCGCTTTGCATGACCAACGGCCTTCGCCAAATCCGTCATCGCAATCGCATCCTGCCCCGCCAGCGAGGAAACATAACACCCGCAAGTACAAGTGCAGTCGTGGTACGCCTTTAGCTTCGTCTTCAACAGGCCAAGATTTGCCGGCTCTACCGGAGCCGAAACACGCAACACCGCCCGCTGCGCCCATGCACCAACCGGCGCCTGCGCAACCAGCAAAACCGCCGCCGCTAATTTGGCAAATCTCATCTGCATCACCAAAGACCATCCACTCGAACGTCGAACCGCCAACCCTCTACGCCTCGGCAACCTCAACCAAATCCACCGGCTTCGCCAGCGCCTTCCGCACCAGAAACACCAACGGAATCACCGCCGCCAGGCTCGCCAGCCCATCCACCAGAAACAGCCCGCGCACGCCGAAGTGCTTATACCCCTGCCCATCGGCCCACGTCATGTACACCACCGCCGCATTGATCGCCGCCGTAAACAACCCAAGCTGCGTGCTCGCAACCGCGCTCTCTCTTCCCACCAGTTGGAACCCCAGTGAGTTGAACGCCGCATAGACCACGCCCGTAATCCCGTTGTAGATCAGCGCGCCCGCAACGAACGCCGCTGCGGTATGCCCGGTCAGCGCCAGCGTCAGCGACACCACCACAATCGAAGCCGCCGCGCCCAGGTAAAGGTATCCGCGATGCACATGGTTCGCCGCATACCCACCCGCCAGCGCGCCAATCGATGTGGCAATCGCACAGCCCAGCCCCGTCACCAGAATCACCACATGCGCGCTCACATGGAAATCCGCGCCCAGCCCCGAAAACAAATTGATCCCGGCCGCCGCACCCGCCGGAGCCAGAAACAACGCGAACCCGATCAGGCACTCCCGCTTCCGCGACGCCGCCCACGTCGTCTTCAGCGTCTCCGTAAACACCTGCTTGAACTTGAACGCCGACCGCCTCGACACTGGAAACACCGCCGTAGGCAGCACCCCCAGCACAATGCACCCCGCCAGACCCACCCCAATCCACTGCATCCTCAAATGAGCAGCCAGCGACATCACCGCCAGCGATCCCAGCGCGCCGCCGCCCAGGTTGGCCACGTTCGTCCATCCCGCCACCGACCCGCGCAAGTGGTCCGGCAAAAACTCCGCCATCCACCCATTCGCGGCGTTGCCGTACATCACCATCCCCAGCTCGCCCACCACCAGCAGCCCGGTCGTCAGCACCAGCCGCGACGGAGACAGCACCCCCAAAGCCAGGATCATGCACACCGCGCTCACCGCCGCCGTCAGCCAGCAGTAAGCCCGTCGCGACAGCCCCGTATCCAGCACCGGACACAGCAAAAATCCCCAGAAGGTAGGCGACATCACCACCGCGCTCGTCGAAGCCACGCGGTCCAACGGAATCCCCTGCCGCGTCAGCAGAAAAGGAAGAGCCGTAATCGTAAAACCCACCACCAGACCAAACGGAAACAGCGACATCCCCACAATCCACGCGGGGGGCACATGAGGAACATGCGCCGTAGTCTCGGGCAAAGGAACAGTCTCAGGCAGACGCAACTCCAGGGGAGAAAAATTCAACTCTAAAACCGTATACTCTCACAACATAAGATTGAAACCACAAAATCGCCACGCACATAAACTCACCCCAGCCGCACGAAGGATCCAGCGAATGAAGCGCAGAGCCATCCGCCTCACGGCAACCGTTCTCGTTGCCATGTTCACAACCACAGCCATAAGCCACGCCGCCGGCCATCGCTGCGACAACGTCAAGCATGCCGTAGACCAGGCCATCCAGCCGCTCATGGCAAAGGACGGAATCCCCGGCATGGCCGTCGGCGTCCTCATCGCAGGCAGGCCCTGCGTCTTCAACTACGGCGTCGCATCCACCCGGACCAAAAAGCCGGTCACCCGCAACACCCTCTTCGAAATCGGCTCCATCAGCAAAACCTTCACCGCCACGCTCGCGTCGTATGCGCAGGTCGAAGGCCATCTCTCGCTCACAGAGAACACCAGCCGCTACCTCCCGTCCTTGAAGGGCACACCGTTCGGCAACGTCACCCCCCTCAATCTCGGCACACACACCCCCGGAGGCCTTCCCCTCCAGGTGCCCGACGCCATTCTCAACAACGATCAGCTCCTGCAGTACCTCCGCCAGTGGCGTCCCACCTGCGCCCCCGGAACCTGCCGCACCTACAACAACATCAGCATCGGAACCCTCGGCCTGATCACCGCAAAGAGCATGAGCCAGGATTTCGCCACGCTCGAACAGCGGCTCTTCGCCCAGCTCGGCATGAAGAACAGCTTCCTCACCATCCCCGCGTCCCGAATGCCCGACTACGCGCAGGGCTACACCGCACAGGACACGCCCATCCGCATGTCCGGCGGAGAGCTCTCCGCGGAAACCTATGGAGTCAGAACCACCGCCGGCGACCTGCTCCGCTTCCTCCAGGCCAACATGCGGCAAATCCCTCTGAACCCAAAGCTCCAGACCGCCATCACCAACACCCACACCGGCTACTTCCACGCCGGACCCATGACCCAGGACCTCATCTGGGAACAGTACCCCTATCCGGTCGCGCTCAACTCGCTGCTCGAAGGCAACGGGACGGCCATGATCTTCAACGCCACGCCCGTCACCGCCATCAACCCGCCGCAAAAGCCCCGCTCGAATGTCTGGATCAACAAGACCGGCTCAACCAACGGCTTCGGCGCATACATCGCCTTCATCCCGCAGAAGCAGTCAGGAATCATCCTCCTCGCCAACAAAAGCTACCCCATCAACGACCGGGTAACCGCCGCATACCAGATCCTCACCACCCTCGAAAAATAAAAAGGGAACGCACAGCATCCGGGTGGCCCACACAAGCTGCTCCTGCTTGTGTGGGAGACACAGCACAACGAAAGACAGGTGGTCCACACTACCCGCATTTGGGTAGTGGTGCAGTTTGAATTTCCACAGGTCTAAGCGCAGCAGTAGACCAACGGCATGGGAAACAAGAACGCAGCAAAGCACGAAGAGAAGAAAAAGCCTCAGCCAAAACCGAAGGCTCCTCCAGGGCGCAAGCGCGAGGATTTCAGCCAAGCCGCTGCGCGGATTGTCAGAGAAGCGACGGAACGCCACTAAATATTAAGGGATAGAATCTGGCAGCTTCACGTCCACTTTTATTTCTCCATTTACCTCTTCAAACGCCTCAATGGCTTTCGTCAACTGGTCGCGGAGAACTTTTGCAACTCTCCAAGTAAATGTCACGGCTGCGCGTTCTTCCTGAGCCCCGCGAAATCCACGACCGGGATTGGGCGTTTCTGGATTGTCGATAATTTGGGCTAGCCGAATCCTCACGTCATCTACAGACCATGTGAGATGTGCACTATTTGTATAGATGTCGATGACACCGTTAGGCGATTTGATCCACGGGAGTTTCGGTTGTTGATCTTGATCCGTGTTGCTCATGTCCTAGAAACCTCCATTAGCAGCAGCAGCAAACGCGGGTTGCTGAGGTTCAGTTGATCCTTGCATCCCCTCACTCATAGGCAGTCCTGCGGATGCGGATGCAGGTGCATTATCGAGTGTGAATAACAGTCCACCTATTTGACCATTTTCAATGGAGCACACAGAAGCAGGATCAAGAAAAGCTCCGTCCTGGTCGAGCGTTACGACATCGAATGAGTCTTGGGAAAAAGAATTCTCCCACTGAAGTAATTCGCTGAACGGGACAAATTTGACTACAAGTCCCACTCTAAAAGCTGAAGCAAGGCGCACCAGTGTCTGCAAATTGAAATTGACTTCTCCTGGGCTTTCCATGGCTGAAATGCGAGCTTGCTTCATTTCTGATTCTTGTCCAAGTGATATTTGAGTCATTTCATGTTTGAGCCGCAGACTACGAATCTGAGCGGGTATGAGCACATTGAGCTTGGAGCGCAAATAGGCCTCACGCGCTTTTCTATCTTGCTTGAGTTTAGATATCAATTCTGATCTCTCGAACACTTAATTTTCCCTTCCCTTGGGCTAACGCTCTTGCCCGTTTGTATGCGGTATTTAGAGCCTCGGCGGGACTATACACATCGCCTTTGTGATAGCACCCGCAAAGTAGGATGGCTTGTTTCGTGTTATCGCCAAATTTTCCCACGACACGATATTGCTTCCCGTCAGCCTTGAAATATAGTTCCCAGAGTCGCTCTTTTTGGAATTTCTTTCCCGCCAGAAATCTTTTGAAACCAGTCCATTCAAGAGGGCTTTTCGTTTTGTGTGCTTGTTTGAGGATTGAATTAAACGTCAATTGCGCTGCTAGTGAAAGACCATCCAACCACTCTTGAATAGGGCTTTCTCCGGCCTCGGCTATGAAGTCCCAGAAGGTCCAAAAGTGTGGCTGAGGGAATAATATCATTTTATTATGATTTTTCAAGCGATTTCCCTTGACCTCTTTATATCATTTTATTATGATAGTTTCAGATTGGGACAGGCGGTACAAACATGAATCGACTAGATACAACACGGAGAGTAGCTGTAATTTCAGCTCTAGTCGAGGGAGTCTCCATAAATGCAACCTGCCGGATGACGGGCGTTGCGAAGCAAACCGTGCTCGACCTGCTCCGAGACTTGGGCTGTGCGGCTGCGGCGTACCATCACCGCAATGTGCGCGATCTCGGCGTCAAGCGTCTCCAATGCGACGAGATTTGGGCCTTTGTGGGAGCCAAGAAAAAGACCGTTACGTCGGAGCAAAAGCAGCAAGGTTGGGGCGATGTCTGGACGCGGATGGCAATTGATGCGGATACAAAACTCTGTGTGTCTTACCTGATCGGTAGGCGCGACAGATGGTGCGCGACCGAATTCATGCTGGATTGCGGAGCGCATCATCGGCGGGCCGCAGATCACCACGGACAGTCTGAAGTCATACCCCGACGCAATTGAGGCGGCATTTGGCTCCGAAGTAGATTACGCGCAGCTACATAAAATTTAAGGCGCACCATCAGATGAGGAGCAGCACCGATATTCTCCAGCAACCTGCATCGGTTGCGAGATGAAGACAGTCAGCGGCAATCCCGATCCTGAGGCCGGAATCGCGGATCATGTGTGGACTCTGGAAGAGCTAATTGAACGGTTGCTGCCCGCAAGCGCTTTGAAGAAAGCAGCCCAGAAAGGAGGAAAACGATGCCCCTAACTGTTACTCCATATGCGTTCAACAACGCAACCGTGAGCCGGGTAAATGAAGTCGGCGGGGTGTACTGTTTGCTGCAACAGACAGCCACACCCGACCGCTTCAATATCCTTTACGTAGGACTGAGTGATGACTTGCATCGGCGGCTCCTTGAGCACTACAACAACCCGCCGATCAAGGGAGTTACTCACTTCCACGTAGAGGCCATACCCGGAGCGCTCGCACGAGCACTGCGTGAACAGGCACTAATCCGCGAGTTCAACCCTCCCGGAAATGTTCACCACACTCGTTGAGACACCATCGAATTTACCACTAGCCCGGTCAAAGTAGTACCGCCGATTCCCAATACTGAGCACAGATAGGCGCTTGTCTGTGTAAAGATAGACGGTTTCGTCGGTGTCCGGGTCAACGTACTCAAATGGTCGCAACATGGCCGGGATGTGAAGCCAGTTCATGACCCGGCCAATTCTATTTAAGGCAAAGTCTTTCGCCCAAAGTCTGAAACGATCTCTCCGAGTTCGAGCGAATGTACTCATACCATTACCATCTTTAATTGGAAGCAAAGTTAACAAATGATGTGGCCTCGGTCACTGTTATTTTTCGAGGAAGAACTTCAAACTTCACCACTATCCGCATTTGCTTAAGTGGGGTCGGCGCACTTCTCGGCTCTGAGATGTGGGTGCCCGCAATTCTCAAGGTTGTCATCCCTGAGCAAAGCCGAAGGAAACATACCTTGCTGCCGCAGGCAGGAGTGGAGCCGAGAGGCGCAACGACCCAGAGCACGAATAGAAGTCCGGCTCCAAAGATCCTGTCCCAGGCAGAACTCCGGCAAGCCGCACCTGATTCGGGGCCAACCCGGACCTGTCGCGCATTTTCTCAGGAGGACGAGTGTGACAAGGCGTGTCAAGCCCAAACCATCGCAAACCAAACAAATCAAAGCCCCGAAACAATGCAGGCCACAGATCATAAACTGGTAAAATAGAAGAAAGGGCGCAGCTTACAGGCTGCGCCCTCGCCATTTCCAGAAAAAAAGGAGACAGCGAACCCAAATCCCTGCGATGACACAGCAAAAAACGGCTCAGATCGCAAAGCAGCAACGGCGCATCAGGCACCAAAGAATCCACAACAGAATCAATGACGTAGCTGCTAAGAGGCGATAGAAACCTCTTTGGAATCAATGAACGAGCCGCAGGCACCAGGTAAGAAAACCATCCACAATCAATGATTTACGGCAAAAACAAAAAAGGGTTAGGAGTGAAAAGGATGTCCCCAGACACTTCGTAACGCAAGTCATGAGACCAAACACTGCCTCCGCTCGTGCAGGGGACACCGCATAAACCCTTTGCTGAGACGATCTTGTCCGTAAGCCCTTATTTTAGACGATCTTACCAACAAAGAAATCGCTAACCCGTTTGTTATCACGATCATCACGATTTCCAGATGGTTCCCACAACATCTCTAGTTGCGCTCCGCCAACCCTCCGCGTATATTCCGATCAAAGCGCGCAACAATTGATTGAAGGAGCCACCCAATGCCCGTAGCAGAAGGAACCGCCGCATCCATTGGCAAGTCCGTCCAGATTTACGGCGAGGTCAAAGGCAGCGAAGATCTGGTCGTCGATGGAACCGTTGAAGGCACCATCACGCTCAGCGAAAGCCGACTCACCATCGGCCCCAACGCCCACGTCCAGGCCAACGTCTCCGCCCGCGATGTCGTGATTCTTGGCGCGCTCACCGGAGACATTCTGGCCAGCGGCCGCGTCGAGCTCCGTGCCGGCTGCAACGTCAAGGGAGACCTCCGCGCCGCGCGCCTCTCGATCGAGGAAAACGCCATCTTCTCCGGCAAGGTCGATCTGGCCACCACGGAGCGCACCGCCACCAGCCCCGCAGCCTCCGCGGCGTCGGCCTCGGCAAGCTCCGGAATAGCGTTCGGCGCTGCCAACTAAACGATTGATAATAAAGGTCTTAATAGAATTACCGCCGAAATCTCCGGCGATGAAGGACAGCGAAAGCAAGCGTGCTCCGCAACCTATTCAACCGAACCTCAGGCGAACCCGATCGCGCCGGTCGCACCACACTCACCGGGCCTCGAATCCCCCGCCACTCCAGCGGTTGGGGCGCAATGCTCAAGCATCTGAAACAGGAACAAAACCTCCGCGTCCTCGACATCGGACCCACTTCCCCGCAGAGCATCAACTTCCTCACCAGCCTCGGCCACAGCGTCTACATGGCCGACCTCGTGAATGAGTCCCTCACTGGCTCCTGGACTCTGCCGCCCGAAAATGACGGCGACGAACCGCGCTTCGATGTCCCCGGATTCTTCGAGCAGAATCTCAACTTCGGCGGACGCGAGTTCGACGTCGTCCTCCTCTGGAACACCCTCGACTACATCCCGCAAGACCTCGTACAGCCGCTGATCGACCACCTTCATCACGGCATCAACAAAGGCGGGCCCATCCTCGCCATCTTCCACACCAAAGCCACGGGTCCGGAAACCGCCTTCTGCCGCTACCACATCACCGAATCCGACGCCGTCGAGATGCAGGAGTCCGCGCCCCATCCCGTCCAGCGCGTCTACACCAACCGCAACATTGAAAAGCTCTTCGCCGGATTCAGCAACTACCGCTTCTTCCTCGCCAAAGACAACCTCTACGAAGTCATGATCACCCGCTAAGACGTTCCGGATCATTGACGCCCTGCAAAGGCCGCGTTCCACGAAAACTGGAAGCCGGCACCCGCTTGTCCGGCAGCGAAGGCCAAAGCTCACGCTGCTGTGGCTCGGTATCAGCACCCTGCCACGCAAGCCGGTCGGGAAAGTCCTCGGAAAACCGCCGCGAAAGCCCATACTTCCGCGTCACCGCGGCAACCAGTTCACGCACGCGCTTTTGGTACGCCGAGGACACAAACGCCTCCCTCTCATACTGCTTCGCATAGTTCGCATCCAACTCCGGAAAGTGCTCGTGAACGAACGCAAGAAAAGTCGCCTTCGAGCAAGGCTTCAGAAACAGGGGTGACGCCGACAAAAAGCTCGCCCCGGCCTCACTCGCCCGCCGGCACATCGCATCCAGCGCCTGTGGGTTGTCCGTAATCCCCGGCATCAAAGGAGAGCAAAGAATGCCTGTCCGCAATCCAGCCTGCCGCAAACGCCGCACCGTGCGAAAACGAAGATCAGGCCGCGGCGCCCGAGGCTCAAGAACCCGCGCCAGCTCAACGTCCGGAGTCGTGATCGTAATATGCAAAACCAGGTCGCTGCGTTCGGCAATCCGCTGCAAAAGGTCGATGTCGCGCTCAATCAGGGTCGATTTCGTGACCACGCCAATACGCAGACCGCGATACTCCGCCAGTACCTCAAGGATCGAGCGTGTAACCCGGGCTCGCCGCTCAATCGGCTGCCACGGATCGGTTGCCGTACCCAAAGCAATCTCCTCCCCCGGCCGAAGTGACCGCATCTCCTGCCGAAGAAGCCACGCAGCATTCTGTTTGACATAGATCTTTCGCTCAAAATCCGCCGGATCCTTCATCTCCATAAACTCATGCGTGTAACGTGCATAGCAGTACTTGCACCCGAACTCGCACCCGCGATAGGGATTGATGCTCTTCGCGAACCACACTCTCCGTCGGGAAACAGACTTGTTCAGCAACGACCGCACAGGCAGCGTACGAAACTCCACAAGATGGCCGTTCCCGGCAGAAGCACCGTGTTCAATGATCCGGGCCATCCCCTTGAGTTGTGCTCGAGGAGGCGCCGAGTTCAGGATCGGGAACAGAGATTGAATATTCGCCTTTTGTTCGCTCATGCGGAAAACTGTACGCTGCATAGGACATGCCGTCAAGCCGAAATACAAGGCGAGTAAAATCAGCTTTATACGAAACGGGACGCCGCCAAGCATCATAGTTCATGGGGGTGACGAGGAGAACCAAACATATGACACATTGGAAGGGTCTAGCAATCACCTGGCTCGGTCACGCAGCCGTTCATATCACCACGCCACAGGGAACAAATATTCTCATCGATCCTTTCCTTGAGCACAACCCAAAGTTTCCAAAAGACTATAAACTGCCGGAAAAGCTGGACCTGTTGTTGCTGACGCACGGTCACTCGGACCACATTGCCGATGCGGTCTCTGTTGCGAAAAAGCACCACCCTCAGGTGGTAGCGATCTTTGAGTTGGCAAGCTGGATGGGATCAAAAGGCGCTGACAACATCGTAGGAATGAACCTCGGCGGCTCCTACAAATCTAAAGATGTGACCATCAGCCTGGTTGAAGCAAGACACAGTTCAAGCATTCAGGATGGCCAGGAATATATATATGGAGGCGATGCCGCCGGTTTCGTCATCGCCGCAGAAAACGCACCTGTTCTTTACCACGCCGGAGATACTTCCCTGTTCTCAGATATGCGGCTGATCAAGGAATTGTATGCTCCCGAAGTAGGCATGATTCCGATTGGCGACCACTATACCATGGGCCCTCGGGCAGCAGCTCTAGCTGCAAGCTATCTTGGAATTAAAACGATTATTCCCATTCACTATGGGACATTCCCACAACTGACTGGAACGCCCGCCGAACTGGAACAGCATCTGAAAGGAACGGAAATAAAGGTTGTTGCACCAAAGCCCGGGGAAACTATACGCTAGACTTCATTGCAGCGACAAAGTACAAATCACCAATGTTATTATTATCGATCCTCAAATTCATCCATAGTGTCGAGTTCGGGTCTTGGAGCCGGTATTGAGTATTTAGTCCTGGAGTTATCCGGATCATAAGGTAAATGACTCAACATATTATCATCGCGGTGCTCATCTTGCGTATATCTGCGCAGCTCCTTCAGAGTTCTATCTTTGTCTCTGGCATATTCCGATGCGAGCCTGGTCAGGGCATACGTAACTATATCTGTATGGTGCAAAGACTGCATTCCCGGGTCGCGCTTAAAATTCAGCCATAGACGGTGAACCAATTGCACATCTTCGCCCTGCAAAGTAGGCGCATGAGGACCAATATGAAAGGATTGAGCGTCGCCATCAGGCATGACCACATAGAAAGTCAATTGCCGTTTGGGTTCCGGTAGAGCTTCCCAGGCTTGCCCGATATGATAGGCCTGTTCAGATGCCGACATCTTTGTTGAAAGTCCGGATACCAGCGCTGATATTTCCAGCGAATTCGCTGTTTGCACGAGAGCCGCAAAAATGTCGCCTGCGGGTACAACCAGGAGCGAGATATGTTTTCCAAAGCTCTCTGCAACTGAGACAGCCTTGGTGAACAACATCTGCTCGTGCTCGCTGAACGGTTGTTCATCCAGATACTCCGGTCCGCCGGCGCCCATCATCCGTGCAGTAAGTACGACTACATCTTGATCTTCAGTGTTTGTGCGGGAAAGGGTCCATTTTAGAGCAAATGGATTTGCCGAATCCCGCATTGTTACAAGGATCGAGCCTGGTCTGATGTCCAGCGAGTCACGGCCAATCTCCTCTGGCTGCTCGAGTTGAAAGTGCTCTTTCATCTGCTTTGCCGTAGCAAGCTGACGCTTAAGGTTCTTACGCTCCGAGATGCTGAAGATAACAAAAAACGTAGCTGTAAAAGCGATACCGCTTATCGTCGCCACACTCTTTGTGAATAAGTTCACGACTGCCGTTGTCAGCAGGACAAGAAAGACGGAAAACAACCCAACTGGTAGCTCAAAATCACCAAGTTTAAGATTGATAGGGACCTTCCAACCTCGTTCCCCGTGATATTTCCAGCGGAGAACAAGCATCGCAAGGCTATTAAAGGTAAAGCTCCATATGACGCCGAAGGCATATGCTTCGCCCAGAGTTATTACGTTGCCACGAGTCACGATGATGGCAAATAGCTGGAGAGCTGCGACCAGATTAATGATGCGATGGCTCGTGCCAAACCGACGGTGTGGCTTGCGAAACCAGTCCGCAAGCACACCGTCTTCTGCCACACGCATCAGCACGCCGTTCGACCCGATGATCGATGTATTCACCGCACCTGAAAGGATCAGGAAACCAACAACGACGACGAATACACGGAAAATAATGCGCAATGTAAGCGGGCCAACCTCATTCATGGCCAGTCCGGCGATCAGATTGTCGCGATACACCGGAATGCGAACCGCATCCGGAATCAGCATAACTGCAAGCAAGGAAACAATACCGGTGAATATAAAGCTGTAAATCGCGATGACGATTGCTGCTCGCTTCAAATTCTTTAGCTTGGGATGTTCGATCTCACGGTTAACCTGCGCGAGCGTCTCCTCGCCGCTCATTGCAAGAATCGAGTGGCCGAATGCCATAATGATGCCGAAGATGCCGAGGTCTGTAGCCAGTTTGCTGCCGGATAAAAACCCGAGCGCGTCTTTAGAAAAGTGAAGGTTCGATGCAGAAGGCAGCGGAGGAAATTTTGCGCTGATATGGATTGCTGACCAGATGCTCCAGCCAAGCAGTAATACCACCATAATGGTGGTAACTTTCATAACCTCCAAAGCCTTATCGCTGGACTCCTCGATGCCCTTGATATTCTGCCACCAGAAATAAATGGTCACTATGGCGCAGAACGCGGCGGATGTACCGTTGACTGGCAGTTGCAGCGCCGTATGACCATGGATGAGCGCCAAGGGCAGCCAGCCATGAGCCGCCCCCTCGTTCATCAACTCATTCAGTAGCCCGGTAATATATTGCCCGGCAGAAACGCCCGAGATCGGCCCGGTAAGAATGTAATCGAACATCAGAGCCGAAACGCTTACCTTCGCAAACGTTCCGCCGAGTGCTTCCTTTACAACGCGATAGACTCCGCCGCGGGTAAACATCGAACAGCTCTCGACGTAGACCGCGCGGACGGCAAAGGAAAACAGCATAACCCCGAGGATGAACCAAGGCGCCGACTTACCGATTGCTTCTTCGGCAATTCCGCCTGCATAAAAAGCGGACGAGCCAAGATCGTTGAGAACGATTGCAGCGGCTCTCCAAAAAGAGATGAAGGTTAGCATGACCGAGGAAGCAACAACCAGCTTCACTCGATTGGATTGCGGTGCGGTAAAGGTTTGTTCAGAGGACATGAAGTGTGGGGGCGATTACTGCGCGCAGGGCCAAATTGAGGCCTGCCATGCCCTGACGCTATCGCTGAGTGTAAGTCTGTCCTGTGGCACAGTCAATATTTTTTATCTCTCAATCGGCCCGGCATTACTCGTTGAAGAGTTCCCCAAAATCTTCAATGAAACTAAGGACAACAACAGCAGCCGAGCCAGCTAGGCCAGCGAAAAACATGATCGTCAGGATGTCCATACCGATATGCGCGAGCGCGTCCATACGAGCATTGTATGAGGACTGATACGCTTTGCAAGCATTTTTGTAAACGACCGCCAGTGTTAAACTCGGCATCGATGCCTGTGGACCACAACCTGCCATCCACAAGAACCATTCCCTTCAGCGTTTCTGTCGGGCTCTCGCTCAGCTCCGCATTTTTGCTCGATCTCCCTTTTCCGATTGCCGGACCTCTGCCGCCGTGGCGAGCTGTTTTCGCGTGGTTCGCGCTAGTACCTCTGCTTTACGCAATTCTCAGTTCTCGAGATGAAGCACCACGCAAGTATATTTGGCATAGCGCTTTAGCGGCTTATCTGGGCGGTGTGCTCTGGTATGTCCTCAACTGCTATTGGATATACCAAACCATGACGCAGTACGCATCTGGCGTATCTCCGGCAGGTGGAGTCGGCATGCTCCTCCTGTTCAGCGCAATCCTTGGACTATATTTCGGATTATTCGGACTCATCCTCGCCTATTTGCGCCGATCTTCTGGAGGCGTGCTCGTTCCGCTCGTGTCTGCTCCGTTTCTCTGGACGGCTCTTGAATTGCTGGCCGCGCACCTTACCAGCGTTCCATGGGATCAACTTGGCTACTCACAAGTGGATAACCTGCTGCTCACAAAGTTGGCGCCTTTTACGGGATCCTACGGGATTTCCTTTGCTCTGATCGCTGTCAATTCTTTGCTGGCCGCCGTATTCCTCACAAAAAATATTCACCTTCGTCTGCGTATCGGAGCCGGAGCCATCCTGCTGATTGTGCTTCTGCAGCTCGGCTCCTTTACCCCCTCAAAGCCATCTCCAACCAACAATTACGCCGTTCTCCTGCAGCCAAATCTCAACGTTGGCACAGACAATATCTGGGTAGGACCTGAGTGGGATGAACATACATCGTGGATGTTGCAGCAGGGCCTTCGCACATGCAGTCCTGCCTACGTTGGCGTACCCGAGCCAGACTCTCAACCCACAGCGCAGTCATGCAGCCAGAATGTGCCGCCACCAGGGATCGTCATCTGGCCTGAAGCGCAGTCGCCATTACGTAGCGACGACCCGCGCCTGATCGCATTGCTGCACACTCTTGCCACGACCGTGCGAGCACCGATTGTCGCGGGCATGCTAGGGGAAGATCAAGGCGGGATCTACAACTCTGCAGTCTTTGTGGCGCCCAACGGTGCCATCCTGGGGCGCTACGACAAGATTCACCTGGTGCCTTTTGGCGAATATATCCCCTATCGCGAGTTGTTTTTCTTTGCTCACAAGCTTACGCAGCAGCTCGTAGACCTTCAACGCGGCAGAGAGCGCAAAGTATTTCGAGCAGACGGACACTCCTTCGGCATCTTTATCTGCTATGAGTCGATCTTCGCGGACGAGGTACGCCGATTTGCCCTGAACGGCGCGCAGGTCTTCGTCAACATCTCAGACGACGGATGGTATGGAGACACGAGCGCGCCCTGGCAGCATCTGAATATGGCGCGGATGCGCGCGATCGAAAACCACCGGTGGATTCTGCTCGACACCAACAACGGCATCACCACGGCGATCGATCCGAAAGGCCGGGTCACCTACAGCGCGCCACGCAATGTTGATGCCTCTCTGATCGTTCGTTACGGATACGAAAATGACCTTACTTTCTATACCCGTCACGGCGATGTCTTTGCCTATGGATGTGGGATAATCATTCTTGTCGTTCTGCTGTTTTTTGCTTTCAGACGACACCTAGATTAACGAAAAGTCAGGTCCCCTTAATCGTGTTGAACGATCTCGAATTCGCCTACGCTCCTGTGCGCGACCAGGTGCGTGACCTGCGGGAGTATCTTTGACGCTGCCCGCCTCAAATCCGAATTAGCACTCATCGAGCAGAAGCTTTCAGACCCGTCTCTTTGGTCCAACCCACAGCTGTCTCAACCCATCATGCGCGATCGCAAGCGTATGGAGGAGCAGCTCGCCAGCGATGCCGAATTGGCGCGCAGGACTGGTGATATCGAGGCATACTTCGATCTGGCCCGCGAAGGCGAGCCAGTCGAGAGCGACCTTGAGCGGGAGATTCAGTCGCTCAAGGAATACTCCGAGGCATTCGAGGCGCGCACCATGCTCTCCAGCGAAACCGATCCGTTGAATGCGATCGTTGTCGTTCATCCCGGGGCGGGTGGAACCGAGAGCCAGGACTGGGCCGAGATGCTGATGCGCATGTACCTGCGATGGGCGGAACAGCAAGGATTCAAGACTGAGATCAACGATTACCAGGACGGCGAAGAGGCTGGCATCAAGTCAGCGACGTTTACCATCACCGGGGAGTATTCCTTCGGCCTGCTCTCGGGCGAAACCGGCGTGCATCGGCTAGTGAGAATCTCTCCCTTCGATCAGGCGAAACGCCGGCATACGTCGTTCGCGTCGGTCTTCGTCTCCCCGGAAATCGACGATTCCATCCAGATCGACATCAAGCCCGACGACATCCGCACAGATACCTACCGCTCCGGGGGCAAAGGAGGCCAGCATGTCAACACTACTGACTCCGCCGTCCGTATCACGCATCTCCCAACCGGGATTGTAGCCGCATGCCAGAACGAGCGCTCCCAGCACAAAAACCGCGAGCGCGCTATGAAGATGCTTCGATCCCGTCTGTACGAATACGAATTGGAGAAAAAGCGCGCGGCAACCAAAAAGCTCGAAGATTCGAAGCTGGATATCAACTTCGGTTCGCAGATCCGCTCTTATGTTCTGCAGCCCTACCGAATTGCAAAAGACCATCGCACCAAGGTTGAAGTTGGCGATGTGGACCGCGTATTAAATGGTTATCTTGACCCATTTATTCGCGGATACCTGAAGATGCGCCGCAACGGCGGTGTCCCTGTGGTGGTCGATGCCGAGGATGATCTGGAATAACTCTGCACAGGAATCGCGATGAACGAACCATTTCTCATTCAAGAAATTCTCGCGACATGTAAAACAATCGCAGTCGTCGGCCTTTCTAATAGAGAGGACCGGGCCTCGCACGGAGTCTCGCGCTTTATGCAGTCGCGCGGCTACCAGATCATCCCGGTAAATCCGCAGATCGAGAGCACGCTTGGAGAAAAGGCATATCCCACCCTTCGCGCAGCCTGCGCGGCAGTACCCGATATTCGCCTGGTTAATGTCTTTCGCGCGCCGGAATATATTTCTGACATCGTCGAGGAAGCGATCCAGCTCAGGGTTCCCTATCTTTGGCTTCAGGAGGGCGTCGTGGACCTTGCCGCTGCTCTTCGAGCCGAGGCGGCTGGAATTGGAGTCGTAATGGACCGCTGCATCCTGAAAGAGCGCATGGCCGCAGGCTGGGGACTGGCCGTCCAGGCAGACGCGGCTTCGCCGCCAAACTGATATCAGCCTCCGTGGCCGCTCCTGTTGGCCGCTAAAGAGATGCGGAAGCCTGTACCCTAAACCCTCATCCCAGCGCACGCACGCCGAATACCAAAGCCCCCAAAGCCGTATAAAGCACCCACAGCCCAGGCCGATATAGGGAGTGTATTACGCGGTACTTCCCGCAAGGTGACCCGGACAAAGGCATCGCGCTTTTCATCCGGTACGGCACCCCGGGCAGAAATCAATCGATCCATAGGAGCAAAACATATGTCTCTGGGTGTCCTCAACAACATCTCCGCTCTTTACGCGGAAAACAACCTGAACCAGACGCAGAGCAGCCTGCAGAACACCCTCACGCAGCTCTCATCCGGCTCGCGCATCAACTCTGGCGCCGACGACGCTGCCGGCCTTTCTCTTGCAAACGGCCTTGACGCAAACTCCGCGGCCCTGACCCAGTCTTCCGACAACGCCAGCGAAGGCGTGGGCCTGCTTCAGGTGGCTGACGGCGCTCTATCGCAGGTCACGAACCTGCTGAATCGGGCGGTCACTCTCGCAACCGAAGCCTCGAACGGCACGCTCAACGCCTCTCAGGACAGCGCGGCAAACTCCGAATATCAGTCCATCCTGGACGAAATCGGCAACATCGGCGCCACCACCACCTATAACGGGCAGCAGGTCTTTGGCAGCGCCGCCGGATTTGCCATCTTCACCGGCGACGGCACAGCAGGAGGCGGCTTCAGCGATACAATCAGCCTGTCCGCACTCTCCAGTGCCGCAGTCGGCGACTCGACTGGATCAGCCGGACTGACCTATACTTCCGGGGCCGGGACAGCAACCTCCACCCTGACCTACACGCCAGTCGCGGCAGACTCTGAGAATCTGAGCGCAACCGACCTGAACAACAGCACCGACGCGCAAGCAGCTCTGAACGACGTCTATACAGCCGTGCAGGATGTGGCTGCGGAGCGCGGTTATACGGGCGCGCAAATCAATACGCTGAACGCGGTCAGCAATGTCGAGAGCACCGAGCAGGAGAACGTCGTTTCGGCAGAAAACTCTGTCACGGCAACCGACTACGGCGCGGCTACCTCGAACCTCTCGAAGTACGAGATTCTGACGCAGACGGGCATCAGCGCTCTTTCCCAGGCCAACAGCACGGAGCAGGAAGTCACCAAGCTGTTGCAGTAAGCTTCAAATCTTCCTCCAGCGGGGAGCTTCGGCTCCCCGTTTTTTCTTTAATTCCTCTAATCCATCTATCGTCTTTGCGGACCGGCGCTTGCGGAATATGCGGCTGAAGTTTACCCAATGGATGACGATAGAGGGGATATGGGAACGGTTGGGATTTCATTCGGATCGCCGACAAGCGGTCAGGGCTTCGACGTCAGCAGCACCGTAAGTCAGATCGTGGCAAATCTGCAGGCGGTCGAAACACCCTGGAACACGCAGGTTTCGACATTAGAGACGCAGGATACCGCCCTTACATCGATCGGCACGGATCTCAATACCCTGTCGAATGCACTTACCTCGTTGACTGACTTCGAGGGCGTGCTCGCCGAGAAGGAAGGCTCCAGCTCCGATGAATCCGTTCTGCAATTGACCTCGGCAGCATCGACCGCCGTGGCTGGCAGCCATACCATTGTAGTCACCAGCCTCGCGCAAACGTCCTCCTATTACAGCGACGCAATCTCCAGCACCGATACGTTGAGCGGCAGCCTTACGCTTGCGGTGGGCAGCGGCACGGCGCAGACCATCACCCTCGATTCATCGGACAATACGGTCTCTTCCCTGGCCGATGCCATCAATTCTGGTGATTATGGCATCGCCGCGAGTGTCATTACGGACGGCACGACGCAGCGGCTCTCTCTCGTCAGCGACACCAGTGGAGCTGCTGGAAATCTCACCATCTCCGGCAGCCTGACGGATTCTACGACGAGCAGCACGATCAACTTTACACAAGGACAAGCCGGGCAGGATGCATCATTTACGGTGGACGGGATCAGCGCAACCAGCGCGTCCAACACCGTATCCAACGTCATTCCCGGCGTTACCTTTCAACTGCTCAGCGCGGCGCCTGGCACCAGCGTCCAGGTGGAAATTACAAACAATAACACCGATGTGGAATCTGCTGTCAGCAGTTTCGTCAGCGCCTACAACACCGTACTCGGCGACCTGAATACGCAAGAGGGCAACGACGTGTCGGGAAACCCGGAGCCGCTCTTCGGAAGCCCCACGATCTCTACCCTTCAGGACCAGCTGCAACAGGCATTGGATTTCACGCAATCCAGCGGCGCTGTCACATCCCTTACCCAGCTTGGCGTGTCGGTCAATGATGACGGCTCCCTGTCACTCGACACCGATACGCTCGATAGCGAACTGAACAGCAACTATCAGGACGTTATAAATTTCTTCCAGCCCAGCGGCAGCTTCACTTCCTTCGGCGGAAACTTCACGACCGTGCTCAATAACCTGGGCAACTCCACGCCAGACGGTGTGCTCACGCTCGCCCTCGCGGAGAACTCCACGCAGGAATCGACGCTGAACGCTAACATCAGCAATGAGAACACCCTCATCAGCACACAGGAATCGAACCTGACGACGGAGTTGAACGAGGCGAACTATACGCTTGAGGAGATTCCTTCGCAGATCGACGAGGTGAATGAGCTTTACAGCGCCATCACCGGCTACAACCAGAACCCCAACGGATAAGGGAACGGCATGAACTATCAGCAGCAAAGCGTAGCAGGCATGAATGGCATCGAACTGATTGTGGCGCTCTACGACGGAATGGTGCGGTTTTTGTACCGCGCCATTCAGGCCACCGAGGCCAACGACGTCTCCGAGCGTCGCATCGCGATTAAGCGCACGCTCGACATTCTTATGCACCTGCAATCGCGCCTTCGCATGGACACAGGGGGATCTTCAGCCAAGGCTTTAGCTGAATTCTACGCAGCCATCTTTGCGCTTTGCATTGACGGATCGCGGCTTGCCTCGACCGCACGACTGAAAGAAGCTATCAGCTGCATTCGCGATGTTCGCGAGGCCTGGCACACTATTTCTCAAGACCCCGATGTCATCCGCATGCTCCAGGAAAAACAGCCGTCAGGAATACTTCGAATGCCCACTCCATCGGCAATTACGACTCCACAGGAGCCCATCTCATCGAGCTGGAGCGCATAGCTGATAACGAGACTTATCCTACTTCGGCAAGCTCCTCTTCCATCTTCTGCTTCTCGCACAACCCGAAGTAATACCCCTCTTTCGCCAGCAACTCTTCATGCGTGCCCAACTCTTCGATGCGGCCTTTGGCCAGCACTGCGATTCGGTCGGCGTTTCGCACTGTAGAGACACGATGCGAAATGAGAATCGTCGTCCGGTCCACCATGCGCCGCCGCAGCTCTTCCAGAATGCGTTCTTCAGTATATGTATCGACGCTAGCTAGCGCGTCGTCCAAAATCAGGATTCTGGGGTTGCACACCAAAGCGCGTGCCAGAGAAGATCGCTGTTTCTGACCGCCGGAAAGAGTGAGTCCGCGCTCCCCTACCATCGTCTCAAAGCCGTGAGGAAACTCCTCGAACTCTCTGCGAATATGCGCGGATTCAGCGGCGTCCAGCATTTCCTGCACCGTCGCCTCAGGCGCACCAAACAGAATATTCTCTCGGATTGTCTCGCTGAATAAAAACGTCTCCTGTGGAACAAAACCGATAGCCCTACGCAGCTCTTCAAGCGGATATTCCTTCACTGGACGCCCATCGATCAGCACCATACCGGCAGGAGCATCGTAGAGTCGCGGAATCAGGTTGACCAGCGTGGTCTTCCCCGCTCCGGTTAAGCCAACCAATGCCAAGCTTGACCCCGCCGGAATTCTGAGCGAGATGTCGCGTAGAACTTCTGCCCCCCCATACGAGAAGGAGAGATGCCTGAATTCGATCTCTCCTTTGATCGGGCGCACATCGCCGGTCCTGACATCGCGGTCATCAATCGAGGGCTTTTCTACCAGAAGCTCGTGAATGCGCGTAACCGACGCCGTGCCGCGCTCAAAAAGATTGACCACCCAGCCAAAGGCTATGATCGGCCACGTCAACATGACCGTGTAGATAGTGAAAGCTGTGAAATCGCCCGTTGAAATGCGATTTGATAAAACTTCGTGGCCGCCCACCAACACCACAATCACCATAGCGATGCCCAGCAGAAACTCCAGAGTCGGCCACAGCATGCCCATCAACTGCACCAGGCGCAGCCCCCGGCGAACGTACTCGCGGTTTGAGGTATCGAAGGCGCTAATCTGAGCCTCCTCCTGAGCAAAGGCACGCACCAGACGGGCGGCGGAAAAATTCTCCTGTGCCTGCGCCGAGATATCTGAGAACATCGCCTGAATCCGTTCGAAACGATCATGAATTTTGCGGCCCAGCGTCTGCACCAGAACACTGGCCACCGGCAGGGGCGCCAAGGCGAACAGCGTAAGCATGGGGCTGATACGCAACAGGAAAAAAAGTGCGCCGATCGAAAAGAGCAGTGTGTTCGCGCTATACATAATGGCCGGCCCAAGCAGCATACGCACTGCATTCAGGTCGTTGGTCATGCGCGCCATGATGTCGCCGGTACGCCTCTGCTGATAATATTCGGGCGATTGCTTCTCCAGTTGCAAAAAGAGGTCGTTGCGTAGGTCGAACTCAATGTCTCGCGAAATGCCGATCAGGATCCAGCGCGTAAAAAACAGAAACACGCCCTTGGCCAGCGCAATTGATAAGAGCACAGCGGCATAGACGAGGATCTTTCTCCGCGTAACCCCATGATGAAGAAGATCATCCATTGCGACGCCGATGATCATGGGGAAAAAAATCCAGATAGCGTTGTTCAGTACAACAGCCAGCGCGCCCCAAGCATAGCCACGCTTGTAGCGGCGCATGTATGGCAACAGGGGTTTTAATCGATCAAACATATACGTCCATTCTAAGTAGACGACCGCAACAGGAGATAGCCCCCGAGCAACGCAAACACTAGATCCGGCGACCAGGCCGCCAACATCGCTGGCAGCATATTCACATTTCCCATCGCCTCAAAAGTTCCATCCACCATGAAATACGCAATCGCTACGCCGATAGCTACGGCAATTCCAGCCAGCGAGCCTCGCCTCCCCATCGACAATGCGAATGGCACAGCCAGTATTGCCATCACCAGTGTAATTAGAGGATAGGCCAACTTACGGTTTAGTTGCACCCGCAATCGCATGGTATCGAAACCGCTTTGACGCAGCGTATGGATGTAAGCAGCAAGCTCGTTAAAGCTCATCTCCGACGACAGGAGTTCTTCCTTCTTGAAGTACTGCGGGTGCTCGCGAATCTCCGGGAAGGTATTCACCACAAACGGCTGAAAACTGCTGATTTCATCGCCGCTGAACGTGCGCACCCATCCGTTCTCAAAAACCCATTGGTCCAGCCTCGGCTCCCAATGTGCGCTCGATGCAAAAATTCGCTTCGAGATTGTGAACGAACCGGGGTTGAATTCAAAGACTGAAACATTCGCGAAGGCATCGCGGGTGGGATCAAAGAACTCGTAATAGAAGATGCGCCCGGGCTGTCCAGGTTCTTGCATGCCAAAAATCCAGTTCTCACCCGGGTGCTCGACGGTCTGCGCAGGTTTGCCCTTGATGATGTTCCGCAGGGCCTCCTGCCTGCGGTTTGCCTTTGGCAAATAAAATTCATCGAAGAAAAACAGTGAGGTCGCCAGCACGCACGAGATCACCAGCACTGGCAGCACAATCCGATACAGGCTGATGCCCGTGGCCTTCATGGCCGTCAGTTCGCTCGAACGATTCAGCACGCCGAAGACCACCAGCACCGCAATCAGCACGCTCAACGGAGTGATGGTGTAGATCATGCTCGGGGTAAGGTTAAGAAGATACTCTCCAACCAGCAGAAGCGAAGAGTGATTGTGGATGATGTCGCCCAACAGCTCGAAGAAGGTAAAGAGCAGCATCAGCATCACGAAAGTGACAAGCACCAGAATGAATGTGCTTAGGAACTCCTTGAGCACATACTCATCCAGAATCAGCGGGAAGCGCCCTCGTGCATGCCGAGCCTTCACTCGGCTCTCATCGTTTCGAAGCTCGCCCTGCTCCTCTTTCTCCGGACGCTTGAACCAGCCACCCACAGAAGCAATCGCCGCCAGAGCGGCACCACCAGTCGACATCTGCCGCAGCAACACCACGCCACACGTCGCAAACAGGACATTCACCAGCCAGACTCCAACAATTACTGGAAGCTTATTCTGCCTTGCAAGCGCCGTTCCAGTGGAAGACAGGAAATAGTAAATAAACACCAGGGCGATGGTCAGAACGAAGCCTGCACCTTTGCCTCCGCGTCTCGAAGAAATACCGAGGGGAACGCCGACCAGCATCAACACCAGGCAAGCTGTTGGAAAAGCGAACCGCTTCTGCAGCTCAATCTGAAAAGGACGCCCATGGGGCTTCCGTCCGCGTGCTTCCAACTCACGATTCGACATCGCTAGTATCGGCGTATCGCTGCGGGTGATGCGCGTGCCCGATTGAGCAGAGAGCGCGAGCGGAAGATCGGCCTGCGCGAATGTCGAAATATTGTATTGGGCCGGCTGGTTTGTCTCAGTCTCATGCTCGGTCCCATCGTGCAGCCGCATAATTGCACCCTGCCCCTTACGGCTTACGACGGTTGCGGAAGCGCCAGTCGTGATTTTCAGCGTTCCGGGATCGGAAAGGTCTGCGAGGAAAATTTGACGCCAATTTGATGCGCCAGAACCGGCGCGCACGTCCTGCACATAGAAAACATAGTTCTTAAATTCTTCGTTGAAGACACGCGGCTGGACTTCATAGGATGCCTGTGAATTCAGCAGCTCCGACTCAAGCCGTCGAATTGCCGTCGAAGCCTTCGGCGCAACATAAAGAGTGTTGGCCAGGTCTACACCCCAGGCTGAGACCGACACTATGGCTACGACTCCAACAAAACTCCACACACCAATCCCTGAGGCGCGCATCGCGGTAATTTCGCTGTCAGCGGCCAGTCGGCTCAGTCCCAACAAAATGCCGACTAACACGGCCATGGGAATGGTGACCGTAAACATATCCGGCAGCATCAGAAAAAATATCTTGGCCACCATTCCCAGAGACGTGCTGTTGCGAACAATCAGCTCCATCAGGCTCGGCAAGTTGGGCATGAAGAGCACGAAGGTAAAGAGCACGCCTCCAAGCAAAGCGTGCGAGAGAACCTCCTTCAGAGTGTATCGGGTAAGAATACGCACAGGATTCCAGTTTACCGTGAAGTAAAGCGCTTCAGACTGAGACTGTTGACGGGGATGTTTGCGGAATGCGCCATCAGATTGGCAGTTGCGCTTGTCACGCGGGGAGTTCCGCGCACGGTGCGCTCCAGATTTGTCCGCCGATGGCGCAGGTCCTCCTCTGAACGACCAGCTCACCAGCTTGCATGCCGTTTTCTTTCAACTCGGCTCCTATTGCTCCTGTTGTGCGGTGTACCCGGCCTTTGCTAGTGCGGCCATGGCCTGCGCGGGGTTGTCCGTCTTTACGCGCGCCGCGCCAATGCGGACTTCCATAATCTCGGCACCTGGAATCCGCTCCAGCGTCTGGGTCACGCGCTTCACGCAGGCCCCGCAGTGCATCCCTTCAATCTTCAATGTGATTTCGCTCATGATTCCCTCCAGTTATCGATGCGTCTGCCTCGCCGCTCGATGCAACTCAATCACCGGACGGGACAAAACTGTAGCCAACTCCGCGTACAGTTCGCAAGTAACGCGGCTCGGAGGGCTCGTCCTCGATATACCGCCGCAATCTCACGATGAAGTTGTCGATCGCTCGCGTGTCAGTGTCTTCGTGAAGCCGCCAGACTTGCTCCAGCAGCTCTTTGCGCGAAATCGAGCGCCTCTGGTTGCGCACAAGATAGCGCAGCAGATCAGCCTCCATCAGCGTAAGATGAATCTCCCTGCCGAGTGCTTCCAACCGCAGATTCTCAAAATCGATTTTGCGTCCCGCGAACTCAAAATAGGACAAGTTGTCCGCGGAAGCCGTATTCTTTTCTGCCGGACTGTGCCACCTCATCCGGCGCAGTAATCCATTCAGCCGCGCCAAAAGAATGGTGAGGTCAAAGGGCTTGGGTAGATAGTCGTCGACTCCGGCGGCAAACCCCTGCAGAACATCCTCGGACCGTCCGCGCGCGGTCAGCATCATCAACGGAACATAATTCTGCGCCTGCCGCACTTCAGCCGCTACGTCGAAGCCACTCTTTCCCGGAAGCATCACATCCAGAAGGACTGCATCAAAGTGCTCGCGTTCGAGCAGCGCTAAGGCCTGTTCGCCGTCACTCGCGAGCACTACATCATAGCCTTCAGCACGCAGGTTGAAGAGCAGCCCCTGCGCCAGGTGCTTCTCGTCTTCCACAATCAGTATGCGTTCCGCGCTCATAAGGCTCCCTGTAACGAGCGTAATTCGTCTTTACTGCCGAGCATACGCGGCAGCTGCACGCTCACCGTAGCGCCCTTCCATTCTCCTTCGCTTTCCGCGAAGGCGTCGCCGCCATGCTGGCGCGCGATGGTTCTGACGAGAAAAAGTCCCAGCCCAGTCCCTTTGGTGCGAAGCACGTTACGCGCCGGAACACGGTAGAACCGCTTGAAAATCCGCTTCAGATGCGCTGACGGAATGCCGATGCCGTGATCGGCCACGCTCAGGACGATCCACGCGTCACGCTCGACAGACAGGCGGACCTGAATGTCGATACCCTTAGGCGAGTATTTCACTGCATTGGTCAGAAGGTTCACGACCACTGTGCGCAATTCCTCTTGATCGCCGCGCACCATCAGCAGTTGGTCGGGCGGAGGCTGTTCAAAACGCAGGCTATCGGCGCCAAGATGATGCAGAACTCTCATCCGATGAATGGCCGTTGCCACCAGCTCTCGCATGTCAACAGGCGCACGCTCCGCTTTGCGCGATCGTTGCCCGACTTCGCCAGCCTTCAGCACCTGCTCGACGGTGGCCAGCAGCCTATCGCTGTCGTCCAGCATGATGCCGTAAAATTCCTGCTTCTGCTCTTCGCTGAGCTCGCGGCGCTCCAGCGTTTCAAGATACAGCCGGATGGACGCGATGGGAGTCTTCAGCTCGTGGGTGACGGCGTTGATAAAGCTGTCGTGGCGCTCATTCCGCCGCACCTCGCGCACCAGAAAAATCGTATTCAGCACCACACCGGCAATCAGCAGCAGGAAGAACGGAATGCCGATCAGTAACGGCATCAAGCGACGCCAGTTCAGGATGATCCAGCTCACATTAAGGATAATCGCAACGCCCACCATGCAAGAGCCGAGCACGATGAACAGCACGACGTTGCGTTTTCGTCCCCTGATTCGCATGTAGAAGCGCCTGTACGAGAGTGTACCGGGTGCTGGCCGTACAGGCGACTAGTCCCCGCAGCCTCCCGTTGGTCGGGAACCGATGGTATTGATTACACTAGCTATATAGACCGTGGATCGCGCTTTTTCACCGGCTTCAGCCTTGGCGGTAAAGATCCTCCCGGCCGAGGGAGACTCACCGCCAGCAAATTCAGAATGGCGCAAAGCGTCGTGGCCCGGACGGCAAGTCTCCTCAGGCTACTCCAGCCGGCTTGGGGTTATGCTTGTCGTACTGCGCCACCTTCACATCCCTGGCGAGTCCCAGGCTTTTCAACAGCAGAATCCCGAGATAGTTTGGATCAAATTCATACCAGGCCAGACCATGCCGCGCCGAAACCGGATGCGCATGATGGTTGTTGTGCCAGCCTTCTCCGCCCGTCAGCAGGGCCACCCACCAGCTGTTGCGCGAGTGATCCTTGGTCTCAAAACGACGCGAGCCCCACATATGAGTAGCTGAGTTCACCAGCCAGGTCGCATGCAGTTGCAACGTTACCCGCAGGAAGATGCCCCACATCACGCAGGACCATCCGCCAATTGCCAGCAGTGCCAGACCAACTACGACCATAGGAACCCAGTGATACTTGCTCAACCACACATGGAACTTGTCGCGGGCAAGATCGGGGGCATACCGCGCCAGCATGGCCGTCTCGGCATGCATGGAGACTCCGCTAAGGATCCACCCGATGTGCGCCCACCAGCCACCCTCGGTCGGTGTATGCGGATCGCCTTCATGGTCGGAGAGCTGATGATGTACCCGATGCGTTGCCACCCAGAAGATCGGTCCACCTTCCAGCGCCAGCGCTGCGCCGATAGTCATGAAGTACTCCACCCACTTCGGCACCTTGTAGCCGCGGTGCGTCAATAGCCGGTGGTAGCACATGCCGATACCAATATTGGACGCATAGACCCACAACACCGCGCTGCAGATCAGCGCCTTCCACGAAAACATGAACAGAGCAGCCACGGCGCCCAGATGAAACAGCACCATAAAGATAACCGTAACCGTGCTCAAGGTGCCGCTTTGAGCCTTCCGGCCCAATGCCGGAATTTTGGTTTCGGTTCGCGCTGGGCCCTTTGTATTTGCGGATGCTGGGCTTGCGGGGGGGAGGGCTTGCTCAATGGTCTCGACAGGCATGAGTGCGGGGGTCTCTACTTTCGGTTCAATACTTCGACCGTATCAGCATGCGGAGACCCAGGATGTAAGATTTTTGTAAGGAGCCGGGGAGATCAGTGCTATGAAACTTTGGTCCGGCTAACTCCCTTGAGGCGGCCAGACAGTCGGCTGCGGCAGGGCCAACGGCTCCTCCGGCATAACGACCCAGAACACAACATATGCAACCAGGCCGAGGCCCCCTCCAAAGATGCTGAGCAGAACTGTGATCACGCGAACCCAGGTCACGTCCCAGGCGTAACTGTTCGCCAAACCCTGGCACACTCCAGCGACCATGCGGCCGACGCGAGGACGGATAAGGCGCGTAGTCGGGACATATCCCGCTCCTGAGCTAGGTGAATAAGACTGTGCCTGCGGAGCCGCCGCCGGCGTTCCGCACACCGAGCAAAAACGCGCATCCTCATTCATTGCATTGCCACAGTTTTTACATGAAACAGCCATACCGACCTCCGGTGTTTTAACAGGCTACACCTACTGATGAGAGGTACGCAGTGCCGCCAAAGTTTGTTCCCTGACTCCAACCGAGACGCTCATTCAGCCGCAGGCGCGCGCTACCGGCCCTCATACGGGCTATCCATATATTTGCGGGCAAGATCGCCCTGGGTGGTGTTGCTCCCGGCGGCGAGGACTGCCTGATACTGCTCCCGGGCCTTATCGTGCTGGTTCATCAGGTCGTATACCTCCCCGGCGGCGAGCAGGCAACGGCGCTTCAGCTCGGCACTGGTCGTCGGTTGAAATGCACCCTCTCGAAACGCTTCTACCGATTGCTCGTAGAGGTGCTGTCCGCGCAGGCTGGCACCCAGGCCGAAGTAGGCAAGCTCAAGATGATAGGAAGCGAAATAGCCGGGCCGTTGGGCGTCGCGAATGACCTGTCTATAGAGATTGACCGCCTTCATGCCCTCGCCCGCATCCTTGGCGAGATTGGCGCGCTCCAGATTAAAGAGAAAATCGTGCGGGTACTCAGCCACCAGAGTATTGTTGATGGCCAGCGCCTGCTGATACTTCCCTTCGCGTCTTAGAAAGAGGGCCATCGCTGTCCGAGATTCCACGCTGGTGATCACGCCCCGGTTGGCAGCGTCCTGCAATGTGGCCAGGCCTTCGGACTTCGAGCCGTGAATTCCGGCAAAGCCGATGAGCAGCTTGAATGCAAAGGGCAGGGCTCCCACGACATACTCATAAACGCCCACGACCATTTTGGCGTCGACGTAGTTGGAGTTGAGCTCCAGCACCCTCTCATTGTCGTTCTTTGCTCCGTAAGCCATTTTGAGGGCCGACCCGAAGCTTCTCTCAACCATGGCCAGGTAGACCGCCTCCAGGCTCCTCGCCCACCCTCGAGCAAAGAGGGCATTCTCATCATTCGGGTTCCTCTTTAACTCATCATTCGCCTGATTCATGGCTTTATCCGCCAACGCTTTCACTTGATCGCGTACCTGGGGGTCTTCGACGACGGTGTGCTTGCCGGTCAGAAATCCGTCGTTGGCATAAAAGGTCGTGTCCAGCAGGTCGAGCCGGAAGAGCTCGCGAAAGATGGTGACGTACAGGATATAGTCGGTCGCAATGGGGTTGGAGGGGTGCTCGATCTGGACCTTTTCAAAGGTCACAAGCGCGTCGGCATAGTCCATGTTGTAAAAATACTCAAAGCCTACGCGGACAAGCGGATCGCGGTTCAGCGGATCGGTATCTACTGTCTGCGCTGCCGCATTCCAAACCGGCAGGAACGCCGTGAGGACAGCGAGTAAAGCAATTAGAAGCCTCCGGAACGCGGTAGCCAAAGGGGACGGGGCGAGTGGTTTCAAAGACATTCCGTTTTGAGAACCTTCACTGATCTGGCTGTTGATATAGACGCCCTCAGCAAGCATTTTAGACGCGAAACAACGGTCCTGATATTGTCGTCTTGTTACGATGCGGGTTCCCCAATGACCAGGAAAGAACTGCTCCATCTGCTCGTGCTGCAGGCCCACTCTAACGGCTTCGAGTTCCGCAAATGGTACCAGGGCAGGATCAGCGCGGAGTGGACAACCGCGGAAGCCGCGATTCAAACTCTGTCCAGAGGCGGGCGATACTACGCGCTTCTGTTTTCACACGAGTTCGCCCGGCACTTCTGGAAACCGGGCAAGCAGATGCAGTTTGTCGTTCCAACGCAGGAGTTTAAGCGCCTGAACCGCCGGGGCGAGGAGATCACCGTCATCCGGAAGGCCTATACCCGCCGCACAATAAGAGGAAACGCATGGGAGTACCACCTGCGCGAGATGGCGGCAGTTGAGGAGCCCCTGCGCTATATCCGACGTTTTCTAATCACGCATGAAGAGGTCCCCAGACCGAATTCCAGTCCCGGGCAGAAACCGCCTCCGAAAGACTAAAGCGGCCTGTACAAGTGATGCAGCGGACCTCGGCCTTTGCCGATAGGCTTCGCCGCCTTCATGGCCTCCATCACGTATGCCTTGGCTGCTGATACAGCCTGCGCCGGAGGATCCGCCGCCAATAGCCGGGCCAGCAGTGCGGAGGAGAAAGCACAGCCGGTTCCGTGCGTCGCCGTGGTCCTGATGCGCTGGCCGGGAAACCACTGCTCAGCTCCGTCGGCGGTGCGCAGGTAGTCGTCAGGAGGATCGAGATGACCTCCGGTGACGATCAGGTTCAGACCGGGGTGATCGGCGGCCAGCCGGGTGGCAGCCTCCGGCACAGCTTCGCGGTCGGAAACCGGCATTCCGGCCAGGATTGCCAGCTCGTCGGTGTTGGGTGTGACCCAGCCAACAAGGGGTAACAGGTCACTTTTCAGCGACTTTAAGCCCTCTTCTGAAAGTAATTCGTGGCCCGAGCTTGACCGAAGAATCGGGTCGAGGACGACCTTTCCTGGAGAAATCCTGAACCGGGATAAAAAAATACTGACAACCTCAACGTTTTCTGCCGTAGCCAGCATCCCAATCTTGATGCCGCCGATTTCCGCATCTTCGGCCAGGCAGTCCAGGGTTTCGCGCAGGATCTCCGCGGAAACCGGCTGGACGCGGCGAACGCCTTGGGTGGACTGGACGGTAAGCGCGGTGATGGCCGCTAAGCCATAGATATTATGGGCGGCAAAGACCATCCGATCGGCCGTCACGCCCGCTCCGGACGACGGATCGAAACCGGCGATGGTCAGAGCGATAAGAGGTTTTTCAGGTTGCGAAATGCTGGAGGCTTTTACCATACATTTCCTTCAGAAGCAAGCACTTTTGGTAAATAAATCTTGAGTTTAGTTTGACTTGTGGTTCCACGGCTCCATACAATTTCAGAAGGAGGAATATGAGCGCTATCGCAATCCTTAAGAATACTCGCTTTCGACGATCCGCCCTGGTCGCCGGCGCGGTCCTTGCGACCCTGCTTGGCATAATCGGCACTCCAGCCGGCAACGCGGAACAGTCTGTGGCATTGAAGCAGGCTCCGCCCAAACCCGAACATCACTGGTACCAGGTCGGCCGCGCTTCGTGGTACGGCAAGCTGTTCCAGGGCCGCGAGACCGCCAGCGGCGAAGATTACGACATGAACGCTATGACCTGCGCGCACCGCAGCCTCCCGCTGGGTTCGCTGGTCAAGGTCACCAATTTGCGCAACCACAGATCGGTTGTGCTCCGCGTGAACGACCGCGGACCGGTTCCCCAGAGCCGGATCATCGATCTCTCCTATGCCGCTGCCCGGTTTCTTGGGTTCGGCAGCAGAGGCACCGCACCGGTTCGCGTGGACCTGATCACCAGCGATTCTCCGCTGGCCCAGATGGCTTTCCCCACTCCGGCACGCTGAGAATCCAGCCAGTGCTGGGTTTTCCTTCTCCCGTCATTTAGATTAGGGTGAAACGCCTGAGGAGATGTGTGCCCGTGAGTTCTGCTGCAAGTGAGCGAGTCATTGTAGCCCTGGATGTTCCGGACGCCGGGCAGGCTCTGGCGCTGGTGGATCGACTGGATGGCATCATCCAGTGGTTTAAAGTTGGGTTGGAACTTTATCTTTCTGAAGGGAATAGCATCGTTTACTCTATTCGCTCGAAGGGCCGTTCCGTCTTCCTTGACCTGAAGCTGCACGATATTCCCAACACGGTTGCGGGGGCGGTCCGTTCCGCCTCCCGTGCCGGCGCGCAGATGCTCACGGTGCATGCCGGGGGTGGTCCGGCGATGCTGGCCGCGGCGGCTGAGGCTGCGGCATCGATGCCTGCTGCTCCGAAGCTGCTGGCGGTTACCGTGCTCACCAGCATGGACCCAGCTCAGCTTGCCGCAGTCGGTATTTCGACCTCGCCCGCCGAGCAGGTTCTGCGACTGGCCCGGACGGGATGGGAGGCGGGGATTCGCGGCTTCGTCTCCAGCCCCGAGGAGGTTGCGGCGATGCGGGGGGCGTTCCCCGAATCGACTTTGGTGATTCCCGGCATTCGTCCAGCCGGTACAGCGTTTGGCGACCAGAAACGCGTGGCCACCCCGGCTGCTGCGATTGCCGCCGGAGCCGACTACCTGGTGATCGGACGCCCGATTACCCAGGCCGCCGATCCGGCAGCGGCAGCGGCAGCGATTCTGGCGGAAATTGAACCAAAAAATAAATGAATTTGGGGCTACTTCATAGATTCTGAAAGAATTTCTTAAAATATTTGAGTGATAAAGCTGCCCGTTCCTACAAAACAAAGACGATTCATTCGCTTTGACATCCCGACCTTACTTTGCGGTGACTTGTTCGCCGAGTGCCCTGTTATATTCCAAACTTTCCTACTCACCAGTAACTTCGATGCTTCTGCCCGTTTTCGGTGGGTAGAGCCCGGTGATTCCCAGGCCCGGAATCGCAGCGAGGAGCCGCAAAAAAATCCGCCGTTCTGGCTACCTCATAGATTGCAAACGGTTTTCCATGCTTTATCATCCTGCATATTCTAGATAATAAAGCACTTATTTATTAAATCCGGCAAATCAATCATTTACGCTTCGAGTGCGATCCATGACGGGATGCCCCTTGAAGCGTTCCCGCAAAGCTTTTGAATCTTTCCCCTATATCCAGTTTACCGAATCGGGGCCTTGTGATATGCCATTCGGTCCTGAGAATAAGCACTTTTATTCTATGGGCTTATGAACTTTCTTTCGGTGCAGGGCTTGACAACATACTTTACTCGGCGCGGAGAGCCCGCATGGGGTCAACGTTGGCGGCACGGCGCGCGGGCAGCCAGGCGGCGAGGGCCATGGCGGCGAGCAGAACAAGGCCCGCAATCGCGAAGAGCCATGACGGCACTTTGGCGAGGCCGGCATCGTGGCTGACGAGTAGTCGCGTGCCCAGCCAGCCCAGGAACGCTCCCGCGACGGAGCCTGCGAGGACCAGCCATGCCACCCGGCGAGCGATGAGCGAGGCGATGGCACGCCGGTCTGCCCCCACCGCAATGCGGACGCCGATTTCGCGGGTGCGCTGGGCTACGGAAAAGGCAAGGACGCCGTAGAGTCCGATGGCGGCGAGCGTGAGGGCGAGCGCTCCCATGGCGATGGAAAGGATGGTGACGAGCTGGCTATCGAAGCGCAGGTCGCTGAGGTGCTCCCGCATGGTTTCCAGGTCGTCGATGGGAAGTCTGGAGTCGATTCCGTGGATCAAGGTGCGGACGGATGCGGAGAGGGCCGAGGGGTCGCCCGCGGTGCGGACGTAAAAGACCGCCGGAAACTGGCGCGTGTGGGTTCCGACGGGCGGCGAGGTGCTCCAGGGCACATAAACAAACGGCGTCCAAGGATCTTTGGTGAGATCGGTGGCGCGGATGGTGGGGATGACGCCTACGATGGGCGTGTCCGGGGTTCCGTGGCCGAGGATGAGTGCGCCGCTGAGAGCCTTTTGGATATCGCCGTTGAAGTAAACGTTGACGAAGGCCTGATCGACGATGGCCGCTTTGTGTCCGGGCTCTGTATCGGCGGGCGTAAATTCGCGCCCGGCGAGCAGCGGGATCTGCATGGCGGAGAAGAAGCCGGGGCTGACGGTATTGCGATCGGGGGTCTCGTCCCGATCGTCGTTGACGTGGCCGGAGACGGTGATGTCGCCTCCGCTTTCGTCTCCAGTGAGAAGGCCGTTGTGCGCGTAGACGACGCTCATCGCGCCGGGTAAACGCCGGATTCCGGCGGCGATGGCCTGGTATTCCTGGTTGGCCTGGAGCACGGTCTCACCCTGTTGCACCCCGTCCAGGTGCCAGGTGAGGACGCGGGTGGTTGCAAATCCGGGCTGGATGCTGCGCAGGCGATAGAGATTGCAGGCGAAGACCGTGGCACAGGTCAGGAGGCCGAGGCTGAGCGCGATCTGCGCGACCACGAGCAAGCTGCGGATGCGGCCGGAGCCTGCGCCGACGGCTCCCGATTGCCCGTGCAGGGCGCGCAGCAGGTTGATGCGGACGCTGAGAACGGCAGGAGCGAGGCTGAAGAGGATGCTGGTGAGGAGACCGGCGGCCATACTGAGGACGACGATGCGCCAGTCCATGCGCGCAGCGAAGGCGACGTGCAGCATGTCGGAAGCAGGAGAGGTGTGGAGCAGCAGCTTGAGCGTGAGCCATCCGAGCGGCAGCCCCACGACTGCGCCGATGAGGCCGAGCAGCATGCCCTCGACAATGACCTGCTGCAAGAGGCGGCGGCGGCTGGCTCCGAGCGCGGCGCGCATGGCCAGCT
>Ga0335075_10000865_pt1 | contig 51372 bp, 41 predicted proteins | sample Lox_Sample_24_FD_206723 | JGI IMG/M metagenome (GOLD analysis project Ga0335075, IMG submission 206723) | Soil microbial communities from Loxahatchee National Wildlife Refuge, Florida, United States - Lox_Sample_2.4 | ecosystem: Environmental > Terrestrial > Soil > Wetlands | place: USA... | reverse complement strand
CGCGCAGGCGGCTGTTCTCCTCCTCGAGCTCGCGGATGCGGAACGCGCGCCGCACGACGAGGGACAGCACGCCGGCATCGAGCGGCTTGTAGTAGAAGTCCGCTGCCCCGAGGCCCACGGCGGCGACAGCGAGCTCGCGCGCGTCGTGCTCCGTCATCGCGATGATCTTGGTGTCCGGGGAAAGCTGCAGGATCTGGCGCAGCAGATCCAGGCTGTGGGCCGCCACGGCCGTCTGGCGGGCGGCTCCGAGGTCAAAGAGCACGACGTCCGGCTCCCCGCGGCGCACCAGCGCCAGCGCCTGCTCCGAGGTCTCTCCGGTCGTGACATCGAGGTCGGCGAACATCCGTTCGAGCTCCCGGCGCAGGTTCCGGTCGTTCTCCAGGATGAGCAGCTTCCTGCGCAGAATCTCGGCGGCCATCGACACTCCGACACCTTGAGCACGCGCGTCGTGCGACTTTACAGTTTAGTGTAAAGCGCGTTTGGCGTTTTCCGTTGTGCACCCGGTCACACAACGCGTCGCTGAGCGGCGACTCAAGGGAACCCGGCTCCTTGCATCCCTTGCGGCAAGCTCGTGCTGGCGGAATGCGGGTAGTAGCCCACCATGACAAAGATGCGATTCTCGTCATAGCCCAGGCCTCGCGTCAGCCCGGAAGAGCGCTGGAGCTCATGGTCGTAACGGCCGTAGATGACGACCCACGAGCCGGGACGGTAGACCAGGCCCGCGCTCCCGGTGCCGTAGGTGTTCGTGAAGCCCTGATTGCCATACTGTCCGCGATCGATGGTCGCCATCACGTTGGCGGAAAGTCGCGGAGTGAGCTGCCGGCCCAGGTTCAAACCGATGCTGGTCTGTGTGAAGTTGAACTGCGACTGCACATCGTAGGAACTACGTGCCCAGTCGCCGATGAGATTGATCGACGTCCGCTGACGTCGAAAGCCCCAGTCCAGGTCTCCGTAGGTGCGAAGCGCATTTCCGGTGGTCTGCGCCGCACCCCCGACCGGTATGCCGCCTGTTGCTCCGGTGTCAATGCCGGCGAAGTTGCCCATCGCATTGCTGTATTCGCGGCCGCCCGATACGGTGACGGTGGAGAACGGTGAGACGCCGCGGGTGATCGCGACCCGCACGAGTGGGCTCGAGGTCCACGAGCCGGTGTCATTTGCCTGCTCCAGGCCGCCCTGAAGGTCGACGCTGGTCCTCGCGGCCGTGAGCGCATAGTGCCCGTAATACTCTCGGACCTGGTAGTTCTTGTTGACAGTGGTGTTGTCGAACTGCTCCTGCTGTACCTGGCCCACGAGGGATAGGGACGCGGCGGGTGAGAGCTGATGGCCTACTGTGACCGTGCCCGTCTCTGTGTTGCCGCTGAAGGGATCGTCCTGCCAGTCGTTGCGCGCGTAGAGGCCTTGGAGATCCACAAAGCTCGCAAGTGTCGGCTGCAGCGTCAGATCCGGACCCGTGGAGAAGATATTGATCCGCTGCAGATTCACCGGTGTCAGCGATTCCAGCACGTCGACCTGCGAATCACCGTAGTCGTCCCGCACGAGCCACCTCAAATGGTGCTCCCACAGTGTCACGTTGGCGAGCCCGTCGAAGCGGCCCAGCACCTGATTGCTATAGGCGCCCTGGAGGTAGTCGGTGTCGCTGAAGTTGCCGACGGCGTTCAGATTGAGGCGTGAGCCGCTGCGGATGAGGTCGAAGAAGAGATTCGCGGCGGTTAGCGTCTGCGACTCAGGATGCGTGGCGGAAAGATTGACGTTGTCAGACTCGCCAACGCCCACGGAGGCGCCGTAATTGGTGTACTCCGCAGGCAGCGACGTGAGCCCCGTGAGACCTGCGCCCGTGACCGGCAAGGGTGCGGTAAGGCCCGGCAGGGCGGCACCCGGCAGCACCGCGCCAGGCGCTTCCGCGGCGGGTGCGCTGGTGGCAACCGGTGTAGTCGAGGCCGGCGTACTCGAGGCCGGGGTCGAAGCAGCCACACCGCTGGAGCCGGCCTCTTGCCCGAGGCAGAGCGCCGGCGCCGCCAGGGCGAGCGCCAGCAGGAGGGACCGCTCGAGCGTCCGCGCCGTTTCTTCCCCCATGAGGCCCACTAGAAGCGGCTTTCAGGAACGACCAGCACGTCGCCGGGCTTGAGCGGCAGGTTCTGGGACATATCCCCGCCATTCACCAGCGCGTTGAGCTTCAAGGGGATGTCCTTCTCCTGTCCGTCAACCATGCGGACGATTCGTGCGCGGTTGCCGGCGGCATATTCGGTCAAGCCCCCTACCGCCAGCACGGCATCGAGCACAGTCATGCCTTGACGATAGGCGATCGCCTGCGGGCGGGTCACCTGTCCGATCACCTTCACCTGGCTGAATACGCTGTCCGGCTTGACGACGATCACGTTGACGTGCGGCGAGCGCACGTACTCGGACAGCTTTATCTCGATGTCGTGCGCGAGCTGGCTGGGGGTCTTGCCGACCGCCACCATGTCCTCATCCAGGGGCGTGGAGATTTTCCCGTCCGGTCGCACGGGCACGTTGACGCTGAGATCGGGGTTCTGCCACACGAACACCTCGATCTGGTCTCCAGGACCGATGATGTAGTCGGGTGACTGCGCGGCCTGGGCGGTCTGGGCGGCAGGCGTCTGGGCGCTCGCGACGACCGCGAATGCCCCGGCGAGCACGCCGAGGAGGCAGGCAAGCGCCAATATGGAAATCTTCTGCATCATGTCCCCATTGCCTTGTTTCGGATAGCAGGGCTCAGCGCGCCCCCTTGCCCAGGCAGACCACCTCTACGGTCTGCAGCACGATGGCAAGGTCGAAGAGGAGCGTGTGGTTCTTTATGTAATAGAGATCGTACTGCAGTTTCTCGAGCGCGTCCTGCTCGGAAGAGCCGTAGGAATAGCAGAGCTGCGCCCAGCCGGTGAGGCCCGGTTTGACGCAGTGGCGCTCCACATAATAGGGGATGCGCTCTGCCAGCTCGCGCACGAACTCCGGCCGCTCCGGGCGCGGACCCACGAAGCTCATCCGGCCACGCAGCACGCAGAGGATCTGCGGCAGCTCGTCGATGCGCGTCTTGCGGATGAAGGCCCCCACCCGGGTAATGCGGGGGTCGCGCTTGGCGGCCCAGCGGGCTTGCCCGTCCTGTTCCGCATCGGTGCGCATGCTGCGAAACTTGAGCAGCTCGAATTCCTGGCCAAGAAGACCCACCCGCTGCTGCCGATAAAACACCGGCGCCCGCCAGCCGTCCTCCAGCTTGATGGCGATCACCGTGAGCAGCATGACCGGGAGGCTAAGCGTGAGCACCAGCAGGCTCGCGGCGAGATCGAGCGCCCGCGCGCTGATGCGACGCACCGGATCGCGCCGGAAGCCTTCCCCGAAGATCATCCAGGTAGGGTTCAGGATATCGACACGAACCCGCCCGGTCTCCCGCTCGAGGAAGGTGAGCAGCTCCGTCACATCGATGCCCGCCAGCCGGCACTGCAGCAACTCACTGATCGGGAAGCCTCGTCGCCGATCGTCCATGGCCACCACCACTTCGGCCACATCGAGCTGCTGGCAGAGCGCCAGGAGTCCTTCCGACGGATCGAGAAGACGCCCGCTCTCGACTACGCGCGGCTCGCCGGGCACGGCTACGAAGCCGACCAGGGAGAAACCCCTGCGGTCCGACCGCCGGCGCAGCTCCGCGATCGCCGTCGCGGCCCCTCCAGCGCCATACACGAGGACGCGCCGCTTGAAGACGCTCTCATCGACCACGCGCGCGAAGATGAAACGCGAGGTAGCTGTGCCGCACAACCCGCCGAACGCGGCGAGCGCCATCACGCCGCGGCCGATCCAGAGATCCGGAATCAAGTAAAAGATCGTCGAGGTCGCCGCCAGCCCTGTTCCGAGGGCTACGCCCAGTCGTAGGACGATCCCCGCGAACCTCGCACGCTGGCGAGCGCTGTAGAGCCCGAACGCCAGAAGGCACGTCACCATGACGATAGTGAACAGCAGCGCGCGCGTCCAAAGCGGGCCCTGCAGATCCCTGAAGCGAGCTATCGAGCCGTAATCCGCATCAAAACGCGCGAGAACTGCGCCGTAAACTGAGCCATAGAAGACGACCGCTTCGATGATCGTGAGGATCGCGATCGACAAATACACATATTGTCCGAATACGCGAATGCGCATTAACCCACCGTGATCAGCGCTTCCTGCCGTCGGGCTCGGAAAAAGCCCACACCTTCCGCCCTCCGACCAGCAAACGATATCCCCGGAAGCTTCTTGCGATTCTCGCGCCGGAATCTTACAGCGGACTGTAAAGGGATTCCAACCCGCAGTGATATGTCGCATATCACGGACATGAGCGCCCAGCCAGTGCGTGGATCGGTCTCCCCGGATTCGGCGGATTCACCAGGCTCTCGCCCACTCGCAGGCCTTAGCCATGCTTCGACATAATCTTTCCAACACGCGAGCAGGTAGAATCTCCCGCGTCGAGATGGACTGGAAAGCCCCCCGGGGAGCAAGCGTTCCATGACGAGAAGCCTACTCGAGCGATCTCTGCCTGAGCCGTTGCTGAATGCCTATTGGCTCTACCGAAGAAACCGGCTGAGAAAACGTCTGCAAGGACTCTCGGTCAAGGACGTCTTTACGTTGATCTACTCCGAGCGCCTGTGGGGAAAGCCGTCAGACGACGGGGAGGAGTACTTCTCGGGCTCGGGCTCTCACAATCCCCTCATCGTCGAGAGGTACGTCGCGGCGGTCGCAAAATGGATCTCCAGCCTGGGCGGCAAGCCGGACGTCGTCGACCTGGGATGCGGCGACTTCGCTGTTGGCGCGAAGCTCAGGGAGTTTTGCGGAGGTTACATCGCCTGTGATGTAGTAGAGCCCCTGATTGCCAGAAACAGGAAAAGATACCGGGAGCTGAACGTGGATTTCCGGGTGGTTGACCTCGCCGCGGATGAGCTCCCCGATGGCCGGATAGGGCTTCTCCGCCAGGTGTTGCAACATCTGCCGAATGCCGCGATTTCGGCCATCGTGCCGAAGCTGCAGGGGAAGTACGAGTATCTGGTACTGACGGAGCACTTCCGCTCCTCCGCCCAGCCGACCGGCAATCCGGACAAGCCGGCCGGCCCCGACTGGCGCGGAGTCGTGCTGACGGCGGAGCCGTTCAATCTACGGGCCAGGGAGTCGACCCTGCTTTGCGAGGTGCCGGATCAGGGGGGGATGATTCGGACGACCCTTCATCGACTGCGGTAATCCTCGCCGCGCGCAGCGCCAGCGACCTGCTCCCTGGTACCGGGGATCGCATTCGAGCAAAATCGCCCACCCATGAGTGCCCGGCGGTCCGTGACTGCAAACCAGCTTCGAGACCTCTCGCCCGGGCCCGAATCACGCAGCGTCGTGTTGCTCCATCGTGGGGGCGCATTCGTCAGAGGGACGGAAGCCATACTCATCCGTTCCGCGAAGTCATTGGCAGCCGCCGGCTTCCGGCTGGTGATATGCCGCAGAAACGCTTGCATCGATGGCGAGCTCACCTCGATCAGCCCCCGTCCGGAATTCGTCGACTTCGCATTTCCGGAATTGATGCTCGCCGGCATCAGGGAAACCTCGCTTCCGCTCGGATCGTACCTCAAGGCGCTTTTCCAACTGCGGCGGCTCGTCAAGCGCTACGACGCCGCTTTCATCTATTGCAGCGGCGGTCTTCCCTGTCAGTTGGGAGTTCCCGTGGCGCGTCTCGCCGGGATACCGGTACTCTGTCATTTTCATCATCCCGCACTGTGGCGCGCCCATTACCTGTGGCTGGCCAGGTTCGCCGATAGGCGGGTATTCCCCAGCGCTTTCGTACAGCGGCATTCGCCGGCGACTCCGCGCAGTCCCGGAATCGTCGTTTACAACGGCATCGATGTGACGCGCTTTCGACCCGCCCCGCTTCGGGAGGAGCGGTGGCGGGAGCAAGCCGGAATTCCGGCCGATGCGATCGTGGTAGGGCAGGTGGGAGCCCTCATCCCCAACAAGCGGCCGGATTTTCTCATCTCAGCCTTCAGCTCGCTGCTGCGGCAAAGCCCGCGAAGGTTCCACCTCTGCCTGGTGGGAGCCGGCGCGATGGAGGCAGACCTGCGACGGCTGGCGAATGAGCTTGGAATCGCCCGCAACGTAACGCTGACGGGCTACGTTGATGATGTCCTTCCGTACTATCAGCATGTCTTCGACATCAACGTGCTCGTATCCAGAACCGAAGGACTGGGTATCTCGGTCATAGAGGGAGCGGCTTGCGGCCTGCCTGCCGTCGTGTCCAATTCCACCGGGCTTCCGGAGACCGTCGTTGCTGGGGAAACGGGGCTTCTTTTTGACCTCGATGATGCCGCAGGCCTTCGGGGACATCTGCTGCGGTTGGCGGAGAGCCCCTCGCTCCGCGCCTCCATGGGGCGGGCCGCCAGAACCCTCGCCGAAGAGCGCTTCACCGCGACTTCATACGACGAAAACTTCATGGTCGTCGTCGATGATCTGCTGGGAACGCACTTGCCGCGACACCCCGCTTAGGCGGACGGGTTATCGCCAATTACTTTATCCGCCTCGAGGTCGGAGAAACGCAGCGGATATTCTGCGCGCTGGGGATTATTCGGCCGGTCCAGTTCTATCGGAAGCCTTGATCGCTTCGGCAGGGACAGGCCGGAGCGGGGCACAAAGGTAATTTCAACGGCGTCCGGCAAGCCGTCAGGCGCTACGGGTCCCCAATTGTTCCCGTGCACGTGCACGATCTCGAACTCGCGCTGAAGAGCGCTCACTGCGCAGCGAAATGTGGGACGTCCACGCGTCGTATGATGAAACTCGATGACGAGCGCGATGATGCGCCTGCTGTGCCGCAATATCGCATCGATGATCTCGTACTCGCTCCCCTCGATGTCGATCTTGAGAAACACCTTCCCGCAGCTCGGATCGATTCGAGAGAAAACCTTGTCGAGCGTCGCTTCTCCCGGCGCCCGTTCTTTCCCGACGATCTTCTCCTGGTAGTGGCGCGCCGTCGATCCGAAGAAGGCCCGGAAGTCACGCCAAAGCCATAGGAGCTGTCCTATCGCAGCGCGCGGCGTCTTTCCTGTCATCCATTTCAATAGCCCCATATAGAACTGCCGCCTGAACACCTGCAGCGAGATGGTGTGGTCGTAGCCGTGGATGACGGCACGAGCATTGATCGCGTGGAAGTTCTCCTCGAAGGACCAGTCTTTGTTCAGTCCGAAGGAAATCAGAACATCAGCGGACTGTACGGCCGAATACGGCACTATGTACCCACCGTCGGACCATTTGCCTACGCGCAGCAGATCGGGAACGACTGCCGGTGCAAGGAAGGCGACGTCCGACGGCGCTGCGCCGTTGGTCTCGGCTGCGGACGTGACCGAGTTGCTCTGAGCCCCTACCATCTCAGGCTCGCCGCAGCAGGATTTCCAGGCCCAGCTGATGCGGCGTGGCAAACCAGCCGGCGACGTTGATCCGGTTCAGGTGGAAGGGATCGGCCACCGGCGGATTGACGCCCCCGAAGGCCCCGAGGCAGCAATCGAACCCCGCCTCGCGCACCAATTCCAGTGACGGCGGCGATATGTTCTCCCGCCCGCCGAACGGATAGGCAAAGAGGGTCGGCGGCACGCCGAGCGCTTCCTGAAGTTTTGCACGGCACTTCGCCAGCTCGGCGCGGATCGCCTCGGCGTCCTTGGTGGCCAGATCGATATGCCCGTCGGTATGGGCGCCGATCTCGAAGCCCTGGTCGCGCAGCGAGCGCACCTGATCCCAGCTCATCCAACCGGGCTTGCGGCTGAGGTGTTGGTCCCATGGCGGGCTGTAGTCGGTCCCGATGAAGGCGGTCGCCACGAAGAAAGCCGCCGGCAACCCGAGTCTGCGCAGGATGGGCGCCGCAACCTCGAAGTTATCGCGGTATCCATCATCGAACGTGATCGACAGCGTGCCCCCCATGTGCCGCCCTTCACGGCAGCCCGCCACTTGCTCGGACAGCTTCACCACCCGGAAGTGCTTGCGAAAGAAATGGCAGAACGCCTCGAACTTCGCGGGGCTGCACGTGATCGAATCGTCCTCCATCCAGTCGTTGATGCGATGGAAAGTCACCACCACCATCTTGGAACGGAAGTCGCGCGCGAAAATGCCCGCCGCATCGGCTGCGTGTCCCAGGAGACTCTTGATCTTCTTTTTGGCGGGGGCATTCATTCGCCGTCGATCTCGGGCACGGGGCCAAGGAGAAGGGGCTTCAGGTGTAGTTGTCGTGTTGCGCGGCGTTTGGCGCCGATATCATCATAGACCCGTCCGGCCCTCTCCGGCGATGTCCCGAGCGCCTCGGCCAGCTCCTCTTTGGCGATTCCGTGATTCAGTGCCCAAAGGGCCAGATCCATCTCCCGATACGGTAACGCGAAATAGAACTCGTCCTGACCTTGCGACAGGCTGTAGGTGTCCGTCGTCGGCGGCGCGGTGGCGATATCGGCGGGCAGCCCAAGGTAGCGCGCGAGCGCGTAGACCTGACTTTTATACAGGTGAGCGATCGGTTTGATGTCCGCCGCGCCATCGCCGTTCTTGACGAAAAAGCCCTGGTCGTACTCGAGCCGGTTGGGGGTTCCGATCACGGCGTAATTGAGACGGTCGGCATGGAAGTATTCGATCGACTTGCGTACCCGCTGCTTGAAGCTGGTGGCGGCCACGATCTGCAGATACTCCGGCAGCCTCAGCCGTGCCTCGCGCGTTGATCCATCAGGGGATTGCGCAACCAACCTGAAGTGATTGATCCGCCCCTCGAGACCGCCCGATACCGCGATCTTCATCAGCCAGCCGGGCCCGTACTCGGGCAATACGCGGCGCACTGCGTCGTCCCGCCAGCGATAACAGCCGATGCTCTCCAGCGTGGGACCGATGTCCTGTTCGAGCGGCGTGACCCCGAGATGACCCGCAAGAGATCGGGCGCGTACGCGGCTCTCAGGCGATGATTCGCGCTCCGGCAGGATGAGCGTCAGCACGCGTTCCGGTCCGAAAGCGCGAACCGCCAGCGCCGCGCAGACGGCGCTGTCGACCCCGCCGGATATGGCTACTACCGCTCCCCTCTTACGCAACGCCGTTGCTGCGGCCTCCCGCAGCTCGCGGCACACGCGCTCGACCTCCGAGCGCGCATCGATCTCAAGCACATTCCAGCCGAGCGTCATGCACTGATCGGCGACGCCTTTGCCGCCCGCCCCCCAAAGAAATGCTCATGCAGCAGCAGAGTTGACAATACCGCCACGAACGCCATGTTGTCCCCTGCCCCGAGCGCACGGCCTGTCCGGCACTTATCGAGCAACCGGTCCACGGCCTGCGGGTGGAAATAGCCGGTGCGCCGCAGATTCGACTCGCTCAGCAACTCCTGAACATACGGCAGAGGCTTGTCGCCCTCGAAAAACGAGCGGCTGTCCGGTGCCCGGTAGGGCTGCTTCACACGGTTGCGGATGGACTCCGGCAGGATGGGGCTTAGTGCCCGCCGCAGCAATACTTTCTCGTGCAGACCGCGCAGCTTGTACCGCGGGCTGAGCGAATTCAGAAACTCTATCACCCGGTGATCGAGGTACGGGACACGGCCCTCCACGGAGTACGCCATGGAAGCGCGGTCGCCCTGGGACGACAGCAGATAGCCCTCGAGCAGGGTCTTGACCTCGATGTACTGGTCCCGGCTGAGCGCGCTCCAGGTATCGAACTGGGCGGGGAGCTGCCGCGTCAGCTCATCTTCGGGCGTCGCGCTCGAGAGGCGCTGCTGCATCTCGGACGAGAGAAGCTTGAAGATGCCACGTGTGGTGCTCCAGCGGGTCATATGCGCGTAGAAGGGGTTCTCGAGCTCGTGGAGGCGCTGGCCAAAGAAGAGGCGCGCGAAGTGCCTGTTCGCGACGGGCGACCGGGAGAGATACGGATAGAGCCTCGAGAGCAGCAGGGGCCGCCAGGCAGAGTCCGGCTGCCGGGCCCAGAAACGGCGGATCTTGCCTTCCTTGAAGAGGTCATAGCCGCCGAACACTTCATCGGCCCCCTCCCCCGTCAGCACCACCTTGAAGCCTTCGCTGTGCACGTGCCGCGCAAGCAGCATCAGCGGCGCGGGCGCCGTACGCAGCACCGGCATTTCCGTGTGCCAGATCAGTTCCGGGAAGATATCGCCGATGTCCCGCGTGGTACAGCGGATCGAGGAATGGCGGACCCCCAAATGCTCGGCCATCTGGCGCTGATAGCCGCTCTCGTCGAATTCGGGGTCTTCGAAGGTGAGGGAGAAAGTCTGCAGCGTTCCGACGCTCTCCCGAGCCAGGGCAGCAATACCCGAGGAATCCAAACCACCGCTCAGATACGCGCCCACGGGAACATCGGAGCGCAACTGCTGACGAACCACGTCCCTCAGCAGGGCGCGCAGCTTCTCGGCGGCCTCATCCATGCTGAGATCCGTCCGTCCCGAGCCCTGCGGAAAGATCCAGTCCCAGTATCTTTCGAGTCGCTCGCGCCCCCTCTCCACGATGAGCGAGTGGCCTGGAGGCAGGCTGCGAACGCCTTTGAATACCGTCCGCTCGCCCACGGTGCCCCAGAAGCTAAAGACCTGGGCGAGCCCGTGCTCATCCAGAGCGGCGGCCGCGGGCGCGACCGCCAGAATGGCTTTGACCTCGGAGCCGAACAGCAGATGTCCGCCGATTCTCGCGTAAAAGAGCGGTCGGATGCCTACCCGGTCTCTGGCGAGGAGCAGGCGCTCTCGCCGTACATCCCAGACGGCAATTGCGAACTGGCCACTCAGGCGCTCGACGAATCGGTCACCGTACTCCTCGTAGGCATGGACGATGACTTCGGTATCGGAACGGGTGTGGAACTGGTGACCGAGGCCCTGCAGCTCGGCGCGCAGCTCGATGAAGTTGAAGATTTCCCCGTTATGGACCGTCCAGACGCTTTCGTCTTCGTTGGCCACCGGCTGATCGCCGGTCTGCAGATCGATGATGCTGAGACGGGCGCTCGCCAGCACGCAAGCCGGGGATCGGAAGTAGCCCGTTCCATCCGGCCCGCGATGCCCGAGCGTCGCGATCATTCGCGCAGGGTCGGGGAGGACATCCTGCCCTGAAACGAGCAGTGCGCCGGCGATACCGCACACCGGGACTAGGTCCCCTCGGACGAGCAGCAGGTCAAGGTCGAGCCCCCAAGGAATTCAGGCACGCTTACGCTGGATGAAGGCGGCGATGCGGTCGATGGAATCCAGGTTGTCGGGGTGCAGCTCTTCATCCTGTACTGTGACGCCGTAGCGCTCCTCCAGATGCAGCGCGAGCTCCAGGGCGCCGGTGGAGTCCAGGATACCCCGGGCGGTCAGAGATTCGGAATCGCCCAGTGCGGATTCGTCCCGCGTCAGCAGATAGTTTTCTAGAATAAATTGCCTGAGCTCGGCGTGCAGCGTCATGCGAACCCGTTCCTTCCGCCCCGTGGCCTGAAAGTATACTCAAGGGGCCTATGCTCAAGGACTTATGTCACACGCCCGGGAGAGCCGCGGCGTGACCGATCGATCCATGAAGGCCCAACGCCTGCTCCACGACGCCCTTTTGCAACGTGGTAGGGAGACGGGGGATCGGACTGCATTGATCGTCGACGGCCGGGCCTACGCCTTCAGGGAGCTTCTGGAGGCCTCGCAGCGACTGGCCGGCGCCCTGCGCAGCCGCGGCATTGCCCGGGGCGATCGGGTCGCCATTCAGCTCGAGAACTCCTGGGCCTGCGTGACAGCCATCTTCGGCACGCTGATCGCGGGCGGCGTTTTCGTCCTCGTCAATCCGCAGACCCGGGCGAAGAAACTCGAATTCATCCTGCGGGACTGTGGCGCGCGAGCGCTGATCACCGAAAGCGCTCTCGAGCGGGCCTACCTGGAAGCCCTGCTGGGACTCCAGCAGCCGCCGGTGGTGCTCTGCTCGGGCAAGTGCAGTGGCCCCGCCGAGTCGCTCGAAGCCGCGTTGGCAGCGACGCAGCCGCTTGCGGAGCCCTTACCGGTTATCCCCCTGGATCTCGCGGCAATCATCTATACGTCCGGGAGTACCGGCTCACCTAAGGGCGTCATGCAGACGCACCAGGCGATGGTGTTCACCACCGGGGCCCTGGTCGAGTACCTGCGCATGACGCAGGACGAGAAAATCCTCTGCGTTCTGCCGCTGTCGTTCGACTACGGTCTCTATCAACTCCTGATGGCGGTCGCCTTGGGCGCGTGCCTCGTGCTCGAACGGTCATTCACCTTCCTCGGACAGGTGCTGGGCCGGATGCGAGACGAGGGGGTAACGGTGTTTCCAGGCGTGCCTACCATCTTCGCCACCCTGCTGGCCGCACACCGGCGCGCCGCGCTCTGCTTTCCATCGGTCACTCGCATCACTAATACCGCCGCCGCTCTTCCGGACGAATTCGCGGGCGGACTGCGCGAGGTGTTCCCCAATGCGCTGCTCTACAAGATGTACGGTCTCACGGAGTGCAAGCGCGTGAGCTACCTGGATCCCGAGCTCATCGACGCCAAGCCGGGATCGGTGGGCAAGGCGATTCCGGGAACTGAGGTCTACCTGCTTTCACCGGAAGGAAAGCCGCTCCCGCCGGGGAAGGTCGGCATTCTGTACGTCAGAGGTCCTCACGTGATGGCGGGCTATTGGAACCGGCCCGATCTCACCGATGAGATGCTCAAGCCCGGGAAGCTTCCCGGCGAAAGGGTGCTCTGCACCCATGATCTCTTCCGCATGGACGATGAGGGCTATCTCTATTTCGTTGGCCGCAGCGATGACATCATCAAGACCCGCGGCGAGAAGGTGAGCCCGGTCGAAGTTGAAAATGCCCTGCACCGAATTCCGGGCGTGCGCGAGGCCGCCGTCGTGGGCGTTCCCGATGAGATCCTGGGCCAAGCCATCCGAGCATACGTGGTGACGGATCCTGCAGCCGGCCTGACCGTGCAGTCGCTTCGCACCGACAGCGCGGCGTATCTTGAGCCGCATATGGTGCCGGCGCAGGTTATCCTGTGCGACAGCCTGCCGAGAAATCCGAACGGAAAAGTGAACAAGCGACTTCTGGCTGCTGAAACAGCCCCGGCATCCGCGAGTTCCGCCTAAATGACCGAAGCGCTCCTTAGGCCCAACCTGTTTGTCATCGGCGCGATGAAGTCCGGCACTACCTCGCTGCACGAGTACCTGGACACCCACCCGCAGATTGCGATGAGTCAGGAGAAGGAGCCCGGGTATTTCGTCGAGGAGTTGAAGCTCCACAAGGGTGAAGCGTGGTACCTCAGCCTGTGGGAGCGCACTGGCCAGTGCCGATATCGCGGCGAGTCGAGCACTCACTACACGAAGCTGCCCGTTTTTCAGGGTGTCCCTGAGCGCCTGTTCCGCTTCAATCCGGAAGCGCGCCTGATCTACATCATGCGAAATCCATTCGACCGGGTCGTGAGCCACTACTGGCACGCGCTGCGGGACGAGTACCACGGCGGTGAATTGCGGCCGCTGCTCAAGGCCGTAAAGGAAGATCCCGGGTACCTGGCCTTCAGCGACTACGCAATGCAGCTCGAGCCATACTTCGAGCGATTCGGCAGAGATGCCGTGCTGACCCTGACGTTCGAAGCACTGATAGAGGAGCCGCAGCGCGAAGTCGATCGCATATACCGTTGGCTCGGACTCCCATCCCATCCGATCGGCGAGAAGTCGGCCAAGGTGCACAACCAGAAACCCAATGCCGTGACCGCCGTTGCCGGCGCCGGGATACTGAATCGGATTCAATACTCCAACGCATGGGACCGGATCTCTCCGCACATTCCCGGCTGGATAAAAAACTGGGCCAAGAAACAGGCTTATCGGCCCGTTGCCGAGCAAGAAGTGGAAAAGGACATTCCCCGGCTGAGAGAGGCCATCGCGGAGTTGCAGCGGCGTCAGATCGACCGCCTCACCCGACTGCTGGGCCGCGATTTCCCCGAATGGCGCGCGGAAGGTCGCAGCCGCACGAGCGTTCGGGCTGTCGCTGAAGAGACTTGAGGATGCCTCGCATCGTTGCAGAGCCTTCCGGCGGCGGCGCCTCGACGAGGCCGGCAGAGCCGGCGCAGGTTCCCCGTCCCCTGAGGGTCCTGATCGTCGATACCGCCATCGCATTCGGCGGAACCCTGGCCGTCGCGAGAAACCTCCTCAAGCACTTGGACAGGAATCTGATCGATGCTTCCCTCGTCAGCGCCTGTTCGGACGGCTTCGTTTCTCACGGTTTCGCCGGCGACGCAGATATACGACTGCTTGCGCCTCGAGTGAACTACGTCAGGCTGCAGAATTGGAAACAGGCGATCCGCCGGCGATTTCGTTGGGAACCCTTGCGCCGCAGCTTGGAGCTGATGGCAATGGCGACGGAATTCCTGGCCAACATGTCGTACGTGATACGGCTGGTGCATCTGTGCCGCAAGAATCGCGTCGATGTACTGCACGCCAATAACTACGCCATGGAGCCGCTTTGGGCGGCGCGCCTCCTCGGCATCGCCATCGTGAATCACCTCCACGGATTCCTTTACCTGCCGATGGAGCGAAGCCGCAGAAACAATATCCGGCACGTCCAAGCCTTTATATCCATCTCGCGAGCGGTAACCGAGTCCGCGGTCCGGGCTGGTCTCGATCGGACCCGGATTCACGAGATCCCGAACTTCGTGGAACGAGTGCCCGAAGCCTCGCCACCTCCCATGCCTACCGAGCTCGCGATCGGCATTTTTGGCAGGGTGACCCACTGGAAGGGCCAGAAGGAATTCCTGCGCGCCGCAATGCAGGTATTGCCGAGATTTCCAGGACTGCGGGTGTACATAGTCGGAGATCATTCCGACAGCGACCCCAGGTATTTCGAGCAATGCCGCGCAATCGCACTATCGTCCGCATTCGCGGGTCAAATCGAATTTACCGGAGTGGTCACCGACGTCGGGGCCTATTACAGGAGGTGTACCGTCGTCGTGCACGCCTCGATCGAGCCGGAACCGTTCGGGATGGTGCTGATCGAGGCGATGGCGGAAGCAAGACCCGTGGTCGCCTCGCCATTGGGAGCGCCACCAGAGATCATTCAGGAAGGCGTTGAAGGCTATCTGGTCGACCCCAAAGACGCCGACGGCATGGCGAGCCGGATCATCGCGCTGCTCGCGGACCCTGGACTGGCAAAGGACATGGGAGTCCGGGGCCATAAGAAGGCGCTCACAAACTACAATCCCAGTGTCGCTGCGCGACGATTCGAGCGACTGTACATGGAAGTTGCACATGCCAGAGCTCAACCGGCATAAGAACGTCAAACCTCACGCTCGCGCCATTTGCCGAATAGACCCGCGATTATCCCGATCCTACTGCGACCCGCGTAACAGATATCCCCATTGGCGAAGCGTTCCCGCCTTCCGAAACGGAACCAACGAAGAACATCTTGCGAGATTTGCCCGGAAGTCTGCTGCTTACCACCGTGAGGCGAGCCCGAGCGCGATTTCGAGAGCCCGAACGATGGTCGCATGGTGGTCTGTCCGTGCTTGGAAGTGTTCGTCGAGAACGCGACGCAGGGAGGTCAGATGGAACAAACCAGATTCCGCAGTACTCCTGGACAGGAGGGTGTCGCACGTTAGCTCTCGAAGTGGACCTTGTATCACATCTTGCCACGCAACCAGTTCGGACGGGTTTCCTAGCGCGCGAGATAGACGCGCCATCGGATTCTTTAGTACCTTATACTGTCGTCCGATTTTGCATGCGAGCGCGTCGGCGGCAAATCGTAGGGCTGCCGGGCTTCCGCGAACTGACCAGCCACCGCGGGCACGCCACCCCCAGTTTATTGGAACGTCGCGGCCGGCCGTGCCATATCGAGTCAATATCGTCCGCTGAAATGACAGGGCGACCGGAGGGCCAAACAGGCGGTGTCGGAGGTCACGCCGTCTGATGGACGCTCGCGTGGGATTGGAGAATCGGGGGTCGCGGGAAATTGCCGCCTTAGACAGCTCGATCAGCGCCACGTCGGCATACGGACTGAGCTGAAGCGCCCTTGAGCTACCCAACATAAAATTGGCGATTGACCAATAATGCACCTCCTGCTCGAAAAGGACGGAAGCGTATCCTGCTTGCGCCATTCTAGGCAAAAACCACGGCTCCCGTGGTCTCCGCTCCAGGGCGCGACGCAGCTCTTCGGAAAAGATCTGGTCATTCAAAGAGGCCGCCGCAATGCTCTCTACCCCACCCCTGCCAACTTGATTCCCCAGATGTCCCGAAATGCGAATATGTGATGCGTTATTGAGACATGAGTACAAATAAAGATCGACAGTCTGGCCCAGGCATGCGACTCCACCTGTCAATGCGGCTGACTGCCGTGCCAAGTCAGGAAGACGCTTGATATAGTCGTCGCGGAACTCGATTATTTCATGCGGTAGTTCATTCTCGATACAAAACTGGCGAGCAATGTGGGCATCTAGGGAATATGGCGAAGTGGCCATAGAAACGCACGGTACCCTGTTCCCCTGACTGAGCAGCGCCACGGAAGCGGTCCGGGAGTCGAGGCCGCCGCTCAGACTGAGGACTGCGCCTGAGGTTGGCATACGCTTTGCCGATGCCAACATCGCCGCAACTTGCGCCTCCAGGAGTTGCGCCGGACTGAGCGTTCCGTAGGATTGAGGGGCATCCGTGGTGCGCAGCCTTTCGACGGTAGCGGGCTTATCTGCCTCGAGTACCACGGAAGAACGTGGGGGAACTATTCCCAAATCCTTGTAGATGGTTCGGCCGTCCAGGGGATGCCCCCATCGTAACGTGTCGGCCACACCATCTATATCGACGCTGCTTGCATTGTCGGCCCCGGGGAACAGGGGGCAGCTCAGCGAGTTGAATCGAGGGTCCTTGCGCAAACTTATTGGGGGAAGACCTACGATCGATGAAATTGCGGAGACGAATCCCTCTGCAAGATTGACTTCGATAAGCGCGGCATTTGCACAGGGGCCATCTTTGGCCGATGCACCAGGTTCCGTATAATCACCTACGACCAATTGGAGAACGCCACTTGCGGCGGCCGCTTTCAGGCGAGGGACGCAGTCGGACACCCAGGGCGCCGCCTCGACCTCGGCCCGCAACCGATTTGAGCGATCCGTGAAGCACAGACTGCGATTCTCGTGCGAGGAGGCCGCGGGAAACGAGCTTGCAGATGATGTCGTGGCTATCACAGCCTTAACGGGAATGCGGTCAATGATGCGCACTAAGAGACCTTTTCACACCGACTCGTTGGTTCGGGCAATCTCAGACCGAGAGGCACTCTGATGAGGGAATCCAATGCGAGCAACCTATTGCGCGATCGGATACGACTCGTTTCATTGGTTGAAGCCGAAACGGTCACCGGACCGATGAAGCCGTTGCTGATGTTCGCAAGAAATATACAGATTCCACGGGAGGGATGCACCGGAATATTGCACACCGTAGTGACCACAATCCGTGCTCGGAGAGGACCCCTGGGTACGAACACCTTTTTGCGTGCCGCAGAGACAGCGGGCCTTTCGGTGGACCTGATACGCGAGCGATTTCTCTTCGACTGGTCCGTCCTGCCACAACTTGCAGACTGTCTCGCTGCCAGAAAAGCGCAGATCATCGAGACGCACGATTTCAAGAGTCACCTTCTGATCTGGATTCTGAAGAAGGCTCGCCGGATACCAAATGCGAGCTGGATCGCTTTTCATCACGGCTACACTAGAATGAGCGCGAGAGTGCGTCTGTATCAACAACTTGACCGGCTGTCTCTTCGGGCGGCCGATCGAGTAGTCACCGTATGCACTCCCTTTGTCCGGCAGCTGGTGGAGCGAGGGGTCGAACCAAGCAGGATCAAGATTCTTGTCAACGCGATTGAGAATCGAGCCCGAACCCCGCAAACCGAATTACTAGACCTTAGGCACAGACTAGGCCTACGGCCAACCGACCGGATTGTTACGAGCGTTGGCCGACTCTCCGTCGAGAAGGGTCACGCGACGCTGCTCGCGGCCTACCGGATCCTATGTAAAAAGTTGGAGTCGCAGGATTTGCGCTTGGTTCTGGTCGGCGATGGTGGTGAGATGGATAGCTTGAAGGCAGCCGCTCAGGAGTTGGGCGAGTGCGTCGTATTTACCGGTCACGTTGATGATCCTTGGCCATACTACTGCCTATCAGATGTCTTTGTGTTGCCCTCCTATTCGGAGGGTTCGCCTTTGGCGCTCTTTGAAGCGATGTCCGCGGGATTGCCTATAGTCGCAAGCGCCGTCGGTGGCATTCCGGAGACACTGTCCGACGGAACATCAGCGCTCTTGGTGCCTGCTGGCGCCGTGGGTGAACTCGCTTGCGCGCTGGAGCGCGTCCTGTGTGACTCCAATCTAGCCGGGCGCTTAGGCCAGGGTGCAGGGGAGGTCGCGCAACAGTTCACGCCGGAGCGGTACGTTCGAGACCGCGTCTCAATTTACGAGTCGCTTCTGACAAACCGTCGGCTCTGATCGTGAAACGAGGTCCGCGGCAACCAATGGATCGCTGGAGCATTCAAGAAATAATCAGAACGGCTCTTCGAGCAGCGCCGCCAGCGTATAAGGCACTGCGATCGGCTCGAGCGATCGCCCACTTTGGACCGTGGCGCCACGCCGTACGCGCGATAATTCGACTGACCAGACCCCCTCAAGATGACGCGAGATCGTCGAATTGCAATCTCTTCCGACTTGATACCAAACTTATTATTGAGACTCTGAGAGCAAATGGAAGTGTAGCTGCCGGGTTACTTCCGTCAGACGAATTGAGCCGTGTACGCGCGATCACCGACAACTTGCCGCCTGGAGAATACGGTGAGTTTCAGGAAATTCCCGATGTGCGTGCGCTGACCGAATGCGCAGCTACTCTAAACGTGGCGCGAGGGTACTTGCAGGCCGAGCCTGAGCTCATTGAGTGTAGTCTTTTCGTTGCTCACGCCGAAGATCCCGCGAGCCCACTTGCATATGACTCCGACCGGCACTTCCATTTTGAAGATGCGGGATGGCATTCACTGAGCCTATTTGTATACCTTACGGACGTTTCAGAAGATTCTGGAGCGCACCAGGTCGTTATCGGAACGCACCGCGCACTGACTGTTTGGGATGCGATTCGCGGCTCAATCCCGGAAAGTGAAATCAAAGCGAGATACCCAGATCGCACCCGCACGATTGTCGGGCCGGCCGGCACGATGTTCTTTGAAGATACATCCGCGATTCATCGTAGGCAAATGCATAGGAGGCGACACGTAGTGCTCCATATCTTATTCGTATCACGCCGATGTTGGGCAAGCAAGGGTCGCCCAACCCGTAGATACTCAGATTATCTACGGACACAGCGGAATGTGACATCAGAGGGCCGCTGAGCATGGAGAGGCGCGGCAGCCAGTATCGGGTGTCGCCGGCCTCCTCGGCCTCGAGAAGCTGCGGCGTCCGCTGTCGCGCGCATCTTGCGCATTGACTCGCCCGGCACCTCGGCTGGATCCGATGGCTCGGATGCACGAGCCGATCAAGGATCCACCCATGGGATCTCGAGACTGACTTTGTGATTCAGGAGTTCCGGATAATCTCGAACACGCGATTCGGTGAGCCTTGCAATTCAATGAACCGGTATCCGAGACTCGTCAAGAATGACGCAACATCTCCCGATCGGCCTTCCACGATCAGCCGCGGCAGATCTCTCCGGAGAAGCGTTTGCATGCCGCGAAGGGCCTGTAGCTCATGGCCCTCGACGTCGATCTTAATCAAGGTGATGCGTTTCGGCGGCATCAAGACATCGATCGGCACAGTCAGGACATTGAATTCTCCTCCGTTCGGCGTGATGTGCGCCATGTAGTAGTTTGTGAGCCCGCTGGGAAACCGGGGTACCAATACGCCCGCAATTCCGACGGTAGCTGACGCGGCCATGTTAAAGAAGGAAATATTGTGTGCGCCAGTTACCGACATCAGCGATACCAGAAGTTCAAAAGTCTCAGGAACCGGCTCGAATGCCATAACACGTCCTGACGCGCCCACCAATCTGGACAATCGCGCCGTGTAATGCCCGACGTTGGCGCCGACATCAATAACCCAATCTCCAGCCGCAACCCAGTCATCGAGACATCCATACTCCGGCTCTGACGTCAGGAATTGCTCGGTGCGCACCTGATGGGCAAAGCGCAGCAACTTGAGCTTCTGCTGTGTGCGAAGCGGAAGCCGGCTCGACAAGCTCTTTAGCAATGACACGGTGGCCGAACTGTTCATCGATGATTCCATGCTGATCTGCCCAAAGGAGTCACGACGTACGGAACGTACATTACGCCAGAGGTGATGGGTGATCCAGCTCTCGGAAACTCGCTGGGCTAATCTCGCGCAGTCTTGGACGTGGCGTTCTTGCCGTCTAGAGAGGCGATGGCGGTGGAACACGAATATCAGCGGCTCGAAGCCTGGGCGTAGCTGCCCGCCCGGGACGCTCGATGCGCTCGGACGTACGGGCGCTGCGAAAGCAGTTCTGGATCAGGACAGCGGCTCCGCGCGCCCGCTGTGCGGCGCGCTCGCAGCATCGCCGGCCCAACCTCATCCCCGAGACGCACCACACCGCTCGATCTCGCTCACGAGCTGCCGTCCGATGAAAGAGTAGGAGTAGGAAGACTCCGCCAAGGACCGAGCGTTCAAGGATAACCGCTTTCTGAGTTCCGGACTTTCCAGCAACGTCGCGATGCTTTTGGCAAACTCATCGGGCCCGCGAGCAAAAATCGCATTCCGCCCGTCCTGCACCTCGATTCCCTCGCACGCAATCGGGTGGGCCACGATTGCCTTTCCCATTGCAAGCGCATCCAGTATCTTCAATTTCGTTCCACCACCGTCCATGATTGGGCATACATATACCGCCGCCCGGCTGATATACGGTCGCACGTCCGGAACAAAGCCGTGGACGCGGAAATGCCCGTCCCGCGCCGCCAGAGCCGACAAACGTGGCGGAGGATTCCCACCAATCACATCGATAGTCACCCCCGGCACTCTCGCCTTCAGGCAAGGCCAGACTCTATCTGCGAAAAAGAGCATGGCTGCCGCGTTCGGATACCAGGACATGTTTCCTGCGAACACGAGACTGCGCGGATGCTCAAAGGTCCCATTCGGGCGGAAGTATTCCGTATCGACGCCATTGGGCACTTCCGCTACCGCCACGCCCGGCGCGACACACTTGAGCCGTTGGGTATCTAGGCTCGAACACGTGATGTTCAGGTCAAAATGCGGACAGACACGGCGCTCGTATCGCCGCAGTCGCAGCCCTTCCTGCCAAAAGTATAGCCGCTTAAGAGGATGTCTCTCGACGCGGGCCCTCCGCAACATCATGTCCGATTCGATATTGTGGTGATCCAGCGACTTTGCGCTGCGCGTGAAGATCTTGCGGTAAGGCGCCAGACCAAGCGTGTCGAAATGCACAACATCGAAGTGAATTGAAGCACCCCAGTCTGAGGCCACTCTCCAGGCAACGTCCGACTGGAGCCACCTGATGGTGTAAGGATGAGCACCGGTCAGACTGCGCGCTGCAAGCCACGTCCGCCGTAACCGCGAGGAGTCGGAAGGAATGGGGAGAAATTCGACCCGTGCGCAGTACTGACCCAAATGCTCGCGCGCCCTTTGAAGCCCGTCCTCCACATCCCCCATCAGATCCTCGATGATCTTACGCTGCACAAATGCCAACAGGTAAACCTGGTGCGCACGGGAGAGCTCCCGCACCAAGTGGTAACTTCTCTGCAGCACCCCCAAGCCGGTTTCGGGGTAAGGCACGAGGTGGGAAAACCAGAGAACTTTCATAATCCAGCGCTACCCATTTCCCCTGGCCTTTGTCCCCTTTATGATAGCCAGCATTTCCAGGAAATTACTCATCACCTGAACGTCATCCGGGCGTTAGACAGCATGTGCGGAATAGCAGGGGCAATCGCGATGGAGGCTGCTGCGGGCAGGCTCGCTGATCCGCTGGATCGCATCGTCGAGCGCATGGCGCAACGTCTGGCGCACCGCGGTCCCGATGGATCAGGCCTCTGGAGCTCCCCTTCAGGACGGATCGCCCTCGCCCATCGGCGTCTTGCGATCATCGATCTGACCGAGACCGGCCGGCAACCCATGGATTATGCGGGACGCTTTTGGATAACGTTCAATGGCGAGATTTATAATTTTAATGACTTGCGCCCGCAATTGCTTGCCTTGGGTCACAGCTTCCGTGGTGAGAGCGACACTGAAGTCCTTCTTGCGGCCATCACGCAATGGGGCATCGATGACGCTCTGAGGCGCTCTGTGGGCATGTTCGCCTTCGCGCTGTGGGATGCGCGAGACCGGGTCCTGCACCTCGCTCGCGATCGCATGGGCGAGAAGCCACTGTATCTGGGAGAGTTCTTCGGTCACCTGTTCTTCGCCTCCGAGCTGCGAGCATTTCGAGCGATACCGGGTTTTGATGCGCGAATTAGTGGGATAGCAGCCAACGCATACCTGCGGGACGGCTGCGTACCAGGAGCGCTGTCTATATGCGAAGGCATATACAAGCTACCGCCGGGACATGTGCTCACGGTGCAGGCCGGCCGTGATCAGCGGCTGCCGGTCGACTGGCCGCACCCCGCAGGTGGATCGAGCCTTCGTGACCTCAAACCGCGCTCATACTGGAGCTGTCGGGATGCCGCGACAAAAGGCCGGGAATCGCCTATCGATGATCCGAGAGCGGCCGTTGAGCAAGGCGAGGAATTGATAAGGCAATCCGTGCGGGAGCAAATGCACGCCGATGTTCCGACGGGCGCATTTCTCTCCGGCGGCATCGACTCTTCCCTGGTCACCGCTGTGATGCAGCACCAGTCATCGCAGTCAGTGCGCACGTTCACCGTCGCATTCGATGATCCGCGATACGATGAGTCCCAACACGCGCGCGCAATCGCGGACCACCTCGGTACCCGTCACGAGGAATTTTCGCTTCGTGAGCGGGAAATCGTCGCTCAGGTACCGTCGATCGTGCACCTCATGGACGAGCCGACGGCCAATGGATCATTTTTCCCCGTTTACCTCATTTCTCGGTTGGCCCGTGCGCAAGTCACCGTGGCGCTCTCGGGCGACGGCGGAGACGAGCTCTTCGCCGGCTACAATCGATACGCCTTGGCGCCGAGTACATGGCGCCGCACCCGGTGGATTCCCTCATCCCTTCGCCGGCAATTCGCCGGGATCCTCTCGAGCGGCGGCTCACCGACGAGCTCCTGGCTGGTCAGCAAAATGGCTCATTTCGGTAGCCAGGTCGGCTCGGCAGACGCCCGACGAAAGCTCGCCCGCGTACTGACGTCGGAGACCTTCTGCGAGACCTATTTACGCCTCACGGCTTGGTGGATCGAGCATTCAGTACTGGAAAGGAGTTCGCCCCCCCCACCACGCGATTGGCCGGCGCAGTTCACGGACGACCTGCCGTCAATGCTGCTTGCCGATCAGATCAATTACCTCCCGGACGACAGTCTCGCCAAGGTGGACCGGGCTAGCATGGCCACGAGCCTGGAAACGCGCCTGCCGCTGCTAGATCACCGCCTCGTCGAGTTTAGTTGGCGGCTGCCCGTGAATCTTAAGCTGCGAGGCAGAACCACCAAATGGCTGTTGCGGGCGATCCTGGATCGGTATGTTCCACGCTCATTGATCGAGAGGCCCAAGATGGGTTTCAGCGTGCCGATCGACAAGTGGCTGCGGGATCCTCTGAGGGAATGGGCTAGTGACATGCTTCATAGTGCTGCGTTTCACGGGATGTTCGCGGTCCGTCCGGCAGCGATTCGCCGGCTTTGGGACAATTACCTGGTGGGACACGGACCTTCCGCGCAGGAGATTTGGGCGCTGGTCATGTTGTCAGCGTGGGCAGGGTCGGTGGGGTCGAGTGCTTCGACATCCGAGATCTCGGCGCCGTCCGTTACACTACTGGAATGAGCCCTAGCGAAGGGCTCGCTGAGATCACGGTGCAAGCACAATTCTGGCTCTGTGTCGTCGCGGCGACCTATAGCTACTTCTGGTATCCGGCTCTTCTGCTGATACTGCCGCCTCGGAGAAGTGATCGCAGCTTGCCTGCCATCCTCGTTGGCAAGGTCGCAATCGTTATTGCCGCCCGGAACGAGGCCTCCAAGATAGCCGACAAGCTGGCAAATACTCTGGCTCTCGAGCGACCCGATATCGAGCTGGACTTAATGGTGGCATCAGACGCTTCGGAGGACGCGACCGACAGCATAGTTCTCGGTTACGCTGATAAGGGGGTTCGCCTCGTTCGCTCGCCCGTACGGAAGGGCAAGGAGCATGCACAGGGGCTGGCAATCCTCTCGACCGACGCAGATCTGATCGTGTTCACGGACGCCGGCACGATCTTGCCCAAAGATGCTCTGCTCCATCTTTTGGAAGCATTCCGCGATCCGACAGTTGGTGCAGTCTCCAGCGTCGACCGCTTCGTTACTGAGGATGGCACACTGCAGGGTGAAGGCACCTATGTTCGCTATGAGATGTGGCTGCGCGATCTCGAAACCCGTTTTCATTCCCTCGTAGGCCTGAGCGGATCATTCTTTGCGGCACGCCGCAGCGTCTGCCAAAAGTGGGACAACCGCGTCCAGAGCGACTTCGGTACCGCGCTTAGCTGTGTGCAGCTGGGAATGCGAGCGGTCTCTGACCGGCGAGTCGTTGGTTATTACAAGAACATTTCGGATGCCCGCAAGGAATACCAACGCAAGGTACGGACCGTGACCCGAGGCATGGGCTCGCTGCGCATCCGTGCCGACGTACTCAACATCTTCCGCTATGGCCGGTTTTCCTTCGAGGTGCTGAGCCACAAGGTCATGCGCTGGGCCACCCCTTGGTTCCTCCTGGGCGCACTGGGCACCAATGTCGCCCTGGCTCTTCAGGATTCATTCTATCGGGTGCTGCTCGTCATCCAGCTCGCTCTCTACCTCTCACCTGTCGCAATGCGGATCGCGCCGGGGCTGCAAAAAATTGGGCTCGCGAGAATAGGGGTCTACTTCGTCGAGGTGAACGTCGCAATCCTGTACGCCGCACTCCTGACACTGTCCGGCCGCACAATCCTGACTTGGGAGCCTTCTAAACGGTGAGGTTCTCCGCGTTGCCGCCAGTGCGCCGGCCTGTGCCGCTGAAGCGGGGCGGCGCTGGGACTCGCCTCTCCATGGAGCGATTCTTCGAGAATCGAAAGATTACGCTTTACTCGTCAGGGACGGCAGCCCTCGCCCAAGCGATGGCCAATTGCGCATCAAGGATTTCCGTAAAGAATCCAGAAATCATCATCCCCGCGTACGGCTGTCCCGATCTTGTTGCGGCCTGCGTACACGCGTCCGTATACCCGCAACTGGTCGACGTCGCACCATCTCAGTGGGCTTACGACCCCGAGGCTCTGCAATCCAGCTTGTCCCCCAACACAGTGGCAATCGTTGCAGTCAACTTGCTGGGGCTCGGCGACGGTTCCGGCGAACTGAGCCGCCTCTGCAAAGAGAGGCACATCCCGCTCATTCAGGACGGCGCGCAATATCTGCCCCGGGAGAGCACCAATTGGCCCGGCGAATACGTCGTGTTGAGCTTCGGCCGGGGCAAGCCCCTAAACCTGCTGCACGGCGGTGCGCTCATCTCATCATGGAGGGACGGAGATGCGCTCTCCGCTCCGCCCGCCGCTCTTACGGCGAGAGAGCGGCTGCTCAGCAGTCGCGCTGCCGCCCTGGCATTCAACACTCTCACACGACCGGCAATCTACCGGATCCTCTCCGCCCTGCCTGGAACCGGGCTCGGGGAAGTGACTTACAGCCCGCTTACCAACCCAGCTCCGCTCCCTGAGCTCGCTTGGCCGCGAGTCGGTACCGCATTCGAGGCGTACCGCCAAATGCCATCTTATCGGCGGGACATCTGGGCGTCCGCGATCGAAGAATGGTCGAACGTGCGGATCACCACTCTCACCTGTCCCGGCACACCCCTCCCGGCGGAGCCGCTGCGCCTCGCTCTGCTGGCGCCCGATCGGGCCGCCCGCGACATGCTCGTGGACAACCTCAATCGCGCAGGATTGGGCGCCTCGCGCTTTTATGGGACCGATCTGACCGGCGTTGCGGGAATTCCTGGGATGGTCGCGCGCCAGGGGCCATTCCCCAACGCGCGCGGATTGGCGGACCGACTCTTCACTCTCCCCACTCACAGCCTGGTGAATGCCGATATCGTCCGCAGTACCCACGAGCACGTGCTCGCATGGCATCGCCGCAACGTGGGCGCGCAGAGTCAGCCTCGCTAAAATCCCTGCAAGCTCGACAGGAAGCGCTCCGGATCCCTTCGCAAGGAGCCCACGATCTTCGCAAGAGTACGCTTGTTGGATTCTATGTATCTCTCTTCGAGCCACGAGCCCAGGCGCCAGAGCACTGGCATTTTGTTGAGAACCCGCTTGGTCCGAAGCGATAGCCGCGTTTGAGAGTCAAAGTAGAACCACGGTCGCCTGGAAAATGCTCCCAAATGAAAGAAGATGTCCCCGTATATCCCCGCCATGAGAAAGTGAGGATTACGCCGGTTGGAGCGCTTGAGGGGAAGCCATGGCTCTTTGGATTTCCATAGCGCGTATCCGTAGCCTATGCCAGTGTCAGTTCGCTGACCCGTCTCTTGCAGAAACTCTCGAAAGGAAGCATTCGAGAGCATCTCGCTCTTTGGCGGGAATAAGCGTGGTGCATGCTCCAGCAAAAAAGATCGATCCATGAACAAGCCGGAGGGATGCGGAAGGTACGTCTCCAGCTCCTCGGACCGCAGCACACCCGCAAAACGAATGCTTCCCATTCTTCGCAGGAGAACGTTGGGCCAGTCCGGCAGCACGGGAAAGGAATCGCAGTCAAGGGCCGACAGGTGCGTACAGCCGTCATCCGCCGCTTGGCGCAACAACAGATCGAGGTAGAAGGCATGCTCGAAACTGCCCTCATTCATGCGGGCGCCGCCTGCATTGGGCTCATACTCGGGAAGCGAGACGATTCTCACCCTTGGCGTAGCCTCTAGAGTACGCCGCAACTCAGGCTGCAGCCGATTCGCGGCCGCGTAGACCGTGTAGTCGTAGCCGCCAAGCGTACTGGCGATGTACCGTAACTGCAGATCGAGCAGCCAGCCGCTGTCCGGCCCGTAGAAGTAAACGCAGCAGATGCCCAGCTTCACAGCCCTTCTCGACTGTTCTTCAACCTCATCGAGCTCATCGAGCCTTCAAACTGCCCAAAACACGCCCGAGCTGCATTCGTCCCAATTTATCCAGCGGTGTAGGCAAGCGCTCCAACATAGAGACGTCCGCCGCACCGATCGCCCGAAGGGCTACCAGGGCCATGAGCATGGTCGCGATTAGCAGCACGAACGTCCTTATGAATAGATCAATGCCCAGATTGGAACTCCGCGACACCAAACTTGCAAAAGCATAAGCACCGAAGCCGACCAGCGAAAAAAGACCTATCGGCATAAGCTTGATTTCTGGATCGTAATATCGCCGCGATAGGATGTACACCCAAATGAACGTACCTACGAACGTCAGGCACTGTGCTACCGCCGCCCCCATCAATCCAAATCGGGGAATGAGCACAACGTATGCAATCGTGATGACCACCGCCGTACCATACTGATACGCACCCCGCATCTTCGTGCGGTCAGTGATCATGAAGCTGAAGTCGAAGAAGGCCCTGAGATTGTTCAAGACAAGGGCGAACGTGAGTAGTGGCACCACGCTCGTGGCCGCGTAGAACGACTTCGCAGCCATTACCTTGATCACCGGCTCTGCGAACATGCAGATCGCCAACCCGCCCGCGAACATCAGCGCCGAAATCGCAATAAACGCCACCTGGAACTTCCGCTTGCCATCCACCTCCCTATAATATTGGAAGCTACTCGGCTCCCAGTGCTGCAAGAAGGGCGCCCAGATGAGCATGCCCACAGTAGCTGCAAACTTCAGAGCCAGCTGCAACCGTCCCACGTCGCTCAGCGTGTCGAAGGCCCTGAGAAATAGGGCGCCCGATGCCCCGATATAGAGTCCGGCTATGGCAGTCAGCCACAGAGGCCAGCAAAATTGCATCATCCTGCGCGTTACTTGCCAGTCAAACGCCGGGACCTCATGAGCGGCGACATAGACGATGCTCACAATGCCGAGCACAACCGAGGAAATTACCGCGCTCAGCACGACGCCGATGACCTGGCCCCTCCAATACACCACCAGGAGAAGGTTAAGCGCAAGCTGCAGGATTAGTTTCGCGACGCTGAAGACCACAAACAGCCCAGAACGCTCCCGCAAGCGCAGATACGTCATCCCTGCGTCTTCGATCGGCTGACTCAAAAGAGTTATAGCAAACAGCCCCAGAGCCAGCGCATATTTGCCGTCTCCGAATAGCACATTCGCTGCAACGTTCCGCAATAACACAAGCACGATTACCGACACCGCGCTCGCGGCTCCGGTGAGACCGATCGCGCCCCAGATCACCTCTCGCCTGCCCCGATGATCCTTGGCGTCGAAGTAGAACCTGGGAATCGCCCACCCAAGTCTCGCACCGAGAAGAGGTTCGAGCAGCGCGAGCGCAAAGGTGAGCAGACCAATCACGCCGTAGTCGGCCGGAGTCAGAAACCTTGTGTAGATCGGCAGCATCGCGAAGCCCACGAACCTTCGCGCGACGTTTCCAATCGCGTAGGTCGCCGCGTGACTCACGAAACTGCGTGGCCGCTGATTAGGCCCCATGAATTTCCTTTGCCTCGGTCATGAATCTATCCCTTTAGTGGCTATCACCATCCCTCGCCGAAAGATCACCCGACACTATGTGCAATACTCTAAGCATCCCACTCGGGGGCACTTTGCGACGCTGGCAGTCCATTGGAGGTCGGCCATGTTGCTCCGACTGGCGTCCCGTCGGCGAGACGCAATCGGGGGGCTGGCACAACGGCCGCACGTTGTTCAGCGCTACTCTTCACGATACTTGCCAAAGAGACGGTCAGTGCCAGGTTGATCCAGAGGAAAGGATAGTAGGCCACGGTATTGAACTGGCCTGCGATGACGAATCCCCAAGTCGTAATTACCAAGCCTCGAGCAACGCCGGGAGCAAATGCGGGTGACTCCTTATCCTTGGCGCATACACGCCGAATCTCCTTGGCGACCTTAAGATTTCGATAGATCAACATCAAAAAGATCCCAAGACCGATCAGACCCGCATCCGTGCCTACTTGTATGAAAATATTGTGCGGCAGCTGCGCCTTGCCATGCCAAAGCTTGAACTGCTCATGCGCAGCGTAGACCGGGGCAAAATTGAAATATCCCACGCCAAGAAAGGGATGGTTCTCGATCATCCTCAATCCCGCCTTCCAATAGTCCAGGCGCTGTATGGAAGTGCTGTCCGTTCCGATGCTCGCGAAGCGTGCTTTTTCCGCAGCCGGCAATAGGGCGTAGCCGACCCCGGCAACCAGCCCGATTCCGATCAGCACGCTCACTCTGAGCTTACGCTGGATGGCCATCCAGGCTCCCTGGAAGGCCAATCCGACCTGTGAGCCGCGGCTGCTGGCGCCCAGCACAGACATTGCTCCAGTCAACGCACCTAGCATTACAAACCAGTAAGTCACGCGACGGGCAAACGGCTTGATAAACAACGCGAGCTCGAATGCAATGGGCGCAAACATGAGCATTTCCGAGGAAAAGTCCGATGAATTGTTGAAGAACCCTGGGGGGCCTGCGATACCCCAACTGGTGAAACCGAATCCACGCCCCGCCCATGTGCGCGCACCGAAGAAAGAGAGCTTGAAATTGGCCAACAGAAAAATCGCCATGAAAATGAAATAGCGCTCGGCAGTCGTAACCACGTTGATGATGAGGAAATAGATGACGTACCAATCGACGAAATCAAACCAACGAGCCCAGGAGATCGCAGGGTAGGTTGCGAAAGCCGAGGCTACGAGGATCACAACTAGAAACAGTGTCATCCAGATATTGGTTGAATCGTGCACCCAGCGTCGCCGCGGATCCATCGGCCACGCAAGTACGGCGAGGCCTAAGGCGATCTTGTCCCACGGAAGCACGTCGAGGTGCTGAAAGATCTTGGCGGGATCGAAGTACTGCAACATCAAATAGAAACACACCATCCAGAAGGCGAAGTTCTCGTTCCGGAATTGTTTCCAGAGCGCCTTGGGATTCAGCGTGTACAAGTCTTCCATCAGACAAGCGTCCTATCACGAGCGTCTTCATCGCGGCCACTCCCCAGGGAATCTGCCGCGTCATTACCGCGCTCCGGGGTGCGAGCGCGCGTCATATTTCTGACGAGCGCCGCGACGTTCGCGTCGATCACCGAGAAACACTGCTGGAAGTACCTGTCGCTTCGGCTATACGGATCCTGGATATACGGGCGTATCGGCCGCGCCCATACACCGAGCAGACTGGCCGGCACCTCACGCTCGCTCCGCCGCCAGATCTCGGCCAGGTGTCTGGGCTCGAACACGATGATCAGATCGTCGTGAGCGAATGAGGATGCTTCCACTCTCGCCGAGCGATGCGCGGACAAATCCAAGCCGCGAAGTAGCGCATTTCGCGATGCAACGGGATCGGCGGTTGCCCCATCGGTGGCGTCCAGTCCGAACGAGACGGCCGGCACACCGAGCGAGCGGGCCCTGGCGCTGGCGTACGGACTGCGGCAGATATTGCCCATACACACGAAGGCCAATCTGCCGATGGCAGCCCAATTGACGTCGCAAACATTGCGGTAGATGCCGAGCGCGTACAGTACGCGAGCTCGAGTGTGCTCGAGCAATCCGCGCTTCCCTCCGTACAGCTCGATGTCTAACATGTTGGCAATCTCAGGTTCGCCGCTGCGCCATAAAGGCTGCTATCCGGCACTCGCGTAGTTCTGGTAAGCTCATCGTAATTTCAAAGCTCAATATTTCACGCAGCGGACGAGATGCACAAGGTCTTGGTGCTAGATGCGAATGAGCGGAGCGCCCTGGCTATCATCCGCAGCCTCGGTCGACGCGGCCTAAAAGTCATCGCGGGTCACCATCAGGCGAATGCCCTCGGAGCTGCTTCCAGGTACGCCGCCGACTCTGTTCGCTATCCCGATCCCACCACTTCACCGCGCTCATTTATCAGCGAGATTGCGGATCTTGTCGCTCGCCTGGCCATCGATACCATCGTTCCGGCGACGGATTCGACGACGATGCTACTCGTCAGTCAACCAGATTTGTTTAAATTTGCGCGACTGGCGGTTCCCGCAGCATCGAGCTACGAAACCTTGACCGACAAGGCCCGCTTGGTCAAGCTGGCTGGCGGGCTGGGTATTCCGGCTCCTGAGACTCAGATCGCAGAAACCTCAGCCCAGGTCGTGCGTGCGGCACACGCTCTTGGTTTCCCGGTCGTGCTCAAACCGGCTCGATCTCGGTATTTGAAAGGGAACCAGGTTCTCTCGACGAGCGTCCAGATCGTCGGTAGTCCCCCTGCTCTCACCGACGCATTGCGTCGCCAAGCGTGGCTGGGCGACATTCCCTGCCTGGTTCAGCGCTTCGTGAGGGGGCACGGCGCCGGCATCTTCGCTCTATGGGGACCGTCTGGACCCGTCGCCTGGTTCGCTCACCGCCGGATCCGCGAGAAGCCTCCGACGGGCGGGGTAAGCGTCCTGTCCGAGAGCGTACCGATCGATCCCGTCATGCAATCTGCCGCAGCCAAGCTCCTCTCAGCTAGCGCTTGGACCGGCGTGGCCATGGTCGAATTTCGGGTCGCGGAGGATGGCACGCCTTATCTGATGGAAGTAAACGGGCGTTTTTGGGGCTCCCTGCAGCTGGCGATCGACTGCGGCATCGATTTTCCCTGGCTCCTGTATCAGCTCGCTCAAGGATTGCCCGTGGTGAATCCCCAACACTATACGATCGGAAGACGCCTCCGATGGCTCATGGGCGATCTCGACAACCTGCTCATCCGCCTGCGAGAAGCTGGCGTAAGCCCGCGCGTCGAGGCACGAGCCGTCGGGGAGTTTATGCGATCCTTCGTGGATCCTGCCTGTCGGCAAGAGATCTTGAGGATCTCCGACCCTCATCCCGGCGTTCGAGAAATCGTGCAATGGTTCCGAGCCTTACGCCTTGCTCGAGATAGATAACGATTGCCGACACATCAGTTCGCCTGGACCTGGGCCCCGACATCGGCCGGGGGATCCGGCAGCGGCTGGGACAAAAACCCCCCCGTGGAGATCCGGATATCGTCATACAAGAGCTCGAATGCCTGAGGATCCTTTTGCGCCCAGCCGAAGAACTCTATGAAACTGATAGGTCCGTTTACAGGGTTCCGATTGTAAAGGCCCGTTGCATCTACATACACCTTACCATCGATTTCCAGGTAGAACTCGCCGTTGGGCACCTCGTTTTGCCCCGTGGTGCCGCTATTGAACTTGATATGAATGCGGAAATGATGCCACGCGGTTCCCCAGTCAGCCGAAGTAAAGGCCCCCATCTGCGGAGTCAGAACTGTCGCCGTGCCATATGAACGCCCGATCAACTGAGGGTCGCTTCCATCGAGATTTATTGCGTTCTGAAGATTGTTGAGAAGGCCGCTTCCGTCGCCGAAACCCACCTGGTAAATTGAGCCGTAATCTCCTCCGGTGTAATTCGTAGCAACATTCGCGTCCGCGACGCCTGTCGCGAGTGATTGTTCGCCGAATACCTTCACGAACTTGCACCCCTCCTTCGCTCCAGGCATCTCCGCCCAGAATTCGATGTAGATATCCTCAGTCTGCAAGCTCGCGACACTGTAGTTCGCCAGAATAAACTGGCCGCCGGCGCCCGCCACGGGGTATGAACCTTCTAGGGCCTCCACGTTGGCCCCAGTCAAGGTCGGTGAAGCTGTGGTCTTAAGGCCAAGAGAACCGCCCCTCAAGGTGCTAAAGGTCCACCCCGGAGGACTGAGGCTCGAAACGCCGAGCGCTGTCGAAGGCAGCGCACTGGTCGCGTTGGACGTCGCTGTGTCAAAGTTAAGCTCGGTCAGTAGCTGCGGGGTACCATCCGCAGTGGCCGCCGAAGGCGTGGCAGCCATTCCCTGGGGTGAAGAGACTGCGAGCGTTGCAACAGAAAGCCCCGCTATCAGCCCGCCGCGCGAAAATTTCATGAGCACGATTCTCCGAAACAGTTTTACAACTCAACACACACGTGGTCGCGAAGTCTTTATCCGCGACGCGGCTCCCGGGCGCGGGTCAAACCAGACCTGGCGATAATCATCCTAGTCCATGATGTACTCAGATCCTGTGATCGACAGCACAGCGCAGACCGGGACTTTACCCTTAAGCCACCGTCGATAAAAGACTGCACTCAGAGACCGTCTCTCATCAGCGACGTCGCTCCGCGATGTTGCTAAGATGCGCCACTTGCGAATCTCCGCAACATAACCGCAAGCGGACCGATCACATGATCAGGGTATTGCACGTCATCGACACCGGCGGTCCCGGCGGCGCAGAAACGGTCTTTCTTCAGACGGCTACGCGTCTTGATCCCGCGCGATTTCAGCCCACCGCGATTGTCGGCGGTACAGGATGGCTCGCGAAACAGCTCCAGGAAAGCGGACTACCGCCCCGCGTCGTGCCGGCGAGGGGTTCGTTCAACGCCCGCTACCTCTCGATGCTGTTGCGGCTCGCGCGGCAGCACAAGAGCGATGTGATCGTAGCGCATTTATACGGCTCATCTGTCTACGCCAGCCTGGCCGGTATGCTTCTCTCTATCCCCGTCATCTCGGTCCTGCATGGGCAGTCCGATGTGCCCGACGCGGAGCGGCTCTCGTCTCTCAAGGCAACCATAATCCGCAGAGCTTCGAGGAAGATCATCTTCGTCTCGGAACGTCTGCAGGATCAGCTCCGGCCCCGACTTCGACTGACCGCCGCACAATGCGCCGTCATCCACAACGGCATCGATACGAAAGTCTTCCAACCCGGCCGGGATCGATCTATCCGAGCCGAGCTCGGTGTCTCCGAGGACACGGCCCTGATCGGCGCAATCGGCAATATCAGGGAACCCAAAGCCTATGACGTACTTTTGCGTGCCGCGCGCACGCTGATTGATCGTTCGCATCAATTCCGTATGGTCATCGCCGGAGATTGCGCCAATGCTCTCGGCAGGCAGCTCGAGCAGCTCAAGCGTGATCTTAGCGTAGAGCGACACGTGACCTTCCTCGGGCTCAGGGCGGATGTGCCCCGGCTGCTCAACAACCTCGACGTCTTTGTGCTGAGCTCTCGTACGGAAGGCTTTTCGATTGCCTGCATCGAGGCGATGGCCTGCGGCATCCCGGTCGTCGCCACGCGAAGTGGTGGTCCGGAACAGATCCTCGAGGGCGACGCTGGACTCCTGGTGCCCACCGGCGACCCCGAGGCTTTGGCTCTTGCCATCGAACGGCTCTTCTCGTCAAAAGATCTCGCGACAACTTTGACAGCAAAGGCGATCAAGCGCGTTCAAGAGCGGTACTCGTTGACTACGATGCTTTCTCGCTACGAGGCGCTGCTGGAGCGCGTGGTCCGGGACTCTCACCGTGGTGGACCTGCCACAAGCACGCCCGAGAAGCCCTGAGCTTATAGCCAGCCGCTGAGGCGTTCCAAAAAGGGCTCGCGGGCGCTGCTCACGTCCTCGTGCACGCCAATGCGTGGGATCAGATGCGGGTCGCAGCCCGCGCTGTGCCAACCCTTGCAGGTGGTAACTGCGCCTAGATAGTGCCGGCGAACCAGCTCGATCGCCCTCGAGGAGGTTTCACCGTTGGGATAACAGAAAAGATCGATGTCCTGACCGGACAGATCCTGAAGATGCATTCGCGAGCCGACGATTTCCCGCTCGAGCTCTTGCAGGGAAATCGGCCCACTCAGCCGAAAGTGGGTAGCCGTGTGTGAACCGAATCGCACCAGTCCGCTCGCCGCCATCTTCACGATCTGCTCGCGGTCGAGAATCTCCCCCACTTGCGCGACATCGCGACAACTCTCTTCGGCCGCCTCGACCAAACCTCGAATTTTTTCCTCATCCCATGCCTTCGCTCCCTGCACCACGGCATCGGCATCGTCGGCTCGAAGTTCACCACGACCTGCCGCCTCCGCCAGCACTGGCTCGACGATGCGGCTCAGCGGCTGGGGGAAGGCCACGGAGCCGGGCTCGGTAAACGCCTTCTGCAACAGGCTCATGAGCCGGTTGGGCCAGAACCGATAGGTCGTACCGATGTAGCTCGAGACGAGGAAGATCGTTGCAGGCGCGCCGTGCCTTACCAGCACCGGCAGCGCGAACTCCCAATTGTCCCTCCAGCCGTCGTCGAAGGTGAGGGCACAGGCGAGCTTCGGTAACGGCGAGCCCTCTTTCGCCCGCCGCAGCCACTCGTTCAGATGCACCAGCTCGAAGCGCCTTTTGAGCTCGCTCAGATGTAAGTCGAGCGTTTCCGGAGACACATACATCCCCGGCTGCTCCGTGCTGCGCGCCGGAGACTCCTGCGGCAGCACGCGGTGATACATCAGGACGACCAGGGAACCTGGTTTGCGCCAACGCCAGGTGATCGGTGCAATTCCCGCAATGGCGCGAACTACCGCCCGCTTTGCAATTGATTTCAGGTCCACTGCGGATGAACTTTACGGATGGCTCACGTTTTGCCCGCCCTACCCACTATCGTACGCGAAGCTGCACCCGACCCCCTATGGTAGAGTTCGCGACGATGGCCGAGAAACATCCGAGCACCGCGGTCTCCGACGAAAGATTCCCCTATCTCGATGGGTGGCGGGGCCTCGCAATACTGCTGGTTCTGGTGGCGCATTTCTGGGACATTCGTGTTCCGACCATTGGCAGAATGGGCGTAGATCTCTTCTTCGTCCTGTCCGGGCTCCTCATGAGCCAAATTCTTTTCGAGAAGCGAATGCCGATAGGCAAGTTCTACCGGCGCCGCATTTCGCGAATTCTGCCCGTCTTTCTGCTATTCGTCTTCACGGTATGGGCGGGCTGGTCCCATCTCGGCGCCTCATGGCAGGAGCTCATCACCACCCTGAGCTTCACTCGTACCTATTACACACATCCGGTGATCCAGCATTCGGTCATCCCGGACGCGAATCTCTGGTCATTGAACGTGGAGGAGCACTGTTATGTCCTCCTCGCGACGATCGCGGCGTTTTCCGCGTTGCGTACACGAGCCCCGTTGATCCTGTTCGCACTCGCGGCTCTGACCATCCCCGCCATCAAGCTGCATTTCATCTCAGGCAGTGCCGTACCGTACACCTGGACTACCGAATGCGCCTCCGCCGGACTGCTCCTGTCGGCCGGATACCGCCGTTTTGCCACCCGATGGACGCCACCGCCCTGGGCACCCCTCTTGGCTCTTGGCGGCGCGTTCCTGTGTTATTGCGCGTTCGCCCCATGGTACACGCGATTCATGGTGGGGCCGCCGCTGCTCGCCTTTTCCGTCAACCACATACAACATTCCTGGAAGTGGGTCGTGGCGGTCTTCGAGTGGAGCCCCCTGCGACAGCTCGGCGTGCTCTCGTACTCCGTCTACCTATGGCAGCAGCTATTCCTGACATACCGGGCCGATTTCCCCTATCACACGGGCGTCCTTTTTGCCCTGGGTGCCGGGGCGATTTCATTCTATCTGTTCGAAAGGCCGGCAAGAGCCTGGATCAATGCCCACTGGCATCCCAAAGCCGGAGTGATGGCGCCAGCCAGTGGCCTGGGGTAGCGGCATGGACCTTGGGATGACTGTCAAGCCAAAACTGGTATCTCTGCTCGCCAACTGGTTTTCGGGAGCCACACTGCTCACGATCTTCCTGAATGCTCACAGTGAGATCGTCAGCAATGGGGAGGCGATGTTCTTCGATGAGAACGACACCAGACGGTACGACTGCAGCTGCGGAAAGTACATCGACGAATGTGAGTTCTATAAAGCCACAACGGCGTCCATGCGACCGGCTGACGCCGCGGGTTGGGACAAGCGCCTCTTCGTGCAGGTGCCGGGCTTCTCACGTAAGCCGGTTCTCCGCTCCCTACTGCACTCGCCGCGTTTCGAGGGCGTCCTGCGGCACGAGCTGATCAACAGCATTCCGGTCTACCGCGGCATTCGCGACCGGTTCCTGCAAGCTCAGCTCGAATTCTTCGCCAACGCGAGACGGCTCTCCGGCGCGTCCATTTATCTGGACGGGACGAAATCGATAAGGCGCGCCCAGTTGTTTGCGCGCGACGATCGTAGCGAAATGAAGGCTCTGCATCTCGTTCGCGATGGCAGAGGCTTTTGCGCTTCGTACGTCAAGAACACGCGCCCGGTGCCCAGTTGGGCCGACGCGGCCGAGGCTTGGGTGAGCTACATTGCCCAAGTCGATCAGTTCGCGAAGGCTTTCCCGTCCATTCCGCTGTTGGTCGTCCGCTATGAGGACCTGTGTCGCTCTACCGCAGAGGTCATTCGCGCGGTGTGCCGCTTCCTCGATATCGCTTACGAGGAGCCCGGAGCGGACATGATGAAAGGAGCGCACATACTCGGAAACAGGATGCGAAGAACGTTCAACGGTGTGATTACCGAGGACACCTCATGGAAAGAGAAGTTAGATCACGGCACGCAGATGGAACTGGCGTCGCTGATGAAGCGCCAACTCCAGCAGTTTGGATATTTGTAGACTCCTACCAGGGTAGCGCTCCGCTGATCAGCGGACCCACGGTATTGGTTATGCGCAGCGGCAGGCGTTGCCAGATGGCCGTGGCCAGCTGCGTCGCCTTTCCTCCCCTGCCTTCGGCAATCTCCTGCCCGCGCGCGTGCCGCTCCCAGCGGTACCAATAGAGCGGCACAGGCTGCGCCCCCCATTGTTGCTTGAACCGGTACGTACCGCTATCAACGGTGGAGCGCCCGAAATCGAAGGACGTGCAGCCGCGACCGATCGCGTGGAAGAGCAACTCCCAATAGAGCCTCATGTTGGCACCGAGCGGCTTCGCCTTGGCCCGGCACGAGGCCCAGGGGACCTCGGCGCAGCCCCGCCAAAACACCAGGAACGCCGCTGCCCACGGCTCGCCCTGCGATTCGATGATAACCAACCGGCAATGCTGCTCGAAGCGTTTGAGAATCGCCTCAAAGAATCGCTTTGGATAAACGGGAGTCCCGAGATCGCGCATGTTCTCGGCGAATACAGCATGGAAATCGTCGAGCAGCGCCAGGGTGCCGGTCCGGCACTGAACGCCTTCGCGCTGCGCTCGCTTCACTTGCGAGCGCAGCTTCGAGCCCAGACGCTTCGACAGTGCCTCTACCGTGTCCGGAAGCTGCAGTCGTAGCGTTACTTTGTCCGTGCGTCTCGTCCACTCGCCCGCTCGCGGCTGAACGTCCCGGAATTCGAGATATCGGCACCCGAGCGCCTTGGCCTCCTCCGAGGCTCTGGTCATCAATTGCTGGGCAACGAGAGGATCGATAGCGAGTGCCCCCCCGTAGTTAAAGAACGCCAGCGACGTCGCGAAATTGCCGAGCAGCCAGCTTCGCTGCCGGATCACGGGTAACACACCCGTCAGCGTTCCTGCTGAATCGCGAGCTTCCACGAACAGCGCACGATGGCCAAACACCTCGCGCGCGATCTCCGTCCAACCGCTCAGGTGGTAGATACTCGAGTCCGGAAGGCCCATCACGAACGGGTCCCAGTCGGAGGCCGGAGCCTCCAGCACATTCACTAGGGATCGGGATTGCGCGATCTCAGCGGAAGCCGCCATCACCGCTCCACCGCAATCCCGGCCTGAGACGCCATATGGCGCTTTCTGGGCGGATTGCATCGAACCAAAGGCCTCTTCTCGGGGGTCGGAGAGCAGGCCGCCTCAGGCGCTCTCATGCCCATAGCTCGTTCCCGCCCAGGTGCAGGTAGAAAGCATCGCTATCGAGCATCTGGACCCGCATTATGTCGCGCGGAACCGACTTGTTCTCCGAAGGCCGCAGGGACACCGGCAGGCCGAGGCGCTCGTGAAATCCGCACTCGCCGAGAATTTGCGACAGGCTCGGATCGCTCGACCAGACGACGAGCTCCGCAAGCCCTCGCTTGCTCCCGGCTTGATTGACCGCCGCATTGACGAGCACGCGCCAATCGGCAGGGTCCTGCGAAGCGGTCCACATGTCGGCAATGCGGGCCTGCCCCGGTGCGTAACTCAAGACGAAGTAACCCTCGATGCGCCCACCCTTCTCGAGCCCGTAAAGCTCGATCGGCACTATGGGGCAGGCCAGCACGTGCCGAAAGAGCGCGGGACTGCGCTCGAATACAGCCTTCCCGGGAGTCGGCGTAGGTAAAGGCAGGTCTATCCGCCCGATCTCGTCCATCGCGATGCGGCGCGTTCGCCAGTCCGCCGTATCCGCCCTCGGTGCGGCGAGCGACCAGAGGAGGCTGCGCGCCAGGCGCGGAATCAGTTTCCAGCGTGACGGGATGGGCCGCTGCAGAATACCGAGCGGCGAGAGAGTCCGGGTGTATCCCGATATCCTGCCGCAGCCGACATAGCCGATCATCGGGAAGATCTTGCGAGTGTGGTCACTACCGCCGGTCGCGAGCGCGAAATCGCTCATGCGAGCGACGTGCTTTGCCAACCGGATCCCGGCACCAACCGCATCGCGTCGCGCAGCCCAATCAATCATGTGGGTCACACTTGCGCGAGTGTCGCCATATCGAAACGCCCCTGGCACCGCGGCCAGGTGCGCAAGCAGGTTGCGACCGTCCGTCATTACGAACGATCGCGGTCCGGGCCAGTCGGACCTTTCCTGCCAATACTTCCAGTGCAGATGCCGCGGATCGCTGTGGGGCTCCAGGCCGGCCGATCTCATCAATTCGACGATTGCAGGCCCGTCTTCCGGCGTCGAGGGCCTCACGAAATCGCCTCGTGCAGCGGTCTGGGCGCGCGCACTCGTTGGGGATGACACTCGGCCGTGCTCTTGGTCTACGTGCGACAACTTTACAGATTCCGGGCGGGCTGGTCCTCGAGTGATTCTATGGTACAAAATGGATCTACTCAGTACTCGTTCATCGCGGCCGCCACCCCTGTCCCACCCGACTACCCCAGAGACTTGCCATTCCGGCGTGCCGGCCCAGGCGCGGACTCCGCTGCCGCCCGTGACTCTCGTTCTCGGCTTCTGGGCAGTAACAGCGCTTCTCTACTGGCCGAGCGCTCTGGAGCTTCACAGGCTCTGGACGGACTGGCCCGGCGAGACGTACACCCACGGCTATCTGATACTCCTGTTGTCGCTCTGGCTCATCGTTCGCGAGCGGAAGCGACTCGCCGTCACGCCGGCGCGCCCGGAGCCTCTGGCGTTGATTCCGCTCGCCTTGATGAGCGTGGCCTGGGTGTGGTTCTGGCGAGCGGCGATTCAGGAGCTGCAGCTCCTCCTCCTCCCGCTGATTCTTTATGCAGCGCTCTTTTCGGCCTTCGGCCAGCGCATCGCGCGCGCCGTCGCATTTCCAATCGGACTTCTGTATTTCGCGATGCCGATTTGGGGCGACATCAACCCGATCGTTCAGGCATTGAGCGCCAAGGTGACGGGGCTGCTGATCTGGACGACGGGTATTCCCGCATACATGGATGGTGAGTTCGTTCGCCTTCCCGGCGGCTCGATCGAGATCGCGCGAAGCTGCAGCGGACTGCACGAGCTCATCGTCGGACTCGCCCTGGCGGCCCTTTACGGAAAGTTGTCGGGAGAGCCATGGCGCCGAAGGCTGCGGTGGCTAGCACTCATGGGCGCTCTTTCCCTGATGGTCAACTGGGTGAGAATCTTCACGGTCGTGATCGCGGCGTACGAGACCGAGATGCGCACCTCGCTGGTGAGGCATCACTACTGGCTCGGGTGGTGGCTGTTCGCCTTTGTATTCGCGGCGTTCCTGTGGTGGACCGGGCGGGCCGCGCGCGCGTATCGCCTCCCCTCCCCAGATGAAGAGCAGGACGCTTCATCATCACCATCCGGTTCCACAATCGGCAGCGCGCCGATTGCGCTGACCCTGGCGGTGCTTGCGGTGATGCCTGCTCTAGCCTACGGAATGGGCTTGATCAATTCCGAGACCACTAGTGCAGTGGCAATGCGGTGGCCCACGGCGCCGACAGGGTGGGCAGGGCCCACCAAGGCGGACGCAAGCGACTGGCGGCCGCTCTTCGTCGATTCGAGCGGCGAATCGCTCACGCGATATACCTCTCCGGCCGGACAGCCGGTTGATGCCTTTGCAGTGGCCTACCGCGTGCAGACACAACGCGCCAAGCTCCTGGGCTACGGGAACGATCTGCTGGGCCACCCTGAGCGGATGCGGCAACAATCGATGCGCGTGGTGGATTCCCCCGTAGGGCGCTGGCAGGAAATCGTCGCACTGGATGCCGACGGCTCGCGCTCGCTGATCTGGACCCGGTACCGCATCGGGAACCGCGTTTTCGCGGAGCCGCGCGTCTCGCAATTCTGGTATGGGCTGGCGGCGATCGTGAGCCCGCCTGTCTCGTCTTTGACGGCACTGCGCACCGCGTGCCTGCCGGATTGCGATGCGGCCCGGACACGCCTGTCTGCGGCCGCAGCGTGGCTGCAGCCGGCGCTACGCTAGCCTCGTAAGACCGCTTACTTGCCGCCGTGGGTATCGGCGGCCGTGACGCCGCTGCCCTTGTTCTCGTAGCCGTAGTAGTAGTACGGCGCTGCGCCTGACAGCATGCTCTGATTGAGCACCAGTGAAACAGCCGGATGCCCCTGCAGGGTATGAAGCGCGTCGAGCAACACCGGTTGCGGGGTGGTCTCGGCCCGCACGACCACGACGATTTGTCCGGCGACCCGAGCCAGCGCAGGCGACTCGGTCGTCTGCAGCAGCGGCGGTGAGTCGAACACTACGATCCGATGACTGTTGCGCTGGCCGAGCAGCGCTGCCACGCGCTCCATGCGCGCACTCGACAGCAGCTCGGTGGCATCATCCGCGCCGACGCCCACGGGCAGGAACGACAGCGACCGAACGTTCGTGGGCCGGATGAGCGATTCGATGTCACAGTGCGGATCCCGCAGCGCATCGAGGAGTCCGGGCGCGTTGGCAAGCCCAAGGACATGACTCAACTGCGGCTTGGGCGCATCCGCGTCCACGAGCAGCACTTCGACTTCCTTCTCCAACGAAAGATTCAGCGCCAGATTTATCGCGGTGAAGCTCTTGCCCTCACCGGACATGGCGCTCGCGATCATGATGAGATAGCCCTTGGGCTCGCGCGGCACACCTCGCCCCATCGCCTTGGCGACCAGCGGATGTTTGATCTTGCGGTATTGCCGCGTGATGAGATCGGTTTCCTCCTCCGGCGGCATCAGCCCGGCGGATCGCAGAGTGGCGCGATCCAGAATGGCGACCGGCGGGCTGCCCCCCTGCTGGGCTGCGGTCTGCGCCGCGGCCGGCTCACTCGGCTGCGGCGCCTGTGCCGTCTGGCTCCCTGCTGCGGCATGCGCCTCAGCGGCGCTCTGCTCCCGCTGCTTCTGGAGCTTGCGGATCGCCTTTTCCACCACGCTCATGTTCAAAAGCTCCCGGATATCATCGGAAAGATACTGATGGTAAACACGACCGCGCCGGCCACGAGAAGCCCCGTAGAGAGGAATGCGTAACGGACAGTGCTCCGATGCCTCTCGAGGCGGTGTTTCTCCGCCCACGCCATGCTCACGGCGCCGAGGACCGGCATGCCCGTCGCAGAGGTGAGCTGCCTCGTACTCACGAATACCGGTCGCAACAGATGCAGCAGGTACGCAGCTCCCATTCCGGCGCCCAGCGCCAGGAAAAAGATGCCGACGACCAGCAGGGGCCGGTTGGGCGACACGGGCTCAAAACTCGCCGAAGGGGGGTCGATCACCTGAAACTTCACCAACCCGGTGGCGGCAGCCTGCTGCCCCAGGCGCGCGCTGTCCAGACGACTGAACAGCGCGTCGTACTGGTCCTTCGTGACGGAGTAGTTGCGCATCAGTTGCGCGTATTCGGCCTGCACCTGCGGCGCGGAGCCCATCTGTGCCTTGAGGACTGCGATCGTCTTCTGCCGGTCGGAAATCTGCTGCTGCAGAGACGCAATCTCCACCCGCTGCGAGTCGTACTCCTCCTGCAGCTTCATGTAGACCGGGCTGGTGGACAGCCCGAGCGAGGACGCCGCGCCCAGATCACCGTGCCGGGCGGCCGCCGTTTCCAGTTTCTCGCGTGCCTTCAGTTCCCTGATGCTCTCGCGCAGCGAGATCACATCCGGGTACTGGTCCGTGTATTTCAGCAGCATCTCATCGAGTCGCTGCTGATCCCGCTGGATCTGCTGCTCGGTATCCAACGGGGTCGAGCCGGCACCCGCGGCGTCCGAGCCCGCCGCGGTGAACTCCTCCCCGCTTCTCAGCTCGACGGTCAGCTCATCACGCTTGCGGAGGGCGACGTACAGGTCCTCGCGCAGCTCGGTGAGCGACTGCTCCTCCTGCTGCAGCCGGCTGAAGTAATCACCCTGCTCGCCCGGCACCAACCCGATATTGTTCTTCTTGAAGTCCGCCAGCTGCTGCTCGGTGATCGACAGACGGCGCCCATAGTCGGCGATCTGCTGCGTCAGGAACTGCTCGGCTTCCTGCGAGCCCTGGTTCTTTTCCTGCAGCGAGCTCTCGACCCATTCGTTGAGCAGCCGATCGACCACGGCGATGCTGCGCCTGCGGTTGCTGTCGCGGTAAGTCAGGGTGAACTCCTTGGGCGCTTCGTTCGGGTGGTTCGGATCCAGATCGGCAGTGATGTCGATTTTGTCTCGCAGATCGTCGATCACGCCCTGCTGCTGCTTGTCCGTGACCGCGCCGGTCAGGAGATTGGTGTCGCTTGCGACCTTGCGCAGCTGTGGCGTCCCGAGCAGTAACGCGCTCACGCGCTCGATTTGATCGGTGACATTGTCCTGCAGGCCGATTCCCTTGGTCGCCTGGCTGAGAGTGGTGCCGGTGTCGACGTAAATCTTGGCGCTGCCTTCGTAGGTGCTCGGGATCAGGAACAACACCGCCCAAAGGACCAGTGCGGTGCACCAGGCGACGCCGATTGCGACCCGCCTGAAACGCCACATGCCGCGGAGCTGGTCCTGCAGGGCCGCCACATCGGAGAATATCGAGGATGTTGCCATCGTGCCTCTGTCTCAACTCTTGACGCTGGCCATCAATTGCTGCGCTTCTGGCCGGCTATCAAACGGTTGGCCGCTCGATAGGATCCGGGAGAGGATCTGGCGCGCCTCGGCTGCCTGCCCCGTCTTTGCCAGCGCGTAAGCAAGGTGATACTCGACGTTCGGGTCGCTCGGATTGAGTTTCGCGGCGCTCCTGAGGTAATCGACCGCGTCAGCCGCCTGGCCGTTGTGTGTCAGGATCCACCCGAGGGTGTCATCGATATCCGGGGCGTTCGGCGCCAGTTGATGGGCGCGCTGCGCAATCGCCAGGGCTCCGGAGTCGCCCACTTGATTCAACGCCCACGCCAGATTGTTCAGCGCCACGACGTCGTTGGGTTCCTGGGCGATCACCGCCCTGAATTCCTGCGCGGCCCGCCGCGGTGACTTGGCCACGACCAGATAGTACTCACCGAGCAGATCACGCACGGGCCAGCTCTGCGGCTCGCGCGCCAGCCACTGCTCGAGCGGCTGTTGCGGCTGCGGCGTGTGAGCGGCGATTCTCGCCCGATATAAGCTGACCGCAAGGCGAGCGGTCGGGCGCAACTGCTGCGCTTTCGCATAGGCCGCCTCGGCCGCCGCCGGCTGCTTCAGATAGACATTCACGTCGCCCTCGAGCTCCCACGCTCCGGAATCGCCCGGCCGCTGGGCGAGCAGCGCCTGGGTCCGGGCCAGCGCCGCCTGGCCGTTGCCCTGGTGCACGTCGAGGTACGCGAGCGTAGCGACCACCGGCAGCCATTGCGGCTGCAGCTGGTCTGCCTGGTTCAGCGACGAGCGTGCCGCCGCGGGCTGGTTCAGCGCGAGTTGCGCGCGCGCGGTGTTGAGCCAGTATCCGGCATCCTTCGGGGCGAGCTGGGTCGCCCGGCTGAATCGCGCGAGTGCCGCCTCGGGCTGATTTGCGTTCAGCAGCAGCAGCCCGGCGTCCTCGACCGGCGCAGCCTGCCCCGGCTGTGCGGCAAGCGCCTGATCGAGTGCCGCATTCGCGCCCTTCAGATCCCCGCTGGCCAGCGCTACCTGTGCCAGTGCGAATTCCACCTGCAGGCCCGCGTTCGGACCAGCCGCCTCGAGCAGCGTGCGGGCGCTGGCGTAGGCCTTCGTCCGCAGGAGCACATCGGCCAGCGCAAGGCGGACGGGCAGGGCTTCAGGATGGGCCTTCAGCGCCGTCTGCAGCCGGCTCTCGGCAGCGCTCGTGTCGCCAGCGGCCTCGTCGAGCCGAGCGAGGCCGACCTGAGAGCCCAGGTCAGCCGGATCGATGGCAACCGCGTTGCGCAGCATGGCTCTGGCATCGTCGGTCCGGCCCTGCGAGACGTAATAGGAAGCCGCGAGGCCGAGCACGCCTGGATCGCGAGGGTGCAGGGCAAGCAAGCGCGTGACTTCGGCTCCGGCCGCATCGGGCCCTTGAGCCCCCAACAACGCGGCGACGAGCATCCGGTCGCGTCGCGGATCGCCGTTGTCCGCGGTCTTCTGCAACACTGCGAGCGCTTGCTGCGCCTGACCCGCAGCAAGATACGCCTCCCCCAGGTTCAGCAGCACCGTTTGGTCGTCAGGGTGCTCCTGCGCGCTGCTTTGTAGCGCCTCGATAAGGGCCCGCTTGTCGCCCGTGCCGCTCGCGGCGGCGCCGTAGAGCGACAAGAGCTGGGGGTCCAGGTTGACGGTGGCGAGCGCCGGGCTGAGAACGTCGAGGGCCCCCTGCGGCTGCCCGAGCTTCAGTTGCACCTCGGCAAGGAGCTTGCGCGCCGCGAGATCGTCGGGCGAATTCTCGAGCAGTTGCTGCAGCTGCAGTTGTGCCTGTTGCAGATCTCCTCGCTGTACCAGAGCCGCCCCCAGCAGCAGCCGCGCCTCGTTGTAACCCGGCGCGGCGGTCACGATGCGCTCCAGCTCAGCGACGGCGTCCTGCAGGTCTTTGTGAGCGATCTTCAGGCGAGCATCCAACAGCGCCGTAGCCGGCGATTCCGGCTCCAGCTTCGCGACCGCCGCCTGGTCATCCGCGGCAGCCTGCAGATCACCGAGCGCCAGGTGCACCTGCGTGAGCGCAATCAGCGCCCTTACCCTATGTGTCAGCGGCTCCGCTGCCGGCATGCGCCTTAGCGCAAGCGAGAGCTCGTCCTGGGCCGAAGCGTACTGTCCCTGCTCCTGCAGAATCAGGCCCTGGAGCAGGGGCGGCTCGGAAGCTTTCGGGTCGCGCTGCATTGCCGTATCGAGCTGCTGCAATGCCGCCGCGAGTTTGCCCTGAGCCGCCAGTGCTTCGGCGGTCAGGTCCCGCGCTTCGGTCAGGTCCGGCTGCGCTGCAACGAGCGGCTGCAGCTTCGCAAGCGCGGCGTCGGGCCGGCGCAGCGCGAGCAGCGCGCGAGCGGTCACGAGCGTCGCATCGGGCTCCGGCAGCTCGATGCTGTGCTGCGCCATCGCATCGAGCAGCTTCTGCGGCTGCCCGCCCTCAACCCAAACGCGCGCGCGCAACTCATCTACGCTCGCGCCCTTCGCGCCCGCCGCCATGGCATGCGTCACCCCGGAGGTCGCGCCGGTGAGATCACCGGCATCCAGCGATATGCGCGCCAGGAGGAGCCATGCCTGCGCATTGTTGGGCTGTTTCTGCACGACGATCCGCAGATCGACCGCGGCCTCCTGCCACTCCCCAGCCTGCATCTCGCGCTGGGCACGCTGGAGCCTGTAGTGGGGCGTGAGCAGGACGCCGCATCCCGCTATCAGCAGCGTTACGGATGCCGCGCAAATCGATCCCGCTCGCGTCAACGACATTCGTATCCTCTTGGGTTCAGCCTGAATTCAGCTTGGGGCAGATCTCGATTTCCAGGGAGATCGGCAACTCGATTCTTCACCGCAATATTACCAGTCTGCGACCTGAGGCGCCGCGAGGATTGGCGCGCGAAAGCTGCGGCCCGGGCCGGAACTGTGTCGCAGTTCAAGGCCCGCCGGAATGACTCATCGCTCGCGAAAACGACCGTGCCGGAGCCGCTCGGGCGGCCCCGGCATCCTCGTTCCGAGTGTCTTCACACTGACTGCGATTGCCGACGGCGTCGCGCTATCCAGCCGATCCCGGCAAGACCCACTGCCATGAGTGCCAAGGTGCCTGGTTCCGGCACGTCAACGGTGAAGTACTCCTGGCTGCTGGCGGACCCAGGCGTGTCATCGAGCGGCGTGTAGATATTCACGTTCGAGAAATCACTCGGCGTGTCGTCGGTCACCGCCGCGACAGCATCGTCATAGTCCGTCACGGCAGCGTTGTAATCGGTCGACGACAGTCCCGTCAGCGCATCGCTCGGATCGAAGATGTACCAGAGCGCATAGCTGTCCTGTTCCGCCGTCAGCTGCCCTGAGGGGATGTTCTGGTTCTGGGCCGCGATCTGCTCCGCGAGCCAGGCCGCCGCCATGTAGTCCGCCGCCTGGGTTGCGGGAGTCGTGTCATGGAACATCACGCTGGTGTTCAGCGAAGTCGTCGACAGCGCGCTCATGTTCGTGACCGTCGCCTGCCAGACCTGTCCCGCCGAGACGTCATCGTAGAAATCGTCGCAATAGATCGCAGCAGGCACGGAGTTCATGGAATTGAACTGAGAGGCGTTGGTCAGGCCGGCCGGTCCGATCTGTGCGTTATAAGGCTCGGTGTAAACGCCGTTCAGCGACGCACCGCTGAAGCCCGTGAGCTCAATGGAGACGACCGGGTTCGCCTGCGCCGCCAGCGGCGCGAGGCACGCGCCCGCCAAGAGCCATCCCAGCACGGTCAGATTTCTGTTCTTGCGCATCTTTCCACTCTGCGACCCACCGTCGCGTTTGTTCCAAGTCACCCGGCAGTTGCAAGCGCCGTGCACACTCGGGAATATCGGTCCAAAATCAATCAGTTGGAGAAATTCCGGGGCTGGATTACGTAAAATGACCGGCTACGGTTGTAAGGCTCGTCGACGAGAAGCGCGTCACAACTCTGCGATCCGGCAACCTTATGTCGGATGTGTTATGTCAGGATTTCTCGGGCAGCTTCCGGAGCGGCCGTGAAGTTGACCTTGCCGCGCACCCACTGACGCCGAATGACAACACGGCGGCGTATCGCGCAAATCACCGTAAAAAGCAGCGATTCGAGACCATGCGCCGCGCGCTTTGCGGACTCGGCGTCTCTGCACGCAGACAGTCAAGCCTCCTCCGACGGCGCAATATTTCGCCAGCTTTAAGCCAACTCCCTGAACAAAAAGGGAAATTCAATTTGGCATAGCCGTTGCTCTGATTCCGCAGGCGCCGCCCGACCGGTTTCATCGCTTGCCCGGCTGCGGCGCCAGGGTAACGGAGGGTCATGGTGGGAAAGTTACGAGCTCAGCTCGGCCGCGTGATTGGCGCGCGAGGATCGTGGGTCGTTTGCTCCTTGCTTGCTTCGGGCCTGCTTGCCGGATGCAATGACACGAGCAGTACGAGTGCTTCGAACGCTGTACCGAGCGCAGCCGGCCCGATGGGCACGGTGGCGGCAGATTCGATATCCCGTGGTACTACCTCGAGCAGTACTACGTCGACAGCCTCGTCATCGAGCTCCACGTCAACTGGGTCGACTCCCGCGACGAGTGCAAAGAGCGTCGATGTGACGTGGAGCGCACCCACCGCGAATACCAACGGATCGGCGCTCACCGATCTGGCCGGGTACACCATCTACTACGGAACGAGCCCAAGCACGCTCACCCAGTCGGTGAATGTCCCAAATGCCGGCGCCACGGGTTATGTCGTGCAGGGTCTGACGGGCGGGACGTGGTACTTCGCGGTAACGGCCTACACGAGCGGCGGGCTGCAGAGCAGCTACTCGACCGTCGTCAGCCGGACGATCACTTGAGCCTGCGCTAAATCGGCGCCCCCAAAAAGCAGTGCCGGGGCCGCTCGCGCGGCCCCGGCACTTTTACGTCATTCGCGAGTAAGGAAACTCGCGGTCGGTACGCTTCAGACGGACGACTTCGCCTGCCGACGACGCCGAGCCATGAAGCCCAGTCCGGCAAGACCCATCGCCATCAGGGCCAGCGAGCCCGGCTCCGGTACGGAGCTCATCTGTCCGATATCGAACTCGAAGGCTGACACGGCAGTCGAATCGCTAAACGTCAGGCTGGTGAAGGGGTTCAGGCCGGTAATGTCAACGGCGAAATTGGTCATGCCGCTGTCCGAGCTCGGCAACCCCGCAGCCGCCAGGATCATCGCCCCGTCGACCATCTGGCTACCGCCAGTCCCATTGCTGGTCACGAGGTTGTAGCCCGCCGCGGCGTCGGCGGTGCCCCACTCCAGCAGGATCGAGGTCTGCGGAGAAGTGAAGTCCACGGTGACCGTCCCGCCGTGCGACTGGGCGACCAGATAGTTCGCCATGGAGTCGCCAGGCGTACCAGCCGGGAACGGAGTCGTTGCGACTCCCGTGACCGAGCCACCATAGACACCGGATGCGTTGGGCGAGCCGCCGCTGAAGGTGATCGAAGCGATGTCGGCAAAGCCCGGGCTCGTGATCGTCGTGCTGTTCTGGAAGCCGGCGGTCGTCGCGGTGCCGAGATCGAGAACCGCGAAGGTGGGTCCGGTAGTGGACGCCGTGATCGTCGGGCTCGCCATCGCGGTGCCGGCCAGCACCGATCCTGCGGCAAGCGCGACTGCTAGCGTTCCTGTCTTGAATAGGTTCATTTTGATTGGCTCCAAGTGTTGTCCGGCCTAATCTCTGGCCGCGCTGAGGACGAAGCAAAAAGCAGGCCATCAGCGTTTTATATATGTTAATCAACAACCTATAGACTTTCTCCAAACAGCGACATGAGCGTCTGTAAAGCCCTTCGACACCTCATTTTGCGCCCGGAGCGGCCGTCCGCCCCATCAGATCATAGAGGGTCGGGCGGGTCACCCCGAGCAGCTCCGCGGCCTTCGAGATGTTCCCGCCGGTGATGGCGAGGGCGCGCTGCACCGCGGCGATCTCGGCCCGCTGGCGCACCTCGCGTAGCGGCAGGATGTCCGCCTCCCCTACCGCCGGCGCCGGCTGCAGATTGAGGTCCGCGGCGGTGACCATCTTTCCCTCGGCCATGATGGCCGCGGCGTTCACCCGATTCTCGAGCTCGCGCACATTGCCGGGCCAGGAATACTGCTCGATGGCCCCGATCGCATCCGGCGCGAGCTTCAGGAGGGGCTTGCCGTTGCGCCGGCAGGCCTGCTGCAGCAGGAAGTTCGCGATCAGCACCGAGTCCGATCCCCGCTCGCGCAGCGGCGGAATGGTCACCGCGACTTCGCTGATGCGGTAGAAAAGGTCCTCGCGGAAAGTCTTCTCCGCTATCGCGACTTTGAGGTCGCGATGGGTTGCGGCAATGATGCGCACGTCCACCTGGATCACTTCGCGTCCGCCGACGCGCTCGATTGCGCGCTCCTGCAGGAAGCGCAGCAGCTTCGCTTGCAGCGCGAGTGGCATGTCGCCGATCTCGTCCAGGAAGAGCGTGCCGCCATCCGCGGTCTCGATCTTGCCGATCGTGCGCTTCACCGCGCCCGTGAAGGCGCCGCGCTCGTAGCCGAAGAGCTCGCTCTCGAGCAGGTTCTCCGGTATCGCGGCGCAGTTGATGGCCACCATGACCTTCGATGCCCGGTCGCTCAGGCCGTGAAGCGCCTGGGCGAGGCGCTCCTTGCCCGTGCCGCTCTCGCCGAGCAGCAGCACTGTGGCCTGGGTGGGTGCGAGCTTCTGGATCAGGCGGGATACCCTGGTCATCGGCTCGCTGGCGCCGATCACGCCGTGCAGCGCCTCCGAGGAGCGGACTTCCGCGAGACGCGCGTTCTCGGCCTCGAGCTGATAGATCAAATGCGCCCGATCGACGATGAGCGACAGCACCTGGGTATCGACGGGCTTCTGGCAGAAGTCGTACGCGCCCAGACGAATCGCACGCAGCGCATGCTCACGCCCCTCACGGCCCGTGACGACGATGATCTTGGTGCGCGGCGCCGCATTCAGGATCTCGCTGATGGTGGCGAACCCCTCCTCGACCCCGTCCGGATCCGGCGGCAGGCCGAGATCCTGCAGCACGATCGCCGGCTCGAAGCGCCGCAGGGCGCTCAACGCCTCGGTGCGCGTCGCAACGCAATCGACCTCGAACTGATCCAGGGCCCATTTGAGCTGGCGCTGCAGCCCGGGATCGTCTTCGACCACCAACAATCTAGTTCGCTTGGAGCTCATGACCTCTCCCGGCTGCCGCCGCGACCAGCGCCGGCGCGAGTGGAAGCCGGATGATGAATTTCGTGCCCTTGCCGGGTGTGCTCTCGACCTCGACCCCGCCGCCGCACTTGCGCGCGAACTCGCGCGCCTGGTAGGCGCCGATGCCGAAGCCCTGCTCCCCCTTGGTGCTGTCGAAGGGGCGGAAGAGCCGGTCGCG